>SESD01000826.1_pt1 | contig 18339 bp, 16 predicted proteins | sample 3171411 | NCBI WGS metagenome assembly SESD01 (sample SAMN06051880, study PRJNA518727) | freshwater metagenome | biome: subpolar coniferous forest; feature: holomictic lake; material: water; isolation source: holomictic Lake 442, 16.5 m depth | place: Canada: near Kenora, Ontario | collected...
ATGCTGATTCTGGTCGATATCGCGCGGCTGATGTCCAGCGCCGACATGGGCCTCGTCGAGAGGCTCGCCGCCTGACGCTGCCGGACTATCTGGAAACCCTTGTTTTTGTCTCTCGGAAAGAATCAAATGAAACTTGGCGATTTAAAAATTGGCACCCGACTTGGTATCGGCTTTGCCCTGGTACTGGTGCTCTTGAGCGTGATTGCCGGACTGGGTGTCTGGCGTCTGCAGAAAGTCGGCGACTCGGTCGACGAGATGGCCCGACAGGCGCTCGTCAAGGAGCGCTTGACGGCCGAATGGTTGCAGGCAACAAGTGTCAACAGTGTGCGGACTTTTGGCCTGGTCAAGAGCGCCGATCTGGACGACAGCAAGTATTTCCAGAAAGACATCGCCCAAACCAGTCTGCGTATCACCGCCACAACCAAGACACTCGTGGGCCTGCTTGAGACGCCCGAAGAGAAAAAGCTGTTCGAAGAAAGCCTGATCAAGCGTGGCGTCTACACCGAACTGCGAAATGCGGCCCTGAAATTGAAGGAAGAGGGTGAACAGGCGCAGGCGGAAGAGTTGGCCGACAGCAAGCTCGTACCCGCGCTGGAAGCCTATGAAAATTCAATCAAGGCATTGCTGTCCTTTCAGACGCATCACATTGACCAGACCGCGAGCTCCATCGATACCCAGTACCGAACAGCTCAGCTCAGTCTGGTCGTGCTTGCACTGGTTGCGGTGCTGCTCGGTTGCGGGTTGGCATGGGGCTTGACCGTGGGGATCATCGGGCCGATACACCAGGCAGTCAAACTGGCACAGACCGTTGCCGGCGGCGATCTGACAAGTCGCATCGAGGTCAAGTTCAAGGACGAGACCGGACTGCTGATGCAAGCCTTGAAGGAGATGAATGACAGCCTGGTAAGAATCGTTGGCGGCGTGCGCAACGGAACCGACACCATTGCCTCCGCCTCAGGCCAGATCGCGGCCGGTAACCTTGACCTCTCAGGTCGCACCGAGCAGCAGGCCAGCTCACTGGAAGAGACGGCTGCCTCGATGGAACAACTGACGGCGACGGTCAAGCAAAATGCCGACAACGCCCGCCAGGCCAACCAGTTGGCGGTCGCCGCCTCGGGCGTCGCCATCAAGGGCGGCAGCGTCGTTGCCGAGGTGGTGGGCACCATGGGCGCCATCAATGCCTCTTCCCGCAAGATCGTCGACATTATTGGCGTGATTGACGGCATCGCTTTTCAAACCAACATCCTCGCGCTCAACGCGGCAGTCGAGGCAGCTCGGGCCGGCGAACAGGGACGCGGCTTTGCCGTGGTCGCGGCCGAAGTGAGAAACCTGGCCCAGCGCTCGGCGGCGGCGGCCAAGGAGATCAAGACGCTGATCGGCGACTCGGTGGATAAAGTTGAAGAGGGCGGTAAGCAGGTGGCTGAGGCGGGCCACACCATGGACGAAATTGTCGACAGCGTCAAGCGGGTCACCGACATCATGGCCGAGATTTCGGCTGCCAGTCAGGAGCAGACCTCCGGCATCGAACAGATCAACCAGGCGATCACGCAAATGGATCAGGTCACTCAGCAAAACGCTGCCCTGGTCGAACAGGCCGCTGCCGCTGCCGCCTCACTGCAGGAACAGGCCAGCAATCTATCCGAGGTGGTCAGCGTCTTCAAGCTTGACCGCAGACAGGCGGCCATGTTCGCGCAGACGCGCTCGACCGAAACCGAGGCGGCTTTGTCGAAGATTCGAAGCGAGCCACCGAAGCGCGATATCAAGCCCTTGCCGACACGACAACTGGCCAATACTGCACCCGCCGCAAGCAGTGATTGGGAAGAGTTCTGATGCGGGTCTGAACAGTCGACTCTCAGGAGAAGAATATGTCATTCAGCATGTTTTATACCGGGCTCAGTGGTCTCACTGTGGCACAGGCCGCCCTGGTGACCACGGGCCACAATACTGCCAACGTCAATACGCCCGGCTACAGTCGGCAGTCAGCCCAGATTGTCTCGAGCGGAGGAGACTATCTCGCCGGTGTCGGTTTTCTTGGAACCGGCGCCCGAACGACCGAAGTTTCCCGCAGCTATGACCAGTTCCTGAGTTCGCAACTCAATCAGGCGCAATCGGCCAATCAGTCCCTGACAACCGAATACGGCCAAGTCAGCCAGATCGACAACCTGCTGGCCAATCAGACTGCCAGTCTGGCACCACTGATGCAGGCCTTTTTTACCGGGGTGCAGACAGTAGCCAACACGCCGGCCGACCCGGCGGCGCGCCAGCAACTGATCGGCTCGGCGCAAACCATGACCAACCAGTTCAGGGCAACCAGCGAATACTTTACCGGTCTGAGCAATAACGCCAACGATCAAATCACTGGCAGTGTCGACCTGATCAACACTTACGCAGAGCAGATTGCCAGTCTGAACAAGCAGATTTCACTGGTCACCAATGCCAATCAGGACCAGACCCCGAACGACCTGATGGACCAGCGCGATCAAATGGTGAGCGAACTGAGCAAGTTGGTCGGCACCAAAGTGGTGGTGCAGGAAGGTGGCCAGTACAGCGTCTTCATCGGCAGCGGTCAGACCCTGGTGCTGGGGGACAAGGCCGCCACCCTGAAGTCGGTCGTCTCTGCCGCCGATCCGAAGCAGACCGGGGTCGCGATGGTCGGCGCCAGCGGGCAATCGGTGGAACTCCAGGACAGCATGCTGGCGGGCGGCTCATTGGGTGGGCTGCTGCAATTTCGCAATCAGACTCTGCACACTGCGCAGAACTCGCTTGGGCGCATTGCCATCGCCATGTCCGACACTTTCAATGCGCAGCAACGCCTTGGCGTTGATTTGAACGGAGTATTGGGAAAGAACTTCTTTTCGCAGTCCAGTCCCGACATCATCGCCAACAGCGGCAACAAGGGCAATCTGGTCTTGACGCCGAGTTTTTCCGACACCGGGAAGCTCAGCACCAGCGACTACCGTTTGAGTGTCGAGGCCGACCTGAGCTACACGCTGACCCGACTCGCTGACATGCAGACCATTGCACTGCCGACGGGTTTTCCGACATCATCGTTGAACACGGCCACCTTTGATGGACTGACACTCACATTTGCCAGGGGCAGCGCAAGCGCTGGCGACTCCTTCCTGATTCAGCCCACCCGCAATGGCGCGCGCGACTTTGATGTCGCGCTGATCAACCCCTCCAAAGTCGCCGCCGCCGCGCCCGTAGTCACCAGCAATCCGGTCGCAAATCGGGGCAGCGGCCTGATCTCCGTGGCAAGCGTTGACGCCAGTTATCTGGCAGCTCCGCTGGCTGGCAAGGTCACGTTGACTTATCACAGTGCTACCAAGACGCTCTCCGGTTTTCCCGCTGCCAGCTTTCCGGATGTCAATGCTGTGCCCTATAGCGACGGAGGGAAGCTGAGTTTCAATGGAATCAGCTTCAGCATCAGCGGCACCCCGTCTGACGGCGACAGCTTCACCATCGATAACAATACCGGCGGCGTGTCCGACGGTCGCAACGCCCTGCTGCTGGCCGCGCTGCAAAACAAGAAGACCATTGGCGACAACGCATCGAGCTTCAACGACGCCTATGCGCAACTGGTAAGCACCATAGGCAACAAGACCCGGCAGATTCAGATATCCAATGATGCGCAAACCAGCTTGACGGCACAAATCCGCGTTGCCCAGCAGTCGGTCTCCGGCGTCAATCAGGACGAAGAGACCGCCAACCTGCTGATATTTCAGCAGATGTACCAGGCCAATGCCAAAGTGATACAGACGGCGTCGGCGATGTTTGATGCAATCCTCGCCATCAGGTAGCACACCACCAAGGAGTTCATGATGCGAATCAGTACCTCGTCCTTCTACGAAAAGAGTCAGGCGGCGATGAGTTCGCAGCAGGACAACCTGCTGCGCGTACAGCAGCAAATGGGCTCGATGACCAAGATATTGACGCCCTCGGACGACCCACTCAGTGCCACCCGCGCCCTGGGTGTGACGCAGTCCATCGCCCTCAATGCCCAGTACGCCGCCAGCCGTGGGCAGGCAATTCAGACCCTGTCGCTGGAAGAGAACAATCTGCAAAGCGTCACCTCCGTGCTGCAGGACCTCAAGACCATGGTGGTGCAGGCCGGCAATGGCACGCTGGCCGATGCTGATCGATCAAGCATAGCCGCAGCAATGCAGAGCAGCCTGGACCAGCTGCTCGGACTGGCCAATGCCGACGATGGCAATGGCCAGTTCCTGTTTGCCGGCTTCAAGAGTTCAAGCCAGCCCTTCGCCAGACAGAGCAACGGCAGTGTCCTGTATTCCGGCGATCAGGGTCAGCGCCTGATGCAGGTCGACGTATCGCGCCAGATGGCTACTAGCGACGACGGGCGCAGTATTTTTCAGAGCGTGCAGGACGGCGCCGGTTATGTCAGTGCCGCCAACGCAGCCAATGCCGGCACCGGTGTCTTCGGCTCGAGCTCCGTGATCAATTCAAGCGATGCCAACTATGGCAAGGACTTCAGCATCAGTTTCCCGACCTCGGGAACCTATCAGGTCGACAGCATTCCGGCTGGCAGTGCCCCGATCGGCGCAGGCAGTTACAAGGACGGCGATCCAATCCAGTTTGGCGGCCTGCAAATCGTCATCAGCGGGGCGCCGGCGGCTGGCGACTCGTTCAATGTTTCAACGGCCAAGAACGCCGGCACCGACATCTTCGGCGCCATCAGTGATGCCCTCGTGGCGCTGCGCAGACCACTGACTGGCAGCAGCGACACCAGTCGCACGCAATTGCTTAACGCGCTGAGCACCGCCAACCGCAAGATCACGAACGCCCATGACAACGTGCTGACGGTGCGCTCGTCGGTTGGCTCCCGGCTGCAGGAGCTTGACGCGATCAACACAGCCGGCGCCAGCCGGACCCAGTTCGACCGCAGTCAGCTGTCGGATTTGCAGGATCTGGACTACGCCAGCGCCATCTCCGAGCTCTATCAACGCCAGACGGCGCTGCAGGCAACCCAGCAAGCCTTTGTCAAGATCCAGAAACTGTCGCTGTTCAACTTCCTGTAGCGCCACTCAGTGGCGCAGTCCTTGCAGGAACTGGGGAATCAGCTCAAGGCCGGCGCCAAAGCGCGGTGCCATAAATGGTGCAAGGTACTGAGCCAATAACTCCAGCATGGCGATTCCCGCCAGCAGCGTGATCGGGAAACCGACGGAAAATATGCTGAACTGCGGCGAAACCCGATTCAATATGCCCATCGCCAGATTCAGGCTGAGCAGGGCCACTATCAAGGGCAGGGCAAGCATCAGGCCGTCAGAAATCACCTGCCCTCCAGCCACCACCAACATGAACCAGCCGCCTCTTGCCAGCGGCGCATCGGAGACCGGCAGCGCGTGAAAGCTCTCTGCCAGCGTTCTGATCAGCAGCAGGTGGGCGTCGCTGGCCAGGAAGATCAGCATCGCCAGCACGTTCAGCAGCCGCGCCAGCACCATCGTGCTGCCACCGCTGGTGGGGTCGAAGAAGGAGGCAAAGGACAGCCCCATCTGAAGACCAATATATTCGCCAGCCGCCTGCACTGCCGCAAATACCATGCGCATCGAAAACCCCATCGCCGAACCAATCAAGACCTGCTGAACGAGGATCCAAAGACCAGAGACTGACATCAGCGGGATGGCCGGCATGGCGTCCAGCGTCGGCGTGACAAGCAGCGCCAGCAACAGCGCCAGTGCGACCTTGACCGAACGCGGCACCGCAGCTTCGCCGAAAATGGGTGCCGTGCCGACCAGCGCCAACAGGCGCACGAACGGCCACAGAAAGCTCACCAGCCAGAAGTTCAACTGGTCGGCTGTGACCGACAGGATCGGCGCCATCAAACCACCATCTGGGGAATCGAAGAAAAAAGAGTGCGCATGTAGTCGAGTATGGTGCCGAGCATCCAGGGTCCGGCGACCACAATGGTGGCGAACACTGCCAGCAGCTTCGGGATGAATGACAGGGTCATTTCATTGATCTGGGTGGCAGCCTGAAACAGGCTGATAAGCAAGCCGGTAACCAGCGCCACCAGCAGCAGTGGCGCTGCCAGCAGCAAGGACAGGCGCATCGCCTGGTAGCCTAGCGTCATAGCCGTTTCGGGAGTCATTGCGGGTGCATCCTCGTCAGGGTTGAAGGGCTTGATTCAGGTGAAGAAGCTCTGCGCCAGCGCACCCACCAGCAGTTGCCAGCCGTCCGCAAGAACAAACAACATCAGCTTGAACGGCAATGCGATGGTGGCGGGCGGCACCATCATCATGCCCATCGACATCAGCACGCTGGCAACCACCAGATCGACAATCAGGAAAGGAATGAAAATCGTGAAGCCGATCTGAAATGCGGTCTTGAGTTCGCTGATGACAAAGGATGGCAGCAAGATCCGCAGCGTGACCTGCTCCGGGCTCTCCATGGGAGCAACGTTGGCTATCCTCGCAAACATGGCAAGGTCGGCTTCGCGGGTCTGCTTGAGCATGAATTGCTTGAAGGGCGCGATACCCCTGTCCAGAGCCTGCTCGGCACTGATCTTGTCTTCCGCAAAGGGTTGATAGGCCTCGGTGTGGACCTTTTCCAAAACCGGGGACATGACGAAAAACGTAAGAAACAGCGCCAGTCCGACCAGAATCTGATTGGGCGGTGACGACTGCGTGCCAATGGCAGTGCGCAGCAGGCCCAGCACGATCAGGATGCGGGTGAAACTGGTCATTGACAACAACAAGGCGGGCAGGAAGGTCAGCGAAGTCAGCAGCACCAGCGTCTGCACGCTAAGCGACCAGGTCTGAGTGCCACCGGCACCCAGTTTGCTGACGACACCGGGCAGCTCCTGCGCCGAAGCCGGTACCGGCAGCAGCAGCAGGACCAGCAGCAAGAGCAGCAGCAAATCCGGTGCTCGCAGCCCGGGCAGGTGCGTCTTCATCAGTCCTTCTTCCGCAACTGATTGAATTGCGCCAACCTTTCGCGCAAGGACTTTGAAAAAGCAGCAGACGAAGGCTCCGCGTTGTCGGCTTCCACCAAGGGCATCTGCGAGCGGCCTTGTGCCGTCATTGTGTGCAAGGCGTTGACGCGGCCGGCGGCAACGCCCAGTACCAGCCATGAGTCTCCGACTTCGACGATCACGACACGCTCGCGCTGACCCACCATCACACTGCTGATCACTTTGAGAAAACGGTTACCCGCACCGGTCTGCAGGCCAAAGCGGCGCACCGCCCAAGCACAAAAGAGAATCAGTGCCACCACCAGGACCAGGCCTACGGCTGCCTGCAAAAACCCGGCCCAGCCATACGACGGCGGTGCTTCGGCGACCACAGACGGCACCGTTGGCAGTGTCGCACCGGCGGAAAAACAGACCCCGATCAGCGTCAAGGCAGCCAGCCGGGCCAAACGCAAGCAAGTCATCGATTCAACTTTTGCATGCGTTCAGGCGGCGTCACGATATCGGTCAGGCGGATGCCGAATTTGTCATTCACCACCACCACTTCGCCTTGTGCGATCAGGAAGCCGTTGATCAGCACATCCATCGGCTCGCCCGCCAGTCCGTCGAGTTCCACGATCGAGCCCTGAGATAGCTGGAGCAAACTCTTGATGGTGATGCGTGTGCGCCCCAACTCCGCCGTCAACTGCACCGGAACATCCAGAACCCGGTCAATATCGCCCGGCCCGATGTCCATACTGGCGCCGCCTGGCAGCGGCTGGAAGACCCGTTGACCCGCGGCTTTTGAAACATTGGGTGGCGCCGCAACCGGGCTCGGTTTTGGCACCGATGCCAGCGCCTGCTCGGCCATGGCGCTGCCCCAGTCGTCATCGGCTACCGCGGCCGTGTCTTGCCCGTTGTCGTCGCTCATGCTCGTTCTCCCTTGCTGGTATCGCCTGCGCGGTAAATCATCTTGTGCACCTGCAGGGCGTAATGGTTGTTGGCCGTGCCATAACCGCATTCCATGACTGGAACACCGTTCACCATGGCGACAACCGTTTGCGGAATGTCGATTGGCAGCACATCGCCGACCTGCAGCCTGAGGAGTTGGCCAATGCTCGACTGCATGGTTTGAAAATGCGCCAGCAGTTCAACGTCGGCACTTTTCACCTGCTGCGACAACTGCTTGATCCAGCGCTTGTCGACCGCGACCTCGTCCTGCAACGGGTTCGACAGAAGGTCGCGGATTGGTTCGATCATCGAGTAGGGAATGCAGACGCTGAGGGTGCCACCGATCGGACCAAACTCGATCTGGAAGGTGGTGTTGATGACCACTTCGTTTTGCGCCACGATAGTGGCCAGTTTCGCGTGCATTTCAGCACGTATGAACTCAAACTCAAGCGGGTAGACCGGTCTCCAGGCATTGCCGTAGCTCTCCAGCGTTACGTTGAGCAGGCGCATGATGATGCGTTGCTCGGTCGGCGTGAACTCACGGCCCTCAATCCGGAAATGGTAGCGCCCGTCGCTGCCAAACAGGTTGTCAACCACCAGAAACACCAGCTTCGGGTCAAACACGAACAGCGCGGTGCCGTGCAGCGGCTTCATCTGCATCAGATTGATGTTGGCCGGTACCGGCAAATGGCGGACGAAATCACCGTATTTCTGGATCTGGATGGATCCGACAGAGATGTCGGCATGGCGCCGCATGAAAGTCAGCAGCGAGGCACGCAGGTCACGCGCAAAGCGTTCATTGATGACTTCCAGCGTGTGCATGCGTCCGCGCACGATCCGCTCGTCGGTGCCAAGGTTGTAGGTTGGCGGCCCATCGGCGGTAGCAGGCGGCGCGTTGCTCTCCGAGCTGTCACCGCCAACGCCCTGCAGCAGGGCATCTACCTCGTCTTGCGAGAGTTGCTGGTCATAGGCCATGAAAGTACTTCATGATGAGGTTCACTGCAGCATGAACACAGGAAACATGACGCCGGAAATCTTGGCCGCAGGCAAGTTCGGTCCAAAGGGCAGGGTCAGTGCGCTCAGGGCCTCGGCGGCCAGCTTGGCTTTGTCTTCCGGCGTGATAAGCGTGTCGGAGCGCCGGTTCGACAGTACCAGCAGGACCCGGCTGGTCACTTCCGGTAAATACTGGTTGACCAGAACCTGGGCTTTGGCGTCGGCCACTTTCAGCGTCACGCCAGCATGCAGAAACTTGTGCGTATCGTTGGGCTGCAGGTTGACCGTCATGGGTGCCAATGCGACATAGATCGGGTCCGCTGACGGCACTGGCGCGACTGCCACCGCAGTCTTTGGCTTGAAGTAGTCGGTCAGGTAATAAGTGGCGGCCGCAGCCGCGAGGGCAAGCACCAGCAACACTGCGGCGACGATAAGCCGCTTGCGCCGCTTCGGATTTTTTACCTTGGCTGGGCTCGGGGCGCTGGCGCCGTTATTGGTACTTGGGTTGGGGCTGACGGTACTGGTGGCCATGACTTGACTGCGCGATTTTGAAGCTTCATTGTGGGTCGAAGAATGCGCTGCGCATCGGTCAATGAAGAGGTGGAAAGCGCCTCAAATTCAGCGTTTGCGATCCGCGTGCGAGCTGTACTTCCCTTGCTGCTCAGGCGTAGATATCGACGCCAGCGCCCTCCTGGCGCACGCCTGCGGTCCGGCGCGCAGCAGGGTCAAGCTGATCTGGTGCGTTACTTCTTTGGTAGGCCCTGTGCTGTGCTGCGCTGCTGTGACTCTGGCCATGGCTCTGGGTAAACGCCGTCTGCGGCTGACTCTCGGCACTGACCGATGTACTGCCAAGCTGGATGCCACTGTCGGCCAGCGTAGCGCGCAATTGCGGCACGGCTGCTTCTACGGCAGCGCGGACCGATGCATGGGCAGAAACAAACATCAGTTGCATCTGGTGTTCATTCAGGTTCACAGTGATCTTGAGCGGACCGAGTCCGGGAGGATTGAGCTGCAGTTCGGCGACCTGATGACTGGCTTTGCTCAAGTGGAGCACCTGCTGTCCGAGCGCCTTGTCCCAATCCTGGCTACCCACTGCCGGGCTTAGCGTGGCATGCTGAACCGTCGTGCTGCTGGCTTGGGAAGTGACGATGCCGCTTGGGTTGGCCGCGGTCGCGGCGGCTGGATTGAACAGTGAATCGGCGGCCGAGCTGAAAGTGTCGGTGACCGGCCGAGCGGCTTCGGGCGCGTTCCCGGCAAGAGCGCTGTCGCCGGCTTCAAACGGCATCGCCTGCGTCGCCAGTGTGCCGATGGCTGGCACCTGCACTGATTCGACTGGCAACGCGTACGAGCCGCTCTGCAGTGTGCTTGCTGGAGTGCTTGGCCGCGCTGCTGGCGGCTCTGCGACAGGGGTGCTCCAGCTTGGCGAAGCCGCTGTGGCAGGCGAAGGTACGGCAAGCCTTGGAGCCAGGCCAGAGCCGGGCTTGCCGGGCGCTGGTGTCAGCATTTGCTGGACCGACGGAGCAACCATTGCCATCGCTGGTTCTGTGAACTGCGCTGGGGCGAAGGCAGGAGCCTCAGGCGCACGCGCTGCGAGCTCTGGCAAGCTCGGTGAGCGTGCTGCGGCGTCCGGCTCGGAGGCTCCCGGCAAGGCGCCCCGCTGCTGCAGCGGCTTGGGCGCGTTGCCAGCGGCTGTCGGCATTTGCACGACCGAACGAGCGCTCAGCGGAGCCACCTGCTGCGCGAACGGTGCCGACGCCACAGGCAGCGACTGAGGTGCAAGTTCAGCCGTATCTGACTGGCGCACTGGCTGCAGCGCAGCCGGTGGGCCGGGCCTGGCGGCTGGCGCTTGCATGTCTGCGGGCGCACTGGCGGGCGCCACCACTTGGTCGCGCTGCGCTGTTGCTGTTGCTGTTGCTGTTGCCGTTGCCGTTGGGGCTAACTCAGGCGCAAGTGCCTGAGGTGCCAACTGCGCCAGCTCTGGCAAGCTCGGTGACCGTGGCGCGGCGTCGATCGCTGGCTGACGCACAGGCCGAGGCGCAGCCGCGTTCTGGATCACACCGCGCACGCCCGCGCGCTGCGGCAGCGAAGCCTGTTGGCCAGGCCTGGCGGCCGGCACTTGCGTGTCTGCGGGCGCAATAGCGGGCGATACCACTTGGCCGCGCTGCGCTGTTGCCGCTGCTGTTGCTGTTGCTGTTGCTGTTGCTGTTGGGGCTAGCTCAGGCGCAAGTGCCTGAGGCACCAGTTGTGCCAGCTCTGGCAAGCTCGGTGAGCGCACTGCCGCGACGCTCTCTGGCTGGCGCACCGGCCGTGGCACATCCGTGTTCTGAACCACGCCGCGCACGCCAGCGCGCTGCGGCAGCGCAGCGGCCTGGCCAGCCATTGGGGCCGGCGCTTGCGTGTCTGCGGTCGCAATCGCGGGCGAGACCACTTGGCCGCGCTGCGCTGTTGCCGTCGCCGCTGCCATTGCCGTTGGTGCTAGCTCAGGCGCAAGTGCCTGAGGTGCCAGCTGTGCCGGCTCTGGCAAGCTCGGTGACCGTGCGGCGGCGTCGATCTCTGGTTGGCGCACAGGCCGTGGCACAGCCGCGTTCTGGACCACAGCGCGCACGCCAGCGCGCTGTGGCAGCCCAGCGGCCTGGCCAGCCATTGGGGCCAGCACTTGCGTGTCTGCGGGCGCAATCGCGGGCGAGACCACTTGACCGCGCTGCGCTGTTTGTGTTGGTGCTGCTGCTGCTAGTGTTGCCGTTGGTGCTAGCTCAGGCGCAAGTGCCTGAGGTGCCAGCTCTGGCAAGCTCGGTGAGCGTCCTGCCGCGTCGCTCTTTGGCTGGCGCGCCGGTCGCGCCACATCCGTTTTCTGAACCATACCGCGCACGCCAACGCGATGCGGCATCGCAGCGGCCTGGTTAGCCATTGCGGCCGGCACTTGCGTATCGGAGGGCGCACTCGCGGGCGAGAACACTTGGCCGCGCTGTGCCGTAGCCGCAGCCGTAGCCGTTGTCGTTGTCGTTATCTTTGTCTTTGCGGTTAGCTCAGGCGCAAGTGCCTGCGGCGCCAGCTGTGCCAGCTCTGGCAAGCTTGGTGACCGTACGGTGGCGTCGCTCTCCGCCTGGCGCACCGGTCGTGCCACATCCGTGTTCTGGACCCCACCGCGCTCGCCAGCGCGCTTCGGCAGCGCAGCGGCCTGGCCAGCAATTGGAGCCGGCACTTGCATATCTGAGGGCGCACTCGCGGGCACCACCGCTTGGCCGCGCTGTGCCGTTGCCGTTGCCGCTGCTGTGGCCGTTGGGAGCAGTTCAGAAGCAAGTCCCTGAGATGCCAGCTGTGCCAGCTCCGGCAAACTCGGTGACAGTGCTGCTGTGTCGGTCACGGGAGCACCGCGCAAGCCAGGCTGCTGCAGCAAGGGGCTGGCCGTGCCGGCAACGGGTGTCGGCCCATGCATGACCGAAGGAGCGCCCAGCGGAACCGCCTGTTGCGCAAGCTGTGCTGATGTCACGGCCAGCGCCTGAGGCGAAAGCACTGTGGCAGTCGAAGACTCGACAAGTCTTGAGAGTGCGCCGGCGGCAGTCGGAGCATCGCCTGGCAGGCCCTGCGCCACGCTGGCGGCCTCAGACTCAAGCGCCCGGGCCAGGTCTGCCCTTGCCGCCTGAGTCGCCGCTCGGGAGGCATCGGGCGCTGCCACCGGGACCCGGCTCTGCAGCGCCACGAAAGACATCACCATGCCATTGACCAACTCTGCAGGCATGGCTTTTTCGTCGCCAGACTGACGCCGCAGCGGCGTGAAGCCGGCAGACCTGGCTGGCATCGATGCAGCCAATTCGGCGCCGCTATTCAGAGAGCGAATCAGCACTTCGCAAAAACTGGGCAGACCGGCCTGTCCCGGTTCATCCGGAAGCCCTTTGGCATGGAGCGCGTAGCCCGCCGTCTGGCCTGGTGTGGTGGTGCGAAGCAGCATGGACATGGTGTGTTCCCGGCCAGACTACTCAACCGCGCTGCTTGTGCGCAAATAAAACTGCCGCGCCGAGCGTTCGTCAGTGTCGCGCTGATCGCGTCGATTGATCAGGGTCGCCTCCTGCATTTGCACCCGCTCTGCCAGCGTGTCAAAAGAGCTCTGGCGGCGCTTGGTATGCTGCCAGTCGGTGCGACCATGCGAGAGTCGCGTGTCGGCCTGAGTGGTCAAAGCACGTTGTTGCTCAATCGCCGTATCGAGGGTGGCAATGAATTGCTGGTAATTGCGCAGATGCGCAGCCGATACGCCATCGCGCAGATGCAGACTCAACTGGCCCAGATATTCCTGCCGATACTGCTGCAACAAATCGAGCTTTTGTGTGGCCGTGATGTGAGCACTTTGCAGTTGCCCGAGGCGGCGCGTTGCCTCGTCGGTCTTGTTCTGCGCAAGTTCAATCAATGTGGCGAGCGGAAGTCTGGTGGTCATGCTGGTTTCTCCAAAATGGGGGTGCTGCTATTCATCGAACAGAGCGTGTAATTGGTAGCGTGAGCTGCCGTATTCGACGCGATCGGCCATTGCCTGCTGCAAGAAGGCTTCAATCCGCGGGTAAAGCGCAACGGCCTGATCGAGTTGCGGGTCGTGCCCTGGCGCATAGGCGCCGACGCTGATCAGGTCGCGATTGCGCTGGTAGCGCGACAGCATCTGCTTGAACCGGCTCACGGTTTTGAACTCTGCGGGGTCAATCAGTGCCGTCATGGCACGGCTGATGGAGGCCTCGATATCGATGGCCGGGTAGTGGCCCGCTTCGGCCAGACTGCGCGACAGCACAACGTGGCCGTCCAGAATGGCACGCGCAGCGTCGGCAATCGGATCCTGCAGATCGTCGCCCTCGGTCAGCACCGTGTAAAACGCAGTAATCGAGCCGCCATGACCGGCGGCGTCGCGCGCACCGTTGCCGGCGCGCTCCACCAGCGTAGGCAGCTTGGCAAACACCGACGGCGGGTAGCCCTTGGTAGCCGGTGGCTCGCCCACAGCCAGAGCGATTTCACGCTGCGCCATGGCATAGCGCGTCAGCGAATCCATGATCAGCAGCACGTCCTTGCCCTGATCCCGAAAATACTCGGCCAGACAGGTTGCATATGCTGCGCCCTGCAGCCGCATCAGCGGCGAATGGTCAGCCGGCGCGGCCACCACCACGGCACGTGCCATACCTACGGCCCCGAGTGTGTTGTCGATGAAATCTTTTACTTCGCGGCCACGCTCGCCGATCAGTCCGACCACGATCACATCGGCGCTGGTGTAGCGCGCCATCATGCCCAGCAGCACGCTCTTGCCTACGCCAGATCCGGCAAAAAGGCCCATGCGCTGGCCGCGCCCAACCGTCAGCAATGCATTGATGGCACGAACGCCCACATCGAGCACGCTGTCAATCGGGGCCCGACTCAGCGGATTGACCGGTGCCGCGGTGAGCGCCACTTCTCTCGTGAATTTGAGCGGACCCAGCGCATCGAGCGGCCGACCGGCGGCATCCACGACGCGGCCCAACATACCTTCGCCGACCGGCAAGCGCTTGGTTCTTGGCCCGCTGCCGCTGGCACCATTGCCGCGCCCGGGCGTCGACTCCATCGCGTAAACGCGCGCGCCCGGCAGCAAGCCATCAACCTCGCTCTGTGGCATCAGGAATATTCGATCGCCGGCGAAGCCAACCACTTCGGCCTCGGCGGTCTTGTTGGGATAGCCCGGCGGAAGCTCAATCAGGCAGTCGCTACCCACCGGAAGGCGCAGCCCGACCGCTTCGAGTACCAGGCCGACAGCGCGCGTCAGCCGGCCACAGACGCGCACCGGAACACTCAGCGCCACATCGCGGCGGGCCTGGCACATCAGCGCCTGCCAGGCCTGCACATGCGCATTGACCGCCAGTGGGTGCGACATGTCATTCATGCCGTTGCTCCCTCGGCGCTTCCCTTATCGCGCCTGAAGCTCGCTTCAATCCGCTCCCAGCGCGTCCCCAGCGTCGCATCCAGGGCACCACCGGCGGCATGAACACGGCAACCGCCACGCTCAATCCCCGGATCGGTGCGAATGCGCCAGCCAGCGGCATGCAGTTCGTCGGCCATGTGCTGCTGCACCAGGGCCGCATCGTCCACATGCAGCAAGAGCCGCGGCGTGCCATTGAGCGTAGGCTCCATGCGCAGCAATTCGCGCACCAGACCAAGCATGTGTTGCGGCTCCGCTGCCAGTGCCTGGCCGACAAGCTGGCGTGCAATGTCGAGTGCCAGCGCCATCAGGTCATCTGCCACTTCAGCCTCTGCCGCGCGCATGGCCGCCGGTAGCGTCAGCATCAGGTTTCGCAGCGCCTGCGCCTGCGCCTGCACCAGGCTCAAGCCGGCTGCATAACCGTCGGCCTTGCCTTGCTCAAAGCCTGCGCGATGCCCTTCAAGTTGCCCGGCCTGTTGGGCTTGCTGCCGAAGGTGCAGGAGCTCTGCCTCATCAACCATCAGAACCGGATGCCTGCCTGCCGGCGAGGCACTGCGTTCGGTCGTCGCGCGAACCGGTGCAGCCGTCGTGGGGGCTGTGATGGAACTCATTTCCCATCGATGCCAGGCGCTCATATCAGACAAAGGCATCTCCATTCGAACTGCCAGCCGTGATCTCGCCAGCATCGGTCAGTCGGCGCACGATCTGCAGAATGCTCTTTTGCTCGGTCTCGACCTGCGAGACCCGCACCGGAGCATGGATTTCCATCTCCTCGCGCAAGGCTTCGGCGGCGCGCTGTGACATGTTCTTGAGGAACTTGTCGCGCATCTCCTGCTGCGAACCTTTGAGTGCCACAACCAGCGACTCGGTTTCGATTTCCTTGAGCAACAACTGGATCGAATGGTCGTCGAGGTCGAGCAGGTTCTCGAACAGGAACATCTGGTCGAGTATCTTTTGCGCCAGATTCTCGTCGTGCTCGCGAACGTGCTTGATCAAGGCCTCTTCGTGCGTGCTGCTCATCTGGTTGACAATCTCTGCAGCGGCGCGAACACCGCCCAAACCCATGTGCTGTACGCCTTCGCCCGAGAGCATCTCGGAGAGCACCTCGGTCAGTTCCTTGAGCGCAGCAGGCTGCACACCGCCGAATGTGGCCACACGCAGCACAGCGTCGTAGCGGATCCGCTCTGAAAGGTGCTCCAGCACGCCTGCCGCCTTGTCGCGCTTCATGTGCACCAGCATCGTGGCAATGATCTGTGGATGCTCGTCACGAATCAGCTCGGCCACCTCGGCGGCGCCCAAGTGGTTGAGGCGCTCGATGCCGCTGGCCGACTGGTTGGACTGCGAAATGTTTTCCAGCAGATCAGCCGCCCTGTCATTGCCCAGAGCCTTGGTCAGTACGCCGCGCAGATAGCTGGCCGAGTCCAGATGCATCGCCGAATACTGTTCGGTCTCCAGGCGAAACTCCTCCAGCACCTCGCTCACCTCGTCATGCCTGACTTGCTGCAAGCCGGCGATGGCTTCGCCCAAGGCCTGCACAGCCGTCTGCGACATGAACTGCAGTACGTTACCGGCAGCGTCCTCACCAAGCGACATCAAGAGGATGGCGCTTCTTCTGATGCCTTCATCCATCTTTCTTGTCCATCCAGTTTTTCACCAGCATGGCGACCATCTGCGGCCCCTCCGCCGCTGACTGTTGCGCGTACTGCACGTTGTCCTGATGGCGCCTGTTTTGACGGTTGTCGACTCTTGGCGCTGCCGCCGGGGCAGCGTCCGCTGACTCCTGAGCCCCTGACTCGGCAGTCGCTGGCGTCGCCGGCGCCGCCGCGCCGGATGGCTGCAGCAGCTTGCGCAGCAGAGGCCGCAGAACACCCAAGAGCAAGTACAGCGCAAGCAGGCCCAGCGCCAGATTGGTGCCGGCCACCTTGGCCATATCGATGTTTTCGCTCTGGCGCCACCAGGGCACCTCGGGTGTCTCGACCGTTGGCTCGGTAGCAAAAGGACTGTTGACCACGTTGACCGAGTCGCCGCGCTCGGCGCTGAAACCCATGGTCTCCTTGACCAGATTCTTGATTTGCTCCAACTCGGCCGGCGTCAGCGCCTGTGTCTCGCGCTTGCCCTGCGCGCCCTGCGTAACGCGGTAGTTGACCAGCACCGCTACCGACAGGCGCTTGATGGCGCCGGCGCCCTGCTGCACATGACGGATCGAGTGGTCGAGCTCAAAGTTGGTGGTGCCTTCCTTGCGCGCATTGACCGGTGTCGCAGCGCTGGCAACCGCCGAGGCTGCAACCGGACTGGCGCTCGCTGCCGGCGCGCCGGTCTTGGACGCGAGCGCCGCCTGGGGCGCAGGCTTGACCTGGCTGGCCGGAGCCACCGGGGCCAGCGCCGTGCCGGGTGGCTGATTGCTGAGCGCGCCCGGCACGCCGCCGACCACGCTGCTGCCTTGCTGCCCCGACTCGCTCACCTGCTGGCTGCGAATGGCGGCGCTGCCGGGCTCACTGTTGGGCCGGTACTTCTCGTCGGTGTTTTCAACAATCGAGAAATCGATATCGGCTGACACCTGGGCGTGCACATTGTTGTTGCCCACAATTGGCTGCAGGATGGCTTCGATGCGCCGGATGTAGCCCTGCTCAATTTCCTTGGCGTATTTGAGCTGGCTGGTATCCAGACCGCGCGCCTCGGCGTTGGCGGCTGACAGCAGGGTGCCATTCTGGTCGACCACCGTAATGCTCTTGGCCGAGAGCTCTGGCACGCTGCTGGATATCAGATGCACCAGCGCGCTGATCTGGCCGTCGTCAATGGTCCGCCCCGGATGCAGGCTCAGCACCACCGAGGCACTTGGTTTCTTCTGATCCCGCACAAACAGCGAGGCCTTGGGCAGGGCCAGGTGCACCCGAGCCGAGCTGACGGCGGAAATGGAATTGATGGAGCGCGCCAGTTCACCCTCCAGCGCGCGCTGGTAGTTGATCTGCTCGGCAAACTGGCTGGTACCGAACTTCTGGTTGTCCATCAGCTCAAAACCGACGTTGCCACCCTTGGGCAAACCCTGCGCGGCCAGACGCAGCCGGGCTTCGGGCACCTTGTTGGCCGCCACCAGCAGCGCGCCACCACCCTCCGAGAACTTGTAGGGGATGTTCATCTGCTGCAGCGAGGCAATGATGGCGCCACCATCGCGGTCAGACAGATTGCTGTACAGCACACCGTAGTCCGGCGCACGGCTCCAGAGCCACAGCGCCGCCATCGCGGCCACCGCCGCGGAGACCCCAAGCATCAGAGGCAGGCGCGAATTGACCCGCAACTGGTCCAGCAACGAAGGGGGAGCGAGAGCCGTACTCATGCCAGTGATTGTGAAAGCGCGAGGCCGCAACCGATGGCCCGAACAGCCGCGGGATTTGCCGTCTTTTGGCGCGATACCGGCAGTCTGATGGTCTTGCCGGCAGGCTTTGGCTAGCATCCCAAGTGAACGCCATTCAGGCTGAGGCTACAACCATCTTACGGTAGCGCTAGGGTTGTGCTATGCTTTTAACAGCTTACCAAAGAGTCATTTTTGCTTGTCCCCCGTGTCGAAATATGA
>SESD01000827.1_pt1 | contig 18328 bp, 11 predicted proteins | sample 3171411 | NCBI WGS metagenome assembly SESD01 (sample SAMN06051880, study PRJNA518727) | freshwater metagenome | biome: subpolar coniferous forest; feature: holomictic lake; material: water; isolation source: holomictic Lake 442, 16.5 m depth | place: Canada: near Kenora, Ontario | collected...
GGTTATATTAAAAAGTAACTTCTTACATGGCAGAATGTTAACGATAATGTCAACAATTAGCAAGCTTTAAAAAAACGCTCTGCATTGACATTGTTAGATTGCCAGGCTTGCTTGCTCGCTTTTTACAGATTTATCCAGAGCCATACAAATGCATAATTTCCGCATCGCCCTACTTGACGCGTCGCCCTACTTGACGCATCGCCCTACTTGACGCGTCGCCACGTTGTGCAACCCTTTGTAACGAAAATATTACGCTATTAGCCTTCGATGACAATGCCACACGATTCCTTTGAATGGAATACGTTTGTGCAACATTCCAAAGCGCTATAATAATCGACCCATCGGTGTTTCAATCATAATGATGGTCCTCCATGCCGTAATAATATTTTGTTATCTTATTTGAAAATATTCAGAAAAAGCAGATTGCCTCTCATTGAATTACGATTATGAGCAACGAAGTTATCAAGAAATTGGAGGCAAGCCGTAAAGAGCTGCTTGACGTAGGATTACGCAACCCATTGATCAACCATCAACTACGAGCAAAGCAGGTCAAATTGGCCGATGAGCTTTCGACTGAAATCTATCGTATGCTCGTTCTTGAAGGCAATGAGATGAGTTTTGATGGCTTGCCTGAAAAAGAAATTGATTCTGAAAGTGGTCAAGTTACGTTGTTTGACGCTGTCGATCAGAACGATTTGCAGGCGCAACCCGTATATGAAGAGTTGGCTGAGGGGCAGTTAGCCGCTCGCCACCTTGACCGCAAGCTTCAAACCAGTTTATCCTCACAAAAGCTCCAGACAAGACTACTCTCAATTCACAACGATGCCCGCTCGTATATCGAGGAGCAGGGTGTCAATATCTTGTTTCTTGTTCTCGGCTTTTTACACTGGTACGAGGACGATTCATCAAAGGAGGCTCGTCGAGCCCCACTCCTTTTGATTCCTGTTGAACTCAAACGTGCAAGCGCACAAGAGCGATTTCAACTCTATTATACCGGCGATGATATCGGTGATAATCTCTCACTCATAGAGAAGCTAAAGGGCGAATTCAATATCTTGTTGCCGAGAATTACTGACGCCGAGGAGTTTGCTGTTCAGGCCTATTTCGATTCGGTTGCTCAGGCTGTCGCGAGCGAAAAACGATGGAGTGTGGTTTCCAACGACATGACATTGGGTTTTTTCTCTTTTGGCAAATTCCTCATGTATAAAGATCTTGACCCGGCCGCCTGGACAGGGGAGAACAAGGGTAACGGATACTCAATTATTGAGTCTTTGCTCATAGAGGGGTTTCGTGAACAGGCGAGTGCCTATGGTGATGAGACTCATATTGATGCAGTTATTTCTCCGGCGGATATCCATCAGGTCAAGGATGCTGACAGCACTCAGATTTTAGCCATTCTTGATGTCAATTCAGGGCGCAATCTTGTTTTACAGGGGCCGCCCGGCACCGGTAAATCCCAAACCATTACAAATATCATTGCCGAATGTATAGGCAACGGGCGCAAAGTGCTCTTTGTCTCTGAAAAAATGGCAGCGCTCGATGTGGTGAAGCGGCGGCTTGATGAAGTTTGGCTGGGTGACGCGGTCTTGGAGTTGCACAGCCACAAAACGAACAAAAAAAAGGTTTTGGCCGAACTTGACCGTACCCGGCGCCAAGGTAAGCCTGTCATTGAAAACCCGGCACAGGACATCATAACCCTTACAAGATTACGGGATGAACTCAATGCTTACTGTGAGGCCGTAAACAAGCCAAGAGGTAAGACGCAAATCAGCTTCATCAACGCCTTAGGCTTTGCCCTGAAAAACCATCCAGGTGATCTTGATCTGCCTGCTTTTGAGTTTGAGCCGATGGCAGAGTGGAGTGAATCGGATTATCGTGCGGCACGAATGCAGGTCGAGACGCTTGATCGCCATTTGAGCGAAGCGGGCCCGCCAACCAGAAATCCCTTCGAATCAAGTGGCTTGACCGAAATACTCCCTTCTCAGCAACCAAAACTAGAGCGTGCACTCAATGATGGCCGGGTGGCCACAGAGGCGCTTTTATCATCAGCAATTGATTTGGCAAAAGCAATGGGGTTGCAGAAACCTGAATACCGCTCAGAAACAGGCATTATCTGCAGAGCCGCTCGTCGGGCAATGGAGGCTCCGCACATAGAAGGGTTGGCCCTTACCTCTGGTGACTGGCAGGTCAGGCGTGACGATATTTCCGCATTGATTTCAGCAGGCAAGGCATTAAGCATAGTTCACGCCAGCTATGATGACTGGTTGATTGATCATGCCTGGAGTTCGGATTTGGTAGAGCCAAGGCAGCATTTTATGACCAAAGGGAAAAAGTGGTGGCGGTTTTTGTCAACTGACTATCGCAAGGCCAGACAGACGATGCAGGGTTATTGCCGCAAGCCGCTCCCTAAAGATTCCTCAGAGATCATCCAGATGGTCGATGCGATTCTTGATAGCCAGAAGCATCAGAAGTTATTTTCTGAACATTCAGACCTTGGTGCAACGTTGTTTGGCGCCCAGTGGAAAAAAGGGGAGTCAGACTGGGAGGTATTGGAAAAACTCACCGAGTGGGTTGTCGCTCTCTATCGTGATATGGGCAACGGGGTCGTGCCAGAAAGTATCGTTAACTTTCTCTCGGGTTCACCGAAAGTTGATGAACTCAAAGAGAAGGTCGAGGATGTCGAATCGAACATGCAGAAACATGAGCAAAATGTTGCTGTTGTTGAAGATATGCTCAAGCTCAAGCTGAGTGAAACCGCCAGGATTCACTGGGATCTCACACTTGAAAAGCAAGGCATCTGTCTCGACCATTGGTGTGAAAATCTCGACAGGTTGTTTCATCTCATCCGTTTCAATCAGCTTGCGGCTGAAATGACAACGCTTGGACTGGGTTTTATTGTGACGGCCGCAAAAAGTTGGGGACATGGAGAGGGAACTTTGATCAGGATGTTTAAGTACAGTTGGTATAATGGCTTGGTTGAGAAGGCATACATTGACGCTCCAGTCATCAAATCGTTTGATCGTATCCAACACACTCATGTACAGGAAGAGTTCATCCGTCTCGATCACCTCCTGTTTCGCCACAACCAGTCACGACTGGCTACGGAACACTGGAAATCAATTCCATCTTTGGACGGAGGTGGTGAGCTTCAAATCATCAGCAGCGAGATCAATAAAAAACGCAGGCAGATGCCCATTCGTGTTTTGATGAGTAAAGCAGGACGAGCCATTCAGGCAATCAAGCCTGTTTTTATGATGAGCCCGATGTCCATTGCTACCTATGTTCCGCCGGGGTCGGTGCAGTTTGATCTTGTGATCTTCGATGAAGCCAGTCAGGTCAAGCCTGTGGATGCCTTTGGCGCCATCATGCGTGGCAAACAGTCCGTCGTTGTTGGTGACAGCAAACAGCTTCCGCCCACCAGCTTTTTTGACACTCTGGTCGAGAGCGATGAGGATGAGGAGTTCGACAACATCGGAGATACAGAGAGCATCCTGAGTTTATTTCTTGGGAAGGGTGCACCGGAACGGATGTTGCGCTGGCACTACCGGAGCCGTCATGACTCACTCATCGCCGTTTCCAATAATGAATTTTACGATAATCGCCTTGTCGTTTTTCCAAGTCCGGGAGCCAATGCAAAGGCGCGAGGGCTCAAATTCCACCATCTCCCGAATACCGCTTATGACAGGGGTAAAACCCGCTCCAATCCAGAAGAGGCAAGGGTTGTTGCAAAAGCCATCCTCGAACATGCAAAATCATTCCCTGATCTGACGCTTGGTGTGGTAACCTTCAGCACCGCCCAGCGGGATGCCGTTGAACTTCAGCTTGAGCTCCTTCGCAGAGCTGATGCAAGTTGTGAGCCTTTCTTCAATGAACATCAGCGAGAGCCCTTCTTTGTCAAGAACCTTGAAAATGTTCAGGGTGATGAACGTGACATCATTTTTATCAGTATTGGCTACGGCAAGACTGCGGAGGGGTATATGGCCATGAATTTTGGTGCACTGAATAAAGATGGAGGAGAGAGACGATTGAACGTCCTCATATCCAGAGCGCGGCTTGCCATGGACGTCTTCTGCAACTTCACCTCCCACGACATTGACCTTTCGAAAACCAGTGCACGAGGCACCAGCGCATTAAAGAATTTTTTGGCATTCGCTCAATCAGGTATTCTTCCGCAGCCCTACAGTACCGGCAAAGAGCCAGATTCTCCTTTTGAAGAAGAGGTTATCAGGGCCTTAAAGCAAAGGGGAATTGAGATTGAGCCACAGGTTGGTACTGCTGGCTTTTTCATTGATATCGGTATCAAATCAAAAGAAAGAGCGGGCCAATATATCCTTGGCATAGAATGTGATGGAGCGACATACCACAGCTCCCGTTCTGCGCGTGACCGTGACCGCCTGCGTCAGGAGGTGTTGCAGGGTCTTGGCTGGCAGTTGCACCGGATATGGAGCACAGACTGGTATCGCAACCCTGTACAGGAGTTGGAGCGTGCGTTGATAGCCATTGAAAAGGCGGAGTCCAGCGATAAAAACGGACAGGAATGCATCGCGCCACAGATAATACCGATAGAAAAAATCCTCCCTATTGACCGAGAAGAGGTCGTTCAGCAGGGCGTTCTCTTTCAGTCAGCAACTGTTCTCTACAGGCGGACGCAACTGCAAATACCGCTACACCAAAAAGAGCTTCACGAATTTTTGCCAGAGGAGTTGCTCCCCTATCTTTGTGAGATCATCAAGATCGAGTCACCTATCCACACAGCAGAGTTAACACGCTCCATTACGGAGGGCGCTGGCCTCAAACGTGCCGGTGTCAGAATCCAGGGTGCAGTTTTTACCTCAATCTCTTATGGCGTGCAAAAGAAGCTGATTGTAAAAAAAGGTGAATTCTGCTGGCATCCTGACATGAGTGAACCCGCAGTACGCGACCGCTCAGAGCTTGACGCTTCCTTGAAAAAGTTTGAATGGGTTTCCCCTGAAGAGATCAGACTGGCGATTTTTCAACAGGTGAAAAAGGGCTTTACACTCACTCTGGATGAGTCGGTAGCAAATGCTTCCCGTGCATTAGGGTTTCAGCGCGTCACTGCGCAGGCAAAATATCTGTTTGAGCTTCAGCTTGACGGGTTGATACAGTCCGGGGCGCTTGTTTTGCGGAATGGGTTTGTTTCTACCGGATAGATGTTGAGCCAATTGATCACTAACCACGCCGCTTCAACATGAAGCACTCAGATTCGCGAATCATCAAATTCGACTCAAAAAACCGATGTATCCAGATAAATTCTTATTGTTACTTTTCATCTTTTCGAGTGGCGATGAACCCCTGAACAAAGGTATACACAAAAAGCTTAAAATTTCTTCTTTTCTATGAAAATACGTCATTAGCCAACCATTTGCCGCCCCCCACTTTCTTGCGTATCTTCCGCTTCAACCTCATAAAACCTGAGAGCCCTCATGATAGCCGAACACCTGCTTTTTCAATCTGACGGCGGATTTATTCGTATCCCGATTTGGGGGCACATCCCCCTCAGCGGGCCGCTGAAAAAAATTCTGTCGCACCCTTCGTTTCTTCGGCTCAAGGGGATTCGGCAGCTTTCGTTCTCGCAGCAGGTTTATCCCGGAGCAACACACACGCGATTTGAGCACTCCATCGGGGTCTATCATCTAATGAAGCTGATTTTGCAGCGCATGTTGACCAGCCCTCTGGCTCAGAGCCTTCAGGATGAGCAGTTCCGGTTTGATGACCACAACTGCCGGGTGCTGCTGTCGGCCTCGCTTTTGCACGACATTGGCCACTTTCCCCATGCCCACATCATTGAGGAGCAGATTCCGGTATGCGACAACAAACCGGTCTTCTCGCATCATGAGGAGCTTTGCCGTCACTTTATCTACGAACAACATCCCGGAGTTCCAACGATTGCTGAAATTCTGCATGATGAGTGGAAGGTGACGCCCGAATCGGTTATTGAGCTGATTGTGGGCAAAACGCGCTTCAGCAAACTGATCAGCGGCACGCTTGACCCTGACAAAATGGATTACCTCATGCGTGACGCGCACCACTGCAATATTCCTTACGGAAGCATTGATATTGAGCGACTGATTGAGTCGTTTGTACCCGACCCGGAGCGCGAGCGGTTTGCCATCACAGAAAAGGGTATTGCACCGCTTGAGAGCCTGATGTTTGCGAAGTACATGATGATGCGCAATGTCTACTGGCACCATACCAGCCGGGCGCTCTCGGCAATGCTCCGCAGGCTTTTGCAGGACATTGCCAGTGAAGGAATGCTCTCTCCGACAGCCTTGCGTGAACTGTTTTACGGGAATGCCGATGACCGGGTACTGCATGAACTGAAGCAACTGCTGCCAGAGAAAGATCATCCAGTCTCTGCCCTGCTTGATGATATTCTCATGCGACGAGTCTACAAAAGAGCAATAACGGTGCAGCCCTATCTGAACGACTCCGCAAAAGAGGATGAGCGGTGGTTTGTCTACAACAGCGACAACCGGAAGCGCCGCGCCATGGAGCTGGAGATCTGCGAGTTTCTCAACAAGCGCTACCATCTTGAGCTGCACGGCCATGAGGTGCTGATTGATCCACCCTCAAAGAAGGATATTTTCGATTACGCCGACCTCAAAGAGCTTCGGGTCTACCCGACACGCTCGGAGCACATTCACTACGCCCTGCAGTGTACCTCAGAGTATGTCCGGTTTGATGATCTGAATGAGTCGGTCTTTCAGTCAGACTTTATTCTCGCCTTTGAGCGCTATACCAAAAAATTCAGACTGCTCTGCCGCCCCGATCTGGTTGAGCGCATTGTGGAGTCACGCGAAGCAATTATGTGCCTGATGGCCAATGATCTTGACCTCTTTCGATAGGCCATATTCTTTGGGTATCCAACACCCTTTTCTATGCCTGCGGTTTTCTGCAGATACGTTCCGTAAGTTGAAAGTTATTTATTACGGCGTTGCTACCTGAATGCTATCAAGAGTACGAACAATCGGGCCAGATACCTTATTGAGCCATCTGCCATGCCTGTCAAGGAGCAAGGTCTCCATTCCAATTTTTTGGCACGGAATGATTTCGAACTCAATGTCATCCCCAACCGACAAACATTCGCATGGAAGAATACCCATGATTTTGCACGCATACTGGAACATTTCCTGAGAAGGTTTGAAAAAACCGGAATCGGTTGGAAAGACCCGATATTGAAATCGATCAGCTATCCCTAATCGTTCGAGCTTACGAAGCTGCATTTCCTTGTACCCATTAGAAAGAACGGCAAGCTTATAGCCCGTAAGCTTGTTCAAACACTCAATAACATCCGGGAATAATTTCCACATATTCTCGAAATGATAATGGTACCTCTCATATAGCCCATCAGCTTCTTCTTCGCCCATTTCAGAATCTCGAAAAATCTCCCTTATACGTCTTCTGCGTTGTTCAAAGATTGAAATTTCTCCCCTTTCATAAAGCGGATAATGTTTTCGTGTGGAGGTGTGCCATATCACCGCAAAATCCTCAGGAGATTCAGAAGTAAAGCAGCCTGGATAATCCCAAAAAAATAATTTCGCTGCTTCGTGCTCGGCCATTTTAAGATCAACAAGCGTGTTATCAATATCGAAGATAATCCCCTGTATTCGAACTGGAATAATATAGGGCTCGTCTACCTTTGATTGTTTGCTATACTTACTGTAGGACTCCATGTCAAACCGATTTTTTTTCAAGATAGCCTAAGGAGACATCGCCGTTTCTATTTCGATAGCCATTCGAGACAAAATACTGTCGTACTCCAGGCGCAGGGTGAACAGAAATTTTCACACATCCGTGATAAATCGCTAACCGCTCAAGTTCCTGCAACATAGCCTTTCCGATACCAATATGCTGAATCCCAGTTTTATCTTCATTTTTTTCCCCGACAGGCAGCATGTTTCCCAACGTACGTAAATCACGAATACGCGCAACACTATCTGCGAAACAGCTTACACGCCCGTAACCCAGAAGATTCCCGTGTGGGTCGAGTGCTTCAACGCAGTATCCTGATTTTCCTTGTATCGAAGTAAACAGAGCAAAATCATGGTACTTTCCACAAAGGTCTATTCCTGTTTGCGCAGGTGACCTCTGCCAAAGGCATTGGCTGATTCCCTTGAATTTCATTCGGTCGATAACTTTGGATGGCCCTGCAAATACAATGTTGCTGCCCTCGCGTGGACGAAGAATTCGGTTGATATGCACATAGCGAGGAATTTTCGGAAAGCATGCAACGAGTAAATCAAGATACTGATCGTCCGACAACGGTTGCCATTCACCTTTTTCCCGTAAATGTGCAAGATCCCGTTGAGTAGGCATTTTGTCATATAAAATACAAGGATAGAGTTTCAAGACATCGGGTGAATACTCTGGCTGCCAGAGTGTTTCAGACAGGGTAGAGTAATCCTGCTCCAGACTAGAGCCAGGCAGTCCAACCATAATGTGATAACCCAGCTCAAATCCCGATCGCCGGATTAATTCGGTCGCTTTTTGCACTGTTTCAACACCATGACCACGCCGGCTAATATCAAGAACCCTGTCATCAAGGCTTTGTACCCCAATCTCTACAGTGGTAATCCCAAGACGCAACATCATCTCGCAACTCTTTTCGTTGACATGGTCAGGACGAGTCTCTGCTTTCATGGTTACACATCGATTTGGAGCACTCTCCTGTATCTTTTTGGCTTCTTCTAAATTGTCTGAAGGCATTCCATTAAAATAATCATAGATGCTTTTCACAAATTCCTCAAGGTACTCTCTCTTTTTATTTGCAAAAGAATCTCCTTTGAGTGCGATATCATACTTTATCCCGGAGTTACGTGATAACCCATACCACTCCAATCGCTTCGAAAGCTGTTTGACGGGATCCCAATCACTATCACGCCCGAGTATGGTATCCTGATTCATACCAGTGCTCTTGGTGATGCCTTCAACGGAGAAGCAGTAAAGGCAGTTCCCTGAACAAGCATGAGGTTTACAATAAACTACCAGCGTCACTTTTCCATGATTGCATCGAAACGGAATACGCAAGCCCGAAAACTCCTTTACTCGCACATCATCTCTCCTCGATTGTGTGGTCATTTAACAACTTCAACTCCACAAGGAATAAAACTATTGTTATTCATTTGCTGTCTATGACATCCCATTTAAAACGGCTCTCTTTTGAAGATAGCCCAAGGCAGTGACGCCGTCACTGTTCCGATAACCGTTTGCTGTGAAATACTGTCGCACACCCGGTGCGGGGTGAACCGCAATTTTAGTACAGCCGTTTTCAATTGCTAACCGCTCAATTTTCTGTAACATAGCCTTTCCAATTCCGATATGCTGAAGCCCTGTTTTTTCTCTATTTTTTTCACCTACAGGCAACATGTTTCCCAACGTACGTAAATCACGAATACGTGCTACGTTTTCCGCGAAACAACTTACACGTCCGTATCCCAGAAGATTCCCGTCTCGGTCGAGCGCTTCAACACAGTATCCGGATTCACCTTGTTTTGAAGTAAAAAGAGAAAAATCATGGTACTTTCCATGAAGGTCTATTCCTGTTTGCGCAGGTGACCTTTGCCAAAGGCATTGGCTGATACCCTTGAATCCCATTCTGTCTATAACTTTGGACGGTCCTGCCGTGACCGCATTGCTATCCTCGTTCATCCGTTGGATTCGGTTGATATGCACATGGCGAGGAATTTTCGGAAGGCATTCATACAGTAAATCAAGATATTGATCGTCTGACAAAGGTTGCCATTCCCCTTTTTTCAGTAAGTCCGCAAGATCCTGTTGAGTAGACATACCACCGTATAAAATACAAGGATAAAGTTTCAAGACATCGGGGGAATACTCTGGCTGCCAAAGTGTTTCACTTAAGGTGCGATAATCTAACTCAAGGCTCGATCCGGGCATCCCGACCATGATATGGTAGCCAAACTCAAATCCGGATCGCCGAACCAATTCGGTCGCTCTCCTCACAGTTTCAACACCATGACCACGCCGGTTGATATCAAGAACCCTGTCATCAAGGCTTTGTACTCCCATCTCTACAGTGGTAATCCCGAGACGCAACATTATCTCACAACTCTCTTCGTTGACATGGTCAGGACGCGTCTCTGCCTTTACAGTCACACATCTATTTGGAGCACTCTCCTGTATCTTTTTGGCATCTTCTAAATTCTCTGAAGGTACACCATTAAAATAGTCATAGATGTTTTTCACAAATTTCTCAAGATAGTCTCTCTTTTTATTGGCGAAAGAATCTCCTTTGATCGCGATATCATACTTGATACCAGAATCGCGTGATAATCCATACCATTCCAATCGCTTCGAAAGCTGCTTGACTGGGTCCCATTCGCAATCATGCCCGAGCATGGTATCCTGATTCAAACCTGTACTCTTGGTGATGCCATCAATAGAGAAGCAGTAAAGGCACTTTCCTGAACAATCGTACGGTTCACAGTAAACTATCATCGTGACTTTCCCATGATTGCATCGGAACGGCGTGCGCAAGCCTAAATGCACATTTCCGCTCATATAATTTCTCCCATGTTGTATTATGATTTAAACTTTTCAATTTTTGCCTGATTACGGAATAAACACCACGCGGAAACCAACGTAGCAGTTACGAAGACTCGGCGCATTTCGACCACGATGGGCTGATCGACTACCACGGGCATCGCCACTCCAGCTACTACCACGATAGATACGATCTCTCCCTTTTGTCCCTTCAGGATTTTCAACGGTACCTTTTGCTTTGCATTCGTCATAATATTTATCATCATACCTGTCTTGGCACCACTCCAGTACATTGCCGTGCATGTTGTACAATCCCCAAGGATTAGGTTCAAAGCTGCTAACGGGTAGCGTATTTCTTCTATATATTCCTTTATGAGCACCGTTGTAAGAATAGTTTCCATTATAATTTGCTTGCTCGGTCGTAAGGTTGTTACCGGTGTGGAAGGGTGTTGGTGTTCCAGCACGACAGGCATACTCCCACTCAGCTTCTGTTGGCAAACGAAACGTTTTCCCTGTTTTTGACCGCCATTTGCAATACTCTGACGCATCATTCCAACTTACATGCACTACAGGGTGATTGTATTCCTCCTCTGCCCGTCCATTACCGGATACACCATGCCTCCAGTTGACACCCTCCTTATCTTTCCATTCATTGCCATCAAAAATCCGGCTACTGCCCGCTTTTTCTGCATCGGTACGATAACCTGACGATTCAATAAACGCTTTAAACTCGGTGAAAGTAACCGTGTATTTACATAGGTAATATTCACTGAGTTTTACATTGTGCTGTGTTTCATCAATTGTCCTGTCAAATTCGGCTTCAGGACTTCCCATAACAAACTCGCCCTCGGGTATGCGAACGAAGTAAGGTGGCACTTTTCTTACCCGTCTGGTTTGTGCTGGGTCAATGCCCCAGCGTTGCAGCTCATCGTCAGGCACTTCAAAAAATGACCGACAGTTGTCACGCTCGTTGAGAATATGCAAACTCACAAAGTCAGTCCCTCTTGTTTGCTGCTTGAGCGTTTGGGATAACTGCTCTGCTTTTAGCTGATGTTCCTCTTCATTCGATTCTATAAATAATTCAGAAATATCAATTTGCAATCGGCGCCGCTCGTAATCGGGCTCTCCGGGAAAGGGCTGGTTTTGGTTGATCTGACCAAAGATAAATTTACGTATCTGTAGATGCTCTTTATCGTTAAGCCAATGCAGCATTACATGCACCCGAAATGATTCAGGAATATACCCTTTGATAAACCACTCCAAACGCAGCAATTGACTGATATTTTTATACGAATGAAGTGTGCCTGATTCGCCGGGATACAATTCACCAAGCATTTTACCAAGTGCAAGGGTAAGGTTCCAGTTAAGTTCAGGATAGACCGCACAGGCGGCAATCCATCGTTTCATTTGGTTGGTAAAAAACAGGCCAATGTAATCAAGTTTTTTGCCTTCAGTCCGTACTGGAACTAATGAGTAATCAGCAGAATCCTGCCAGTATTTAATCCAGTCGCAATCTGGAACCGCTGTTTGCGAAAGATCACTCATCATAACCTGCATTCCCTCAATTGAGAGCGGTAAAACAAAAGGGAAAATTTTTTCCAGTAGCCGTTCACGCTTACCCCATAGAGCCGGAGGATCTGAACTAAAAAAATATCGATGTTGCCATTGTTTAAAAATATCGCTCCATGCAAACAGTTTGGAACGATAAGTGTCAAGAAATTGCAGCCCGTCAGTAAAAATCATCAGTGCTGCATGTTCATAAAGACTCAGGATTTCAGACAAGGCAATACCACCTGGATGGCGAAGATTTCGGCAGAGTAAGGGTGAGTTGTCGAAATAGAAGCGTTCGACGAATATGTTATTTGCTTTCAGTGTTTCATAGAGATTATTGTGCAGTTGAGCGAGGTGATCGCGCGAGTTGTGCCGGTCAATCAACATAAGATATTCGATATGACGGCGGGAATGAGTGTAAACCGGACGGGCGAACCCGCCATCAAAAATGGTTTTTTTGATCGTTTTTTCAATGTTGAAAGAAAACCTGCCTGAAAGTTCAGTATAACGAAACTGCCTTACAACCTTGAGGAGGGTATGGTCTTTCACAATTTCAGTGGCTTTGACAAAAACGTCTATAATGTGCGAGCCTCTGTTGCGAGAGTTGCGGTTAAGAGCTTTTACTTTTTTTTCTTCAGCAACAGATGTCGGTGCAAGCGGAACGCTCTCCGTTAGAATTGTTTGTTCAGAAGCGGATGGCAGTGGTGTTGCTAAAGTAATTTCTTTTTTATTAGCCCTTGGTTCTGGCCGCGGTGCAAATAAAGGAATGAAAAGGCGTTCATATAGCTCAAAAAAAGTTGCCTGCTGCGTTGCAGAGTGAGCCAGTACAGGGCACAACCAAAGATCAAGATGCTCAAGATCGCCAGAATCAATGGCTTTCATGATTACATAATGCGCAGTCTCATAGGTATCTATGCCAAAAGAGAAGCCTTGGTGTCGCAGGAGTTCCAACAGCTCTGTGAGTGGAAGATAGCAAGGGAATGCCGTATGTTTTTCAACCATACTCATCACTCTTCCTTTATTGCATTTGCTGTTATGGCTTTTTTTACAGCAACCAAATCATCCGTCTCTTTAGCTAAAATGGAGAACCCGCTGAGAATGATCTCATTTCGATAGCTAAGGCCAGTGTTTTCCGCGTTAAAAGTATATATATCTTCAGGTGTAAACCCCTGTCGTAGCATCCACCAGACCCAAAGAATCAGTTCATGAGTAGCTGGTTTTTTACCATTGATTGTTCGTGCAATCTTTAAAAAAAGCCTTACAAAGGCTTTGACTTGATTTCGCGTGATTTCTGGAAAGATCTGTTTTTTTGCCAAAAGAATATCACAAAGCTCATCACTATCCGGCATTTCAATGTGAAAAAATACACAGCGGCGCAGAAAGGCCTCTGGCAAGGTTTTTTCAGAGTTACTGGTCAGTATCACAACAGGCTTAAAGGCTTCTACTCCTTTTTTTCGATAAATAGGCTCGTTTTCTCCATTTGATGTTTTAAGCTCCGGTACATCAAAGGTCATGGTTTCAATTATTGTCAAAATATCGTTTGGTAAATCACGGGGTGCCTTGTCAATTTCATCAATTAATACAACTCGGCGTTCAGGATTGCTTCCACTTGAATCGCAAATAGCTCGTCCAAGCGCAACATAAGTAACGAACTGTTTCTCAATTTGGTTGGCTAACAATTGAGTCCCTGAGTTAATATGTGCATGTTGAAAATGAGCAAGACTGTCGTAGCGGTACAGCAGATCAGTTGCGACAGAATCTGTACGGGTAGGAAATAGTTCCGGTTCTTCCAAGCCAAAATGCTGTGCGATATGGTACGCAAGTTCTGATTTTCCTGTCCCCGGTTGACCTGTCAGCAACAATGGCTTTTGCAGCATTAAAGCAACATTTACCGCCTGTATCAAAGCGGCTGAAGGTTTATACTCTGCACCTCGTTTAATAACAGGAAACTGCATTACCAAATTCAGCAATTTGTTTTCGTAAAAGGAATGTGGTTTCATTTTCATATAGTTTTAAAATGCTAACCTAAAAACTCAAGATTATCTATTGCTTCCTTGAATGTGATAGTTTGGCGTGTTTCATTCAGTGTTATATTGCTTTTATATTGAGGGTAAGATTCAGTAAAAGCAGATAAATCAATTCCTTCAACATGCTCATGTTGATCATTGTAGCAACATAGATAATTATTTTTTTGTAGATCTCTTGGTAGCGATTTGTTTTCCAAAAAAAAGAAAAGAAAAATCGGTTTTTCAGGATTTAATTGTTCCCAAAGCTGAAAATATGTATTGAAGTTTTCAGTGTTAAAATCAAAAATTTGTTGGATAACAAAATGAGTCTGCTTGTGGAGACCATGTTTTTTAAATTCTTCAGGTATTTGATCGAAATTATTTGTAATCCCGAATATTTTTTTTGTAAAATCAGTCCAATTTGCTTTGATGTTAGAAATATTAGCAAGACGAATTCTATCGTCATTTATATCTCCTTTCATGTTGCTATGCATAGCGCAAGATTTACAGTGAATAGTAAATAAGATTTTAGGAATTTTTGCTGACAACGCTTCATCATTACGTTCAATAAAGATTACTTTAATGCAACTTTCAGATCGACATAGTTCATTAAAATCATCTTTTAAGCGTTTTTTATCAAAATGATGCCAATAGTTATCTGTGTCATCTATATAACTCCTACCCCTATTGCTACCCTTATTACTATTGCTATCGCTATAAAAAGATATTAAACCCTTCATTTCTTCAATCCAGTTGAGCCGATCATAATCAGTCAACCCTGCGATATATTTTATTTTTTTTTGTTCAAACAACGCACGATGGTACGGTTTAAACGGCAATTTTTCTGCCAGATGTATTGCCTCAAAAATAGTTGCAGGGTTATCAAACATCTCAATAATCTTTGTTACACTTTGCACATGATTACAGTCAGACTTAATATAATTTTTGTCACTAATAGAGATGCCTGTTTGAATTTTCTGGGCAGATGAATCCTGAAATATCATAGCTCTAATTGCCTCAATACATTGCACAAAATTCGGATGATTACAGTCATTGTGCCATTCAGAAAGATCTGCTGTCTGCATTTCCTGAAATCCCAGTGGCGGGTCAACAACATCCAATCGAAAAGGGACAAGAATGTTTCGTTTCTCTCCCATTGCAGCCTCCTCTTTCACCCAATGATGTTCTGTCGGATGTACTGAGGCAAAAGTCCATGCAACAACAACGCAATGCGATTCATTCAGCGCTTTGGTAATCTCATTTCGCCAATTTTGTCCGGGACTGATCTCCCTGTCCCAAAAGACAGTCCAACCAAATCGTTCAAGCTCTTTGACTATGGGCTCAACCCGATGCCGATCTTCCCTGGCATAGCTGACAAAAATATTGCTCATAAAATCATATTAATTTGAATACTGGATTATAACAAAGTCATCCGGTATATTTGGCAAGGAAACACTTCATCTCTGCAATCCAGTTGAGCCGTTCATAATCACTCATTCCTGCATGATATCTTTGTCGTTTCTGATTGAATAAAAATCGATCGCTGCCCTTGAAGGGCAATTTTCCTGCAAGCTTCAGGGCCTCAGGTATAGTTGCAGGATCATCAAACAAGAAAATAATGTTATTGCTATCCAAACCACTACCGCTTCCCTGTGATTCATGGCTAATGGTACTATCAACTTTCACCACATCAGGGTTGCTGTTGACTACCATAGAATTTATCTCTGACCTTTCAAAAGCAACTGGATTTGCGGCAATGCGCATCATCTCCATCTTGATTTCTGCCAGTTGACTGAACATTTTATCGCGTAATGTCTCATCACGAATATTCACAATGTCTTGGCAAAGTGTATATTGATCGAAATCAAGCTTCATGAGACGTTCAGAAACTTTGACAAATTCATGCACACTTTTAAGTGGCCCTGACTTGAGAGCAATATCGGCAAATTCTGTCGAAGTTAATCCAGCAGACAGACCCCCTAAATCAAGAATTTTTGATTCGTAAGTGAAAAATCTACGGCATTTTGGTTTGTTGAACAGCCTCATAATTGCGTCAAAAAATGGAGAAATGAAACGGAAAATACCCATTTAACGTAGGGTTAAAGCACACCTGTTGACAGATCTTTCAAAATAGGAATAACAGAAGCGAGATCTACTGTTACCGGTCGTACGTCGCAATTTTTCTATTGAGCTGCTTACTGCAGTGTATATGCGTCCATAGATCAATATTGTTATATGGATTTAGATGCCCCAATATTACCTTAATAAGATGCAAGAAAATGGTGATAAAAATTAATACCGAATTTCATTGATAAGAGCAACTCCATTGATTGTATTTAATTTTTTCATATTCAAGGACATCTGCTGGTTTGAGTGGTTTTGTTTCGTCAGGGTATCCGATACCCAATAGTAATTCAACTTTTATATGTTCTGGAATACCAAGAAGTTCTTTTACATAGTCTTCTGCTGTTTTTTCCGGATCGTGCTGTTGATGCCGGATTTGTACCCAACAACTTCCAAGACCCAAAGAAGAGGCGGTGAGTTGAATAATTGTTGCCGCAATTGAACAATCTTCGACCCAGAAATTTGGATTAGTAGTACTATCGGCACAAACAACTATTACAAAAGGTGCACCATGAAGAAACTCAGAGCCAGACTTTTTTGAATGGGATAGTTTGAAAATCAATTCCTGGTTATCAACCAAAATAAATTCCCAAGAATTAAAGGCCCGTGCTGACGGTGCCCTAAGCGCAGCCTCAATAATGATAGTAATATCTTCCCGAGAAATTTTTTCAGCCTTATATTTCCGGATGCTTCGACGGCGGCGTAATAATTCGATCATAGGTAAGTATTGTATCCTCAAGGATTATATGCAAATACATCAGCCCGTTCTCTTCTCTTAATCAAATCACCAATTACAGCAATATAACTTATCAGCATCTTTTTTCATTGAGGATACTCCGAAGCAATTATCAAAACCCAAGAAAATTATTTCAATCTGAATTTAAAACAGAAGCACTGGAACGTACCACCCGAAAGCCAATATAGCCGTAACCGTCGGCCATAAGGTAGCCATTCCTGGCAGTGCAACACAGAACGTCGGAAGGATCGCACCAGCAACCTCCCCGCAACACACGAGCAAATGAATTCCCTTCGTATGGGCTATCCACCCATTCCCACACATTGCCAGCCATATCGTTCAAGCCGTCCGGTGTCGCACCTTCGGGATAACGTCCTACCGGTGTCGTGCATCCCTCATTTTGATCATAATTGGCATGTCTATTTGTTGGCTCTCCATTCTTTTTTGACCAAGGATATTGACGACCGTTCTCTCCCGCTGCGGCAAATTCCCATTCCATTTCTGTAGGCAAACGATAAATATGGTCATCTTGGCCATTGCTCTCCATAAGAGAAAGCCACATGCAATAGGCGCAAGCAGAATAAAATGTTACACCAAGCACCGGCTGATCACTTTTCTTGAATCGCCAGTCCTCATCATATTTGGAGGCAAAAAGCTTAGCCAAAGATTTTTCTCTATGCAAATAATCACTGAATCCCTCGATAAGAGCGGCTTCTGCACTGAGGTGTTTTGCGTAATGTTCAAAAGTAAAACCCTTTATCGAACCTGTGCCTTTAGTATCCAGATAACTGATAAACTGGCGGTAAAGGTGGTTGGTAACCGTGTATCTGGCCCAATAGATGTCAGGAATCGGATTGAGCTTCTTATCGAGAGAATAGGTAAAGATACCGTGTTTGACCAAGATGTACTGCGCACCAAGTTTATCAAAGTGAACATTGGCAAGGCCTTTATCTATAAGCATCTGCATAATCGCAAGAGTTTCTGGCATTACATGTTACCAAACATGTCGCATCAAGCAGGTAGAAAAATCATAGGGTATTTGAGAACCTTAGATTCCTTTTACACTCAATTATACCACAAAATACATCGTCTTCCAACACGCCCCCACGTCAATTTGCCAACCATTCATTTATGCGTATCTTGAGAAGTAATCAAAATTTGCCGGGTGCTGCATGAGCTGAAGCAACTGCTGCCGGAGAAGAATCATCCAATCTCTGCCCTGCTTGATGATATCCTCATGCGACGAGTCTACAAAAGGGCAATAACGGTACAACCCTATCTGAGCGACTCCTCCAAAGAGGATGAGCGGTGGTTTGTCTATAACAGCGACAACAAGATACGCCGCAAGATGGAGCTGGAGATCTGCGAGTTTCTCAACAAGCACTAC
>SESD01000833.1_pt1 | contig 18283 bp, 25 predicted proteins | sample 3171411 | NCBI WGS metagenome assembly SESD01 (sample SAMN06051880, study PRJNA518727) | freshwater metagenome | biome: subpolar coniferous forest; feature: holomictic lake; material: water; isolation source: holomictic Lake 442, 16.5 m depth | place: Canada: near Kenora, Ontario | collected...
CTTACGCAACATGAAAGACAACACATGATTAACTTTACTAAAATGCACGGCCTGGGCAATGATTTTGTGGTCATTGACGCGATTAATCAGTCCATAAGTTTAACGCCGGAACAGATCCGGTTTTTGTCTAATCGCCATTTTGGTATTGGTTTTGACCAGTTATTGCTGGTCGAGAAACCAGTCAGTGATAATGCAGATTTTAAATACCGGATTTTTAATGCAGATGGCAGCGAAGTTGCACAATGCGGAAATGGCGCACGTTGCTTTGCCCGTTTTGTGCGTGATAAAAAACTGTCTGACAAAAACGAAATACGCGTCGATACCAACTCAGGTCAATTGTTGCTGCGTTTTGATGAGTGTGATCTGATAACCGTTAATATGGGGATACCCAAGCATAATCCCGTCGACATTCCTTTGATGGCAGAGCAGGAAGCGCTTGTTTATACCCTTGTCGTTAACGCAAAGGAGACATGTTTTGGTGCCGTTTCCATGGGTAATCCACATGCGGTTATTCAAGTTATTGATGTTAAATCCGCTTTGGTAGCTGACGTGGGTCAGATTTTGGAAAGTCATGCTATTTTTCCTGAACGCGCCAATATCGGCTTTATGCAAGTCATCGACCGACAGCACATTAAGCTCCGTGTTTATGAGCGCGGTGCTGCTGAAACCCTGGCTTGCGGAAGCGGCGCGTGTGCTGCCGTGGTGATTGGTATCGAGCAAAATCGGCTGGATCATGAGGTCAGTGTTGAGCTACCCGGTGGCGAATTAACAATAAGCTGGGCAGGTCGTGGCGAGCCGGTGTTTATGACAGGCCCTGCCCTTTCTGTTTTTGATGGGGCAATCACGTTATGAGCAATCAAAAGCCGAATCCCAGCGTTTCTCAAGTTGAAGACTATCTACAGCACCATCCCGATTTCTTCCATGAACATTTAAACTTGCTGGAACTTATGAGTATCCCTCATCCCAGCGGCGCAGCTATCTCCCTGATTTCAAAACAGCTTGAGCTCTTTAGAAGCAAGCATTATGAAATGGAAAGCCAGCTTAATGCGCTGATAGAAATTGCCCGTGACAACGATACTTCTTTTATTCGTATGCACAAACTGACACTGGCCTTGCTTGAAGCCGCTACCTTGGAACAAGTACTGGCCAATCTTAATGTCGTTCTGGCTGATTATTTTTTAACTGATTTTGTCGCTGTGCGTATTATTAAAAAGTGCCCTGAATCCACTATTGCCAATTTGTTTATTGAACCCGGCAGCGAAGATCTACAACCTTTTCTTAAAGTACTTTCCAGTAATCAGGCTAAATGTGGGCGACCCACTTTGGTACAAGCCAAAGCACTATTCGGTGACTCTGCAATAGCCGTAAAGTCTTGCGCCATTATCCCCATGAATTTCACCGAACTTGACGGTATTCTGGCAATAGGTAGCCGCGAAGAAGATCGCTTTCATCACAGCATGGGCAATCTGTTTTTGACTCAAATGAGTGAAATTATCGGCACACGCTTGATTTCTTTGTTACGGTAAACACACCATGCATGCTGATGCAGGGCAATTGCTGACTGACTTTTTTGAGCAACTGACGATTGAGAAACGTGCCTCTGAACATACTGTTAAAAGTTATCAACGGGACCTTAATCACTTAACCCGCTATTGCACAGACAAATCCATTGTCAACTGGGCTGATCTAACACAAAGTGATATCCGCACACATATTGCCGGCCGTCATCGGCAAGGTCTTGGCAGTACCAGTTTGCAACGGGAACTATCAGCCATTCGCAGCTTTTATAACTTTCTGCTAAAAAAACGTCTGGCTGACAGCAATCCTGCGCAGTATATTAAAGCGCCCAAGCAAGCCAGAAAATTGCCTAAAACGCTGGATGTAGACCAGGTCAGTGGCTTGCTGGAGGCTGGTACAAATTCAATCCTGGAAATTCGTGACGTCGCCATGTTTGAATTATTCTATTCTTCAGGATTACGCCTTGGCGAGCTGACAGCACTTAATTTAAACGATATTGATCTGGCTGATAATTCGTTGATGGTACGCTCAGGTAAAGGCGGTAAATCAAGGCTATTACCTATCGGAAGTAAAGCGGTTACGGCGATTAACAACTGGCTGGAACAGCGTTTAAAAAACGTTGTTCCAGAGGAACCTGCTTTATTTATATCAACACGGGGAACACGACTCGGCAAACGTAGCATTGAGTTAAGACTGGAACAGTGGTGCAAAAAAAAAGGCATTTCCGAACACATCCACCCACACATGCTAAGACATTCTTTTGCCAGCCATTTACTTGAATCCAGTCAGGATTTGAGGGCCGTTCAGGAGCTGCTTGGACACAGCAATATAAGTACGACACAGATATATACCCATCTTGACTTTCAACATCTGGCTGCTGTTTATGATAAGGCACATCCACGAGCCAAAAAAAAATCCGAATAGCGACTGGCTTCCCAAGCAAAAAAGTTAAAAACCTGCTAACATGCCAGAAATTTTTTATAAAAAAGCAATCTGTTTTATTAAAAAACACACCCTCTTTACAGGATACTGGAAATGGCAGCAAGCGATACACTGGGCGATATAAAATCTAAAGGAATACTCTGGGGCTTTGGCATTCTTATCCTCGCAACCGCAGTCGTACTGATTATCCTGGGTGCGTGGTGGGGAAGTGAACCTGATCAGTTCAATATACAAGATGAGGCGCTCAAGCGGGCAAAAGAAACCAACACCTCGGAAATGCCCGTTGGTTACACCTACACCAACACACTGGCTCATATTGCTGAAGTTTTGCTACATAAAAGTGGCGGTTACATCACTAACGATGTGGCACCTCCCGGCGTACTTCTTGATAATATTTCCAACTGGGAATATGGCGCTTTGGTTATGTTGCGTGACGCCACCACTGCGCTAAGAAATCACTTTGCCAGGGATCAGTCGCAATCGGCTGAAGATCCTGATTTGGCGATAGCAGAGCCTTATTTTTATTACGAGCACAATTCGTGGGCGTTGCCATCAACGGAAGCTGAATACCAAAAAGGTATTGATTCCTTGCATAAGTATATGTCGCGCCTGCAAAAATACGGTGGCCCGGTAAAAAAAGCGCAATTTTATTCCAGGGCTGACAATCTCTGGCAGTACACCGAGGTTGTGATAAAGCGTTTGGGCGGTTTATCTACCCGCTTAAGCGCAAACAGTGCCGGTGGTAATTATGGTCCGGGACTAACCGATCTTGAGAAACAGGCAGCCGATGAAAAAGGTACGCCCACATCCAAAGTATCATGGCTGGAGATTGATGATGTCTTCTACGAAGCGCGTGGTGCAAGCTGGGCTTTATTACATATTCTAAGAGCCATAAAACATGACTTTGCTGACATTCTTCTGGATAAGCGGGCAATGCGTACTGTTGACATCATGATTAAGGCCATGGAAAATGCCCTGACACCGGTTTTAAGCCCAATGATTTTAAACGGTAGCGGCTACGGTCTTTTTGCCAACTACTCTCTGTCAATGGCAAATTATATAGCAAGGGCAAACGCCGCCGCTCTTGATTTGCGTGACATTATGAACCGAGGTTAATTAATACTATGGATGAGCAAATCAACTACAACCTGAAACAACTCAGTACTTGGAAACGAATTTTCTTTATGCTGGTTTTTGCAGCCATCGGCTCATTGGTCAGATTGATACTGTGGGCCGTTATTATCTTGCAGGTTGGCTCCACCTTGTTGACCGGAAAAGCCAACCAGAATATTCTGAGTTTTGGCCGGAGCCTGTCAGTCTACACTTACCATATATTACTGTTTCTGACTTTCAACACTGAAACCCTGCCTTTTCCTTTTTCTGCCTGGAATCTGACTGCAGATCTTCATCTACCTGAAAAACAAGACTAATGGTTAAAGACACAAGGTGAAAGGCAACTGTTTTGCCATTTTCGCCTTGTGTCTTGCACCTTTAACCGTTTTCTAAATCGTCATCATCTTCAAACCCGGCGTCATCATCAATATCAACGCCCTCTTCAAAGCCTGCATTATCTTCAAAATCGGCCTCATCTTCAATATCTATGCCTTCTTCAAAGTCAGCTTCATCGCCAAAATCTGGCTCGCCTTCAACCTTGAATACGTTTTTAAGGTATCGATATAACAAACGGGACGATTTGGGCGGCGTACCGGCTTCAGTTTCTTTTTTAACATTACGCAAGAGCTGTCTTAATTGCTGCCGATCTGCATCGGGCTGCTCGTTGAGAAATTCTGTCAGGGCGTTATTACCGCCGACAATTAGCCTGTCTCTCCAGCGCTCAACAACATGGTGCTCTCTTACCGCATGAGCGCTTTTATTTTTCATGCGCGACATTTTTTCTAAAACGGGCTCCAAGTCGATTTTATTCAGTTGCCCGGTAATAAACTTCAGGAGCCGCTTTCTCGCCCCTTTGTGCGGCATTCCTGAAACTTCAATAACCGCTTTATGGATATTATCAGGAAGGTCAAGGTATTTTACCTGCGTCGCCGACAATTCAGACAGCTCTTCGCTTAAGTCAAAAAGTACGGCCATCTCTTTTTTTATTTGGGTTTTATTCGGCCTGACAGCGTAATAAACCAATTCACCCTTATCATTGTACTCATATTCGTATTCCTGCTCTTGATCTTGCTCTTGTTCTCTACTCATTTTATATCAAACCACCACACACAAAAAATAACACCACAAAACCCAACGACCTCTTTAAACTCAGCCCATCCGATTTTGCATTTCAGCTTTTTTTATTGTTACATTAACGCCAGACCACATCCGGAGTATCAACAATACCTTGGTACCCAGTAACTTTTCCCTGTTAAAATTAGCTCCCTTATTGTCACTCAGTAACAAAACTGATTCATTTTACCACAGGCTCTTTAATCACTTTCCATGCTTCTAGCTTTTGCTCAAATTTTAATGCCGCATAAGCTGGACTTGTTGACGGCAGACACCGATATTCAAGGTAAGAGAAACACTGATTTAAAGCGGGAAAAACCCGCTTTTGGTAGAACTTTTCAGCCATTTTGCCATTAAAAAAGACAGTATTAATAAGGTTATACTCGGTAAAAAAACCGCCAAAGTCATTGGTTACCAGGGTTGATTGCTTTATATTGGCATCCAAACTTCCCAATCGATTACAACTTTGCAATACATCCCAAACAGCCACTCCATTTTCCATCAGTATCTCTTTACGACCCTGATAGCCAAGCTCAGGATTAAACCCGTACAAGGCACTCATAATCGGCCAAAAAGTATTCCGGGAATGCCCATAATACTGTTGCCTGAGCAATGAAGCCTGACTGGGCATGGTTCCCAGTATCAGAACACTGGCATTACCCGAAACAATGGGGGAAAACCCCTCTATATCCGGCCTATTTGTCATTCTATTTAATCTTGCCTGCCGTTAGCTTGTCACTGTTTAGCTTGAGTTGTAATGCTACTGATTCACCGAATAAAATTGTAAAATATAACTCCTAAGTTGATAGCCTTCATTGAATAGCTCATCACCTTTAACTTGTGAATCTGTGGCATTTTATTTTTATTACTGAGTAGTATCCTTAAATTTGCGATAATGCTCAGTCATAATTTATACAGGATATCAGTTAACCATGTGGTTTAAAAATCTTAGCCTTTTTCGTCTTACCGAAACTTTCACCTTAACCCCGGAAGAACTGGAGCAAAAACTTGAAGCCCTCTCTTTTCGTCCTTGCGGACTTCACGAGGAATTTACTTTTGGCTGGACACCACCCTTAGGTAAAACAGCCCAGCAACTGGTGCATAACACTAACGGCTATATGATGCTGTGCTTAAAAAAAGAAGAAAGAGTCCTGCCAGCTGCTGTGGTTAATGAACTGGTTCAGGAAAAAATTTCTGAAAAAGAAGAGCAGCAAGGACGTAAATTATCCAAAAAAGAGCGCACTGAAGTCAAAGATGAACTTATCTTTGATTTATTACCTAAAGCCTTTACCTTTTCTCGCAAAATATATGCTTATATCGACCCTAAAGGCGGCTGGGTCTGTGTTGATGCTGCTTCGGCAAAAAGTGCCGAGGATTTGCTCAGTTTATTGCGTAAATCCCTAGGATCATTACCTGCCGTACCTCTAAACACACTCGAGAAACCAAGCGCAACCATGACCCAATGGCTGCTTAATAATAAAGCACCTGACGACATTACCATAGAAGACGAATGTGAACTGCGCTCTCCCGAAGAAGCCGGCGGCATTATCCGTTGTAAACGTCATGATTTGGCGCTTCCTGAGATTAAAAATCATCTGGATACCGGTAAAGAAGTCATTAAACTGGCCGTCAGTTGGGCTGATCGAATTTCCTTCATTATTGATGAAAATTTGTCGGTTAAACGACTGCGCTTTCTTGAGTTAATTCAGGATCAAGTGGCTGATATTGAAACAGACGATGAAGCAGCTCAGTTTGATGTGGACTTTTCAATTATGTCAGCAGAATTGGCTAACTTTCTGCCTCGCCTGATAGAGCTGTTTGGCGGAGAAAACAAGGCATAAAAAAAGCCCGGCGGTAAAAAACCGCCGGGCTTTTTCTGCTCTAAAGCAACAATGATTTATTTCATCATTGATTTTTTGAACATGCTGTCCAATTTGCTGTTTGTGTCTTGAGCATATTGAGCAGCACGGTTAGCTGCAGATTCTGCTGCTGACGCTTTAGCAGATGCATCTGCAGCTGCACTTTGTGCGCTTTGTGCATCAGATGATGCTTGAGCTACAGAAGTTTTCAAACCGTCAATTTGTGATTGCAGGCCTTCAATATCTGAATTAGTCGCACAACCAACAACCAAGCTGGCAACCATTGCGATCATTGCTAATTTCATTACTTTTTTCATATTATTTTCCTCAGTCAAAGTTATTACAACAAAAAAACATTTATAGCTGGAACGAATTCTAACACTGTTAGATATATTTTCCAGCTTTATTTTATCTTAACTACTGTTCCCGTGTCGACCAATTGACTTAAATGATCAATCTGAGTATTAGTCAATGCGATGCAACCATGAGTCCAATCAAACACTTTGTGCACTCTTGCATCCGCACGTCCGAGACCGTGAATACCAATTTGCCCACCTAATGGAGTATTTTGTGGCGGAATTTGATGGTACTGGTGAGCAGTGACAATCCGCTCATAAGTCAGCCTGTCAATAACGCCCTTCCGCAAAGCTTGTTCCGCATCTTCTGCGGAAGGATAAGTTAACCCAAAAAATTTCCGAAAGCTACTTTTTTCGCCAACCCAACCTATCCGGTAGCTTCCAAACGGCGTGACGTTGTCACCGCGATGACCTTTCAAACCGGCTCCGCCCCGACCGATAGCAATTTCACTCAAGGTTTCAAGCGTTTGCTCACCTTTTTTTACTTCAATTTTTCGTGCTGTAGTATCTATCAACAACCACACATCCGGTTCGGCATAGACCGTAAAAGAAACTAAACTACAACACAGTAATAAATAAACTCGCAACATATTAAAATTTACATTAGAAAAGGATTTTAGTGTACTTTATAAACCACATTAATTATCGAACCAAGGAGTAAACATGCAAATAGAAATCATCGCAACTCAGCCTTACAACGATCAGAACCCTGGCACATCAGGACTTCGAAAAAAAGTTAAAGTATTTCAACAACCCGGATATTTGGAGAATTTTGTTCAAGCAATTTTCGACTCTTTAGAAGACTTTACCGGAAAAACCCTCGTATTAGGTGGAGATGGCCGTTATTTTAACAGAGTAGCGATTCAAACCATCATTAAAATTGCAGCCGCCAATGGTTTCGGTGAACTTATTATTGGTCAGGGCGGTTTACTGTCTACACCGGCTGCATCAAATCTCATACGAAAATATGAGGCCTTTGGAGGCCTGATTCTTTCCGCCAGCCATAACCCAGGTGGCCCTGATGAAGATTTTGGCATCAAATACAATGTCGGCAATGGCGGCCCTGCCCCGGAAAAATACAGTGACGCATTTTTTCAACGCAGTCTAGTTATCGACAGCTATAAAACCACTAACATCCAAGATGTGGATTTGGATAGCATCGGCTCTCAACAAATCGAGGAGCTAAAAATAACCATTATTGATCCGGTTGCTGATTATGCCGAACTCATGCAATCTATTTTCGATTTTAACCTGCTTAAACAAAGCATTAGCTCTGGTTATATCACCCTGCTATTTGACGCCATGAGCGCCATAACCGGCCCTTACGCAAAAAGAATACTGGTAGACATTCTGGGCGCCTCACCCGAATCAGTGATTAATGCCGAGCCGCTGGAAGATTTTGGCGGCCATCACCCTGATCCCAATTTGGCGCATGCACACGAACTTGCCGAGCGTATGTTCAGTGCTGATGCACCGACTTTTGGTGCCGCTTCTGATGGCGATGGTGATCGCAATATGATTACCGGCAGCAACATTTTTGTAACGCCCAGTGACAGCTTGGCTATTATGGCGGCTAATGCCCATTTAATTCCGGCATACACTAAAGGCATAAGCGGTGTTGCCCGCTCCATGCCGACCAGTCAAGCAGTTGACCGCGTTGCCGCCATGTACAACATACCCTGCTACGAAACCCCCACTGGCTGGAAGTTTTTCGGCAATTTACTGGATGCCGGAAAAATAACCATTTGCGGTGAAGAAAGCTTTGGTACAGGTTCCGATCATGTGCGTGAAAAAGACGGTTTATGGGCGATACTCTTCTGGTTAAATTTAATTGCCATAAAACGCCAGTCTGTTACTGATATTGTTCATGAGCATTGGCAAAAATTCGGTAGGGACATTTATTGCCGCCACGATTATGAAGCGATCGAAAGCCCTATTGCCAACAGTATTGTTGAGCATTTACGCGAGCAATTAATCCTATTACCTGGCCAAAGTTTTGGTGAAAACGTGGTTAGCTATGCAGATGAATTTAGTTATGAAGACCCGATAGACGGCAGCATCAGCAAAAATCAGGGTATGCGCGTTGGTTTTGAGAACGGCTCGCGGATTGTTTTTCGCTTATCAGGAACCGGTACCGTCGGCGCAACCTTAAGAATCTATATCGAGCGCTTTGAAGCTGACGTCACTAAACATGATCAGGATGCTCAAGAAGCACTCAGTGAATTAATTATCCTCGCCGAACAGCTTTGTGAAGTTAAAAAACGAACCGGCAGAACAGAGCCTAATGTAACGACTTAAAAGCGGGTACAAGGCGAAAGGTGAAAGACTCAAAAAGATGTCCCTTTCCCTTTCGCCTTTAATCTAAACGTTCATATTATGGGCAATGTCGTGCAATGAACAGATCAAAAACACACCAGCAGCAATCAAGGCAATTTGTTGCAATGAGGTTTTCATGTCGGTTTTGGTATGCAATGAAGGTATCAAATCCGCAACGGCAATATAAATAAAGCTTGAGGCCGCCAAAGCCAAAAAGTATGGCAAGCTGTCATGCAAATCTTCCAGGCTAAAGTAAGCCAATACTCCGCCCAACACAGTGGTCAAACTGGCCAATACATTGTAAAAAAGTGCTTTACCCCGAGAATACCCACTGTCCAACAAAATAGCAAAATCACCGACTTCTTGTGGAATTTCATGCGCGGCCACCGCTAAACTGGTAACGATACCCAATTGAACATCGGTTAAAAACGCCGCAGCAATTAAGACACCGTCAACAAAATTATGGATACTATCGCCCAGAATAATCAACGCACCTGCCGACTTGGCACTGCTATGGCTATGTCCGTGGTTGTGCGTAGGGTCGTCACTGTGTGCGTCATCACCATGAGCCTCACAACTGCCGTAATGACAATGGCGCCAGATCAACAGCTTTTCCAGCACAAAAAAACCGAGTATACCAGCTAAAATCGTTGCAGATAGTGACTGGAACTGCTCCGGCTTCACTTTTTCAAAGGCCTCGGGAATCAATCCCCAAAAGGCAACCGCTAATAACGCGCCAATTGCAAAACTAATTCCGTGCGGCAATATGGCCTTGCGGTGATGCTCTCGCAATAATAAAAAAACGGCGGCTGCCATCACGCTTAATACGCCACCAACAGCGGTAAAGATGATAATTAATACCAATAAATTCACTACGTTATTCTCTCCAAATTAATGTCGCCATGCGCCCTGTTTGTGACTCCCTTCGATAAGAATAAAAATGCTCATGCTCGGTAAAAGTACAGTACGTGCCACCATAAACATTAACGATGCCTAATGCTGCCAATTCAATCCGGGCCAATTGGTAAATATCTGCCAACCACTTGCCGTTACTTTGTCGTTTAAAGGCATCATTGAATGTTACCGATTTTTCCAGAAAAGCCTCACGCACTTCAGGCCCTACTTCAAAACAGCCAGGCCCGATTGCAGGCCCCAACCATACCAGTAAATCCTGTTGCTGCATGGCGACAACCGTATTAGTGATCACACCCGCCAACAAGCCTCGCCAACCAGCATGAATAGCCGCTATCTGTGCACCATCCGTGGAACAAACCAGCAACGGCAAACAATCCGCCGTCATCACGGCACAGACAACACCCGATTCATTGCTATAACTGGCATCGGCTTGCTCTAACAAAACGGTTTTAACCGCTTTAACGGCACGATTGCTGTGTATTTGCTCTAGCCATACGGGTTCAGCGGGTAAATCCAGCATTGCCCTTATAATTTGACGATTTTGCCTGACCCGCTCATTATCATCACTGACATGAGTGGCCGGATTAAGACTGGAAAAAGTACCTAGACTCACACCACCCGTTCGCAACGTGGTTGCGGCATGAATGTTGGCAGGTGCCGGCCAATCGGGAACCAGCCAGTGTTTAATCCCGGTCATTATCAGATAAAGCTGCCAATAATCGCGTCATATCGTCAGGTAAAGGCTGCACCCATTCGCAATATTCATCCGTTACCGGATGTTGCAATCCCAATTTTGCCGCGTGTAATGCCTGCCGCTTAAAGCTGCGCAATTCTTTTTCCAGTTGCTCACTGCAATCAGCCGGCAATTGAAAACGCCCACCATAAACCTGATCACCCAACAACGGATAACGAATATGCGCCATGTGAACACGTATTTGATGAGTACGCCCGGTTTCCAGCTTAACCTGAACCAGAGTATGCCTTGTAAAGCGCTTCTCCACACGGTAATGCGTGACCGCAAATTTACCGGATTCTTTAACCGCATAACGTTTACGGTCAGTAGGATGTCTGGCGATAGGTTCATCTACCGTTCCACCCGCTGTCATCCTGCCTCGGGTAATCGCTAAATATTCTCGGGTAATCGCCCGTTCCTGTAGCTGTTGAGTGAGACTGTTATGCGCTTGCAGCGTTTTTGCAATCATCAGCAAGCCGCTGGTTTCTTTATCAATTCGGTGCACAATACCGGCTCTGGGCAGCGTTTCCAGAGTTGAATTGTGGTTTAGCAAGGCATTTAACAAAGTACCGTGCCAGTTACCCACGGCAGGATGCACCACCAAGCCTGCCGGTTTATTGACAATTAAAAGACTGTCATCTTCAAAAACAATATCCAAAGGGATTGGCTCCGCTTCAGACGTAATAACCACTTCTGCCTCGGCATCCAGCGTTATCTCTTCGCCACCCTCAAGTTTGTCTTTTGGCTTTAGTAATAAGCCGTTGACATGGACTCGTCCGGATTTAACCCAAGTTTGCAGTTTACTGCGCGAATAATCCGCAAACACTTCTGCAAGTACTTGGTCCAAACGCATACCCGCCATTTCGTAAGGCACTTCTGCTGTTAATCTTGTCATAACAAGTTCTTCTGAATAACCCATTGTTAAGTTATACTCACCGGATACATAGCCAATTCTAGTTTCGCTGTTTATCCTGCGAGAAAACCTCTAATATTACAACGTGTCGTTAGTACTATGCGATTAATTTTAATTAAATTTTCATTTATTTGCTTTTTAAGCCTTTCTCTTCAAGGCTGTGGAACACTCAAAGAACTCTTTTCCAGTGACTCCAGCTCATCAGATGAAAAAGAATATGCCGACTGGACAGCCGAAAAATTTCGCACCCAGGCTAAAACAGCCGTGGATGCGGGTAGTTATGAGAAAGCTATCAAGCTTTACGAAGCGCTTGAATCTCGTTATCCTTTTGGAGAAAATTCCGCTCAAACAGAACTGGATATCGCTTACGCTTATTTTAAAAATAATGATCCGGACTCGGCAATTGCTGCCGCTGATCGCTTCATTAAAATGAACCCTCGAAGTCCCGGTGTTGATTACGCTTATTATTTAAAAGGTCTGGTTAATTATAATCGCGGGATAGGTTTTATTGATCGGTTCCTACCGACCGATACTTCACAACGCGATACCGGAACGGCCCGCGATGCCTTAAAAAACTTTGAAGAATTGATACAACGCTTCCCGAACAGTAAATATGTATCCGATGCGCGATCTCGAATGATTGCACTTAAAAACAATCTGGCCATGTATGAAGTTCATGTTGCACGCTATTACATGAAACGTAGAGCTTATGTTGCAGCCGCAGACAGGGCATCAACGGTTATTGAAAAATATCAGCGCACCCCTGCGGTTCCTTATGCCTTGCTGGTTTTACAAGAAGCCTATACAAATCTTAAGATGCTTGAGCTTGCCGCAGATGTGACCCGGGTTTATGATTTAAATTATCCCAATGGCCCACCTGTAGCCGAGAATGTTAATTCAACAACCTCTCATAAAATCTGGGATTTTATTGGTCTTGAAAAATAGGGATAACGCGAAGAGTGCCAAGGCGAATTTTTCGTCTTACACCTTGATGCTGATTTTTTAAACGTTGTTAGATCTATTTAAGTCGAGATGGCTTAAAGCTGTTATATAGACCTTCGTTGATTAAGCGATATTATTTTCTGTAGGGCGTAATTAATTCAGGGTTCTATATTTAGCCATTACCCGTCCAAATAATGCCGTTGCCAATATCGCTTCCAGCCATTTATTTAAAGCCGGATAAGTCGAACCCCGAAACCAATCACTATCCACTCCGGCAAACTGACGAATAAACGGAAAAATAGCCACATCGGCTAAAGAAAATTTATTTCCGCACAAATATCTGGATCCTGTTAATCGGGTTTCAAGCTCAGTTAAAAACACTTCCGCCTGTTGCCGATAAAACGCCTGAGAGAAATCCGGATATCTGTCTGCATATTTATAGCGATCAAGGCACTGTTTAAAATCTCCATCATTCCATTGAATTAACTTATCCGCTTCAACGCTAACGCGCAACCAGTGCTCAGGATCGTACTGCGCTAATGCCCAGCGTGTAATATCCAGACTTTCCTCAATCACCACACCATTAACAAGCTGCAATACCGGCACAGTGCCTTTTGGGGATATGTCCAACAAGTGCTGTGGCTTGTTCTTTAATTCAACGTCCCGAATTTCTACTGGAATACCCGCATAAATAAGTGCCATTCTGGCTCTGATTGCGTAAGGACAGCGCCTGAAACTATATAAAATGGGGAGGTTATTTGTCATGCTTTATTATTTGGCTCGCTTTCATTGTACTTGGAGAGCTCACCATCTTAGTTTAATTGATGAACACACAGAGCCTTTCACCCGCCAACGTCTCCTAAAATCCTACCGATAAAAATTAAGAAACTGGCGAGCCATTTCCTCTCGAATATAAGATTAGCTCTTTAACTAAAAAAGATATGCTTGTATTGGGCAAAGGTTCACTAGCCAGTAGGATGGGTAGAGGCGATAGCCGAAACCCATCATAATTGATTCCTTATGCGATGGGTTTCGCGCTGCTCTACCCATCCTACTCTTGACTATCAACTTAAACCGGCAAATAACTGAATAACTGGGGTCAGAGTAAAGTTATATGCGTAACAAATCGTCAGGCAAGTGGCAATAGCCCAAAATAATAGTATCGACCGACTTCACAACGATTGCACCGCGCCTTTGGCAATAGCAGCGTCCATCTCTTCCAGCGAAACGGTCGACCCCGTATAGCCCAATATTTTTGGCCCTTGATCAACCCGCGAGATTTTTTTTGTTTTAACCGGACGCATAATAATCGCGTCACCTTGACGATCAAAAGCCAGTTCGGTACCGGGCTTTAAGCCAAGTGCATGGATTATATTGTCGGGAATGTGGACATCACCGTGAATGGATAGAGTAGGCATATAGGTTCTTCTCGCAAATAAATTTATTTATCGTAATGTATTATCGAACTTATCAGGTCGGATGGATATGCTGATTTACCATACCTAGACAGCTATCAATCTTCACACACTGGTTAAGGTTGGTTTAGTGTGATTTTAATTTATCGAACCATTCTTTTTGACGCGCCACAGACGTAAGAAATGTTCCATGGTGATCGCCTGATTTAACAGGCTCGGTAACCAGTAACTGACTACCCATGCTTTTTTGATACGTTGATGCCAGCTGACCTATTGGAATGGAAATAACTTCATCCAAGGTGCCGTAATACATTTTTACCTTGGTTTTAAATACCCTGCGATAGGTTTGCATGTCGGACAAAATTTTGCCATAGTCAGAATCAACAAAATAGCTCGGGTCTGAATATTTATCATTAAGCAACTTTTTAAAGTCAGTCGGGAGGCTGTTAACTATCGCGATAAGTTCATCCTTACTGCTGTAATCCCGCTCATATATTTTTCGCAAGTCATCATAGTAAGCGGCTTTTATCACGTCTTTTGCAAGACCCGGCTTGGAAAAATAGTTTTCATAAGAGAATGCGGTAAGGCCAACCAAGGTATTTAACCACGTAGCATCCATTGATCTTGGGTGATAAATCCACCCGTTCAGCGCCGCAAAGATATCATTGGGGGCTGATGCAGTCGATGCGGCTTTAACAGGAATGTTTCGACTTTCAAGTTTCTCAAGAAAAGCCGTCGTCACCAAGCCGCCTTGTGACCAGCCGGTCAGAAAGAGATCAGTCTGGCTTATGTTCTTTTTGTCTTTAAGAAATTGAATGGCAGCCTCATACAAATCAATACACGCTTGCTGTTCGCTGGCCTTAACCGAATATCCTTCAGGCTCTATCGAATCCCCCATGCCGAAGTAATCAGCGGCTATTACCATATAACCTTGGCCGGCAAACTGGGCAACCATCAACCGTGTTTCATAGGCCGCAGGATTAATGGGGTCAGTAAAGGCATACGACGGCACATCATGCTTTCCAAAGACGGTACCGTGCTGATAAGAAACAATAGGCAAAGCTGAAGCATCACGAATTTTAGGAATGGCCAATAAGCCAAAGGCTTTGGTTGGCTTATTACCCTGCTCCGGAATAACCGAATCGTAAGCAACTTTAAAAAGCTCTACCTCATATTTGGCAGGCGCATAATGTGGCAACTTAAAAGTCTTAGGTATGCCGCTGGAAAAAACAGCACGCTCTTTAGTCAATATATTATTAAGTTGCGAAATAGTGTAGGGTTCAAGAGGCGTGAAAGTGAAATCCGCCTGCACACTCGTGGTAAAAACAAACAACAATAAGCTAATATATAATTTCATATTTATTCCAAACAGTTATTTTCTTTGATGTTTACTGTGTAAAAAAAACAAAACCCAATATTACAAGAAGTACTGTTAGCGTTATAGTTTTTTGCTCGCTTTAGGTAATATCAGAGTCGGGGCGGGTTGTGTAATGAAAACATCTACAATACCATAATATCCCTATAAAAATGCCCATTTCCCGAAGCAAGCCGCCTGCCCTTTATAATTCTCCTCACCATCCATTAAATTCCAAACCACGGCATTTTTGATCATAAACCGTTTGCCGGTCCTAGAGACACGAACGCCTTCATAATGATCGATGTAGCCTTTTTGGGTGACTTCTGCCAGCAAGCGTTCACGCTCTGTCTGATTAACGGGTTCTGCGGACAAACGGGAAGGCAGTCGGGTAAAGTCTTCCCAACCGAGTTCAAACAGTTCCAGCGCTTTCAGGTTGGCGTAATTAAAAACCGGATCACTGGCGGTGTCATGGCTAACAACGGCAAAAGGGGCATGGAATAATTGGCGAGCAAATGCTTCGTCGTAATAGGTATTTTCGATGAGGTCTTTCAACAACAAGTGCCGATAACTGTCTTTAAGAAGTTGGGCATGTTTAACGAGGAAGTTATTTTTTTCAGTAGGGTATTGCATAGAAAGTCACGCGGGTAAAAAAAGCATATTATCACCCTGATTGGCTTTTTCGCCTTTTCTGATTTCACTGATGATATTGGTATTAATCAAATACATTAGGTGCGCGGGGGTGTCGTTAATTCTTATAAAATCTGCATCATTACCGACACAAGGGACGCTTGATAAAGCTTCAGCAAATGTTTTACGCTTGCGCTTGCTTAAAACCTCTGCCAAAATTGCCCTTGTTCTTATGCTTCTGTTGACCTCTCGTGCGCTGCCGCTCTTTCTTTTAGTGCAATAATGATGGATTCATCAAGATTACCAACAACCAAGGCAAGCATAATTATGCTCCAAAAATACAAATAATATCGATGCTATCATTGTTTTTGGCTTTTCAAAAGATAAAGACGCATTTTGTGTAAAGTGCCATACAAGAATATCCCCGTCAGACTAAACCGTTGAGCATAAAAAAGGCCCCGATAAAATCGGAGCCTTTAGAGAATTCAGGGTGCCCAGGGGCGGAATCGAGGATTCTCAGCCACTGGTTCTAAAGAAAGCTCCGGTACTGACTCAGTGTGATGGTTTTATGATGTGTGTCAAAAAGACTTCCATCGGCGTTTCAATGGACAAGACAGTGACCGGAGTGGATTTACACCAGACTGTGTCACCAAATTTTCTCATGGACACCATTAACTTCATCATTAGACATGCCGTTTTCAACCAGATCTTTGGCATAGGCTTCCAATTTAGCCATCATTTTTTCGTAACTCATTCGGCCTCTACTGAACATAATGAGCTGACCACCCTCATCATAAACAATAACTAAGCTTTTGCCGATTCCAGTATCATTAAAAACAACTCCGAATCCGTCATTTATTAAGCTGGCTGTGTAAGGGTACTCTTTCATATTTCCAATTTTTCAATTATCCGCATTACGAATGAAATTCAAGTCACGCGCTCCATGCAGAACTCGGATAATTTCAATGCCTTCAGAAATACGCCGGTAAAAAATGACATAGCGACCTACAGGAAAACTACGCAACTCAGCTTCAATTTCATCACGCGCAATGCCTGGGAGGGGTTCTTTAACTAAGATATGAAACTTTTTATCTATCGTTTGAATAAAGGCATCCGCCCGTATTTCTCTATCATCGGCAATATAATCCCAAATTTCAATGAGGTCTGCTTTAGCCTTTGGACTCTTTACGATGATCGGCATTAGGTTGTTTTTGTGGCATTAATTCTAGCCGCTCTAATTTTACGCCCTTCCTGTTTAATTTCTTCCGGATCCCAGCGTGTTGATTCGCCGCTATCGATTCCATCACGAATATCATGCCGTAATTGCTCTAACTTGGCGGCACGTATATAGTCTTGTTGTTCCATAAGGCGTAAGGCTTCGCGAACGACGTCACTGGCCGAGGTATAAAGTCCGGATGCAACTTTCTGACGAACCATCTCATCCAGTTGGGGATAAATTGACATTCATAGTCATGTTGAACTCTAAGCTATTAAAGAGCCTTAAACATAGCACTGTTGTCATAAATTGGCAATATTTGACAGGTTTTTAAAAGAGGCCCTTGTGATCAGGCCTCCACATAGATAATTTGCAGTACTCCAACAGCTAGTACAAGTAATGCTTTCAATGACAGCGACAATACAGTCACTGTTACAGACAGCGCTCCAAGATGAATTAGGGCTGTACCGATGGCGCCGAACATTAAGAATTGCCAGAACATGGTTAATTTCCTTTGTTAGTGGACATAAAAAAGCCCCAATGACCGAATGATCAATGGGGCGGCGAAGGAGTGTTGATTACTTGATTTTTAGTTGAGGCTTGTTGTATTGGATATTTCCAACTGAATCAGTTTGTTAAACTTTGTCTCCTTTGATTTGATATTGTTGCTTGTTGTATTGTTTGTTTCCTATAGGGTCGGTCTGTATTATCCGACCATCATTTTAAATGGTTTGGGAGGGTTTATTGTATTGGATGTTTCCGATTGAATCGGTTTGGTAGATACGCGTTTCGTGGGCGTGGGCAGAGATAGTGATTAGCCCGAATAATATTGGGGCGAGTTTCATGATGACTCCTTTGCTAGAATGCAAGTGGATAGCTAACGGTATGGAGGTCTCTGTTATTTTACAAAACCTTATTTTCTAACATATCTATCTCAAGGTTAGTATA
>SESD01000834.1_pt1 | contig 18278 bp, 18 predicted proteins | sample 3171411 | NCBI WGS metagenome assembly SESD01 (sample SAMN06051880, study PRJNA518727) | freshwater metagenome | biome: subpolar coniferous forest; feature: holomictic lake; material: water; isolation source: holomictic Lake 442, 16.5 m depth | place: Canada: near Kenora, Ontario | collected...
TTACATCTGCAGTTTGCCCTGAAGTGCCAATCACACATGCAAAATAGAGAAAATCGCTGTAGTCTGGTGTAGTAACGCCAGGAAATTCCAGTCCGCCATTCTCACCAAGTTCGGTGGCGACATAAAAGTCATGTGCGTAATGTAAAGCGAACATGACTTGCGTAAATGCCCATGAAGATAAAATTGTGAGTACGGCAAGCGCAATATGTAAGTAGCGCAGTATGCCATGCATGTCTTTCACTACCGAGAGCTCTGCAACAATTGCGCCCAATGAGGCGATAGCGGCAAAGATGACCATAGCCAAGACAAAAAACTTGCCTTCATCATGCAAAATAGCGCGGCTACGCATTTTTTCATGACTACTCCAGAACATCATGCGCGCGGCCAATATTAAGTATAGCCAAGTACCCACATTCCAGCCAATAATGATGCGCGTAATAGTATGCAGGGCTAGAGACTCAGGCAGCACGAGCGCAACAATCACGCCAATCACTATGGAGACAAATAGCCTGAGTCGCGCGGTCACTAAGCGCACGCAGGCTATTAAAAACGGAGATGGCTCAATTTTTTTTGACATGATAAAGCTTTGATGTTTGAAGTCGCTTCTAGATTAATGGCCACCCTTTGGTTCGGCAATCTTATCCATTAAGGCAAAGAGTACGCCGGAAACAATCAGTGTGATATGAATACCTACCATCCAAGCCATTTGCATGTTGTTCAGATGTTCCACGCCAGGGGTTGAAATGTGCATAAATGCTTTTAGCAAGTCTATAGCTGAGATCGCAACGATAGAACCAATCAACTTTAGCTTTAAGCCAGAGTAATCGACTTTACCCATCCAATCTGGCTTGTCGACATGGTCATCCACGTCAATTTTAGACACAAAATTTTCATAACCACTGAATATGACCATAATCAACAGATTGGCTACTAGCGTAATGTCGACTAAAGCTAATAAAGATAAAACTGCATCACGTTCTGTTGTATCTAATATATGGATGACAATATGAGAGAACTCCTGAACAAATTTAATGAGCAGAATAAATAGCCCGCCAACCAAGCCTAGGTACATAGGTGCTAATACCCAGCGACTGCGAAAAATCATATTCTCAAGAAAGTTTTCCATTGCGGCCCTTTTGTAAATAAATAGAATATCTTAATTGTAATGCACGCTAGGTGAAGAAATGATGACAGGCTAAAAATATATGGTAACGGCTGTTAGTGTAATTAAAATCACACCTTGATCTTCGTCAAACTGTTAAGTGAAAAGATGGAGTACGATCCTTGTCACAATGCGCTTACAAATGGAAATTGACGTCAATGGTTATGCGTTGCAAGTTTAGTGGAAATAGCTTCAATATTAGTCGTTCTCTGCTTCAAAGCTGACTGGTATTAGGTTACAATTGCAACTTAATTAATGGCATTCAATCTACGTAACAGTAATGTAATAAAAATCTGTCATTATTATTAAAATTCTTAATCGCTTAATTTAACGATTCACATTGGGGCTAGCAAGTGCTAGAAAATTACTTTCCGATATTGTTGTTTATCCTTGTGGGTTTAGCCGTCGGCGTTGGTCCACTGGTATTAGGTAAGCTGGTTTCACCCCATAAACCAGATGCTGCAAAAAACTCTCCCTATGAATGTGGCTTTGAAGCCTTTGAAGATGCGCGCATGAAGTTTGACGTGCGTTATTACTTGGTTGCCATACTCTTCATTTTATTCGACTTAGAGATTGCTTTCCTATTCCCATGGGCCGTGGTGATTCAAGATATCGGTCTGTCTGGCTTTATTGCCATGATGTTCTTTTTGGGTGTGCTTGTGATTGGCTTTATTTACGAGTGGATGAAGGGCGCATTGGAATGGGATTAATTTCAAATTTAAGTCAACGCTTAGTTTTTCAATCTCGGCTAGTTCCGTTACCTGCGGTATCAGGTGTAGTTATTTTTGATGTTGAAATGGATCATGTGGTATGAGTTTAGAAGGTATTTTAGAAAAAGGCTTTGTTACCACCACGCTAGATACCGTGATTAACTACACTCGCACCGGCTCTATGTGGCCAATGACTTTTGGTTTGGCGTGTTGTGCGGTAGAGATGATGCACGCAGGTGCCTCTCGTTACGACTTGGATAGATTTGGTATTGTTTTTCGTGGCAGTCCGCGTCAGTCTGATGTGATGATTGTTGCGGGGACCTTGGTAAATAAAATGGCACCAGCTCTGCGTAAGGTGTATGACCAAATGGCTGAGCCACGTTGGGTGATTTCCATGGGTTCTTGTGCCAATGGTGGTGGCTATTACCATTACTCTTATGCTGTTGTGCGTGGTTGTGATCGCATCGTGCCAGTTGATGTCTATGTTCCTGGTTGCCCACCTACAGCTGAAGCTTTGCTTTATGGCATTATCCAGTTGCAAAATAAAATCAAACGTACCAATACCATTGCACGCTAGTGCCAATCAAACGAATAGCCAGCTAAACATAATATGTCATCTAGATTAAATCAGTTGTCAGCGAATTTGCAAAAGGCGCTTGGCGGAAAAATAAGTAAGCTTACCAACGCGTTAGGTGAGATCAGTATTGAATGCGCTTCGGCCGATTATCTAGCGGTATGCTTTATTTTACGAGATGCAGAAGGTTTGAAGTTTGAGCAGTTAATTGATTTATGCGGCGTTGATTATCAGGATTATGCTGATGGTAGTTACACTGGATTACGTTATGCTGCGGTGTCTCATTTCTTGTCAGTAAGCTTGAATCAGCGTTTGCGTTTGCGTGTATACGCGACCGACGCGGACTTTCCTGTACTGCCGACGTTGGTGGATATTTGGCCAGTGGCAAACTGGTATGAGCGTGAGGCCTTTGATCTATTTGGCATTATGTTTGAAAACCATCCGGATTTACGTCGTTTATTGACCGATTATGGTTTTGTTGGTCATCCGTTCCGTAAGGATTTCCCAATGATCGGTACTGTAGAAATGCGTTACGACCCTGAACAGCAGCGTGTGATCTATCAGCCCGTCACGATTGATGAGCGCAATAACGTACCGCGCGTAATCCGCAAAGAGGGCGTTCACCATGGCTGAGATTAGAAATTACACGATGAACTTTGGTCCGCAGCATCCTGCGGCGCATGGTGTGTTGCGTTTGGTACTGGAGTTGGATGGTGAAGTTATCCAGCGCGCTGATCCGCATATTGGTCTATTGCATCGAGGTACTGAGAAATTAGCGGAAAATCGTACTTATCTGCAATCTGTGCCTTATATGGATAGGCTAGATTATGTATCCATGATGTCCAATGAACATGCCTATGTAATGGCGATTGAAAAGATGATGGGTATTGATGTGCCACTTCGTGCACAATACATACGCGTCATGTTTGATGAAATTACCCGAGTGCTCAACCATCTGTTATGGCTTGGAGCGCATGCGTTGGATGTAGGTGCGATGACCGTATTCTTGTACGCTTTCCGTGAGCGCGAAGATTTATTTGACTGCTATGAGGCAGTATCTGGTGCGCGTATGCATGCCGCATATTACCGTCCAGGTGGCGTATACCGTGATTTGCCTGAGCAAATGCCGCAGTATGCAGTTTCGCCTTTACGTAATGCCAAAACAGTCAAAAAACAAAATGAAAACCGCCAAGGTTCTTTACTGGACTTTATCGAAGATTTTAGTAATCGTTTTCCAGGGTATGTGGATGAATACGAAACTCTGCTTACTGATAACCGTATTTGGAAACAGCGTACAGTAGGTGTAGGCATCGTGACGCCAGAGCGTGCATTAGCACTTGGTATGACTGGACCAATGTTACGTGGGTCTGGGATTGCTTGGGATGTACGTAAGAAGCAACCATATGAAGTGTATGCCGATTTGGATTTTGATATTCCCGTGGGCGTTAATGGTGACTGTTACGATCGCTATTTGGTGCGGATGGAAGAGTTTAGACAATCTAATCACATTATTAAGCAGTGTATAAACTGGTTACGCAAGAATCCGGGCCCAGTGATTACTAGTGATACTAAAGTAGCGCCGCCAAACCGTGAAAGCATGAAAACCAATATGGAAGACATGATTCACCATTTCAAGCTATTTACTGAAGGCTTTCATGTACCGGCAGGAGAAGCTTATGCTGCGGTTGAACATCCTAAGGGTGAGTTCGGTATTTACATGGTTTCAGACGGCGCCAATAAGCCATATAGACTTAAAATTCGTGCACCTGGTTTCCCTCATTTAGCGGCATTAGACGAAATGACCCGCGGCCATATGATTGCCGACTTAGTCGCAATTATTGGTACCCAAGATATCGTATTTGGTGAAATTGATAGATAAAAATGTTAAGTCCACAAGCCATTGAAAAAATAGATTACGAGCTGACGAAGTATCCAGCAGACCAGCGCCAAGCCGCAGTAATGAGCGCGCTTCGCATCGTTCAGACTGAGCGGGGTTGGTTATCCAAAGACAGTATTTCAGAGGTTGCGCAATACTTACGTATGCCTGAGATTGCCGCTTTAGAGGTCGCTAGTTTTTACAATATGTATGATTTATCGCCAGTAGGTAAATATAAAATTACCGTGTGTACCAATATCTCCTGCATGCTGCGCGATAGCGATGAAATCGTCAACCATTTGCAAACCAAACTGGGTGTGGGTTTTAATGAAGTGACCGCGGATGGTAAGTTCTGCCTAAAAGAGGGTGAGTGTATGGGCGCTTGTGGTGGTGCACCTTTAATGACGGTGAATAACCATGCGATGCACGAGTTTCTAACCCCAGAAAAAGTAGATGAAATTTTGGAAGCGTTGAAATAATGACGACCAAAATGAAAAAATTAGACACGATGAAGCCTGTGATGACAGATTTGAAAGGTCAAACGTTAGTTTGTCTTCGCACATTGACTGAAGAAAATCCGGCGTCCTTGGCTACTTATATTAAGCTCGGCGGTTATAGCTCGTTAAAACGTATCGTGACTGAAAAAACCAAAGCTACCGATATTATTACCGAGGTAAAAGATTCAGTCTTACGCGGTCGTGGCGGTGCGGGTTTTCCTACCGGTCTTAAATGGAGCTTTATGCCGCGTTATTTTGACGGCACTAAGTACTTGGTATGTAACACGGATGAAGGCGAACCTGGAACTTTTAAAGACCGCGATATCATTCGTTATAACCCGCACCAATTAATTGAAGGGATGGCCATTGCAGCTTATACCTTAGGTGCTCATGTTGGTTATAACTATATTCACGGTGAAATTTGGCAGGATTACGAAACCTTTGAAGCGGCTTTGCATGAAGCGAAAGATGCGGGCTATTTAGGTGAAAATTTATTCGGTACCAATTTTTGCTTTAATTTGTACGCGGTACATGGCTACGGTGCCTATATTTGCGGTGAAGAAACGGCGCTGATTGAATCGATTGAAGGTAAAAAAGGCCAGCCACGCTTTAAGCCACCATTCCCAGCAAGTTACGGTGTGTTTGGCAAACCGACCAATGTCAACAATACCGAAAGTTATGCCAGCATTCCTTGGATTATGCAGCATGGCGGCGCAGCTTTTGCTGAATTAGGTGTCCCCAATTCAGGCGGTACTAAATTATTTTCAGTATCTGGACATGTCGAAAAGCCAGGCAATTACGAAGTGAAAATGGGTATGCCATTCACTGAGCTTTTAGAGATGGTCGGCGGAGTATGGAAAGGGCGCAAGCTTAAAGCCGTTATCCCTGGGGGGCCTTCAACTGCAGTGCTACCAGCCGCTACTATCATGGCGGCAACCATGGACTACGATGGCTTAAGCAAAGCCAGATCTAGCTTAGGTGCAGGATCTCTGATTGTGATGGATGAAACGACTTGTATGGTGAAAGCTTTACATCGTTTGTCCTACTTCTTTTATGAAGAAAGTTGCGGTCAATGTACGCCATGCCGCGAGGGTACTGGCTGGGTTTACCGCATCATTACGCGTATTGTAAATGGCCAAGGCAAGATGGAAGATTTGGACTTACTGACAGATGTCAGTAACAACATCTCCGGACGCACTATTTGCGCGCTCGGCGAAGCTGCAGCAACCCCAGTATTAAGTTTTATAAAACATTTCAGGCCAGAGTTTGAGTATTACATTCAGCATGGCAAGAGCATGGTGGAACCACAGTAATGTTAAATATTGAAATTGACGGAAAAGCGCTTGAAGTTGAAAACGGCAGCAGTATTATTGATGCGGCAGATAAGCTAGGAATTGCTATACCGCGTTTTTGCTACCACCCAAAGTTATCGGTCGCTGCTAACTGCCGTATGTGTCTAGTGCAGGTAGAAAAATTCAATAAACCATTACCGGCTTGTGCTACACCAGTGGCTGATGGCATGAAGATATTTACCCGATCCAAAGCGGCCATTGAGGCGCAAAAAAGTGTGATGGAATTCTTGCTAATCAACCATCCGCTCGATTGTCCAATCTGTGACCAAGGCGGTGAGTGTGATTTACAAGATGTGGCTGTGGCCTATGGCACTACTGGTTCACGTTACACCGAAGAAAAGCGCGTAGTTTTTAATAAAAATATTGGCCCATTAATCAGCACGGATATGACGCGTTGTATTCAATGTACGCGCTGTGTACGATTCCTACAAGAAGTCGGCGGCATGATGGAATTGGGTATGGTTGGCCGAGGAGAGCACGCCGAAATTACAGCTTATGTTGATAAGAGTGTCAACTCTGAACTCTCAGGCAATATTATCGATTTATGTCCTGTAGGTGCCCTTACTAGTAAGCCTTATCGCTACTCTGCACGCAGTTGGGAGCTCACCCGTAGGCCAAGCATTGCTCCACATGATGGTCTAGGTTCGCATATAGAAGTCCATGTAAAAGACAATAAAGTCATGCGTGTATTGCCGCGTGATAAAGAAAGTATCAATGAATGTTGGCTGTCTGACCGTGATCGCTATTCTTACGAAGGTTTAAATAGCCCCGATCGCTTAAAAGTGCCGATGATTAAGCATAATGGCAATTGGGTAGAAACAGATTGGAAAACAGCGCTAGAATTTGCTGCAGGTCAAATCAAAGATATTACGAATGAGTATGGCAGTGAAGCTTTAGGTGTATTGGTTTCACCCAATAGTACGATGGAGGAAGGTTATCTCGCCAAGCAGTTAGCCAATGGTTTGAATTGCGGCAATGTAGATTATCGCTTACGCCAAACGGATTTTAGGTTAGACGGCAAACGTGTCGGTACGCCATGGATGGGTTGCAACATTCAGGAAATTGAGGAGTTGGATCGCATTCTGGTGATTGGCTCTAATTTGCGTAATGAACATCCCTTACTGGCACAACGTTTCCGCAAAGCGGTGGCCAATGGTGCACAGTTATCTATTATCAGTCCGTTGGATAATGATCCGTTAATGGACATTGCACATAAAGTGATTGTACGCCCCAATGACATGGTGAATGTATTAGGCCAAGTACTAAAAGCAATGTCTGGCTTACAACGGTTATCGCTATGTTTGCCACCATCGCTCAATCAGTTGTTAGAAGAAATCAAAGTACGTCCTAATACGCAAGCAATGGCTGAGAGTTTAGCTGGTCATGGTGCAGAGGTGGATTTGATTGCGCCTAAAGTCGGTATTTTCCTAGGGAATATGGCATTGAGTGATCCACGGTTTACTGAAATGTACAGTATGGCAGAGGCGATCGGCGGAATTTCTGGTGCAAAAGGCGGCATCTTACCAGCGGCAGCTAATAGTACTGGTATGCACTTTATCGGCGTGATGCCGAGTAGCACGGGTATGCACGCGCGCGCAATGTTGGAAGTGCCGCGTAAAGCTTATTTAATCGTCAATATAGAGCCTGAGTTAGATTGCCAGCATGCAGCATTAGCTAAGTCTGCAATGCAGAAAGCGGAATGTGTCGTTGCGCTTACAGCTTATAAATCAGCAGCCCTAGAACATGCGGATGTTTTGTTACCGATAGCACCATTTACTGAAACTTCAGGCACCTTTATGAGTATGGAGGGCAGGGTACAAAGCTTTACCGCTGCCGCCAAGCCGTTAGGTGAGTGCCGTCCTGGCTGGAAAGTGCTACGTGTATTAGCCAACACTCTAGGTATTGCGGGCTTTGAGTATGAAACTAGTGAGCAAGTGAAAACGGCCATCTTTGGCGGTGAAAAACCATCGGCCGTGGTGTGGCGTAGTCTAAATAACAACCTTAAACAGCTGGTAGAGATTCAAGTGAATATCAAGCATGATGGCTTGCAGCGTATTGGTGAGGTGCCACAATACAATGCTGACCCATTGGTGCGTCGTTCACCCTCATTACAAAAAACAAAATACAACACTAAGCCGTTAGCACGTATGTGTGCAAAACAAATGGATCAGTTAGCCCTAGTGGAAGGTGAACAAGTATTGGTTCGCCAAGATCAAGGTAGCGCTGTCTTATCGGTCAGACTTGATAACCATGTCGCCATGGGTTGTGTGCGCGTTGCAGCGGCACATGAAGCGAGTGTGGGTTTAGGAGACTTGATGGGAGATATCAGTATCGAGAAATTACCATCAACTAAAGGGGTCCCCGCATAATGGGATGGTTAGCTGACTTATTTGGTATTTATTGGGCGCCAGTGCAACTGACGGTGTGGACGCTACTAAAAATCGTTGCCATTGTATTGCCGTTGATGGGTGCTGTCGCTTATTTGACGTTAGCCGAACGTAAAGTGATTGGCTATATGCAAGTGCGTATCGGCCCTAACCGCGTCGGCTACTTCGGCTTGTTGCAACCAATTGCAGATGGGCTTAAGTTGCTGTTTAAAGAAATTGTGGTACCTACTGCCTCAAATAAGGCGTTGTTCTTGTTGGGCCCAGTATTGGTGATTGCACCTGCCTTTGCAGCTTGGGCAGTAGTGCCGTTTGATCTTGATATGGTCTTGGCGAATATTGATGCGGGCTTACTTTATATTTTAGCCATGACTTCAGTAGGTGTGTATGGCGTAATTATTGCTGGTTGGGCATCAAACTCTAAGTATGCGTTTTTAGGCGCTTTACGTTCTGCTGCACAAATTGTATCTTACGAAATTGCCATGGGCTTTGCTTTAGTCGGCGTGCTTATGTGCGCCAATTCCCTTAATTTAGGCAAAATCGTATTGGGGCAATCTGGTGGATTTTGGCATTGGTACTTCATTCCTTTGTTTCCATTATTTATCGTCTACTTTATCAGTGCTGTGGCTGAAACCAATCGCGCACCGTTTGATGTGGCAGAAGGTGAGTCTGAAATTGTGGCTGGTTTTCACGTGGAATACTCAGGTATGTCATTTGCGGTGTTCTTCTTAGCGGAATATGCCAACATGTGGCTAGTGGCTACCTTGGCTGCCTTGATGTTCTTGGGTGGCTGGTTATCACCAGTGCCGTTTATTCCAGATAGCTTCTTGTGGTTATTAGCCAAAGTATGCTTTTTGCTCTTTATGTTTCTATGGTTCAGGGCAACTTTTCCACGGTATCGCTACGACCAAATTATGCGTCTAGGCTGGAAGGTATTTATACCCATTACCATCGTGTGGATCGTGTTCGTTGGCGCCATGATGCAAACGCCATGGGCATATTTGTTCCATTAAACTTATTTACTGATTGCTAAAGACTCGTTCAATTTATGATCGCAAAAATTAAATCTACGCTAACTAGCTTAATGCTAATCGAGCTGCTAAAAGGCATGGCGCTGACTGGGCGTTACTTTTTTGCGCCAAAAATTACTATTCAGTACCCTGAAGAAAGCACGCCACAATCGCCAAGATTTAGAGGATTGCACGCACTTCGCCGTTACCCTAATGGTGAGGAGCGTTGTATTGCTTGCAAGTTATGCGAAGCTGTATGTCCAGCAATGGCCATCACGATTGAGTCTGAACAGCGCGAAGACAATACACGTCGCACTACCCGCTATGATATTGATCTGACTAAATGCATCTTCTGCGGTATGTGTGAAGAGTCATGCCCTGTAGATTCTATTGTTGAAACCAGAATTTTTGATTATCACGGGGAACAGCGCGGCGATTTACTCTACACAAAAGACATGTTGCTAGCAGTAGGTGATAAACATGAAAAACAAATTGCAGCGGATCGCGCAATTGATAAAGCATTTAGATAGGCACACACATCGATGACATATTTTGGCTTACATTTTTTAGATCTAGTTTTTTACGGATTAGCATTCGTTTTGCTCTTTGCCGCCTTGCGTGTAATTACCGCGCGCAATCCAGTACATGCGGCGCTTAATCTAGTGCTAGCTTTCTTTACTGCCGCTGGTATTTGGCTGCTTTTAGAAGCTGAATTCTTGGCGATAGCGCTCGTGTTAGTGTATGTGGGTGCGGTGATGGTGCTGTTCTTATTTGTTGTCATGATGCTTGATATCAACCTAGATAAGCTACGAGAGGGTTTTTGGAATGCGCTGCCGATTGCTTTGCCGGTAGGTGGGTTGATGGCATTAGAGATGGTCATGATTTTAGGCGTGCGTAACTTCGGCGTGGATAAAGTACAGGCTCCAGCAGCGCATCCAGCAAATTACAGCAATACAGCAGAGTTAGGACATGTGCTTTATAGCGATTACTTATTACCATTTGAATTGGCATCAGTTGTACTCTTGGTCGCTATCGTGGCGGCGATTGCACTGACACTGCGTGATCGTAAAGAAAGTAAATCAATGGACCCCGCTAAACAAGTGTTGGTCAAGAAGCAGGATCGTCTTCGCATCATTAAAATGGATGCCGTAGTGGAAGTGCCTGAACCAACTGCCAAATCGAAGGACACTAAATAATGGTCGGACTTTCGCACTATCTTATTCTTGGGGCGCTGTTATTTGCTATTAGCGTTGTTGGTATCTTCTTAAATCGTAAAAATGTAATTATTTTATTGATGGCGATTGAGTTAATGTTGTTAGCGGTTAATCTTAATTTCATTGCTTTTTCACATTACTTAAATGATATTGCTGGCCAAGTTTTTGTATTTTTTATTCTCACCGTAGCGGCTGCTGAAGCGGCTATTGGTTTGGCGATTTTAGTGGTGTTATTTAGAAACTTACACACCATTAATGTTGATGATTTAGATAGTTTAAAAGGGTAAGCCAAGAATGAGCATGCAACAGATTTATTTGGCAATACCAATGCTGCCCTTAGCTGCCGCCGTAGTCGTCGGTCTTTTTTCTAAGTATTTGCCACGCGCCAGTGCCCATGTGTTAACCATACTCGGCGTTGCTGCATCATTCGTTTTATCGCTTTATGTGCTTAATGATACGATCTCTGGCCATGTGTTTAATGACAGCATTTATACCTGGTTAAAGTCAGGCAACATCACGCTAGAGATTGGTTTCTTAATTGACAATCTCAGCGCCATGATGATGGTAGTCGTCACTTTTGTATCGCTAATGGTGCATATCTACACTATTGGCTATATGGAAGAAGACCAAGGCTATACACGCTTCTTTAGCTATATCTCACTGTTTACCTTTGCCATGTTGATGCTGGTGATGAGTAATAACTTTATGCAGTTATTCTTCGGTTGGGAAGCCGTAGGTTTGGTTTCTTACCTGCTGATTGGTTTCTGGTATACAAGACCTACTGCGGTGTATGCCAATCTAAAAGCCTTTCTCGTGAATCGCGTTGGTGACTTTGGCTTCTTGCTAGGCATCGGCTTGGTGTTATTTCATTTTGGTAGCTTAGATTACGCCGCTGTGTTTTCAGTAGCGCCACAAATGGCAGACGTACAAATTAGCTTAATTGGAAATGTGCAGTGGTCTCTCATGACGGTGACCTGTATTTTGTTGTTTATCGGCGCGATGGGTAAATCAGCACAAGTGCCCTTGCATGTGTGGTTGCCGGATTCTATGGAAGGCCCAACCCCAATTTCAGCCTTGATTCATGCGGCGACCATGGTGACTGCCGGTATCTTTATGGTGGCGCGTATGTCACCAATGTTTGAATTGTCATCTACAGCGTTGTCATTTGTGATGATTATCGGCAGTATTACCGCCTTATTTATGGGCTTTCTTGGTGTCATACAAAACGACATTAAACGCATTGTTGCTTATTCAACCTTATCGCAACTAGGTTATATGACTGTCGCCTTGGGTGCCTCGGCTTATTCCGTCGCTATTTTTCATCTGATGACTCACGCGTTCTTTAAGGCATTATTATTTTTAGGAGCAGGTTCAGTAATTATGGGCATGCATCACGATCAAGATATCCGCAATATGGGAAACCTTAAAAAGTATATGCCAGTGACTTGGATTACCTCATTGGTTGGTTCACTAGCCCTTATTGGTACGCCTTTCTTTGCAGGTTTTTATTCTAAAGACAGTATTATTGAAGCTGCCAAGGCATCGACGATCACTGGTAGTGGCTTTGCTTATTTCGCTGTATTGGCCAGTGTGTTCGTGACTGCTTTTTATAGTTTCCGACTCTATTTCCTTGTATTTCATGGTGCTGAAAAATGGCGTACGCCTAAGCATGATGATCACGATCACGATGATCATGATGCGCACCATCATGGATTAAGTGCGACAGATGATCCACATGAACCGGGTTGGGTCATTAAGTTACCTTTAATTCTATTAGCCATTCCTTCATTGGCTATTGGTTATGTTGCCGTGGAGCCGATGCTCTATGGTGAATTCTTTAAAGGTGTGATCTTCATAGACTCAGCCGCACATCCTGCGATGCATGAGCTCACTCACGAGTGGCATACAGTATTGCATACTGCTTGCGGTATGGCTTTACATGGGTTCAGTTCACTACCCTTTATGCTGGCAGCCTCTGGTGTTGCTTTAGCTTGGTTCTTTTATACGCAGCGCCCAGATATTCCTGCCAAAATTCAAACTAAATTCGCGTTGATTAATCGTGTGCTAGAAAACAAATATGGGTTTGATAGTTTTAATGAGCGCGTATTTGCGGCAGGTTCACGCTTTATCGGCCACCAACTTTGGCAAATTGGCGATGTAAAAATCATCGATGGGGGAATGGTTAATGGTACGGCACGTTTAATTGTCCTGTTGTCTGGTGTTGTGCGTAAATTACAGACGGGTTTGATCTATCACTACGCATTTGCCATGATTATTGGCGCTTTCCTCATGCTCACATTCTTCTCTAAAGTATAAAAAAACATGCTGGCTTACTTTACTCAACATCTCTTAAGTTTTAGCGTCTGGACACCTATACTGTCAGGCATAGCTGTGCTATTTACTGCCAATGACCACAAACCGAACGTCACACGTTGGTTGGCGTTAGCTGGTGGAATATTGGCATTTTTAGTCGCAATTCCACTCTATACCCAGTTTAATTTCGCTGATGGCGGCTTTCAGTTTCAAGAAGGCTTTAGTTGGATTCCCGCCTTTAATATCAATTATCACCTTGGTGTAGACGGTATTGCAATTCCATTGATCTTGCTCACCAGTTTTACCACTGTGATCGTGATTATTTCTGCATGGGAAGTTATTGAAAAGCGCGTAGCGCAATATATGGCTTGCTTCTTGATTATGAGTGGCTTAATGGTAGGGGTGTTCTGCGCCTTAGATGCTATTTTGTATTATGTGTTTTGGGAAGCGATGCTGATACCGCTTTTCTTAGCCATCGGTATTTGGGGCGGTCCTAATCGTGTTTATGCAACGATCAAGTTCTTCCTCTATACCTTGCTTGGCTCACTATTGATGCTAGTGGCCTTTATCTACCTATATTTAAAAACAGGTAGTTTTGAGTTGATGGATTACTACCGCTTGCCTTTGCCACTTACTGCACAAGTACTTATCTTTTTAGCTTTCTTTGTAGCCTTCGCTGTAAAAGTGCCGATGTGGCCAGTGCATACTTGGCTACCTGATGCCCACGTTGAAGCACCTACTGGTGGTTCAGTCGTGCTGGCAGCCATTGCATTAAAGCTTGGTGGATATAGCTTTCTTCGCTTTGCAATGCCGATTGCCCCCGATGCTGCGCATTATTTATCTGGCTTTATGATTACATTGTCGCTTATTGCGATTGTCTATATTGCGTTAGTAGCATTGGCGCAAAAAGACATGAAGAAACTGATTGCTTACTCTTCAATTTCACATATGGGTTTTGTGACGTTAGGGTTTTTTATCTTTAATAATTTAGGCTTAGAAGGCGCAGTCGTACAAATGGTATCGCACGGCTTTATTTCGGCCGCCATGTTCCTTTGCGTGGGTGTGCTTTATGACCGTGTTCATAGCCGTCAAATCGAAGCCTACGGGGGTGTTGCCAATACAATGCCAGTGTTTGCTGCCTTTGCTGTGTTCTTTGCGATGGCTAACAGTGGTTTGCCGGCAACATCTGGTTTCGTAGGTGAATTTATGGTGATATTAGGCGCGATTCAAGCCAACTTCTGGTATGCATTTCTAGCTTCAACCACACTCATTTTTGGCGCAGCTTATACGCTATGGATGATTAAGCGTGTGTTTTATGGTGAGATTGCCAATGCAAATGTGGCTGCACTGAAAGACCTAAATAAACGCGAATTCTTGATTCTAGCCACTTTGGCATTGTTGGTGTTGGCTTTGGGTGTCTATCCACAACCGTTGACGGATATGACCAATGCCAGCGTGACGCAACTTCTTTCACTTCTTGCACAAAGCAAACTGCCAGTAGGTCTATAAGCTATGGAAAATATACGTTACGACCTAATTACCGCTTTGCCAGAGTTATTCATCGTTTGTATGGCGATGTTTATCCTGCTAGCAGATTTATTTCTGAAAGCATCTAATCGCATTTATATTTATGGATTATCCCAAGCCACCTTACTAGCTGCAGCCTATTTAACCTTTAGTAATCATGCGCCAAGTGTGAGCTACGCATTTACTGACGCCTTTGTTGATGATGCAATGTCTGACGTGCTGAAGTTAATGATCTATCTTGGCACCTCCTTGATTTTTGTGTATAGCCGTCAATATTTACAGCTACGCAATATGTTTCGAGGCGAGTTTTATGCCTTAGTGCTATTCGCTGTCGTCGGCATGATGATTATGGTTTCTGGCCAGAATATGTTGACGCTGTATATGGGGTTAGAGTTATTGTCTTTAAGTTTATATGCCTTAGTAGCTTTAGATCGCGACAATGCACGCGCGACAGAAGCTGCTATGAAGTATTTTGTGCTAGGTGCTTTAGCCTCTGGTATGTTGCTATACGGCATGAGCATGATTTATGGCATGACAGGAAGTTTGAATATTGCCGACATCAACCATGCCTTAATGGGTGAAACAAAAAATCATGCAGTATTGATTTTGGGTTTGGTCTTTATCGTTTCTGGCTTAGCGTTTAAGCTCGGCGCAGTGCCATTCCAAATGTGGGTCCCGGATGTGTATGAAGGTTCTCCGACTGCGGTGACGTTGCTCATTAGCTCAGTGCCTAAATTGGCCGCTTTTGCTTTTGTGATACGCTTGCTAGTTCAGGCATTACCTACCTTAGCAGTCGATTGGCAGCAGATGCTGATGATTATGGCCGTGTTGTCAATTGTTGTAGGTAACATTACCGCAATCGCGCAGACCAATCTAAAGCGTATGCTGGCCTATTCTACGATTTCACATATCGGTTTTATCTTGTACGGCCTAATGAGCGCGAGCATAAACGGCTTTGTTTATGCCATGTTCTACGTGGTGAGTTATGTGCTGATGACCTTAGCTGGCTTTGGCATCATTTTGTTGCTATCACGCAAAGGCTTTGAAGCCGAAAACTTAGAAGACTTAAAAGGCCTAAACCAGCGTAGTCCATGGGTGGCTTTTTTAATGATGATTGTGATGTTTAGCATGGCTGGTGTGCCACCAACTTTGGGTTTCTATGCCAAGTTTAGCGTATTGCAAGCTGCATTGCAGGCCGGTTACTTATGGCTGGTGGTGTTCGCTGTGTTGATGGCAGTCGTTGGGGCTTTCTACTACCTGCGCGTCATTAAATTAATGTATTTTGATGAGCCTACCGATTTAAAACCCATTGATGCGCCCCTTGATATGCGCATTATTTTAAGTGTCAATGCTTTGGCGTTATTAGTCATTGGATTGATGCCGCAGTCATTGATGGAACTTTGCATTTACGCGGTCACTAGAAGCTTAAGCTAATGCGGCATGTCCTATCCTTACTTCCTAGTGTCTTCGGCAAGGTGCAGTGAAAGTAAGCGTTATTGGCGCGGCACTCCATTGATAGCAATTACTGCACTATGATAAAGCCTGACCTCACAGAATACTTCGTAAGCACTAAAATTTTAGCTCAAGGCAAGCTGCTGACAGTTAACTGCGATCAAGTCCGCTTGGCAAATGGCCATCTCACTGAACGCGAATACGTCATCCATCCTGGCGCAGTTATCATCGTACCCATACTTGCTAACGGTAATGTAATTCTAGAGCGACAATTTCGTTATCCGCTACGCCTAGTTTTTATTGAGCTACCCGCTGGCAAGATTGACGCCAATGAAGATGTATTGCATACCGGTCAGCGCGAACTGCTAGAAGAAACGGGCTATAGCGCTAACGAGTGGGTGAGGCTAGGGCAAACGCACCCGTGTATCGGCTATTCTAATGAAGTCATCCATATCTATCTAGCCCGCAGCTTAATGGCAGGCAAGCATCAGCGTGATGCTGACGAGAGTCTTGAGGTATTTGAGTTACCATTTGCACAATGTTTAAATATGATTGTGCAAGGTGAAATTACGGATGGCAAAACTATCGCTGCACTGTTTTTAGCGGACCAATTTTTGCAAGCGGAGTCCGCACATGGCTAAAATTTTAATTGTGGGTTGCGGTGACTTAGGCACTGCCATTGCCAAGCGTTTGGTTGACGAGGAGCATGAGGTCATAGGCTTACGTAGAAGCCTGCAGAACTTACCACGAATGCAAATGCTTCAAGGCGATGTTACAGATGTAGGCTCGCTTAAAGCGCTAGTCGGACTAATGCCTGAGGTTGTTATCTACTGTGTGGCTGCCAGCGGTCAGACCGATGCGACCTATCAAGCGCAGTATGTGACTGGGCTAAAAAATATACTTGCTAGCCAAAGCCGAAATCAACAATTACAGCATGTATTTTTTGTGTCTAGCACCCGTGTATATGGCCAGGAAACAACAACCCTGTTGGATGAAAATATATCGGCATTACCAGCAGATTTTGGTGGTGAGCGGTTGTTGGAAGCTGAATATCTACTCAAAGCCTTGCCTTGTAGCGCTACTGCCTTAAGGCTATCTGGTATATATGGCCCGGGTCGGTTGCGCATGATTAATTTGGCAAAGTCACCACAACAGTGGCCATTACAAAATAGTTGGAGTAATCGCATACATCGTGACGATGCGGCGGACTTTGTTGTGTTCTTAGTTCAGAGGATATTGACTGAGCAGGCTATCGCCCCTTGTTATATTGTGACTGACTCTAAGCCGGTGAGTCAGTACGAAGTGCTGACTTGGCTTGCCAAGAAAATGCAATTAGCCTTACCAGCCAATAGTTCAGCAGAAGCGCAAGGGGGGAAACGCTTAAGTAATCAGTTAATGTTGTCTAGTGGTTTTCAGTTGAAATACCCAGACTTTAGCGTTGGTTACCAAGCTTTACTGGACGAAATAACCACGGTTTAGCATTTACAATTTTAACGGTTTAAGAACCAGCCAGTCAGACTCATTCTGGCACGGTTAGCGGGCAATACCTCATGGTAAAAAGTGTCAGATAAAAACATCACCAATCTGCCGGCTATAGGGGCAATATCAAGTGATGGTTCGGCGGACACTGCGCTGTCTGCTGCAGTGTCCGCATTTAGATACAAACGCAAGTAACCACCATCTTCAACTAACCAATCTTTATTTAAATATAATATGCAGCTGATTTGACGTTGTGGCAGTTGCGTATTGTCATTAGCCTTAAAGCGATCCAGATGTTTTTTGTAACTGGCGCCAATCGGATATAGTGCCAAATGACTTTCTAGGACATCTAAACCCAAATAGAGGTGTTGGTTAAGTCCGCTACGTAGGCGTTCCATTTCATCAAAGTATGTTCGTTGTGCAGGGCTGGCTTCGGCTTCATTTAACCAATAAACCGAGTCACCACGTAGCTTCGTATTAACCATGCTCTGAGTACGTCCAGTGTTGGCTGTGAACATTAATTCGTCAGTATTTAGCGCTACTATTTCAGAGGCTAATGCGTTAATGACGCTGGGGCTTAGGAAATCATCCATCACGCAGTAGCCATGATCAGTGATCTGATCTAATTGCTGTTGTAGATTGAGTGCAAAATAATGTGGGTGCATCAGCCTATTATAGCGTTTGTCGTTTGCGCCAACGGCCACAATCAGCTAAAATCCTGCCTCTAT
>SESD01000835.1_pt1 | contig 18278 bp, 21 predicted proteins | sample 3171411 | NCBI WGS metagenome assembly SESD01 (sample SAMN06051880, study PRJNA518727) | freshwater metagenome | biome: subpolar coniferous forest; feature: holomictic lake; material: water; isolation source: holomictic Lake 442, 16.5 m depth | place: Canada: near Kenora, Ontario | collected...
CGACCGAACCATATTCGATGCCTACAACGGCATTCAAAATTCTTTGCTTGATATCTGCTGGTAACCGTCTCGCAGTTGCCTCTGGTGCAACATGCTCTGTTCCCGAGGTAGTAAGTATGCTCATTTACATCACCTGACAAAGTATTGATGATCGATGGCCGAGAGAATAACAAAGGATCTATATAATATTAAATACTATCAATCTATTTACTTATATCAAAAGGGAATATACAAGCAGGTTTCTTGCCGTGCGGATATTTTATGTCAGCGACTCGCTGAGCACTCGTCTGAAGACCCACACTGTGCAAGCTGCTTGCAATCTGGGAAAATGCCAATAAATTTCTACCCTGAACTCATTCAAATTTGAAATGGAAGCTGTATCCAGAAAGAAGCAGTACAACACCAACAAACTACACAAGCGTTTGAGGAGATTGGTTGGTTCGGCGATAGCTGACTTCAACATGATCGAAGCCGGCGACCGGGTGATGGTCTGCCTGTCCGGTGGAAAGGATAGCTACGCCCTACTTGATATCCTGCGAAATCTACAAGCGCATGCGCCACTACAATTCGAATTAATTGCAGTAAATCTAGACCAGAAACAACCCGGCTTCCCTGAACATGTGCTGCCGGAATATCTTACCGATATCGGCATACCATTTCATATCGTTGAACAGGATACCTACAGCGTCGTGAAGCGTGTTATTGCGGCGGGCAAGACCACTTGCAGCCTCTGCTCTCGGCTGCGCCGGGGGGTCCTATACCGCATCGCGAGCGAGCTTGGCGCTACCAAGATCGCACTAGGACACCATCGCGACGATATACTTGAGACTTTATTTCTCAACCTATTTTATGGTGGCAAGCTTAAAACAATGCCACCAAAGTTGGTGAGTGATGATGGCCGACACATCGTGATTCGCCCACTTGCATACTGCAAAGAAAGTGACCTCGCCACCTACGCCGAGTCAGAGGGCTTCCCCATCATCCCCTGCAACCTGTGCGGTTCGCAGAAAAATTTGCAACGCCAGGCGGTGAAGGAAATGCTGCAACAATGGGAACGAAAATTTCCCGGCAGACTGGAAACCATGTTTACCGCACTACAAAATGTACAACCCTCACATCTGGCAGATGCCTCGCTTTATGATTTTCGTGGGCTCAGGGCAGAAGGAAAACCGATGGCTGATGGTGACATGGCCTTCGACCAAGAAACATTCTCATCCGAAACAGCTGAGATAGTGAACATACGCAACAGCTTGAATCTTTAGTCCATGCGCGGTCACTTACGTGGCAACTTTCGCCCGACCATCGTCATCCATTGAAACAGCGCAGCACCTACAGTCTATCCAGTTGCACTGCCCGACTATTCGAGCCTGTTGAGAAACGTTCATCGCGGGGGCACCCATCGCAAAGTAACAACAACTAACAATGCAAATAGCACGTAGGCTATCGTCAATACCCCTTCCGGGAAGTCATAGAACAGAATGAAGTGCAGTCCTCGCTGAATGAAGCTTCCCCGCCCCTCAGACTGACGCAACTCATCCTCCCAAGCGGTCAGCGGACAAACAAACCCGAACAATGATTCACCGGCTACAAACAGAATAGAGCCCAGGTGAATAAGCCGAAAATGACGATTACGGACGTAGTTCAACCCACACGCCGAACCGACCCAGATGAGCGGTAGGCTGCCGATCACAAACAGCACGAACAAAAAATGAACCACCAGGATGATGTCGGCAAGAGCCATGATCATCCGCCAGCGATGTTACTCAGGGGTATCTAGCATTCAGTAATGCTTACCGCCAATCCACCCAGAGAAGTTTCCTTGAACTTTACTGACATCTCTAAGCCAGTTTGCTTCATCGCGGCAATACACCCATCCAACGGCATGAAGTGTATTCCACTTCCGCGCTTCGCCAACGAAGCTGCAGTGACCGCCTTGATGGCGCCGAATCCATTACGCTCAATGCAAGGAACCTGCACCAATCCGCCGACCGGATCACAGGTCATACCCAGGTGATGTTCAAGTGCGATTTCCGCAGCATTCTCGATCTGTTGAGGACTTCCACCACGTACCGCGCATAAACCAGCAGCCGCCATGGCAGCAGCAGAACCAACTTCACCCTGACAGCCGACTTCCGCGCCCGAGATCGAGCTTCGATGCTTGATGATGCCACCCACCGCAGCAGCTGTGAGAAGAAACTCCCGCACCTGCTCCAGGGTTCCACCTTCATGGTGGACAAGGTAGTACAGAACAGCTGGGATCACTCCCGCAGCACCATTAGTCGGCGCAGTCACTACCATATGACCCGCAGCATTCTCCTCATTTACCGCCATAGCATAGGCGCATAACCAGTCATTCAGATTGGCCTCTGAAGGGGCGTCTTGCAACTGCTTGAATAAAGCTTTTGCTCGCCGAGGCAGCTTAAGGCTCCCAGGCAGAATACCTTCTACCGCCAACCCCTTCTCAAGGCATACCTGCATCGCACGCCACAAAGCATCTAGCCCTTGATTCAGCGCTGTATCGGTCATCTTAGTGTGTTCATTTAACCGTTTTAGCATCGCGATCGATAGACCGCTGTCGTCCGCCATCTTAACCATGGAATCAGCTGAATCAAATGGATAGGGACACGAACTAGCAGACTCCATTTTAAGTGGCGCATCCAGATTGCTAATTTCAGCCAGCGTATTAACGAAACCGCCACCTATCGAAAAATAAGTTTCTGACAGAATTGTTTTTCCACTACCGTCGAGCAACTCGAAGATCATTCCATTCGGATGCTGCGGTAGCGGCTGGCTACGATCAAAAACTACATCTATTGCCGCATTAAACTTGACCGATAGCGTCTCACTCAGCGTTATTAATCGACCATTCCACAACCGCTCCATCAGCTCATTCACCGACTGCTCGGCTAGACCCTCTGGCGAATAACCATGCAACCCCAATGTCACAGCACGATCAGCCGCGTGGCCCTTTCCAGTGAATGCCAGAGAGCCTTTCAGAATGCAGCGAACATGGAGATCCGGATCAACTATAGTAGTTGCGGCTAAGGTCTGAATGCGATTACGGAAATCGCTGGCCGCCACCATTGGCCCCATAGTATGAGAACTTGAGGGACCTATCCCGATTTTGAAAAGCTCAAGAACGCTGATGAACATTAGTCACTCCCATAGTGTGATGACCATATTAAAAGGGGATGGCAGGGCCGCAAACCGAAGAAAGTTCCAGGAGCGTGAAGAAAACACGAAGTGTAGCGGAATTGTCGAATCGTAGCACGTGAAGGGCGCATCTGATCAGAGAAGGACAGCTCTGTGTACAACCCACTCACCCTGTCCAATCAGCACATTTAGGTTAAAATGGGCCGTTGATCATTATGTGCCGGCCTCTGTTATGAAAAAAACCCGCGCCCCTCACCGCAGCAAATCCCCACGCGCCGTTCAGGAGCTCTCGCGTCTAGCAGCGGGGCTTGCTGCTTCTGGGAGCCGGATTGAAGATGCTTTCTGGGAGAATCTGCTGGCAGCGAAGATCCACGGTCAGTTGCGCACGAGTGATGATCAAAATCTAGAAACCGCACTGGACCAGCTTTACGAAACGGATCCAGCTGGTTACGGAGAGTTCATTCATGCCATTGAAGCAGCGATCGAATGCAGCGTCTTGACCCATGAAGACCGCAACTATGATGTGCTAATGTTCGCAGCACCGGTACTGACCTGGTCACGCTTTTCGATCCCCTCTGGCCCCATTCCAGAACCAATGCTCGCCAGCCTACGATTGCATCTGCAAGCACAAGTGCTGGCAGCGGATATTCAGTTTTCCCTAGCGGATTACCTATTCAGTCCAGACCAACTGCCGCGCGGCTATCACCTCACTCACGAACTGGCTAACAAGCTTTGGGTAGCAGCAGCTGAGAATCGTGATTTACACATGAACCCGCGCCAGTTGGCTGAGACAGGGCGATTTCTATCAGACACCCGATACATCCTCGGCGCCATTGCCGTGCCTCGGGGGAAACCCATGTTCCAGTGGCAGGAGTCTATCGGGACTAGCCAAGTCGGGAAGGTACCCGAAACTAAAACTCAAAAACAAGCGATCTTACTTGCCTGGCAGGCACCTGGCAGCGAGGTGCTCCGCCCGCTATTTCAAGGTTGCGCACTGGAGCTGCTACTGCCGGATGGTTTCTTTTCTGCCTGGCGCATGGCAGACCGCCTCGCTCGACCCTATTCCATGCACGCCACTATCGATTTTCTACAGTCCACCCTGAATATTCCCGCAAGTGGCTTACGTGCCGTGATTGCACCGTTTTTTGATCAATGGCTAGAAGAATATCGCATCAGCTTCACCTTCAAGGATCGCGACGATGTGCTCTACGGCATTGTTTGGGCACTGGTCGGCGAGGAAGACGAAACTAATGATACCGTGGCGCAGATCGAAACGACACTACGTGAATGTGGCGTAACCCATGTTACGCTACTAGATAATCGCTTCCCTCTTGAATACTGCGAGGAGTGTGGCGCACCCCTGTTCCCAAATCCGGAAGGTGAGGTAGTACATGCCGAATTCCCCGAAGAGGGAAAAACAACGCCAATGCATTTACACTGACCTATACTTTGTCTAACTCAAAAATCAGGAAGTTTTCCCTGGTTTTGATCGGCGCAACCATGTTTCTTTACTAACCACACACCTAACATCCGGTATTTATGAAGTTTTTATTCGACCTTTTCCCGGTCATCTTGTTCTTCATCGCATTCAAGATCTATGGCATCTATACCGCCACTGCTGTGGCCATTGCTGCCACTTTTCTACAGATTGGCTGGGTTTGGTTCCGTCACCGCAAGGTCGAAACGATGCTATGGGTGAGCCTGGTTATTATCGGCGTATTTGGCGGCGCCACACTCATACTGCAGGATGAAACCTTCATCAAATGGAAGCCCTCCGTGCTCTACTGGTTATTCGCCTGCGCATTGTTGGTGGCCCACAGCTTCTTCAATAAGAACTTGATTCGCGTGATGATGAAAGAACAAATCAATCTGCCTGAAATAATATGGGGGCGACTCAATACCAGCTGGGCAGGTTTTTTTGCGTCGATGGGTGCGATCAATCTCTACGTGGCCTTTAATTACTCCACTGAGGCTTGGGTTAATTTCAAGCTATTCGGTTTCATGGGCCTGATGCTGACTTTTGTCCTGTTACAAGCACTGATGCTGGCAAAGTATGTAGAAGACAAGGAGGACAAAGAAAAATGATGCTCTACGTGATAAATGCTGAGGATGCCCCCAATAGCCTAGAAAACCGTCTGGTAGCCCGTTCCGCCCATCTGGAACGACTCAATACCTTACAGAACGACGGACGCCTCATCCTGGCGGGCCCCTGCCCGTCAGTCGACAGCCCCGACCCAGGTCCATCAGGGTTCTCTGGCAGCCTGATCGTGGCTGAATTTGAGTCCCTACCAGCCGCTCGCGCTTGGGCAGAAGCTGACCCCTACGTTGCCGCAGGAGTCTACGTAAAAGTTACAGTTAAACCATTCAAGAAAGTCTTTCCGGCTTAATTAACGGTCATACATACAGTTGAAAACCATCGAACTAATCAAGCAGAAACTTGCCGCACTCAATCCTGAGAGCATTGAACTTTCTGACGAGAGCGCACGGCATGCGGGGCACGAAGGTGCCAAGAGTGGTGGTGGACACTACCTTCTCACTATTGTCTCTCCAGAGTTCTATGGAAAGTCGGCCATGTCTAGACATCGTCTAGTTTATGCCGCATTAGGCGAGATGATGAGCAAGGATATTCACGCAATTAGTGTAAAGGCGTATACTCCAGACGAGTTTAAATCTGATTCAGTCCACTGACCTGGGAGCTAAGAGAACTATATGAAACCAATGAAATTTTCGAAATTACTGGTGATTGGGATTTCTGGCCTGATCGCCGTAACCACCGCCCAAGCCCAGCCTGCAGTGCCTATGGCCAAGGTGAATGGGGTCGCAATCCCGCAATCACGACTCGATTTTATTATGAAAGCGCGCATTTCGCAGGGCCAGCCGGATAGCCCTGAAGTCAGAAAGGCCTTGCGGGATGACCTAATCGCCGAGGAAGTGATCGCTCAGGAAGCATTAAGAAAGGGCTTAGATCGAGATCCTGAGATCATCGCTCAGCTGGAAATTGCCCGTCAGACAGCGCTGGTTCGTGCGTATCAGATCGACTATATTAAAACCCATCCAGTCAGTGACGAAGTAATGCGTAAAGAGTATGAAACACTAAAAACTCAGATGGGCGACAAAGAGTACAAGGCACGCCACGTTTTGGTGACAACAGAGGCCGAGGCGAAGGATATTATTGCCCGAGTCAAGAAAGGTGCAAAGCTTGGCGAGATTGCCAAGGAGAAATCTACGGATGCTGGCAGCAAGGGGAAGGGGGGAGAACTCGAATGGAGTCCCGCTGGGAATTATGTAGCGCCCTTTGCTGAGGCCCTAACCAAGCTGAGCAAAGGCCAGCTCACCGATCAACCTGTGCAGACACCTTTCGGCTGGCACGTGATCCGATTGGAGGATGTGCGTCCACTCAAGATTCCACCGTTTGAAGAAATCAAGAATAATCTGACACAGCGTGTCTTGCAGCGGCAATTTGAAGGCGCTGTCGGCGAGCTACGCGCCAGAGCCAAGGTCGAGTAGCCGTAACACAGTTGCTTGATTAAAGGGGCAGCCTTAATGGTCGCCCCTTTGCATTTAGGCGACTACATGCATACGCGGTGCCAAAGCGCACAATAGCTCATAGCTGATGGTGCTCGCTGACTGCGCCACTTCATCCACTGGCATCCCCTCTCCCCAAAGTATTACAGGACTTCCCACACCTGCACCCTCGATCCCACTCAGATCCACATGTAGCATATCCATCGATACGCGCCCGAGAATACGACTACGGCGGCCGTTCACCAGTAGCGGTGTGCCGGTAGGCGCATGACGCGGATAGCCATCGGCATAACCGCCCGCGACGATTCCAACCTGCATTGCCCGATCGGCGCGAAAAGCGTGGCCATACCCAACCACATCCCCCACCTTGATATTCTGCACGGCAATAACTTTACTGGATACTGTCATTACAGGACGAAGACCCAGATCAGCGGCGGTCTTATCTGAAAATGGCGAAGCACCATAGAGCATAATGCCGGGACGCACCCAGTCGGCGTGGGTTTCAGGGTAGCGTAAAATCGCCGCTGAATTAGCTAATGAACATGGTAAATTCCGCCCTGCAGAGACTGTATTAAAAAGCTGAAATTGAGAACTGACACTTTCCTTGCCAGCGTGATCATCGGCTCGGGCGAAATGAGTCATCAATGTAATCTGGCCAATAGCAGGATTACCCTTCAGGAGTTCCAGCGCAGCAGAAAACTCTTCGGGCATAAATCCCAAGCGGTTCATGCCGGTATTAAGCTTTAGAAATACATCCAGACCCCCTCGCCGCTTGAGCGCAGGCAACATGGATAACTGCTCGCTATGATGAATCACGGCGCTTAACTGATACTCCTCGATCAGTGCCAACTCCTCGACAGAAAAAAAACCTTCAACTAGCAGTATGGGTTGACGGTAGCCCGCATCTCGCAAACGTATTGCTGCATCTAACTCTAGTAGCGCAAATCCATCTGCGCTCTTGAGTGCGCTGGCAGCACGCAACAGACCGTGACCGTAGGCATCCGCCTTGATCACTGCCATTACACGTGCTCGCGGCGCGTGGCGACGAACCATAGACAGATTATGTTCGAGTGCAGAGAGATCGATTAGGGCTTGAATGGGGCGTGTCATCTATCTTATGTTAAGTGAGGTGCATACGGAATCGCTACACCACAGACTGATGCAAGACTTTAGTAGAGTGCTTAACGAAGCATTCAATCACAAATTCTGTCATTCGGATAGTATCTGACAGAGGCATTATCATCGGGAATCAGATCAGGCTGTTACGTTAGCCGATGTAGCAGTTTCATGGTATAAAGCCGGCTGTCCAAGAGCAAGTCTAGGTCTCCATTGTACAATCTAGCATCTGATAACGAAAAATTTTCGGGGTGACATCTTGAAACGCGGGTTCTATACCATCATGGCGGCGCAATTCTTCTCGTCGCTAGCGGACAATGCATTACTGGTGATCGCGATCGCCTTGTTGATCGATCTGCATGCTCCCGCCTATCTCACTCCCATGCTTAAGTTTGTATTTGTACTTTTCTATGTCGCTCTCGCCCCTTTTGTTGGTGCTTTCGCTGACTCCATGCCGAAGTGGAGGGTAATGTTCATCAGCAATACCATCAAGATTGTAGGCTGTAGCTTGCTCTTTCTCGCAGCGCATCAATACTCCGCTCTCGCTGCCTATGCGGTCGTAGGTCTGGGTGCTGCCGCTTACTCTCCGGCTAAATACGGCATACTGACTGAGTTGCTACCACCGGACAAGCTGGTCATTGCCAACGGCTGGATCGAGGGATTGACCGTGGCCTCCATCGTTCTTGGTACAGTTTTGGGCGGGATATTGATCACACCTGCCGTTTCTTCTGTATTCCTAGCATTCGACTTTCCCTTCATCAATACCGGCGTGGATACCGTAACGGAAGCAGGTATTTTACTTATCGCTACCTTTTACTGCATCGGAGCTACTTTTAATTTGTACATTCCCGACACTGGGGTTGATCACCGCATACTCAGGAAGAATCCAGTTTTCCTGATACACGAGTTCAGCCACTGCCTGAAGTTGTTATGGACCGACAAGCTTGGCCAGATCTCTCTCGCTGTCACAACACTATTCTGGGGGGCGGGCGCAACTTTGCAATTTATTGTACTGAAATGGGCCGAAACAGCACTTGATTTTCCACTCAGCAAGGCTGCTCAGCTGCAAGGGGTAGTTGCTCTAGGCATTGCAGTGGGCGCAGTCATGGCTGCTCGCTTAGTTTCACTACGAAAATCGGTCAATGTGATCCCACTCGGGATCGCTATGGGTATTGTAGTGATGACCATGGTCGTGGTGCGCGACCTGTGGGTTGCGATCGGGTTACTTATGCTGATCGGTGGACTGGCCGGGTTTTTCGTGGTGCCGATGAATGCTCTTCTGCAGCATCGCGGCCATATACTAATGGGCGCAGGTCATTCTATTGCGGTACAAAATTTTAATGAGAACTTGAGCATACTTACCATGCTGGCCCTCTATGCTCTACTGGTGAGTCTCGATGTGCACGTTTACACCGTCATCATTCTGTTCGGATCGTTTGTAGCGGTGATCATGACGCTAATCCGCAAATGGCACTTGATCAACCAAAGCAAAGAAGACTCGTTACATCTAATCGGGGAACACAAGGGGCATTAAACAGTCTCACTATAAAACTACTGGCTCATTATCAAGCTCATTCTCTCCACCCTTCCCCTCTGTTGGAAAGTGCTCTTCCAGGTGCCTGCTGATGGCACCGATGCCAGCAATGACCCCCGCCTCGAACTGTCCCTTCCGGAAAGCAATTTTCATCTCATGGCAGATTCTCTCCCACTCTTCAGCGCCAACTTTGGTATGAATTCCACGGTCTGCGACAATCTCTACATTGCGGTCAGCAAGCAACAAATAAACCAATACCCCGTTGTTACATTCGGTATCCCATATTCGTAAATGCGAAAAAACTTCAATTGCCTGGTAATGCGCTGACTGCCCCCTAAATAACGGCACTAAATGTAACGCCGCCTCCACCGCAAAGCGGATTTCACCATCGTGACGTGTTTCGGATTGTTTAATAGCATCTTCTATCGCCCGCATGGAATCGGTAGAGAAAGTCCTCCGCAACGTCACTCGACTAGTATAAAGGTGCCGTAGTAAGCGCCTAAAGTTCACTTACCATCTCCCCGATGCGCCACCACCACCAAAACCACCACCACCCCCTCCGAAACCACCGCCCCCACCAAAACTACCACCAGACCAGTCGCCACGCCCACCTCGGTATATTCCACCACCTGCGTTACTGAATAAACTCAAAAAGAAGATGAGAAGCGAGATAAAGAGAGCTACGATTAGCGATGAAAAAAACAACCAACCGATGAGTCCCGCCAATGTACTCATTACTGTGGCGCCGATGAGGCGTCCGAACATGGACTGCAATACCTTACCGAATACGATGAGACCAATGAGTATAGGAACAATATTCTCTAGGACAGCATCCACTCCTCTGACAGAGTTACCGCCAGGCTTGAACTGAGGGTGTGGCAGAGACTCTCCATCGATCACGTTTAGAATACTCTCAACGCCCGCAACAATACCGCCAGAAAAGTTTCCCTGCCGAAATTTGGGGGCAATTATTTCCTCAATAATCCGCTTTGTCGTGGCATCCGGCAGCGCACCCTCAAGACCATAACCTACCTCTATCCGTAGTGTCCTATCATTCTTTGCAACAAGCAGCAATGCGCCGTCATCCACTCCCTTGCGTCCCAGCTTCCATGATTCAGCGACGCGAATAGAGTACTGCTCGATGGTCTCGGGCCGAGTCGTGGGGACAATCAGAACCACCAACTGGCTACCTTTTTTTGCTTCGAATGAGGCCAACCCCCGTTCCAATTCTGCCGTTACTTCAGCGGGAAGCGTCCCCGTTAGATCGATGACACGTGACTTGAGCGGGGGAACTGCTACATCCGCCCCCGCTAATGGGGCAGAAAGTAGTAGCGTGGCAATCATCAGGGTTTTTACCCAGACTTGCACCTGCTGAGTAGAAGTCATACAGCCGGGGCTTTAGAAGTAACCGACCATAGTACCTGAAAGAACACTCTTACTTTCCCGCCGCTGGTGCACTGAAATCAATCTTCGGTGCAGTGGAGATCTCTTTCTCATTCTCCACGGCGAGGCTAGGCTTTACCTGAAAACTAAAGACCATTGCAGTAAGGTTGCTCGGGAAGGAGCGTACCACCACGTTGTATTCCTGCACCGCCTTGATGTAGCGGTTGCGGGCTACGGTGATACGATTCTCAGTCCCTTCCAACTGCGCCTGCAGTTCACGAAAGTTGGCATCCGACTTGATTTGTGGGTAATTCTCTGCAACAACCAGCAGTCGTGACAAAGCGCCCGATAGTTCGCCTTGAGCATTCTGAAATTTAGAAAACGCTACCGGATCGTTGATCAACTCAGGCGTAGCCTGAATGCCACCCACTCTGGAGCGAGCGTTGGTCACTCCTAGCAACACATCTTTCTCCTGTGCCGCAAAACCTTTGACCACATTCACTAAGTTTGGGACTAGGTCGGCGCGACGCTGGTATTGATTTAGAACTTCTGCCCAGCTTGCCTTGATCTGCTCATCAGTAGACTGAAGGGTATTGTAACCACACCCGCTTAAGGCAAGAGTAAGCAGCAACGTGATGGACAATAATAGACTGCGCATGGATCCTCCTAAAAAAATCTAATATTCGATACATGGGGACTAACTTGCTGATTACAACAGCGCCTGCATTGTCGCCCTTGCAAAACACAAATCCTCCCAGGCCTTAGCCTTGTCCAGCTGTGTCCGAAGCAGATAGGCCGGATGATAAGTGACGATCAATGGGATACCTGAGAATTGGTGTAATCTTCCACGCAGACTAGCGACCGTAGCATCGGTATTAAGGAGGCTCTGCGAGGCAACTTTTCCGAGCGCAATGATGAGTCTTGGCCGGATTAGTTCAATCTGCCGCGCCAGGTAAGGATGACACTGCTTCGCCTCAGCAGGCTCAGGATCGCGGTTGCTAGGCGGATGGCACTTAACGATATTAGTGATATAGACATTTCTGGCTCTCTTCAGAGTGATTGCCGCCAGCATATTATCCAGCAGCTTGCCAGTCTGACCAACGAAGGGCTCACCATTAGCATCTTCCTCATCGCCCGGGCTCTCTCCCACCCATAGCCAGTCAGCATTCTCATCGCCAGTGCCAAACACCGAACGGGTACGGGTCTGATGCAACGGGCAGGCAACACAGTCCGCTACACTGACCTTGAGCTGAATCCAGTCCATCCGCATAACCTGCGCATGCCTATTGTCAGTGGCAGCAACCTGACGACCAGGTTCCATTGTGCTATCTGTGGCATGCTGGAGAGTCCGCCGGTGCCAGAGCGGTGTCAGACCTAACTCCTCAAGTATCTCCTCCCGCCTGGCACTCATATCAAGTTCACGGCAGATTTCATAACATCAGCTCCATAATCAGCGAGTCCTCTCGTCCACCCATCGCGGGATAGTAATCTTTTCGTTTTGCGATATTCTCGAATCCAATTCGTTCATACAACCTGGCAGCAGCTCGATTGGATTCTCGCACATCCAGAAACATCGATTTCGCATGGCGCTCTCTGGCAATGCAAATAAACTGTTGCAGTAATTTCTCACCCCAGCCCTGTCGCTGCCATCCGGCTGCAATGCTAAGGGTGAGCAAGTGAGCTTCGTCTGCTCCGATGGTCATCACGCCGTAACCAAAAATATGACCAGACTGTTCCAACACCCAACAATGGTAGCCGGCGTTAAGTGAATCACTGAAATTACCACGCGTCCAGGGAAAGAGAAAAACTTCGTGTTCAACGGCCACTACCCCGTCTAGGTCTGCCGGGAGCATGCACCTGATTTGCGGGATTTCTTTCCATTGGGCACTCACCGCTCCGACTCCTTCAGGGCCACCTTGTTTCGAATATAAAGTGGCGCAGCATCAGCTGGATCTAACGCTAATCCACCTAAAAATCTGGGGACTGCCAATTGCACCATCTCTCGCGCACGCGGAATAAGCTCGCCAGCAATACGTCCGATAGACCCCTGATAACGGCTGCGTAAGGTCTCATCATACTTAGCAAATCCGCTGCCGCAAGCAGTCCAATTGCTCCCAGACACCATTGGCGCCTGCTGGGGCAGGCAGAGAGAGGGCTCACTCACCACCTGCCAGTCATCCACCGATTTTGTGTAGGCAGCATGATAAATCTCGCCCATGCGGGCATCGATCGCTACAATTACATTAGTGTCCCCTGTCTGTTGTGCTAGCGCTTCCAGCGTACTTATACCTATGACAGGCAGATTCATGCCGAAAGCTAACCCTTGCGCTACTCCACAGGCAATACGCAGGCCGGTGAATGATCCCGGACCAGCACCAAAAGCAATGCCATCCATTTGCGCAAGCGTCAGACCAGTTTCTTCCAGTAACTCTTGCAGCAGTGGTAGGAGCAGTTCTGAATGCCTTTGCCCGGCAAGCACTTCCCGATTCAGTATCTCGCCGTCGAGCCAGAGCGCGAGGGAACAGTACTCAGTAGAGGTATCGAATGCGAGTATCTTCAAGATAACAGCTTCAACCCAGAGACCCCACTGAGCATCTTTCAGAGGTCCTACGATTGGTGGCAATCATTTCTTACCCACTTTTGCCGCTTACTTGTCATACCAAAGACCAACGACCTATGGGGGTATATCCCGATCCGCCGTTAGCCTGACCTGACTTTACCAAGACCCACTCACACGCCGACCAGAACACTGGTTGCACCCCACTAGGCAGGCCTATCCCGGGCTCACTCGAAGGAACGGGACACTTGGCCTTTCTTACCAACGTTATATGAGGCACATAAGATTGGCGATCGAATGAAAACCCTTCATCAGACAATATTCCCTGTAGCGTACTGACCAGATTCAGGAGCTCATGAGGGGGCTTGCTCAACCCCGCATAAGTAATATTGTTATGTTTCCAGTTGCGGACTTCATCAACAGCGAAATCAAAAGCCTTCACCCCCTCTCTCTGAACCTCACTCGCAATCTGACATAATGTATCCAGCCGGTTAACCTTTACATCCCCCAGAAATACCAACGTTAGATGAATATTTTCTGCTCTAACTTTTCGTCCACCACAGCTATTTTCGAGCTGCGTTGCAAGGCCATCTAACCGTTTTTGCACAGCAGTGTCAGGCCAGATCGCAAAAAAAACCCGCGCAGTTTCTTCCTTGATGGAGGTATTTGTATCAATCAGCTGCATCGTCTCTTGTGGCAATCAAGCACACCACCTCAGCCTCTATTCCCTCACCCCGACCCACCGGGCCAAGATGCTCAGCAGTCTTGGCCTTGACATTGACATCCAGAATTGACATCTGCAAATCCTGAGCGATATTAGCAATCATGGCGGGGATATATGGCGCCATTTTCGGCGATTGAGCTATGATGGACGCATCAATATTATTCACTTTATAGCCACGCTCCTCCAACAAACGATGAACCTCGCGCAGCAAAACGCGACTATCGATATTCTTATAGCGAGGATCAGTATCCGAGAAATGCCGGCCGATGTCCCCGAGCGCCGCGGCTCCAAGTAGCGCATCGCATACCGCATGCAATAAAACGTCCGCATCAGAGTGCCCCATTAGGCCTCTTTCATAGGGGATGATAACGCCGCCAATGATTAGCTCACGGCCTTCAATCAGTTGATGAACATCAAAACCTTGCCCGATTCTAATCTTGCTCACTGTGTTTTCCTCTCGCGTAAAATCAATTCTGCCAAAGCTAGGTCTTGAGGATACGTAACCTTTAGATTACGGGTATCACTCAGTACTAATTTAGGGTGTAGACCCAAGGCTTCGACTGCACCAGCATCGTCTGTCATGGCCGCACCACCAATCCTGCTCAAGGCCTCCAGCAGGAGCCTGTATCGAAACATCTGTGGTGTCTGTGCCTGCCATAGACCCTCCCTGGATTCGGTATGCTCAACCCGGCTGTCGGCATCGCTACGCTTTAAGGTATCAGCCACCGGAACCGCCAGCAATCCACCCACCTCATCATCAACAAGCTCATCGATCAATTTATTAAGCTGCACTACACTCAAACAAGGTCGCGCCGCATCGTGAACCAACACCCAATCGTCATCGCCAATGGGCGATGCTGCCGGAGCTGCTTTAAGGCCATTAAGTATGCTCTCAGCACGAGCCGCACCTCCGCAATTGAATACCACCAGCTTGCCGAAAAATTCAGACCAGTCATGCCGGGACCATTCGTTGTCCCCAGGCGAGAGCACAACAAACACACCGGCAATACGAGGAGAGTCACATAGCGTGCGCAAGGCATGATAGATCATCGGTCTCCCGGCTAGCGGCAAGTACTGCTTGGGCAACTCGTTGCCCATACGCGAACCGAATCCTGCTGCGGGTATTAATGCAAAGAATTTTGCCATGGTGTGATTGTAACGAAAAAAACACCCCTCCTGCCGATAAGACGCAGACATCAAGATATCCCCCTCTCTCCACCATCTCTGCGATGAGCTCATCCAAGCTTACTGTATAATTTTACTTTCTTGTATTTTCAGGCTAGACACCCATGGAAGCTGAACAAATCAACGCCATTGCTAACCAACTCAACTCTCTCGACAACCGAGCAATAGAGTTACGGAGGTATCTTTGACTTCGATTCCAAACAGACGCGCCTGAACGAACTCAATCGCCAGGCTGAAGATCCGACCATCTGGGGTGATAGCAAACGAACCCAAGAATTAGGGCGTGAAAAAAAATTGCTTGAAGGCGTTGTCAACACCTTAGAAACAGCAGGTCGGCAGCTTCACGATGCCCGCGATCTATTCATGATGGCCAAAGAAGAAAACGACGATGCCACTCTGGAGAGTGTCGGTGTCGATGTCTCGCAACTGGAGAAAACTGTCGCCGACATGGAGTTCCGCCGCATGTTCTCCAACCCGATGGATCCTAATAATTGCTTTGTCGACATTCAATCTGGCTCTGGCGGCACCGAAGCACAAGACTGGGCGGCCATGCTGGAACGCATGTACCTGCGCTATTGCGAACGCCGCGGCTACAAAGTGGAGGTACTGGAAGAGTCATCAGGGGAGGTCGCCGGCATTAAGAGCGCAAGCCTTAAGATCTCCGGTGATTATGCCTATGGCTATTTACGTACTGAAAGTGGCGTGCACCGATTAGTCAGAAAATCTCCATTCGACTCCGGCAACCGTCGCCATACCTCGTTTGCCAGTGTTTTTGTTTACCCCGAAGTCGATGAAACTATTGAAGTAGACATCAACCCTGCAGACTTGCGCATCGATACATTTCGCGCCTCCGGTGCAGGCGGGCAGCATATTAACAAAACTGATTCGGCGATCCGTATCACCCATAATCCCACCGGGATTGTAGTTCAATGCCAGAACGATCGATCGCAGCACCGTAACAGAGCAGAAGCCATGGCCATGCTAAAGTCGCGTCTATATGAAGCGGAATTACGCAAGCGTAACGACGAAAAACAAGCGATGGAAGATTCCAAGACTGATATTGGGTGGGGACACCAAATCCGCTCTTACGTGCTAGATCAGTCGCGCATCAAGGATCTGCGTACTGGAATCGAAATTGGTAATACTCAAGGCGTCCTCGACGGGGGGTTGGATGACTTTATCGAGGCAAGTCTGAAACAATGTGTTTAATAGTATGCTAAGGAGTTCAAATAAAAATGGATGAATCAAAACCCAACAAAAATTTGCACAACACTGATGCCAAGGCACCACCAGAGGCCAGCCTAACCGATGAGCGGCGCGCCAAACTGGCCGAGTTGCGCAAGGCGGGTAACGCCTTTCCCAATGATTTTAGACGCGACAGCCTGGCGTCAGATCTGCATCGACAGTATGGTGCAGATGACAATGAAACGCTGGAGGCTGCAGTAAAATCGGTGCGGGTAGCAGGGCGAATGGTGTTGAAGCGAGTGATGGGAAAAGCTAGTTTTGCCACTATCCAGGACATGAGCGGGCGAATTCAACTCTATATCAGCAACGATCTAACCGGTGAATCCGCTCACCAAGCATTCAAGCATCATGATCTGGGAGACATAATCGGCGCTCAGGGGACGCTCTTCAGAACCAAGACGGGGGAACTCTCAGTGCGGGTAACACAGCTACGCCTCCTAACCAAATCACTACGCCCTCTACCGGAGAAGTTCCACGGACTAACCGATCAAGAACAAAAATACCGCCAGCGCTATCTTGATCTGATCACGAATGAAGAGACCCGAAAGGTATTTGCCAGCCGCTATGGAATTATCCAGTCCATTCGTGAGTTTTTCGTTAGTCGCGGCTATCTGGAAGTGGAAACGCCAATGATGCACCCCATCCCAGGCGGTGCGGCAGCCAGGCCTTTTGCCACTCATCATAACGCACTAGATATGCCGCTTTATCTGCGCATCGCGCCAGAACTTTATTTGAAACAGTTGGTGGTGGGAGGCATGGAGAAAGTATTCGAGATCAACCGAAATTTCCGTAATGAAGGAATTTCCACTCGACACAATCCTGAATTCACCATGCTGGAATTTTACGAAGCTTATCAGGATTACACTTACCTGATGGACTTCACCGAGATTATGTTGAGAGAGGTGGCGGAGAAGGTTCTGGGGACAAGCAAATTCACCTACCAGGGACGGGAAATCGATTTTTCAAAACCATTTGCACGGCTGACCATCACCCAGGCGATTCGGAAATTTCACCCGCAATTCACCGACGTACAGCTCAATGACCGGAGTTTTCTGATCGACCAATTGCAGACCCTAAAAATTTCCTATAAACCAAGAGATGGCATTGGTGGATTACAGCTCACGTTATTTGATGAAATTGTTGAACACTTATTATTCGAACCAACCTTCATTATTGATTATCCAGCAGAGGTCTCGCCCCTGGCACGACGCAACGATATTAATCCTGAGATAACCGACCGTTTCGAGCTCTACATCGCCGGTCGCGAAATTGCTAATGGCTTTTCAGAACTAAATGATCCAGAAGATCAGGCGGCTCGTTTCCTCGAGCAAGCAAAGGCCAAAGAGGCCGGTGATGCTGAGGCCATGCACTACGATGCAGACTATATTCGCGCGCTAGAATATGGATTGCCCCCCACTGCAGGGGAAGGTATCGGCATAGACAGACTGGTCATGATATTCACTGATAGCCCTAGCATTCGTGATGTCATCCTATTCCCACAATTGCGGCGGGAGGACTGACGCTAGTGCATACTGCAGAGAAAATGTGAATCCCTCTGAAATCTGGTCACCTCATTATTGACTACTTAAATCTGCGCTGCATATGCTGACCCCGCCATGAATGTGCAGCCATTATGAGTTCTCCTACTCTCAAACAGATTGAACTTCCTATCACGGGCATGACATGTTCAGCCTGTGCTGCACGGATCGAAAAGAACCTGAATAAACTCCCGGGTGTTCATGCGGCGGTTAACTTCGCTAATGAGAAAGTGCGGATTGAGATTGATTCAGGCACCACAACTCAGACAGAAGATTTAATTCATTCAATTGAGCAGTCAGGTTTCCACGTTGCTCCAC
>SESD01000836.1_pt1 | contig 18255 bp, 21 predicted proteins | sample 3171411 | NCBI WGS metagenome assembly SESD01 (sample SAMN06051880, study PRJNA518727) | freshwater metagenome | biome: subpolar coniferous forest; feature: holomictic lake; material: water; isolation source: holomictic Lake 442, 16.5 m depth | place: Canada: near Kenora, Ontario | collected...
ACTGGCCTGCTCTTCGGTGCGCTGGGAGAGGTCGGTGTTGCCGGTGGCAATCTCCTTGGTGCCGCTGCTAATCGCCTCGGTGCCGCTGCGCACCTCGCCCACAATCTTCTTCAGGTTCTCGTTCATGTCCTTCAAGGCCTGCAGCAGCATGCCGGTCTCGTCTTTGGTCTTGACTTCAATCGTGCTGGTCAGGTCTCCGGCCGCGACTTTCTCGGCTATGGCGACTGCCTCGTTCATCGGCGCCGTGATGCTGCGGGTAATGAACCAGGCAAAGAAAATGGTCAACACCGATGAGAGCAGGCTGAGTATGAGCATCAGGCGCTGCGCCGCCTCCGCAACGAGACCGGCGGCCTTGCCGTCTTCCATCATCAAATCAGTCTGAAAGTCGACCAGTTCGTTGACCGCCTTGATGTACTCGGTCTGGCTTTTTCTCAGCGAACCTTGCATCAGCGCGATGATGTCGGCTTTCTTGTCGGCCTTGAGCAGTTCAAGGAACTTGTCCTGGTCCACCACATAACTGGCCCGCCAATCGGTCACCGCTTTCAACTTTTCCCGGCCCTTGACGGAGGTAATGCTTTTATCGAGTTTTTCGATGTTTTCAGAGATGATCTTGCGTTCGCCAGCTATGCTGTCGAGCGACTTCTGCTGCTCGGCGCCGCTGTAAATGAAACCATTGCGCAGATGGCGTGCGATGTTGTTGACGGCATCGATCACGTTGTTGGCCTGAACGGTCTTGGGGAACTGGACGTCGGTCGATTCCTTAATTTCCGCATGCAGCTCGCCCAGGCGCTGATAGCTGATCACCCCCAGCACCAGCATCAGGGTCAGGGTGATGGCAAAGCCCAGCCCCAAGCGAAGACCGATCTTCATGTTATTGATGAAATTCATGACATTACTCCTTTAACAATAATTTAAAAATATGCTGCTGTGTGTGCGACTGAGTGCGGGTTCAGTGCAAGGCATCCATCAGTGCCATGTCGCTGCCGGTCATCAGTTTCTCTATATCCACCAGAATCAGCATGCGGGCGTCGATGGTGCCCAAGCCGGTGATGTACTTGATGTCAAACGACGAGGAAAAATCCGGCGCCGGGCGGATCTGTTCGGCACCCAGCGAGATCACGTCAGAGACGCTGTCGACCACCATGCCGACCACACGCCCTGCCACATTCAAAATGATCACCACCGTGAACTCGGTGTAGTCGGGCTGACCCAGGTTGAATTTGATGCGCATGTCCACGATCGGCACGATGGTGCCGCGCAGGTTGACCACACCCTTGATGAACTCGGGCGCGTTGGCGATCGTGGTGACCACTTCGTAGCTGCGGATCTCCTGCACCTTCAGGATTTCAATGCCGTATTCTTCCTTGCCCAGCGTGAAGGTCAGAAACTCCTGGCGAGCACTGCTCGCACCGGGCACCGGCTTGGCTGAACTGGCAGTTAATTGCGTTGCTTCGTCCATGTTTTCTCACTCCTTAAAAAGATAATTCACCGTATTGCCTTCAAGCCGCCAGCCTGCGCTCCTGATCCGGCGTGGTGCGCACCAGCGCATCGACATCGAGAATCAGCGCTACTTTGCCGTCACCCATGATGGTTGCGCCCGATACGCCCGGCACCTTGCGGTAATTTGACTCCAGGCTCTTGATCACCACCTGATGCTGGCCCAGCAGGTCGTCGACGAACATCGCGGTCTTGCTACCTTCGGATTCGACAATGACCATGATGCCGTTCTCAAGTTCGGTGACCCTGGGCTGCAGGTTCAGGACCTGGTGCAAGGCCACCACCGGCAGGTACTCGCCACGCACGTGCACCACGGTGCCCATGCCCGAGACCGTCTTGATGTCTTGCTTGGCCGGCTGCAGCGACTCGACAATGAAGGTGAGCGGCACGATAAAGACTTCCTGGCCGACCGATACCGACATGCCGTCGAGAATCGCCAGCGTCAGCGGCAAGCGTATCGAAATACGGGTACCAACGCCCAGCACCGAATCGATCTCGACGCGTCCGCCCATGGCGTGGATGTTGCGCTTGACCACGTCCATGCCGACACCGCGACCGGATACGGCAGTCACCACTTCGGCGGTGGAGAAACCGGCTTCGAATATCAGCGCCCACACCTCCTGGTCGGACATGGTGTCGGGCGCCGCGAGGCCGCGCTCCCTTGCCTTGGCCAGGATTTTTGCGCGGTTCAGCCCGGCGCCGTCGTCGGCCACTTCGATCACGATGTTGCCGCCCTGGTGAAAGGCGCGCAGGGTGATGGTTCCCATGGCTGGTTTGCCCGCGGCCAGGCGCTTGGCCGGCAACTCGACGCCGTGATCGAGACTATTCCTGACCAGGTGGTTGAGCGGATCGGCGATTTTTTCGATCAGGCCCTTGTCAAGCTCGGTGCCTTCGCCCACCGTTTTTAACTCGACCTGCTTGTCCAGCTTGCCGGCGAGGTCGCGCACGACGCGCGGAAAGCGGCTGAATACGAAGGAGATCGGCATCATGCGGATCGACATCACCGATTCCTGCAGGTCGCGCGTGTTGTGCTCGAGCTGCGCCAGGCCGGTGCGCAACTGTTCGTGCAGCACCGCGTCCATGCGCGACGCGGTCTGCGCCAGCATCGCCTGGGTGATCACCAGTTCGCCCACCAGATTGATCAGTTGATCGACTTTCTCGACGCCGACGCGGATCGAGGTGGCTTCCGTGTCGGTACGGTCGCTGGCGCGGCGTTTTGGCTGCGCGTCGGCTGGCAGGTCGCTTGCACGCCGGCCCGGACTGGGCTCCTCCAACGCTGCCGGCGCCTCGGCCACCGGCGCGATGTCGGCGAAAAAGCCATAGCTATCGACTGCATCGGCGACTGGCGCCGCAGCGACCGCGACGACGTTCTGCGTTTCCTCGGGCGTCGCTTCCTGCGGCGGCGCAGCGGTGAGGATGGCGTAGAGATTTTCCGGCGTGGGATCGACCAGTGCCGCATCGTCCGCGACCGGAGCAGCGTTCGCGACCGGAACATCGTTTGTTTCGGGCTTTGCCGTCGCGGCCACGCTCGCGGCCTTTTTGCGTTTCTTGGCCGCCGGCGGCGGCACGGATACGACTGGCGCCGCCTGCTGCTGCGCAAGCTGGCCCAGGTGCTGGCAAATCTCGGCCACCGCCGCCACATCAACCTCGCTCTCGAATTGCCGGCCGGCCAGTTGCATCTTGATCACATCGACCGCCTTGAGGAACACATCCACCATCTCGACACGCAGGCGCAATTCGTCGTTGCGCAGCTTGTCCAGCAGCGACTCCAGGATGTGCGTGGTTTCGGTGATCTCATTGAAGCCGAAGGTGGCGCTGCCACCCTTGATGGAGTGCGCTGTGCGGAATATCGCGTTCAAAGCTTCCTTGCCCGGCTCGGCGATGTCGAGGTCCAGCAGCAGTCGCTCCATTTCCTCCAGCAGTTCAGTCGACTCCTCGAAAAAAACCTGGTAGAACTGGCTCATGTCGATGCTCATCGCAGATCCTTACTATTTGACTGTGCTCGCATTGCTCGGGTGTGTTCGCGCCTGGCTCAACCGAGCACCTTGCGCACCACCTCAATCAGGCGCTGCGGGTCGAACGGTTTGACCAGCCAGCCGGTCGCCCCGGCGGCTTTGCCCAGGCTCTTCATCTCAGCCCCGGCCTCGGTCGTCAGAATCAGGATCGGGGACGATTGATAGCCGGGAAGCTTGCGCAGGGATCGCACCAACGTCAGCCCGTCCATGCGCGGCATGTTTTGATCGGTTAGCACCAGGTCCATCGCTTTCGCTTTCGCCTTGTTCAGCGCATCGACACCGTCCGTAGCCTCAAATACTTCATAGCCAGCGCTTTTCAGCGTAAATGACACCATGCTCCGGATGGAGGGCGAGTCATCGACTGCAAGTATGCTTTTAGTCACGCTGCTTCCTTCTCGTCAAATCTATTCACAACTCAGAACAGGACTACTTCGCCCGCATGCATCAACTGCTGTTGCACCGGGTTGGCCGCCCTTTTCTGTTCCAGTTCACGTAGCAGTCCCGGAACCTGCAGCACAAGATCCACCGACCTCGTCGCATGAATCCGCTGCATCAATTGCTCCAGCGCATCGAGCTCACCCCTTACGTGCCCCAGCTTTTGCCCCACCACGTCGCGAAACTGCATTGCCGTCACGGCACTGTCGACATCGCGCACACTTTCAAAGGCACCCATCAATTGAACGATGGCGTGCTCCAGCAATTCGTCCGTGCGCACCAATTCACCGCATGCGCGCTGCATCTCCTGGCCGACCGACCGCGCCAGACCCGCAATGAGTTCACGGTTCTCGCGCGCGCCCGCTGTTGCGGACTCTCTCGCCGCCTCTTGCGAAGCAGCCTGGGCCCACACCAATAGTGTTGCCCAGCCCATCGCCACGACCGCTAGCGACATCAGGTTTATCGGCAGCAATGCGCCGGACTTGAACCAGGCAAGCGCCGCCGCGCACGCCAGCGTCCATCCCGTTCCAAGCAGAAGCGCCTGGCTGCGCACAGTGTTGAGTTGCACTTGCTGTGATCTCCAAAGTCAATAGCCCAACCGTAGCAGGGTTGCGCGCGCACCATGCTCCGAGCAAATGGGGAAAAGTCTGTCAATTTGCATTGAAGATCGGCGTGCCGACGGCTTCAGATGGACTTACCATAGGCGTATTGCCTGCCCTACAATAGGCTGGCGTCGCCACCGCCAAATGAAGGACCGAACCATCTTGACAAGCTCTGCCAAGGACGAACCATCGCCCAGCGGGTCCGATGCCGATCTGGCGCAACGACTGGTCGAGCGCACGCTGCAACTGGCGGCGAGCACGCGCGAGCTGACAGAGTTCGCCGCGACGCTGTCGCATGACGTGCGCGCGCCCTTGCGCAGCATTGAGGGCTTCAGCCGGATCTTGCTGCAGCCACCTTATATCGATCAAATTGATGAAACCGGCCTGGACTACCTGCAGCGCATCCACCAAGCTGGTCTGCGACTCATGCAAATGACGCAGGAAATGCTTCAATTGGTGCAAATCGGGCAGGGTGGCGTCCAATCTGAGCAGGTCGATTTGTCGGCCATGGCGCAGCAAATTCTGGCTGACCTTCAGGCCGGCGCGCCGACGCGCCGGGCCGACCTCTTGGTTGAGCCGGGTCTTTCGGTGACGGGAGATTCGCGCTTGCTGCGTTTGCTGCTTGAGAACCTGCTTGGCAATGCCTGGAAGTTCACTAAAAAGAACGAACTCCCACGTGTATTCATGGGTCGCGCGACCGATGAGGGCGTGCCCGCCATCTGCGTGCGCGACAACGGCGTCGGCTTCGACCAGCAATACGCCGGCAAGCTCTTTCGTCTCTTTCAGCGACTGCACGCTGATGCCGAATTCGAAGGCATCGGCGTCGGCCTGGCCAAAGCGCAGCGCGCAGTCCACGCGCACGGCGGACGCATTTGGGCGCGTGCCAAACCCGACATCGGCGCCACCTTCATATTCACACTGCCGGGCCTTGCGGCGGCGAGCACGGCTTAGTATGCCAAAGTCGAACCGAGATTTTTACATCCTTCTGGTTGAAGACTCGGCCGACGACGCCGTGCTCATCGACCAGGAACTGGAGCGCGCTGGAATCGCCAAGGTATTGCTTCGCGTCGACTCGGCCGACGCTCTGGCCCACGCACTGAAAAGCGTCAGATGGGATGTCGTGCTCTCGGACTACTTTCTGCCAGGATTTAGCGGTACGCAATCGCTGCGACAGGTACGTGCGCACTCCGTTGACACCCCGTTCATCTTGGTCTCTGGCTACATCGGCGAGGAAGAGGCGGTCGCGCTGATGAAGGAAGGCGCCAATGACTATGTCATGAAGGACCGTCTGGCACGGCTGGGCCCGGCCTTGCAGCGCAGCGTGAGCGAGGCGTATCACAAGGCGCAGGCGCGCGACCGTCGGCTCGCCTTGCGCGAGAGCGAGGAGCGCCTGCAGGCCATCGTCTCGAACGTTCCCGGCATGGTGTTTGAACTGGAGTTCAAGGCTGATGGCAGCCCCACTTTCAACTCGGTGAGCGACGGCTGCCAAGACCTGTTGGGCGCGCGCGCTGATGCGCTGCAGCAAGACGCCGATGTATTGCTCAGCCAGATCCTGACGAATGATCGGGCCTCGTTCATGGCAAAGATGATGGACGCTCATCTCCAGCACGAGAACTGGAGCTGGGTCGGGCGCGTGCGCATGGCACAAAGCGGTCAGATCAAATGGCTGGACCTGCGCGCACGGGTGCGTCGGCGCCTGAACTTGAGCGACTGTTGGGACGGCCTTATTTTGGACGTTACGCGCAGTAAGACGGCCGAGCTTGAAGTGCGCCGCGCGCACGAGGATCTGGCGCGATTGTCGGCGCACGTTGAGGGCGCCAAAGAGCAGGAGCGCTCTAACATAGCGCGCGAAATTCATGATGAACTGGGCGGCTCGCTGACCGCCATCAAGATCATGCTAAGCCGCCATAGCCAGGAACTTACGGAAGGCAAGGCGGTCTCGTCCAAGGCGCTGCTGCGCCTGCAGGCGGCCGAAGAACTGCTCAATGTCACGATGGTGACAACACGCCGTATCGCCACCTCACTGCGCCCCGCGGTACTTGATGTGGGCATCGTGGCGGCGATCGAATGGCAGGCGTCGGAATTCGAAAAACGCATGGAGGTGATTTGCCGGGTGACCTGTGCCGTGAAGGAAATTGAGCTTGACGACACCTTAGCCATCGCGTTGTTCCGGACCTTTCAGGAAGCTCTGACGAATGTCGTCAAACACTCCGGTGCCACGCGGGTCGACGTTGAGTTGGAGGCCAACCGGGACAGCGTCACTTTGCAGGTACACGACAATGGCAGCGGCATTTCCAGCGAGGATCTCCTGAAGGCACAGTCCTACGGCATCCTCGGCATGCGCGAGCGGGCGCGTAATCTTGGGGGCGAAGCGACGGTGCGCAAGACACGCAGCGGTACTGCAGTGATGCTGCGCATGCCACGCTCGTTGTACACGTCTGCCAAAGGCTCGGCAGCAGCATGATTAGGGTGCTGGTTGCCGACGACCATGCGATCCTGCGTCGTGGACTGGCCGAAATCATTAACGAAGCTGGCGACATGGAAGTCGTCGGCCAGGCAGAAAACAGCGCTCAGACGCTGAAGTTCACGCGCGAACACGGAGTCGAAGTGGTGCTGCTCGACATCAATATGCCAGATCGCAACGGCATCGATACATTGAAACTATTGAAAGCGGAAAAGCCCAGGCTGGCGGTGCTGATTCTCAGCATGCATCCGGAGGAGCTCTATGCGCTGCGCGCCATCAAGGCCGGTGCATCGGGCTACCTGAACAAGCAAAGTGCGCCGACACTGCTGGTCACCGCGATACGCCAGGTAGCCGCTGGCCGACGCTACATCACGGCCGCCGTGGCAGAGGCACTGGCCGGTGCCGTCGCTGACAAAGTCGAGGGCGCCGCTCATGAGGCCCTGTCAGATCGCGAATACGAAACCATGCGTCTGATCGCCTCCGGCAAGACCCTGACCGAGATCGCCGCCGAGATGCACCTGAGCGTCAAGACCGTGAGCGTCTACCGCGCCCGCCTGCTGGAAAAAATGGGGCTCAAGAACAATTCAGCGCTAACCCACTATGCGTTGAAAAATCAATTGGTCGATTGAAGCCGACGCCGCTAAAGATGCGGCCACGATTGCCGATAGGCTGAGTTGAGTAGCCACACTTTCGAGTGCCGCCGTCTCCACACATAACATGACATGAGCGACCTCAAAAGCCCGTCCGACATCGCCCGGGAAACCCTTCGCCTGCTAGCCTCCAGGCGGGTCTCGCCGACGCCGGAGAACTATCGCCAGTTCTACCATGAGATTACCGGTCAGCCGTTGGTTGCCGACGAGTTGACGGACGACCAGAGCAGGCCGGCGCTGCTGGACGAGCACAAAGAGCAAAGCCCAGCGGCCCCGCAGTGGGGGCAATTGATCCTCGATCTGTTAAAGCAGTGGGAGACACGCCATAGCGGCCTGACCACCGCGAGAAAGCGCGAAGGCCTGGAAAAAGTTCTCAACGCGCCTGGTTCCGACGCCACCAAACTGGCGACGAAACTGAGCAATCTTTTTTCCTCCTGGGCCACAACCGCGGCGGCGCCGCCGCTCGATACTGCGCCGCCTGACGAAGCCATAGCGGCGCTGCCCGACGCAGGGACTGAAGTGCAAGACGGGTCGACCCAGTTTCGAGAGTTGCTGGCCCAAACGCTGGAGTTCGCCGTCATCGCTCAACTCGGGAACACCTCAGAACTGGCCGACGAAGCAGCCCGCCTGGCCAACGCCGCACGCGCCAGCATGGTGCGCGAGGACATTGCAAAACTGACGACGGCACTGCGCCAGTTCTGGTTCAAGCTTGAACTGCACGGTGGCGACAACGTCGCGCTGCATCAAGGCCTGCTGCGTCTGTTGCGCCTGCTCATCGACAACACGCATGATCTTCTGGCTGGCGACCACTGGCTGCGGGATCAGGTTGCCGCGTTGCAGCAAATCATTGCCAGCCCACTCGATCTGGTGACGCTGGCCGAGGCCGAGCGTCGGCTCAAGGATGTGATCGTCAAGCAGGGCTTGCTCAAATCCAATTTGCAGGAAGCCAAGGCGGCGCTCAAGCAGATGATCGCCAGCTTCATCGACCGCCTGGGTGAGCTCAGCCAAAGCACCGGCGGCTATCACACTCGTCTGGAGAGCTATGCGCAGAAGATTCGTCAGACCGACGACATCAGCCTTCTCAATACCGTGCTGACCGACCTGCTCGATGACACGCGTGCGGCGCAGCTCGACGTCGCCCGCACGCACCAGGAACTGCTGACCACGCGCGATCAGGTGCAAGCGGCAGAAATGAAGGTGAAGGATCTTGAGCGTGAACTCGATCAGGTCAGCGAACTGCTGCAAGAGGACCAACTCACCGGCGTGCTGAATCGACGCGGACTCGAAGATGCCTACCAGCGCGAAGCCGCGCGCGCACAGCGCAGTGCAGCGCCCCTTTGCGTGAGCCTGCTCGACATCGACAACTTCAAGCAGATCAACGACATCCACGGCCACCAGGCTGGCGACGAAGCGCTACAGCACCTGGTGCGGGTCACCCGGCGCAACATGCGCCCGAGCGACGTGCTGGCCCGCTATGGCGGAGAAGAATTCCTGCTGTTGCTGCCCGAGACGCAGGTTGAGGAGGCGGTCGAGGTCATGGTGCGGTTGCAGCGCAACCTGACCAAAGCATTTTTTCTGCACAAAGATGAGCGCGTGCTAATCACCTTCAGCGCCGGCGTGGCGCTGCGTCAGGACAATGAGGCGCAGGCCGAAGTCATTGGCCGCGCGGACAAGGCCATGTATGAGGCTAAGCGCAGCGGCAAGAACCGAGTCTGCGCTGCCTGAACCTGGTGTGCAATTGAAACCCTTTTCCCCCTCTATTTGCAGCGCTTCACGCAGGCCAGCGGTGTTACTCTAGCCATGCTTTCAGCCCGTTGAAATATGTGACACGGGCGAGCCAAGGAGAACAAATGATGGCATCCCAGGGAAAATCAAACGTACTGCATCTTGCAACTCCGCTGGTTGCGACAGGTCACAAGCGCGCCAGCCGGATGAACCGCGAGCTGAGCACCGCGCCGGAACCCGCAGACTACTACCATCGCATTGAGCTTTATGCGCAGAAAATCCGCCAGACCAAAGACATTCGCGACATCATCGACACGCTGGAAGAAGCCCTGAGTGAAACCCGCGCCCTGCACACCGCAAACGAAATGGCGGCGGCGCACCAGCAAGTGGCGCTGGCCGAGCAGCGCATCGAGCGCCTCAAGGGCGAACTGGAGCTGGTGAACCGCCTGGTGCGCGAAGACCAGCTCACCGGTGCGCTCAACCGGCGCGGTCTGGACGACGCGCTAAAGCGCGAGATCTCACGTGTCGCGCGCGCCAGCACACCGTTGTGCATCGCCATGCTCGACATCGACAACTTCAAGAATATCAATGACAGCCACGGTCACCAGGCCGGCGACCAGGTGCTGGTGCATCTGGTGGACATCATTCAGGACACCATCCGCACCAACGACCTGATCGGGCGCTACGGTGGCGAAGAGTTTCTGGTGCTGCTGCCCGGCTCGCCACTGGACGCTGCCTGCGACGTCATGCTGCGCCTGCAAAGCCGTCTGGCCGAAACCCCGGTGTCCTGGCAGAACCTGGAGCTGCGCGTGACCTTCAGCGTTGGCGTGGCCGCCCTTGGACCGGCAGAAACCGAGCCCGACCTCATCGGCCGCGCCGACAAAGCCTTGTATGAAGCCAAGCAAAGCGGCAAAAACCGAGTAGTGATCGCCGCTTGAGCGGCACTTTTTTGCTGTTTTCTTGCTGCTAGTTTAATAGCTGACCATGGCGGCCCGTCGAGGGTTGGCGCCACATGGGGCGTCTATTTGCGAGCTGTCGGCGGCGCACCGAACAGCTGCTGCACGTGCGCCCCACTGGCCGCCTGGCGGCCAGCAAATCGGCCAGCGCCTCTATCTCGTCGCCGTCCAGGCCGTGGCTCTGCCCCACGGCCAGCATCCGCTGCGCCAGCGCGGTCTGACCGAGCTGGTCCAGTGCATCGATGTAACTCAGCCAGTAGCGCTGCGAGTCGGGCTTTTGCGCCAGCGCCGCTTCCAGGTGCGCCAGACCCGCCTCAGGCAGGCCTAGCTGCAGCATCAACAGCCCCAAATTGTGGCTGGCTGGCGCATGGGTCGGCTGGCTGTGCAACACCTCGCAATAGAGCCGGGCGGCCTCATGGAGTTGCCCAAAGTTGTGGTGATGCACCGCCAGTTGCAGCGTTACCTGCAACGCGGGCAAACCCCCGGCAGGTCGACACGGGTCGGGCTGCGCTGACGGAATGATCTGGCGGTTCATGGGCGGCTCCAGCAACTAGGCTGCCGTCAGATTACCCGCTTTCGCCCGCTTTGAAGCCAGGAACAGCGCCGCATTTTGGCCTCTGTTTTGCCTAATTGCCTAATTGCCGGATTGTCGATGGGTCTGTATTGGTGGAAGTTTGACGTCAGTAACGACAGTCTTTACCATCCAGGCATGACCCTGAGTTTCCAGTGCAGCGACACCCAAGCCCTGTTTGTCGGCAAACGTGCCACCCTGCACCGGGCTTGCCTCAGCACCTGCTTCGCACCGCCTTCAAATGAGAGAAGCATGCAATTGACAAGGCAAGCCGGGTAACCATGATGCGGGACGCTTCCGAGTTGAACCGGAAAATCAGCGATGCGGTGGACAAAATGCCCGCCTTCCCCAGGAGCGTGCAAAAACTTCTGCAACTGTCGCGGGACATCAATTCCCAGCCGAAAGAACTGGTCGCGGTGATCGAGACCGACCCAGTGATGATGGTCAAAATTCTCAAAGTTCTGAACTCCGCCTATTACAACTGGCCCAACAAAGTCACTTCCATCAATCGTTCCGTTGTGTACCTGGGCGTCAACACCATCAAGAACCTGGCCCTGAGCATCGCGGCCATTGGCGTGCTTCCCAAGGAGAACAAGGCGGGTCTGGATATCCATCGCTACCTCCTGCACTCGCTTACCGTGGCGGGGGTCGCCAAGCTGCTATGCGCCAGGATGGGCGGCGGAGCCGATCCGATGGATTGCCATACCGCCGGTTTGCTGCACGACTTTGGCAAGGTTGTGTTTGCCCAGTTCATGCCGGAAGAATGCGCGGCGGCGATAGCCTTGAGCCGGGAAAGCGCGATGCCGTCGTACCAGGCCGAGCAGAAAATTTTCGGTGCCGATCACGCCGCGGCTGGAGCGATGCTGGCACAGAGGTGGCAATTTCCCAAGTCCCTGGCTGACAGCATTCGCTTTCATCACGATGGCGAGAGTTGCAACTCAGCCATGTCGGCATGCGTTTTTGCAGCGAACCTGATCGCCAGGAGCCTGGTGACAGGGTTGGAGGGCAGTGCCATCAAAGAACTGCCGCCGGCGGTTGCCGCACACTGCGGCGGCAGCCTTGACGAACTGACCCGCTCGCTGGGGGATCTTTCCAGGACCGTTGAAGAGGCGAAACTGTTTTCTCAGGTCGGCGCGGCCGCATGAAGATCAAATTCTGGGGCGTGCGCGGCTGCGTTCCTGTGCCGGGGCCGAAAACCGCTAAATATGGCGGCAATACCACCTGCATTGAAATTCGCACTGACGACAATGAACTGATCATCCTCGATGCAGGCACCGGAATTTTTTCATTGGCGCAAAGCCTGCTCTCGGAAATGCCGGTAACCGCCAACCTATTCGTTACTCACAACCATTGGGATCATATTCAGGGCTTGCCGTACTTCAGCCCCATGTTCATCCCCGGCAACCGGATGCGGCTCCATGGCGCTTACGATTTCGTTTCAGGCCGGGGCGTGGAACAAGTGATGGACGTGCAACTGCAATACAGCTTCTTTCCCATACGTGAAGCCGAGATGCAAGCCACGATCGAGTATTTCAAGCTCTCGCCAGGTCAGGCTGTGCAGCTGAATTCGGCAACGGTGACGCCGGTACTGCTCAACCATCCGGTGATCAATTTCGGCTACCGCATCGATGCCAACGGCAAATCGGTTTTCTTTACCGGGGACCACGAGCCGTACTACAACATTTACGATCCGGTGGACGAAAGCTTTCAGGAATACCAGGCCCTCATCGAGGAAAAGGAGCAGGCGATACTGGACGCCCTGAAAGGCGTGGATGTGCTGATCGCCGACTCTTCCTACACTGCGGCGGAGTACCCGGCAAAGAAAGGCTGGGGCCACGGCCACTACGATTCTTCCATCGATCTGGCAAAAAAGGTCGGCGCGAAGATTCTTTACTGCACGCACCACGAGCCCACCCGCAGCGACGATGCGCTTGAGCAGGAATTCCAGCAGGTACTGGCGCGGCATCCGCGCCGCCCTGGGGAGCCGCACTACCGGTTGGCGCGGGAGGGGGAAGAGATCGAAATTTAGTTGCCGCTGGCAGATTGCGGGAATGAATCGAGGTTTTCCTAGCGATTGAAGGAATCCACGCAGTCCTTCAGGGCTTTGATGTTTCCCGAGTTCAGAGTGCAATCCCCGGTCTTGGTCGGACTTTGACTGGTCTGTGGACGGTTGCCGCCAGTGCTGCTGGCGGGCACCGAGCGCGTCCCTGCGCCCGCGGCCTCGGCCAGCCGAATCTGCTCCAGAAGTTTTGCCACCTGGTCGAGCTTCTTCTGTTTTTCTGCCAATGCTTCCGAATCTTTGAGGGCAGTTTCAAGTTTCTTCTCGACCTCGGCTTGCTTCTTGGTTGCTTCGGCAAGATTCTTTTCGGCCTCCGAACGCTTGGCTTCGGCGTCGTCAAGTTTGCTCTGATTCGAGGCCACGGAGTCCGAATGCTTGGCCATGGCGATTTCGACGCGCTGGTTTTCAGCGGACTGACGGTAAAGCAAATCTGACAGCAACTCGAAGGCCGCCGCACCGCCTGCCATGGCGCCCGCAAGCAGCACGCTGAAATAGATCAGGTAGGTCAGCAGACGCCGCCTGGGCTTGGGTGCCTCAATCTCTTGCGTCACTGCATCGTGTTGCCCGCCTGGCCGAGTTGCCCTGGGTCTTGAGCGGTCTTCCCCGGCTTGCGCATCAGGCTCTGGCGCACCGCCGGCCCCCCGGCGCAGCCCCTGCAGAGCGGCAATGCAAGGATCTAGAACGCTGCATATCGCAGCGCTTATGTGGGAACGTACCGAACGAGACAGATGGTGCGCAAGACTCTCGGTCCCGATCACCTCTGTGTCTGCGGCGCGCGATACACGCGCTGACGCACCGTCCGAGGCACTTTTATTGACAACATTCAAGAGGACCTCGCCTAAGAATTACTTCGTACTGCTACAAGTATCGGCCTGGAGTCGGATAGATTGAGGCCTCAATTAGCTGGCGTGCACCAAGTTCTTGTACACGCCACAGCCCAAATACAGATCATCAACACCCTGCACGTACGACATCTTGGTTTGCACCTTCCCGGTGGTTGGGTTGGTGAAGTCGTACTCGACCCAGCCGGGCTCGTGCTTGGCCTGATTGATGATGGTTTGCAGCAGCCCGCTACCATCAACGCCCGCAACGTCCTGCACCCGTGTCCCAACTTTGGCTGGGTTGCCACCGAAAGCCCGGTAAGTGCCCTCATGCGTCACAAACGCCGCATTGCCGCGCACATCGGCCACCACGGCTGAAAGCGTGCGCGCCAACCGCCCCAAGGCCGTCACCATGGCACCCAGTTCATCGCGGCTGCGCGCAACCTCGGTCTGGCGTATGTGGACTTACACCATGTGTTGGGACATGACCGGTCAAAAGGTGGTCGGTCGCAACACAATCTGTCGAAATTCAATCATAATTCCATTGCCAACTCTAAATACGAAGCACAAATGGAACAAAGCGGACGATTTCTTCAGCCTCATGCAGGAAGCTTCTTCCTTTTCGGTCCTCGCGGAACCGGTAAGTCGACTTGGCTGCGCGGTCTGCGAGATCAAGCGGTTTGGATTGATCTGCTCGATCCTGAGTCACAGCGGCTGTTCCAGGCAAGACCCGAGCGGCTATTTGAACGCATCGCAGCCCAGCCGCAAGCCATTGACGTTGTGATCGATGAGGTCCAGAAGGTCCCTGCGCTGCTCGATGTTGTGCACAAACTGGTCGAAGACCAGCGTCCATTGCGATTTATTTTGACCGGATCAAGCGCCAGAAAACTGCGCAGAGGTGCTGCAAATCTGCTTGCCGGCAGGCTGACCGAATTGCATATGCATCCGTTCATGGCGGCGGAATTGGGGCCTGCGTTCAATATGCAGCGCTCACTTGAGATTGGTCTCGTGCCTCTGGTCTGGAGCGCAGTGGAAGCCGAAAACACATTGCGGGCGTACGCTTCGCTGTATTTGCGCGAAGAGGTGCAAGCCGAGGCTTTGGTCCGGGACGTCGGGGCATTCGCAAGATTTTTGGAGTCGATCAGCTTTTCGCATGGTTCGTTGCTGAACCTCGCGGAGGTCGCACGGGAATGCCAAGTAGGGCGCAAGACAGTCGAAGGCTATCTGGTGATCCTTGAAGACTTGCTGCTGTCTTTTCGGGTGCCTGTTTTCAGCAAGCGAGCCCAGCGCCACCTGGTCGCGCATGACAAATTCTTCTTTTTCGATGCCGGGGTGTACCGCTCCATCAGACCGACCGGGCCGTTGGATCGACCTGAAGAAATCGAAGGAATGGCGCTGGAGGGTCTTGTTGCCCAGCACCTTCGGGCCTGGGCCAGTTACCGGCGCGTACCGGCGGAGCTTTTCTACTGGCGTACAAAGTCAGGCAGCGAGGTCGATTTTGTTCTGTATGGTCAGGACGTATTTGTCGCGATCGAAGTCAAACGATCCCGCAATATCCATCACACTGACCTGCGCGCCCTTAGAGCTTTCAAGGACGACTATCCCGAGGCAACCGTCTGCCTGTTGTACATGGGGCAAGACAAGCTCATGATCAACGAGGTCTTATGCCTCGGCTGTGAGGACTTCTTAAAAAACCTGGATCCCAACAAGTCCGCGCCGCTTGAATATTGACCCGCCAGACCGGCGTGCTTTCCAGGTACAGGTTTTCGGATGCCATATCAACCTCTTCGTTCCACACCACGGTGTTGTGGGCTACACGAGCTTGCTTGAACAGGCTTATGTCCTTTAAGGCTTCAAACGCTGGGTAAGCAAGTCCAGTCCGCTTGAAACACCATACAATGGCAAAGTCTGCCATTAACTGGACAACGCGATGACCATCAATGTATCTTTACCCATAGAGCTTGAAACCCGTGTGCGTGAGCATGTTGCTTCCGGGCTTTACGGTTCTGCCAGCGAGGTGATACGGGAAGCACTTCGAATGTTTGAAGCCTTCCAAACCCTTCAGACATCGAGCCTGGTGGCGTTGAAGGCCGACATTGCCAAAGGCATGGCCGATGTGCATGCAGGGCGTGTTGCCAAGGTTGACATGGCTTCCATCAAGACCAAGGGCAGGGCAGCGCTTAAAGCAAAAAACCGTTGAGCCATGAGCACGGTACTTTTTGCGCAGAGTGCGCAGACGGATTTGTTGGAGGCATGGTTGTTCATTGCCGAGGAAGACCTGAGCGCTGCCGATCATGTGCTTGACAGCATCGAGCAAGAAGCCAATACCCTTGCAACCCAGCCACTGATGGGACGCGCCCGCCCTGATTTGGCCGAGGGTATTCGCAGTTGGCCAACGTCCACACCCTACATTTTGTTTTATCTGGCCGAGGCTGACGGCATCACTGTGGTTCGCGTTCTGCACCATGCTCGGGACGTGCAAAGCATCACGTTTTGACGAGCGACATCAGCACGGTCTTGCGCAGCCGCAGGCCGTGGCAATCCACCCCTTCAGAAGTCATGGATTGCTTCACTTCGTTCGCAATGACGACGAGCGGCGCAATGACGACGAGCGGCGCAATGACGGCGAGGGGCGCAATGACGACGAACCCCGCCCATTTCCCCCCGCATCCGATCCCCGCCCACATTTATTTTCACGCCAATTTCACAGTCACACAACAAGCCAGTTAGCAGCCAATCTCCAGTGAAGGCACACTGCAAATTACAGTATTTCCGACAATTGCCGATAGCGCGCCGCGCTCTGTGCGGCGCAAAAAATAAGGCTCAACCTTTCCTTCAAAAACAACCGATTGATTGGGCGTCGGTGAATGTTGCACGCGGCCTGATCTAACAGCTATAGCAAACCACGCCAAAGCTGGTGAGGGCAGCAGTGGCCTAGGGTGATAGATGCGCCTCAGATAAATTCAAATATCAAAGTAGATATATACTGACAGGCATGAAAGCACTCAAATTCATGGGCAGCAGCCTTGACGACTTGGCAAGCTTTCCTGAAGCGGTCAAGAAGCTTGCCGGGTTTGAGTTGTGGCAGGTTCAGGTGGGTGCCATGCCAAGTGACTTCAAACCCATGCCCACGGTGGGAGCTGGAGCCTACGAGGTACGCATCAAGGTCGAGGGGCACTGGCGCGTGATCTACGTGGCCAAACATGATGATACGGTGTACGTGCTGCATTGCTTTCACAAGACCACGCCTAAAACGGCCAAGACCGATATTGATCTCGCGGCCAAACGTTACAAACTGATTGGAGCTTGAGCCATGACCAAGAAAACTGTTTCCCCGATTTCGCACGCCGATGCAGTGGTGACCCCATCGAGTGGCAATGTCTTCATCGATTTGGGGTTTGGTGCGGGCGAAGCGGCCGTGATGGGAATGCGTGCTGACTTGATCGCGCGCTTGCGCTTGTTGGTAGAGACTGAAGGTTGGACGCAAGCGCAAGCGGCTGAGCGATTTGGCATTGCCCAGTCGCGCGTGAGCGACTTGCTACGCGGAAAATGGGACAAATTCAGCCTCGATATGCTCATCACGTTGGCCGCGCGGGCGGGGCGCAAGGTGGAACTGGCAATGGCGTGATGGACCGTTGGGCTTGCCATCCACGATCGCTCTGAAATAGCGTCCACGATCAGCCTGAAACACCTTTCACGATGGGCTGCAATATGCAAATCCCTAGCACTTCTAGCCGCGTTTGATTTCTCGCCACATTTATTTTCAGGCCCGCACACACGCCAATCAGCAGCACCGCTCGCTTGCAAATTACAGTATTCCAGACAATTGCCGATAGCGCGCCGCCCCCTGACGGCGGCAAAAAATAGGGCTAAACCTTTCTCCAAAAACATCCGATAGATTGCCCAACGGAGGTTTAAATGCTACGGCAACGCAGCAAACCAAAGTGCCCGGCTCCGTAGCCGGTATTGTTAAACACCTGGTAAGGAGATTCATCATGGCACAAAGCATCAACACCAACATACCCTCGCTCAATGCCCAGCGCAACCTGACGCATTCGCAATCCGCGTTGTCGACCTCATTGCAGCGTCTCTCTAGCGGCCTGCGCATTAACAGCGCCAAGGACGACTCTGCGGGGCTGGCGATTTCCGAGCGCTTCACCACGCAGATTCGCGGCCTGAATCAGGCGGTACGCAATGCCAACGACGGCGTCTCCCTGGCACAAACCGGTGAAGGCGCGCTGGCCGAAGTCACATCGAACCTGCAGCGCATTCGCGAACTGGCAGTTCAGTCGGTCAACTCGACCAACAGTTCCTCCGACCGCGCCGCCCTGGACCTGGAAGTGCAGCAACGCCTGGCTGAGGTTGACCGCACGGCATCCCAGACTTCTTTCAATGGGCAAAAAATTCTCGATGGCACCTTCGGTAGCGCGACCTTCCAAATCGGTGCAAACGTTGGAGAA
>SESD01000839.1_pt1 | contig 18223 bp, 12 predicted proteins | sample 3171411 | NCBI WGS metagenome assembly SESD01 (sample SAMN06051880, study PRJNA518727) | freshwater metagenome | biome: subpolar coniferous forest; feature: holomictic lake; material: water; isolation source: holomictic Lake 442, 16.5 m depth | place: Canada: near Kenora, Ontario | collected...
CTTCATTTCTGACACGCATCGTTTATGTGTCTTGACGACTGTCCGATGCAGGCCTTGGGTTGCTCGCACCCGTCGCTTGGCAGCTGGTTTCCTTGAACGCAGCCGCTTGAACGGCAGGGTTCGACAACAGGGAGTTCCCACGCGATGAAACAATCCTTCTCTCGCATGCTGCTGCCGGGCGTGCTGGTTGCGCTGGTTGCCGGGTGTGTCACGGCGCCAACGCCCGACCAGGCCACCACCTCCTGGGAGCCGCCAACCGGTGCCGGCGCGGAAAACCTCCTGTGGGATTCGATCCGGCAGCGCCAGCCCGACCTGTCCAAGCCGCTGCCGCTGTCTGCACTGACCGACCTGGCGCTTCAGCACAGCGCGGTTACGCGCAAGGCATGGCATGATGCGCGCGCCGCCGCCGCGCAGGTGGACCGCGCCCAGGGGCTTTTCATGCCCGAGCTGACGGCGGTTGCCGGCGGCAGCCGCTCCGGCGTCTCGGCCAGGGGCGAGGCGTTTGACTCGCAGGCGCTGCGGTACGGACCCGGTCTGCAGCTGAACTACCTCGTCATCAACTTCGGCGGCGGCCGGGAGGCTGCCGTGGAACAGGCGCTGCAGACCGTGTACGCCGCCAATTACGCCTTCAACCGCTCGATCCAGGATGTCCTGCTTAGCGTGGAGACCGCCTACTTCAACAGCATCAGCGCGCAGGCCGGCGTGGACGCGGCGCTGGCGAATGTCGCCGACGCCCGGAAAGCCCTGGAGGCGGCGCAGGCGCGCAACACGGCCGGCATGGCGACCGCGCTGGATGTGCTGCAGGCGCAGGCCGCGCTGGACCAGTCGCTCTACAGTCAGGCCGCGGCTCGCGGCCAGCTGCTGGTGGCACGTGGCGCCCTGGCCCTGGCCGCCGGCCTGCCGGCGGACACCGCGCTCCTGCCTGCGGCCCCTTCCGCCGAGCTGCCCGACAGCCTGGCCGCCAACGATGTGCGAACCATCATCAATGATGCCATTGCGCGCCGCCCCGACATCGCCGCCCTGCGCGCCGACACGGCAGCCAAGCGCGCGGCCATCGAAGTCGCGCATGCGTCCTCCTGGCCCAACCTCTACCTGAACGCCAACCTCAACCGCAACTACTACGAGGCGCTCAGGGGCAAGGCCTCGCAAGCGGACCGCGACTGGTCCTACGATGCCGGTGCCAGCCTGCAGTGGACGATCTTTGACGGCTGGCAGACGGAGAGCGAAATCCGCACCGCGGAGGAGCAGGCGCAGGCGGCGGAGGCGCTGCTGGAGCAGGCGGAGCTCGGCGCCAGCGGCGATGTCTGGACCCGCTTTCAGAACTACGAAACCGCGCTGCAGAAACACGCCTTCAGCGTCGCCTTCTGCAAAAGCGCCGAGGCCGCGCGCAACCTGGCCAACGAAGCGTATGTCGCCGGGCTCAAGACCGTCCTGGACCTGCTGACCGCCGATGCGCAGCTCGCGTTTGCACGCAGCCAGCAGGTGGCGGCGCGGCAGGAAGTTTTCACGGCGCTGGCCGGCCTGGTTCACGCCGCCGGGCGCCTGCAGGCGGATGCCGTATCCCCGAACCGCAGCGTCTTCACGCCCCCCTCGCAAAAGGAAAATACTCCATGATTCCCGTTGCTCCCCTGCCCTGCCGTCTCCTGCCCCGGATCTCGCTCAGCGTGCTGCTGGCCTGCGGCGCCGCATCCTGCGCGCGAAACGCGGGCGGCCCGCCGGCTTTTCCGCCGCCGGCAGTCCGGTCAGCCGTGGCTGTGCAGATGGATACGCCTGTCGTGATCATCGCCTTCGGCACCACCGGCGACCGCGCCAGCGTGGATGTGGCGCCGCAGGTATCCGGCACGCTCATCCACACCCATGTGCAGGACGGCGCGATGGTCACCAACGGCCAGCCGTTGTTCGAAATCGACCCCCGCGACTATGCGCTGCGGGTGCGGCAGGCCGGGAGCCAGCTGGCGGCGGACAGGGCCAGCCTGGCGCTGGTGCGCTCCACGCTCGGGCGGAGCCGCGAGCTGCATGAAAAAAAGCTGTTGTCCGACGAGGACTTTGACACGCTGCAGGCGCGCGTGCAGGCCGCGGAGGCGCAGGTGCAGGCGGACGAGGCCATGCTCGACCAGGCGCAGCTGAACCTCACCCGGTGCACCATCACGGCACCGCTGGCCGGCCTCTGCTCCAAGCGCTACCTGGACAACGGCAACCTCGTCGCCGCGGGCGCCACCCGGCTGATCAACATCCGCAGCTACGACCCGCTCAACGTGGAGTTTTCGGTTTCCGAGCAGTACCTGCCCCAGATCCGGAAAGCGCTGCTGGATCCACCCGTGCGGATCGAGGTGGCCCCGCGCGGCGACACCAACCGGTATGCCGGCACGCTGGAGTTCATGGACAATGCCGTGACCCCCCAGACCGGCACCCTTTTGCTGCGCGGCCAGGTGCCCAATGCCGACAAGAAGCTCTGGGCACGGCAGTTTGTCGAGGTTCACATCTTTGCGGGCGCTGTGCGCCATGCCGTGATGGTCCCGGAAGGCGCCGTGCAATTCGGCAAGATGGGCTCCTATCTGTACGCGGTGTCGCCAACCAACACCGCCGACATGCGCGCGGTGACGACCGGCGTGCGCTTTGGCGACCAGATCCAGATCGTCAGCGGCGTGGAGCCCCGGGAACGCGTGGTCGTGCTCGGGCAGCTGATGCTGCACCCGGGAGCCCGCGTCAACGACCTGTCGCAGCTGCCGCACCCGGGCCAGCAGAACAAGTGACGCAAATGCATCGCAGGTTACGCCGGAACGATCTAATCCGAACGTCAGAAATGAGTTCATGTACAGGCGAACGCGGCCGTGCTCCGTCGGCCGAAGCCGTCCCTGACGAGGCCCGGCACGGGGTACAGATCGACAACCTGCGAACCGCAGATTGACGAATGTCCAGTGCAGATTTTTGAAGTCATTCCCATTTTGAATTCCGAATCCTGAGTTCCGCCCCCGGCGCACCACGCATTCCGATCAAGAGGACACAATTCATGACCTTCTCCGAGACCTTTATCCGGCGCCCCATCATGACCACGCTCTTCACGGTCGTGCTGTCGGTCTTCGGCGTGGTGGCGTATTTCAAGCTGCCGGTCAACAGCCTGCCGACGGTCGACTACCCGGTGATCCAGGTGAGCGTCGCCTACCCCGGCGCCAGCCCGGCCACCATGGCCTCCGCCGTGGCCACGCCGCTGGAAAACGAATTCACGCAGATCAGCGGGCTGCAGTCCATGATCTCGGACAACAAGTCCGGCGCGACCACGATCAACCTCACGTTCGCGCTGAGCCGCAGCGTCGACCTGGTGGCGCCCGACGTGCAGGCCGCGATCACCCGCGCGCAGCGCAACCTCCCCTCCGACCTGCCCAGCCCGCCCACGTACCAGAAGTTCAATCCCTCCGACTCGCCGATCTACTACATCGTGCTCTATTCCGACATCCTGACCCACGGCGACCTGTACGACCACGCCAACCAGCTGGTGGCGCGCAAGCTGAGCATGCTGGAGGGTGTCTCCAAGGTGCAGGTGTTCGGCGCCAAGCGGGCCGTGCGCATCCAGTTCAGCCCGGACAAGCTCTCCGCGTACCAGATCGGCGTGGACGAGCTGGCGCTGGCGCTCAAGACCGGCACGGTGAACATCCCCGGCGGCAGCATCAACGGCGCCATGCGCACGTTCAGCATCGAGCCGCAGGGGCAGCTGCAAAAGGCGGCCGACTATGGCGAGCTGATCATTGCCCACCGCCAGGGCGCGCCCGTCCGGCTGAAGGATGTGGCCAACTGCGTCGACAGCGTGAGCAACGACCTCGTCGACATCCGCTACGGCCGGCCCGGGCTTCCCGAGCACGACAAGTGCGTGGTCATGCCGATTTCTCGCGTCAGCGGCGCCAACACGGTGGCCGTGGCGGACCGCATCACCCGGGCGCTGGCGGACGTGCGCCGCGAGCTGCCGCCGACGATCACCGTCGAGACGCTCTTCAACGGTGCGGCGCCGATCCGCGAATCGCTGCACGATGTGCAGATCACCGTGCTGATCGCCCTGGCGCTGGTGGTGCTGGTAATCTTCCTGTTCCTCGGCCGCCTCCGCGAGACGATCGTCCCCAGCTTCGTGCTGCCGATCTCCATCCTCGGCACGCTGATCGCCATGAACGGGACGGGGTTCAGCCTCGACACGCTCTCGCTCATGGGGATTGTGCTGGCCGTCACCTTCCTGGTGGACGACGCCATCGTGGTGCTGGAGAACACCGTGCGGCATCTCGACGAGGGGATGAAGCCGATCCCCGCGGCCGTGCGCAGCATGCAGGAGATCACCTTCACGCTGCTCTCCACCAGCGTGGCGCTGATCATCGTGTTCACGCCGCTGGTCTTCATGAGCGGCGCGGTCGGCCGCAACCTCAGCGAGTTCGCCCTGACGGTCATCTACGCCATTGTCATCTCCACGCTCCTGGCGCTGACGCTCTCGCCCATGATGTGCGCCCGGATCATCAAGCACCACCGCGAGCCGAACCGCGTGCAGCGCACGATCACCGGCACGATCGACGCCCTGGTGCGGGTGTACGGGCGCGCCCTGCACTGGCAGCTGCGCCACAAGTGGGTCTCGCTGCTGACCCTGATCCTCTGCGCCCTCGGCACGGTGCCGCTGTTCATCCTCCTGCCCAAGGCGTTCCTCCCGCCCGGCGACAGCAGCTTCATCATGGGCGCCATGATCATGCCCCAGGGCGCATCCACCGAGCAGATCCGCAGCTTTCAGTCCAGGGCGGCGGCCATCGTGCGCCAGAATCCCAGCGTCACCCAGGTCGGCAACGTGACCGGCATCTTCCCCGGCGCCGACCAAAGCTTCGGCTTTCTGTTCATCCGGCTGAAGCCGCCCAGCCAGCGGCCGCCCATCGAGCAGCTCAAGCAGCAGTTCATGGGGCAGCTGTCGGCACTTCCGGACGGCCTGTGCGCGCTGCGCGCCATGCCGCTGCTGAAGATCAGCTCCGGCGCCGACCCGACCGCCTCCGGCAGCGACTACGCCTACATGCTCACCGGCATTGACCGCGAAACCGTCTACAGCACGGCGCAGCGGCTCGAGCAGGAGATCCGCGCCATCCCCGTGGTGGTGCCCTTTGCCGTGCAGAACAGCGTCAAGCTCAGCATGCCGCGACTGAACGTGGCGATCGACCGCGAGCGCGCCTCGTCACTCGGCATCTCGGCGGCCGCCATCGAGCAGGCGCTGGCGCTGGCGTTTGCCGGCGGGTATGCCACGCAGTTCACGACCGACCAGGACCAGTACCAGGTGATCCCGGAGATCGAGAAGTCGCGGCAGCGCCAGCCGGATGACCTGTCGCTGCTCTACCTGCGATCCGCCACCACCGGCGGCCTGGTGCCGCTGAAGTCGCTGATGAGCATCCGGGAGGAAGCCAGCCCGCAAAACATCCCGCATGCGCAGCAGCACGAGGCGGCCATCATCTCGTTCGGCCTGTGGCCGGGCGTGCCGATCGGCATCGCCACCGGTTTGATCGAGGCGAAGACCGCGGCCATCCTGCCGGCCGGCGTGACCGGAAAGTTTGTCGGCGACGCGCTGGAGTTCCAGAAGGCCATCGCCAGCCTCGGGCTCCTCCTGCTGGTTGCCATCTTCCTGAAGTACATCGTCCTGGGCGTGCTGTACGAGAGCTACATCCACCCGATCACGATCCTGACCACCCTGCCGGTGGCGTGCTTCGGCGGGCTGCTGACGCTGTTCGTCGTGAACGTCCTGTTTCCGCTGTCCGGCTGGGGTGTGCTGTCCATCTACGGCTACATCGGGCTGTTCGTGCTGATCGGGCTGATCACCAAGAACGGCATTCTGATGGTGGACTTTGCGCTGCAGCGCAAGCGCGAGGGGAAGAACAGCTACGACGCCATCCACGACGCCTGCCTGGTCCGGTTCCGCCCGATCCTGATGACGGGGCTGTGCGCGATCCTGGGCGCCATGCCGATCGCCCTCGGGTACGGCGCCGACGCAACCAGCCGCATTCCGCTCGGCGTCGTGGTGGTCGGCGGCATGGCCTTCGCGCAGGTCGTCACGCTCTTCGTGACACCCGGCATCTACCTCTACATGGAGAAGCTCCAGGCGTGGCTGTTCAAGCCCCGCACGGACCTTGAATAGTGAGTTTCCCGGTGCGGGAGACTCATTATTCGTCGTCGTCATCGACGAGCGTTGACGCCGGCGGAACCGGCCGGCGGGGGGTCTTTGGCTGCTCGGTCTCCGCATCCTCCGCCGCGACCGCGGTCGGCACATCCTTGACCGGGCGGGCGTTATAGCCGTACTTGCCGCCGTACTTGTAGCGGTAGGCGTAGTGGTAGTTGTACTCGTACCGGCCGAACATGCCGGCCCGCCCGAAATCCACATCGTTCACCAGCACGCCGATGATGTGGCCACCGGCCTCCGACAGGTGCCGCACGGCATGCTTGAGCGGACGGAATCGCGTGCGGTCGGGGCAGCACATGACCATCACGCCGTCGGCCAGCGAGCTCAGCACCACGGTGTCGCTCACGAGTCCGAACGGCGGCGAATCGAGCACCACGCGGTCGTAGTTCTGCCGCGCCCAGTCAATGAATCCGGCCACGGCGCCGGATCCCAGCAGGTTGGACGGGCTCAGCTCCGAGGATGCGCGGGTGCAGGCCAGGTCAAGGTTAGCATAACCGGACGCCACCGGGATGCGGCTATAGATCGCCGGGTCATTGGTGGAAAGCGCATGAAACAGGCTCTCGAACTCCTTGCGGTTCTTGTTGTAGATGCGTGCCAGCCGGGGGCGGCGCAGGTCGAAGTCAACCAGCAGCGTCCGCTGCCCGGTCAGCGCGCACGAGAGGGCGAAATTGGAGGCGGTGATGGTTTTCCCCTCGCCCGGCTGGGTGCTGACGACCAGCAACACCTTCGAAACGCCGGAGTAGCGGGGGGAGTCGAGCAGATTGCGCAATCCGGCAAAGGCCTCGGCAAAGTGCGAGAACCGGTCCTCGGCTGACAGCATGGCGATCTGCTCGCGCTTGGCGCGGCGGATGTGCGGCAGCACGGAGAGGACCTTCAGGCGCACGCGGTTCTCAATGTCGCCGATGCCGGTGATCTTGTCCTCCAGGTGATCCAGCAGCAGCACGAACAGAATACCCACTAGAATGCCGATGGCGGGACCTGCCGGCAGGATGACAAAGGGGTTCGGGCTAACCGGCCGGGGCTTGGCGCGGTCATCCTGAGCCAGTTGCGCCTTCTCCACAATGGTGACGGTGGCGGCGTTGTCGTCCACGGCCAGGGTGGCGGCCCGTTCGCGATTCAAGGTGTCGCGAAAATTGGTCTCCGCGACATCGCGCTCGCGCAGCAGCGTTTCGAGGCGCATCTTGGCCGTGACAATCTTCGTCTCCAGCTCCGCCGCCCGCTTGTCCGTCTCCTCGCAGCGCTTGTGGTTGTCCGTCAGCTGCCCCAGGAGCAGGTCCAGGTTGGCCTTGGCCGTGTCGCGCGCGCGCGCCACCTCCTCGGAGAACTGCAGCCGGAGTTGCTCGACCTGCTTCTGCCGCGAGGTGACCTCGGGGTGACTGGCCGTGTAGCGCGTCAGCAAGACACTGAGGTCGGCCACGGTCGTCTGCAGCCGTTGATGGGCGGCCACGAGTCCGGCGGCATTCGGAGCCGATTCCGGCAGTGCGCCGAACTTATCGGCGTCGTTCTGCATGAGTTCCAGCGCCTTCACGACTTCGCGGGAGATGTTGATCCGCGTGTCGAGCGCGACCGCATCGGCGTTGAGCGTGAGCTGCGCAGCCTCGACCTTCTTGCGCTCGCCCTCTGTCGTGTCGATCTGGTTGGCGTTGCGGAAGTCGAGGATTTCCTGGTCGCGGCGGGCGAGTTCGCGCTTCTGCGCCTCAACCGTGGTCTTGAGAAAGTCCTTGGCCTTTTCGGCCTGCTCGCGATTCTGGTCCTGCGTGTAGGTGTCGACTGCCATCACGTAGGCGTTGGCCAGCGCCGCGGACAGATCCGGGCTGGTGGATCGGACCGTAACCCGGATCAGGCGCGTGCGGCGCTGCAGCGAAACATCGGTGGTGGAAAGGGCTTCGAACAGCTTCTCGTCGGTAACCAGCGAGCTGGGATTCTCGCTGCGATACCGCTGAATCACGGCCATCAGCACCTCGCGGCTGCGCAGCTTGAGAATGCGGGTGTTGTAGATCTCGTCGCTCTGGCCGTAGTCATCGTAGGACAGGTTTTCCATCCGGTTGATGATCCGTTTCGGGCGAAGGCTCATCTCGAACATGCTGGTGCCCTGATAGATGGAGGGCATGGTCCGGTAGACGGCAAAGGCGCCCACGGAGCCCAGGACAGCCACCACTGCAATGGTCATCCATCGCTGCGCGCAGACGCGCAGCATGCGCGTGATGGTAACGGCTCCCAGAAGTGAATCGCTGTCGTCGGCGCTGCCGCTCTGTCCGTAGCCGCCGTAGCCGTAGCCATAACCGGGGCCGTACCCCGGCCCGGCATAAGGCGCCACAGCCGTTGGCGCGCCGTAGCCGTAGCCCGGCGAGTCGCCGGCGTAACGGGGATTTCCATGGTACGGCGCCGGGCCGTAATAGGCCGCGTGCCGGCGGGGAGTGGATGCATGCCCTTCCGTCGGCGCGGGGGGCGGATTTGTGTTCTCACTCATGACAAATGCTCGTTTCTGCGGACAACCTCAGCCCCAAACCGGGCCGGCATCTACTCATTCGATTCGGCTGCTGTTTCACGCGCCACGGGTTCACGTGCATTTCCCGGCGCAACAGGATTTGCTGTCGGCAAGCTGACCCCCGGGGAAAGGAAGGCCGGTGCACACGCCAGGGCAATGCACCATGTTACCAGAATCGCAGGGGAACGGAACGGGAGATCGATCCAGCTCTGCAGGCACGTCACGGCAGCGCCGGCCAGGATCAGGATGGTGAGGGGCGAGACGCAGAACAGCAGCCAGCGTTCACCGGTCCAGCCATCCACATGGGTCAGATGCGCCACCCGCAGGCGCTGGATTACCGGGGCCAGCAGCACGGCAACCGCCCCGAGCATCAGCCCGAACCCCACCACGCCGTACTCGGTCAGGAACTGCACCGCATCGTGATGGACATGGATGCCGCCGCGATGCAGACATGCGCGCCGGGCCTCATCCAGCTCGAGGCAGACATACTGATGGAATCCGCCGCTGCCGACGCCAAACCACGGATGTTCGCGCCAGATGTGCCAGGCCGAAACGGTCTGCTGCCAGCGCGCGCCGAAGGTTTCTTCGCCAAGCTTGTCCCACGGCACGGTCCGGATTTCGCGCAGCACCGGATTGTCCGGCGCGGCAAAGAACAGAACGGCGGCGCCAAACGCCAGCACGAGGATGAATACCGCCAGCGCCTTGAGCCGCACGCCCACTTCGATCCGCTTCCAGGCATGGCGCATGGCGTAGCATCCGCCACCCAACAGCAGCGCCATCACCAGGAAGATGGCTGACCGCGAGAGCGAAAGAAGCGCGCCGGCCGCGAGCAGCAGCAGGGCTGCACCCAGCCATGGCGCGTGACGTCGCTCCTCCGTCGCCAGCAACGCCTGCACAAACAGCCCCATGCCGATTGCAAACAGCAGCGTGAAAAAAGCCCCCGCGTGGTTGGCGTAGCTGAATGAAGCAAACGCGTGCTCTGTCGCGGCCGTCGTCCAAAACAGGTCGCGCGAGCCGGTGCCAAACTGGATCATGCCGCACAGGCTGAGCAGCGCGCCGTTGGCGACCAGTGCCCGCAGCAGGACCAGCTTGCCACGGCGGGTGGTTCCATGCCGGACACCCAGTGCAGCCACAAAGGCCGGCATAAACCAAACAAGCGCCTGTCGTGCTTCATCCGGATTGATGCAGAAAGGGCCCCAGTCGACGGGGGGCGGCGAAAAGGACCAGGCGTTGCTTGCGAGATCAAACTCCAGCTTCCGTCCGCCGTTGAGGAACTGGAACAGCAGCAGGAGGCACAGCGCGCCCCCGACATACAGCAGGGGATCCCGCACCAGGGCACGCCACACGCGCCGCCGGGCCGTGTCAGGCGTTTCACTCTTGCGCACCGGCGGCAGCAGCAGTGTCATTTCCAGCACCGCAAGCAGCAACCACGGCACCGCGGCCAGAAGTTCCACGCGCGCGCCGCCATGCACCCAGGCGAGGAACGCAGCCAGCCATGCGATGTGCGCCACCACCCAGTATCTTGCCAGCACATCCCGCATCGCCACCAACATCCCGCGAGACGCCGCCGTTGTATCGGTGGGGTGGAACAACCGGTTCCGCCGCCACACGTGCGCCGTCTCGCAGGCACACGCCGCCCCAAGCCGGCGCCCGATGCTAGCAGCTTGTCGGATTTAGCCTCAATTCTTCACAAACTTTGTGCCGACAAAGCTGCTAGTTTGGGGAAGCAACCGCCAAGCGCCGGAAAACAGTGTAATACGCAACCAAGAGAGCAGCCGGAACAATTTTTCTGTCTGTAACTAAGTTTTCGCAACCCTCGGGTAGCGGGTTGCACAACTAGGAAACTGTCGGCAGAAGGCCATGGACCGATCCGAGGCCTACGTCCGACAGTCTCCTAGAAACGGAAAGTCACGCCGGTTTCAAGAAACAGACGGTCGTAGCTCCACGTATCGATTGCCGATACGTTCTTGCTGACGTCGGCACCAACGAAAACGCTTGTGTAGCGCCACACGCGATAATTGACGCGGCCGTAGGCGGAAACCTGGTCGTCGATGCGCCGGTCGCCGCTCAGCGCATCGGTCTTGGCATAATCCTCACGACGATAGACAGCCTGTAGCGAGGTCGTCAGCCGGCGGGTGGCCTCGAATGTCAGGCCGGCGGCGAACGACTGCACCATGGTGTAGTTGTTCTGGTCCGTCTCGGACGGCTGGAAATTGGCCGTTCCGGACACATTGGCCGACAGCCGCTGTGACAGACGCCAGTTCCCGGAGAGGTTGTACGTCCAGCTGATGGCCGTATCTTCGCCTCCGTTGAAATCATACCCCATGGCGCCGATCTCGGCGCGATAGCTGGACTTCGCGGTCGGGCTCGATCCCACGCCGACCAGCACGCAGTAGCTGTGTGATTGATCCTCCGAGCCATCGCTCCACTGGGTGTCATACCCCATGCTCAGCAGCAGGTCGCTCTTCTCGGTAAACTTGCGGCTGAATCCCAGCGTGCCGCCAACCGACTTCCAGCCAAACAGGGCAGGATTGTCATACCAGAGATCGGAATAGCTGGCCCCCATGCTCATGCCGGTCTTCTCGCCCAGCCGCAGGTCGAGCGCCGACCCCAGGGTAAACGAGTAGCGGTCCTGCCAGGATGCGTTGTAGGAGCCAGGCGGGGTTGTTGTTAGCGCGGTGACCGTATTGTTGCGGTTCTGGTATTCGTAGGCCTCGGTCAGCGAGAATCGGGTGCCGCGGGGCGATTCCAGGCTGAACCCGAGGGTTTCCCCGTAATGGGCCTTTTCAACAGTATTCTGATACTCAGGATCCAGATTGCCCAGGTAAAAGTCGTGGGTAAGCCAGCCGCGGCCAAACGCATCCCACCCGTTCCCGTTCAAAACGAGGTCGAGCAGCGGCTGCATGCGCACGGAATCAACCGCCTGGGCGTCACTCGCGGAGTACGTCGGATTGAAGTCGTGGCAATAGCTGAAACTCACCTCGGGTGAAATGCGCAGTGGCCCGAAGTGCAGCCCGGTCCCCCGGTCCATCGCCCCCTGGTAAGCACCTGCCGCCTCTTCCTCTCCGCCGGGATATCCCTGCGCGCAGGCAGTCCCGGTCGCGAACAGCAACGCGCATACGCCACAGAATGAAGTCAGGAATTTTATCATGCTAGCCTCCGGCTCTGAACGGTAAAAACAAGGTCCCCCCCCCAACGGGTGCGCATGTCAAGGCTTGCCAATACCCTGATTCTGATAGCCTCCCGGCGGGCGGTTTTCATGCACAAACGGCGGCCCCTCCTCGCCGGCCATCATGCTTCCGGGCGGAAGAATGATCAGCCCCCACATCGTCTTTTTGGAAACAAGAGCGGCGTTGGCTGCCATATCAGCCTTGGTTGCCGCCAGCTTGGTTGTGAAGCTTTCCTTCGTCGCGCCAATTTTACCCAGCAGATCCGCGAGTTTGCCCATCAGGTCCTGCTCAAACTGCACGGGATTGTTCGCGCCGCCAAGAAAAACCGACACGGCATAGGCAAAACGGTCTGCGGCATCCGGCTGGCCGGCGATCCGCGCAACCACCCCCTGCAGGAGTTGCATGGCTGCCTGAAGATAATCGTCGCTGCCCAGGTTGTTTTTCCGCTGGCCGAAGGCATCGGAAAAGGCCTTGGCCACGGCACCGAGATCGCGCACGTCCACCACGGCAAATACTTCCGCAAACCCGTCCTTCTTGGCATTTCCCGCGCCTGCAAAGAGCGACAGAGCCGTCACGCTCATGGCCAGCTTATGCACGCCGGCATCGGCAGCCTTCTGTTTGTTGACCGCCTGCAGCAGGGCGTTGGCGAAATCCACGCGGTCCTGGCCCTTCAACAGCGACATCTCGAGCTTTGCCAGAGCGCCCAGCGACGCCAGGCTTCCGGCGACAAGCTCACGCGACTCGGGTGCTACGACGGCGTTGACCGTCTCGGCTGCCACCGCCGCCAACACCGCCTTTTTTGCCCCGCCGGCGCCGGCCACCAGCGCCGCGGCCGTTTCCGCGAAACTGTTTTCCCAGGCGGCCTTGTCTGCCATGACCTGGCGCTTGGTTTGCAGCACAGCCAGCACGTCGGCCGCAAATGCGGCCCGCTCCGCCTCCGGCATGGCCTGGATGGCGGCGGTGGCCTTGGCCGCGTCATTCACGGCCAAGGCAAGATTCTTCTGCCACGCGGCGGACCGGGTTTCCCTTGCCGTCGAGGCGGGGTCAGCCGCACATGCCGCAGCCAGCACGCCCAGCGTCACCACTGCGGAAGCGATCAGTTTGTTGACATTGTTCATATTCGTGAGCTGCCTTTCGATCCGCCCGGTTTGCTGCCCTCTAACAGGAGCCTTAACTGGCAAATAACCAGAATTAAAGAGAAAGTTTACAGGTTGATCCTGCGTTTAGCAAGTAGTCTTTTTGCGGATGCGTGCCGGACGCATCCCCGTTTCGTTAACTTTACGCGTTCTTGCTGGGAGCGGCGACGAGAACGGTGAACGAGGCGTGCGTTCCCATCGTGATCCGCTATCGTCGCCGCGATCGTCCACCGATTCCTGTCTTTCGGTGGTGTTCCTGAGCCGTTACTGAAAAGTTTTTTCGGCGCAACTTGTTGCCGACATCCGGAAGCCCCTGCTCCGTCTGTCGCTACCAGACGATCTCCGGAACCCAGATTACATCGTTTGCCTGCAAAATGTGGTCGTTTTCGCGCTTGCCGCGCTTGCCGATCTCCTCCACGTCCACCTCGATCGACGCCGTCTTGCCGTCCTTGCGTTTCCGGGTGATTCGAACCGTGTTCTGGTTGCCGAGCGCGTTGATGCCTCCCGCCAGTTGCAGCGCACGAGTCACGGTCAGGTCACAGGTCGAAGGAATGTTAACCGGACCTTCCCGCCCGACTTTTCCCAGAATCAGCACGGTCCCCCATGGCGACAGCAGTCCCTCGCCGGAGAGAAACTGTATCGTGACCTGCGGCTCCTGGATAAACTGCGCGTAAACGGTCTTAAGCTTTTCCTGCATCTCCAGGAGAGTCAACCCGTCGACTTTGACCGTGTTGATCAGCGGCATGGTCATTTCACCGGCCTGCGAGACGGTCACGATCTGCTCCTCGGACTTTCCGGCGGTGATCACCGTGATCTTCAGGGCGATTCCGGGTCGGATCTTCGGTTCCTCGGCAAATGCCGCAGGGAAGGGAACGGGAGAGCCAAAAAATATGCTGCACCCGGTTGGCAGAAAAGCAAGCACTGCCATCGCCAGAAAAGCCAACCCGCTCCAGCTATTGCCGCGAAACCGCATGTCACGCCACTCCAGAAAGTATCAGGCCGAACCCAGTAAAAGTGTATGAGAACTTAACATTCAAGGCTGTGCCGGCGCAAGAGCAAAGGTCGCAAACGCGCATTCGCCCACCGGCAGCCCCTGCCCCCGGAAAATCTTCTCGAAGTCAGTCTGCTCCGCCTCGCTGCGCACCAGGTGCGGCACCTCGCGAAAGCGGGCATCCGCGGCAAGGCGCGTGCGGATCTCCTCAAAATAGTCAAGGTGATCCGTGGCCACTTGCACAGTGCCGCCGGGGGCCAGGCGCGACCAGAGCACGTCGAGGAAAGCCGGACTGAACAGGCGGCGCGGATGGTGCCGGCGCTTGGGCCACGGATCCGGGAAGAAGAGGTAGACCGTGCGGAGCCGGTGGGCAGGCAGCAGTTTCTGCAGGCTGTAAAAGGCCTCCATGCGCAGAAGGCGCACATTGGCGAGCCCGGCCCGCACGATCTTGCGGTCCAGCTTGCGGATCCGCACCAGCATGCGGTCGATGCCGATGAATTGCACATCCGGGTGCGCGGCGGCGCGCGCCAGCAGGAAGCGCCCCTTGCCGCAGCCACAATCCACCTCCAACGGACGCGCGGGGTCAAACAGCTCGTCGATCGGCAGCAACGCATCAATGCTGCCGGGACGGAGGATTACGGAGGTCGGCTGACGTGCGGCAGGTATGGCGACGGATTCCATCGGATGACGACAAGCTGCTAGCCGAAGAGCGACCGCTTGCCGCGACCCGGCTTGTCCATCTCCGCCTCGATGTAGTTCAGCGCGTAGAGCCGGAAGCGGCGGATCAGTTCGCGTTGCGGAAAACGTTTTGCCGCCCGGTTGAGCCCTGCCTTCCCCTGTTCGACCAGGGCGCCGCGGGCGGTGCCGTCGACTCCCGCGCGCTTGTCCGCAAGCATGGCAATCAATGGCAAAAACAGCCGCTCCAGGTTGCGCTTGGCTTCCCAGTCACCTTTTTTGCAGCCGCTCACCGCCTGCGCCATGGCTTCGGCCTGAGCGCTGCTGGCGGATAGGCTGGCTACTTCATTCTGGCTGAGCGCAATCTTCATCGGCAGCCGATTTCCTGTTGCCTTCTTTCTTACACCACCCGCCTGCCCGGCGGCAAGACAGAACCAAAACGCATCTTCCTGCTTCCGACACAATCCGCAGCGACGTGGCTGCGTCCGCCCTGAAAATGCCGCTGGACACGGCGGTACGTTTTGGTAATTTACAAGTCACTTGCCGCGCTGCGGGCGTAATTCAATGGCAGAATGTGAGCTTCCCAAGCTCAACACGAGGGTTCGATTCCCTTCGCCCGCTCCACAAATTATCCAATAAATCAGCAATATTTGACCAGAAACGGCCCCGCTTGGTATGGCGATAGCGCCGGATGTGGTACAAATGGGGGAAATATTCCCCTTGACCCCCCCGCTTTCTTGTCTTAGCTTGCCCTTTGTTGCCCTTGTTAGGTGTTTCCCCTAAATGCACCTCAAGGGCGGGGGGTAGTTTATGGCCCTGGAGATGAAAGCAACGTCGCGTTGGTGGTACGGCCGAATCATGGTCAGTGGAAAGCTGCGCCGCTTCCCGATCATGGACAAAAAAAACGGGCAAGAACAACGCGTTGAGATAAAGGGACAGCGCCCGGACAGTCTGAAGCACCCTGAAAGGGGTGACGCCGCCTTTCTAGCGTCCTACCACCGCGCCAAAACTGCACATGATAACTTCTTGCATGACGAATTGTCTAAGCGGTCTGTTGAAGACCTTGCACAACGGATCATCGAGGCCAAGACAGGCACCCGACTTGACTTTGTGAAAGTCGCGTCTATCCCGGATGCCTGGGCGACGATCCCGCGCCGCCGCCCCCCTTCCCCTCTGCACGTTGAGAAGTCGAAAGGAAAGTTGCGGCGGTTTACCGCCTTCATGCGCCAGCATTACCCGGATGTAGAAGACCTGGCGGCCGTCCGGGCGGATCACGTCCGAGCCTATCTTGATGCCGAGGCGGCGCGGGGCATATCTCCCCGAACGTGGAACGTTGCATTGAAACTGTTGAAGACGGTCTTTGTCAAACTGGAACCCAACGCGGATGCTTTCCGAGCTTACCTGAAAAACGCGACGTTCAAGGATGAAGAGACGATCCACCGGGAGCCGTTCAAGGATGAAGACCTTGCCGCCATCCTGGCAGCCGCAAAGGTGGATACCGTCTTGTATGGTCCGATGGTAACGGCCCTGTGTACGGCCATGCGCCGGGGCGACTGCGCCCTGTTGAAGTGGGCAAGCGTGGACCTGAAGGCGGGGTTTATCGAGGTTCGTACATCGAAGACCGGAGAAACGGCGGAAATTCCCATTCTTCCCATGCTGCGCGAGATCCTCGCCAGCACACCCACCACCGGCAGCGTGTATGTCTTTCCGGATGCGGCGGAATTGTACCAGCGCGACGCAAACGCCTTGGACCGGAGATTGCGGGCGATTCTGGTACAAGCAGGATTTGTGGACACAAGGCCCGGAGAAGGACAGCCAAGCGGAAAGGAACAGCCAGCGGAACAGCGCCCAAGCCTGCCAGCACTCCCGCCCGACGAGCTCCGGCGCCGGGGGTTGGATGCGATAGCCAATGGCGCAATGATCGAGGCCAAGCGGGAACGCATGCGGGCAACGTTCACCGCGTACCTGGACGGCAAAAGCCTTCCCTCCATTGCCAGTGAACACGGAATCAGCAAGAGCACGGTTTCTCTGCACCTGAACGAAATTGAAGACATGACCGGGGCGGCCGTAATTCGCCGACCTGTCGCCTTGTCTGTCCCGGCCGGGATGCGGGGGGCGCTACATGCCGACAAAGGCACCGGCCCCCGATTGCGGCGCGGCAGCATCCGCGGTTGGCATTCGTTCCGAGTGGCCTTTGTAACGCGAGCGCTGGCCGGTGGCATGCCGGAAGAACTTGTCCGGCGCGTTACTGGGCATACCGCCGTTGAAGTTGTTCGCAGGCATTATTTCAAGCCTGGGCGTGAGGAATTCCGCAGGGAGTTTGAAAAGGCCATGCCCCAACTGGCCATGAACGGCGCACAGTCACGCGACGACCAGTTGCGTGAGATTGTGGAGGGGTTGACGCCGAAATCTGCCACGCGGGACAAGGCGCGATTGTTGGCGATTTTGAACGGGAAGGCATGAACTGAATATCGAAACGGATGCACAACCAGAAGGAACCAAACGATGAACAGGCGCATGACATTGCAGGATATTCCAGCCGGGGCAGAGTACGCACATACACGCTTTCTATACGATGCAAGCGTGAATAGTCGCGAGCTTGCCGGGGTTATGGTTGAGCTGTGGGACGTTCTTGAAAAGCGCTTCGGCGGCGACAAGGCCAGATTGATCCTACACGAAACGTCGGGATATGTTGAACATCTGGAGTTTGCCGGCGGCCGGCCGGCCATCATGAAACGACTGCACTACCTGGAAGACCATTACGACGGCAGCGCGGACATGACGAAAAGCATAGCCGTTGGCAGGTGGATATTGCAGCTGCGACAAGGTGAGAGGGTGAATAATGCGCCCGTGAGGCGAACAGTCCGGAAGCTGTTGCCTGGCGTGAAACGACCGAAACGACTTGCCGCATGACATACGGCACCGTAAGGAGGACGCATTATGTCACAACAGAATTTACCGCGTCTTGCCTACACCGCCGCAGAGGCCGCCGTTTCTGTTGGCGTGTCTCTTTGCCAGATTCGCCGGTGGTGTCATACCTACCGAACCACGCGCGGCCGTGCCGGTTTGCGCCATGCTCGCTTGGGCTCTCATTGTGTCCGCATACCTGCGGATGATCTTGTCACGTTTCTAAAGAGTCATACCTCGTCTTGATGCAGTCAGGCGCATTATCGGAATCACCACCATGAACAAACACACAGTAATAATCAACGGCAAAGAGTACCCTTGCCACGGCTTGACCGATGACCGGCGCGGGATCATTACAGAGGATCAAATCTTCTGGATGTATCCCGGTTGTTATGGCGACGGAAAACCAGTGACGGAACTCCCGCCAGTTGCGCCACACGAAATCAAGGCCGTGAAGTGGGGAACCCCTGGCGCAATCCGCGAGGAACGTAACGAATGGATTCGCCGCGTTGAACACGCATTGAACCCTGATTGCGTGTCCCGCAATGATGGTTCTTTCTGTCAACATACAGGAAAAAAACCCACCAAAAAACAACTGTTAGACATAGAGCAAGCGAAGCTGGCCGTTTCGAACGCGGAGAAAGAAGGCTATCGCGATCACATGCCCCTATATTT
>SESD01000841.1_pt1 | contig 18204 bp, 7 predicted proteins | sample 3171411 | NCBI WGS metagenome assembly SESD01 (sample SAMN06051880, study PRJNA518727) | freshwater metagenome | biome: subpolar coniferous forest; feature: holomictic lake; material: water; isolation source: holomictic Lake 442, 16.5 m depth | place: Canada: near Kenora, Ontario | collected...
TTTGTCACTTGCTTTGTAATAAATGTCGGCTTCCTGCTATTTCATTTTAATATGAAACATTAACCGTAAACATGGAGGCTTTTTTATGAATAATCGATCAGATTTGGTCTGTGATAAAATGTGAGGCATAGCAAATCAAAAAACTGATCGGCCGGGTTGTTACTTTTTTACATTACTGTATTCCGAAACTCAATCCATTGATGCACCATCATGTCATTAGATCAAATAAAACAATGGACTCAACGCTACAACAAGGTTCTCTCTCAAAGAGTAAAGACCGTATTGATATTGCTGACAGGAATCACCCTTGCTGTACTGGTCTATTTTTCTGTTAATCTCGCTTTTCTGTATTCTTCAACCAACAATAGTATAAACACCAAGGCCATCAATGCCGCCAGGTCTGGCTCCCGTAAAATCGATAACATGGCCAAGGGTATCGAGCGAACGGTCAGAGATATCACTCTTGTTGCAGAAAAGAAAGAGGTTAATGAGAATGACCTGATTGATATTCTCTCGGATAAAAGTAATAATGCTCTGTGCCGATATTCAATCAGATTTTTATCTGACTCTGAATCATCTGCAGTATACAAGAGACTGTCGAGTCTGGGCAGCATTAATCGTTTGATGGATATGACGGTTACCGGCAAGTCCGATTCCAGCGGAGGATTGCCCTATGCCGAACTGGCTGGCATGAAAGACGGGTGGCAAAAAGCAGCCTGGAACAAGAGTGACAAGTCTGTTGTACTGAACTATCAGAAGAGGCTTTACACTACCTCAGGTTCTGGCGAAAAAAAACTGATTGGAGTTGTTTCGGCGAGAACCTCTATTGATGATTTTCAGAAGTTGCTTGACTTTCAGACGTTGGGACAGTATGGCTATCGTTTTCTTGTTAATGGTGATGGAGTCCTCCTGGATCATCCCGACAAGAATCTTGTTATCAATAATTTCAAACTGCTGGATTATGCCAGGAGTACTTATTCGGCAGAGAACAGCAAGAACCTGCTGCACGCATTTAAGACCAAAGCTGGTGTCAGCATCTCTGAAAAAAGCATTATTAACGGACAGAAAACCGTATTCCGGTTTGAACCCGTGGCATCAACAGGATGGTTTATAGGCATTGCTCTGATTGTCGATGAACTGACAGTGCCGAATAGTTTTCTGAAACAGCAGTTGATGCAATTGCTTTCAGTATTTATTTTTTTTCTGCTCTTGGCGGGGCTTTATTTCATTCTTTTGTCTTCATCATCTGAGATTTTCCATAAACGGATCAAGCAATATTCATGGTTTGTCAGTTGTATGTTCATAGCAGGTCTTGTTGGTATATTGTCGCTTTATATCACAAAAGGTGCAAATTCTCCTTATGAAGATAACTGTATCACTGCATCCTCTCAAATAGAGCAGTACAAAAAAGAACAGACCGACAAGGCGCAGAATACCCAGTCTTCGCCGCCGCAATTTATCCAGACAGGTATTACGGTAAATTCGCTTTCCGTTTCAGAGCCAAATGAAATGGCCGAGGTGTACGGGACGATGTGGCAACGGATTCCTGCGGGTATGGATGCAAAACAAGTTGGGGGTATACTGTTTCCTGATCAGATTGAAACCAAGATGTACGAAAGTTTCCGAATGGAAGAAAATGGTTTTCAGGTTATTGGATGGAATTTCTGTACTCGGCTCCAGCAGGATTTAAAGAGTTCCCTCTACCCTTTCGACAGGTACAACATCAAAATCAGGATGTGTCAACCCAAGAAGTTCGGATCCACTATTTTCGTTCCCGATATAGCATCGTACAAAATCACCTCCCCGTCAACCAACCCTATGGTATCTGATGGTTTCTCTATTTCCGGCTGGAATGTTAACAGTACCTATTTTAATTTTTCAGAACATGCAGACAATATAGATTTCGGACGCCGTACACTTATGGAGAGTCCCATCGTCAAAGACCTCACCTTGAACATCGCCATCGAGCGCGACTGGCTCAGCAGCGTTATTTCCATGATGATTCCAATATTCATCATTATGGTAATCCTGTTTTCAGGTGTCTATATGATCACTCACGAAAAAGAGTCAGAATCATTCAGCTTTGATGCCAATGAGGCGACAGCTATTGGAACCGCCTTTACGATGTTCCTGGTGGTCACAATACAAAGTGTCAGGATACAGGTGATACCCCAGGGCATTCTCTATATCGAAAAAATCTATTTCATAATTTATCTTGCAATGCTGATTAATGTGATTTTTGTAGTCGCCATTACGAAGCAGACCGGATTTCTGTTTACTTACAAGCATGGAATATTTTACAGGTATCTGTACTGGCCACTATACACAGGCATTTTTTATATTATTACCCTGGTCAGCTTTTATTGACTAGTCAGGATCTTATGATCAGCAAATTTGCCTGGCGACGAATAGCAGGAAACGCAAATCCACACACCTCAAAGCGGAAGCAATATTTTGAGGCAAATACACAGTGAAGCAACTCGACGCTGTGGCCGTACCGGGTGCCGAAAGGAGCCTTTGAAGAGGTTTGAGCTGTATAAGGGGAAACTTTCATGTACATATTAAAGTAATTCGCCACCCCGCCCAACTTGGCCATTCGTCAATTTCATCAGGGAATAGCTGTCAATGCAACCATATTTTATCAAATACGATGTACAGTTTTTATGAAGTACGTCAGTCTTCCATAAATCGTGAAGGCCGACTGCCGGTTAAAACAATAACACGAGCGACGGGGCTGCTTGCCCTTTTGTGTATAATTTCTGCATCTTCGCTTCAGGCGCAGATCAGGCCTGATGCTGGCAGTATTCTTCGTGATCAAAAGCCTGTTCAGGAGCAGCAGCGCCAACTTCCGCTCCCTGAAGAAAAAAAAAGAGTGCCGTCAAAAGCTGACGATGGCCTCAGAGTTGAGGTCAAAGGGTTCACTTTCAGTGGTTATGAGGGAGTTACAACCGAAGCACAACTCAGGGAAACTGTTGCATCAGCCATAGGCAAATCCCTTTCATTTAAAGAGTTGCAACTTCTTGCCGACAACATTACTGCGCTCTTCAAAGAGAAAGGTTTCTATCAGGCAAGTGCTTACCTCCCGTCGCAGGACATCACTTCAGGCATTATCCATATTGCGGTCGTACAGGTCAAAAGTGATGGCCGTATTGGTGTCAAGCGCGACAAGAGTGTCAGGATCGACGACAACCTTCTTATCAAGATTGGCCGCCCGGCCGTGAAAAACGCACAGCCCGTCAACGAGCATCAGCTTGAACGCTCACTTCTGCTCATGAATGACCTGCCGGGAATTACGGCGAAAGCATCTCTTGTTCCCGGAACAGAATCAGGTACAAGTGGAGTCGAGATCGCCGTCACCGAAGGACCACTCTTTTCGGGAGCAGTCTGGAGCGACAATCAAGGCAGCTATTACACCGGTTCATGGCGAGGCAATGCCACGCTCTCCATCAATGACCCGCTCCATAATGGCGATCAGATTACCCTGCTTCTGACAGAATCTTCAGGTCTTGTTCAGGGGCGCATCGGCTACAGTATCCCTCTCCCGTTCAATGGCATCAGGGCAAACCTTGCTTACACCGGCTTGCGCTACGAACTTGGCGGGGAGCTGGCCTCTCTGCAATACAAAGGACTTGGCAACAGCATCGATGCTGGCTTGAGCTACCCGTTGCTCCGCAGCCGCACCTCTAACATAACGACAAGCCTCTCCTACTGTTACAGAGCTTTAACCGACAGCAATTTCGATATCGATAACTCTGACAAGCAACTCAGCAACGCCACGTTCAGTGTCAGCGGTGATCGGTATGACCAGCTTTTCGACGGTGGCTATACCACATACAATCTTGGCATCACCACTGGTACCCTTCATGAATCCATTGCAGACATAAGCCTTACCGGCACAGAGGGTAGCTATAGCCGTTTTAACGTCGGACTTGCACGTATGCAGCGTCTCTCCGGGCATCTCAATATCAATATCTCAGGCACAGCCCAGGTGGCAACGAGCAACCTGAACTCCAGTGAAAAAATGACGCTCGGCGGCCCCGGCAGCGTGCGGGCCTATCCTGTCGGCGAGGCATCCGGTGACGAAGGCCAGCTTTTCAGCGCAGATCTGCGCTACACGCTCCCACTCTCCAGCACTCGGGACAGCTTCCAGCTAGGTGCATTTTACGATGCAGGACATATCATTCTCAACCATAAGCGTTATATCAACGACGTTTTCAATGCAACCGGTAGCAACAACTACTGGCTGCAGGGTGCTGGCATTGGGTTGAACTGCAGCTTTGCGGGGCGAGGCTCTTTGCGTGCAAGCTGGGCTTATGTGATTGGTAACAACCCCGGACAAGACGACTTCGGCAAAAACTCGGATGGCCGGAGTGACAACAATCGTGTCTGGCTGCAAGCCATGCTCTCTTTCTGAAGCACAACCTGTCATGCTGGATCATGAATAAGGTATCAGTTTTTTTATATGCAAGAATTTGAATTATGAACAGGATATACAATATCATCTGGTCCAAAACAAAGGAGAGATGGATTGTTGTTTCCGAAAAGGTAAAGGGTAATGGAAAAGTACCCTCTTCCCCCCTTCGGAGCATAGCTCTTTTGGCCGCAATGTATGCCTCCGCCGGGCAGGCTTACGCCATTGATCACGGGGCACTTCCCGCTGGCGCCCAAATAACCTCAGGCAGCGCCACCATCGCCACCAGCGGCACACGAATGACGGTGAACCAGTCCAGCCAGAAATTGATTGCCAACTGGCAGAGCTTCAACATTGGCGAAAATGCTTCAGTCCACTTCAACCAGCCGAACAGCGCCGCCGCAGCGCTGAACCGCATCAGCGACCAGAACCCGACACAAATAATGGGTTCACTCTCGGCCAACGGTCAGTTGTTTTTGCTCAATCAGGCAGGCATTATTTTTGGCAAAACCGCGACAGTCAATGTTGGTGGCCTTGTGGCCTCGTCGCTCAACATGCTCGACAGCGACTTTCTTGACGCAAAATACAAGTTCACCAATGGAGGAAGTGCAGGTACCATCCTCAATCAGGGCGCCATCAATGTCGCTGATGGAAGCGTCTTCGCCTTTATTGCGCCCAGGGTTACGAACGAAGGGAGCATTACTGCCAACAGTGGTAACGTTCTCCTTGCCGCAGGCGATCAGGTATCGCTTGACTTCAACGGTGACGGGCTCATCAGCTACACGGTCGATCGGGGAACGGTCGACGCCCTCGTGGAGAACAGGGGCATCATCAAGGCCGACGGAGGAGTGGTTGTTATGACTGCAAAGGCTGCCGATGCCCTGCGGATGGCAAGTGCCCGTAATACCGGGGTCATTGAGACCCGCACCATCCAGAACAAGGGTGGGCGCATTATGCTCATCTCCGACATGGAGAGCGGCCAGACAACCGTCAGCGGCAAGCTTGATGCTTCGGCTCCTGACGGAGGAAATGGTGGTTTTATTGAAACCTCTGGCAGAGAACTTACCGTTATCGATGGAGCAACAATCACCACTCTGGCGCCTTTCGGCAATGCAGGCACATGGCTCATCGACCCAGTCGATTTCACGGTCAGTGCAGGAGCTGGAGCATTGACCATTAACGGCATTGGAGCCACCACCCTTTCCAATAGTTTGTCAACAACAGACGTCACTATTGCCACGGATCCTTCGACTCTCGGAAATGGGGATATCTTTGTGAACAGCACCGTCAATATTTCCTCTCATACTCTGTCGCTTTTTGCTGATGGCGCGGTGACGATCAATGCTGGCATTTCGGGTAGCGGAGGGCAACTTGTGCTTCAAAGCGGCACGAACGGCGCAGTCAATAAAGCGGTTACCATCAACAGCTCTGTTTTACTTGGTGGCGGCAAACTGAAAATCACAAGTACAGGCGGAGTTCAATCTTATGCGGAAATCAATGCCTCTGGCTTGCTCGAATTAGAAGGAGCAGGTGACTTTAATCTCAATTATACAGGTAATATCAATGATTTTGATGATTTCACAGCAAATGTTGTCGGTTCGATCAATCTTTATGAAAACAGTGATTTCATTCATATTCTACCGGCAGGAGTAACAGCTACCGGTGATGTAACCCTGCGAGCAGAAGGACAATTTAATATAGATGGGCCAATCTCCATAACCGGGCCGGGCAATCTTGTGCTTAAAATCTCGGGAAATAACCTTAACCCTGACAATAATTTCATCAAAACCACGTCGCCGATTTCGCTGAATAGCGGATCTGTCTCGTTCGTCACTGAAACAGGTACAGGAACTTATACTCTTGGCCATTCCATAACCGCCTCCGGTGGCGGTATTACCTTCGACCAGCCGGTAACCCTCAGCGGCAGCCAGTTGATTTCCTGCAACGGTCTGCTGACCTTCAACAGTACGTTAACGCCATCAGCCACCTCGGATACCATCCTCGAGGCCAATGACTTTTTGTTTAAGGGAAGTGTGACAGGAAACAACACCCAGCAGATAACGCTGAGGCCTTACAGTGTTTCCGGCAATATGACCTTCGGTACAGGTGGTAACATCGATACCGCACTTTCCAGTATCAGCGGATTCACCTCTCTTACATTTGGACGTGCCGACGGTACCGGAACAGTAACGTTAAGTGGCTCAACTCCAAAAACGCCTTACTCGTTTTCAAGTTCAATCACTCTGCAGTCGGGCGGGACAGGTGGTTCCGTGGTTATAGACAATCCGATTTCCACAACCGACGCACAAGTGACTTTCAATGCCGGTGGTCTCCTGTCAATCAATCAGAGTGTCGAAACTCAAACCGGAGCAGTTTCACTGACGGGAAATACCATAACTATTGCTGACACCAAATCGGTCATCAGCTCTTCAGGCGGTGCCATCACCATTTCGGCTAATACTCTCACACTTCCTGCTACAGCGACCCTGTCCAGTGCGGGGCAACTTGCCATCCTCCCTGAAACCACAGAGACAACCATTGGTATTGCAGGCGGGAGTGGCACATTGGCGTTGCCTGCCAGCTATTTCTCTTCCAATTTCGTTGACGGCTTTTCCGATATTACCATCGGTAACGCCACGACAAGTAACGTAACCATCGGTGGCGATATCACACTCAGAGATAATTTCTCATTGATCAGTGGTGGCACTATCACCATCAATGGAGCACTGGTGGCTACAGGAAACACCATTACCCTTAAGGGAACAGGCGCCGTCACCGAAGGCACGAGTGGCTCTCTGGTTGCTGATCAACTGGTGCTACTGGGAGGTAATGTCACTCTGGATAACACAGGCAATAAGGTTACCACGCTTGCCGCCAGTGGCGTTGACAATCTAACCTACCTCAACAGCGATGCTTTGACTATTGGCTCTGCAGGCGATATCGATGGAATCAACACAACTGGCACGGTGAACGTGGCAACACTAACCGGCAACCTGACCATCTCGCAAACTATTGCCACCACCAACGCTTCACCAAGTGCTGTTACCTTGAATGCCGGCAGCAGTACTGATGCAACAACATCCACAGGTGGAGACATTATTATCAGCGGTGGCAGTATCACTGTTGGGTCTGGCGGTTTGGCCAAGCTCTACACCGGCAGCATCAGTGGCAGTTCAGGACTGACATCGCTCATTGGGTCTGGCAGCGGGTACTTCCGCTATGCAAGCGACGAATCAACCACAAATTATTCACAAGCAATTTCTGCCGGAACCTATGCCATCTACCGCGAACAGCCCTTGTTGACTGTAACGCCTGGCAACGAAACCATTACTTATGGTGATACAACAACTGTTTTTGCATGCACCTATGGCTCTTTTGCAAACGGTGACACTTCGCCGGGAACAGTTAATGGAACTGCAACGTGGATGATCAATGGAAGCGCGCCGACGGCCTCCTATGCAGCGGGAAGTTATGATATAATCTATAGCAGCGGATTGGGAAGCAGTCTTGGCTACGGTTTTATTGATAACGTGTCAAGCATCAACGAACTGACTGTTAACAAAGCACTGTTGACGGTAACGGGAATCAGGGCGTACACCGGCACAAACGGCTTTGATTACAGCATGCTGAGTGTGACGGGCGCACAAAACAGTGAAACGATAACGCTGAGCGCTGGCACCGGCAGCAGCGGCAGCAACATAGACGTTGGCAGCTACAGCGACAGCACGCTCAGCGGCCTGTCGATCAGCGTCATCGGCGTCAACGCATCGGCGTCTAACTACCAGTTGCCGGGCACTGGTACGCTGAGTATAACCAGGGCCGCCCTGAGCATCACGGCCAACAACACCAGCAAGACGTACGGTCAGGCACTGACCTTTACAGGCAACGAGTTCAGCAGCAGCAGCCTGCAAAACGGTGAAACACTGAGCAGCGTGAGCTTGAGCAGTGGTGGAACTGCGGCAAATGCAAACGTTGGCAGCGGCAGCTACAACATCGTAGCCAGCGCGGCAGCGGGAGGCAATGGCTTCAAGCCTGGCAACTATGACATCACCTACAACCCCGGCACACTGTCGGTGAATAAAGCGCTTTTGACGGTAACAGGAACCAGAACATACTCGGGCTCAACTGGCTTTGTTTATGGCCAGATGAGTACTGTTGGCGCACAAAACGGTGAAACGATAACCCTGAGCGATGGCGCTGGCAGCAGCGGCAGTAATGTTGATGTTGGCAGTTACACCGGCACACTGAGCAGCCTGTCGATCATCGTCAGCGGTGGCAACGCATCGGCGGCAAATTACCAGTTGCCGGGCACTGGTACCCTGAGCATAACACCAAAGACTGTAACACTTTTGGCAAGCAAGACTTATGATGGCACATCAAGTCTGGCCGGATCGGTGACGATTGTGACCGGTGTCGGCAGTGAGACGCTGACTTACAGCAATGCCGTTGCCAGTGATGCCAATGTTGCCACAGCAAACAAATCAATCAGCACAATCACGCTTGCTGATGGTTCAGGCCTGGCGAGCAACTACCAGTTGCCGACGCTGAGCAGCGCGACTGCGCCACTGACCATCTCCCCGAAAACAGTAACACTTTCGGCAACAAAGACTTATGATGGCACATCAAGTCTGGCAGGATCGGTGACGATCGTGACCGGTATTGGAGGTGAAACCTTGACCTACACGAACGCTTTGGCGAGTGATACCAATGTTGCCACAGCAAACAAATCAATCAGCACAATCACGCTTGCTGATGGTTCAGGCCTGGCGAGCAACTACCAGTTGCCGACGCTGAGCAGCGCGACTGCGCCACTGACCATCTCCCCGAAAACAGTAACACTTTCGGCAACAAAGACTTATGATGGCACATCAAGTCTGGCAGGTGCGGTGACGATTGTGACTGGTGTCAGCGGTGAGACCTTGACCTACACGAATGCTTTGGCGAGTGATACCAATGTTGAGACAGCAAACAACGCCATCAGTACAATCACGCTTGCTGATGGTACAGGGCAGGCAAGCAACTACCAGTTACCATCACTGAGCTACAGTACCGCACCAGTAACTATAATCACGAATCAGACCCCTCTTAATAGTTTAGCCGACAGAGTGAGCAGCTCAGTGGTCAGCACTATCCCGCTGGCCAGCAAATCGACGACATCTGGAACTGGAGACAGTGGCTCGGCGACCAGCAGCCCGGCCATAGCGACAGTGGCGACAGAGAGCAGCTCGGCCGCAACAACCGTGGCGGCAGAGAGCAGTTCAGCCGCAACAACCGTGGCGGCAGAAAGCAGTACAGCGGCAACAACCGCGGCGGCAGAGAGCAGTTCAGCGACCAGTAGCAGCTCGACAACAAATGCAGAGACAGCCGCCAGCACGGGTAGCAAAACAGGATCGAATGCCGCAGCCACGAGGGCGCTAATGGCTGTCGGATCAATGAGACCAGGTTTGCCAGGTGCCATGCCAGGATCTGCATTCAATTTTGGAGCACCCGCCCAGGTCATAGATAATACCTTTGCAACCAGCAGCCTTGCAAGCAACAGCCTTGCCGAATTAGTTTCCAGTCCTGATCAACTTTCTTTATCGAGTGGAACACCGGTGTTTGGCAGGCAGCGTTACAATGCCGCTTCAAAGAAAACAAAAAGGAGCGATGCCCCACCAGACCCAGTTGCTTTCGGTACCTATGGAACGCTTGGATATTTAACCGTATACTTATTCGCGATGTATAACAGAAATCGTTAACCGGGGCCACTTCAGAGAACGTCAGCCGTGCCGCCAATCCGGGACAGAAGTCACACTGCCACCTTCCGATACCGGTTCACCGCCAGCGTCACCATCACCACGGCATAGCCGATCAGCCAGAGCAATTGAGACCGGATCTCCATCAACCCTGACCCTTTCAGCATAACGCGACGCATGATATCGACGAAGTGGCGGACGGGGTTGAGCAGGGTCATGGTTTGTGCCCAATGGGGCATGCTTTCGATGGCGGTGAAGAGGCCGCTCATCAGGGTGAAAATGACCATGAAGAACCATGCCACAAACATCGCCTGCTGCTGGGTTTCGGTGATGGTGGAGATAAAAAGCCCCATACCGAGCACAACAAGCATATAGATCGCTGAAACAAGGTAAATCAGCAAGTAACTGCCGAGCATCGGAACGTGAAAGATGAGGCGGGCAATCAAAAGACCGATGCTCATTTCCGCCACTCCGATAATCCAGAGCGGGAGCAGCTTGCCGATGATGAACTGGTAGCGTTTGATCGGGGTGACGTTGATCTGGTCGATGGTGCCGATCTCCCGCTCCCGCACCACGTTCATGCCGGAGAGAAAGAGTCCGATGAGGGTGACGAGAATAACGAGAATGCCCGGCACCATGTAGTGAGTGTACTCAAGGTCAGGATTGTACCAGCCTGAAGAGATGATGCCTATCTCCGGAGGAGCCTGAACGGCGGCGTTAACTCCTGATTTTGGAAGCTCCTCGCGGTTGAAGGTTCCGATAATCTCACTGGCATAGGCCTGGATAACGCCTGCTGAAAAGCCGTCTTCGGCGTTGATCATCAGTTGGACTTTAGCATGGCCGGTTGTCGTCAGGTCGCGCTCAAAGTCGTGCGGAATAACGAGCACAAGGTCGGCGTTCCTCTTGAGCAGCTCTCCGATACTTTTTTGATCGGAAAAGGAGTAGCCCGTCGGGCGAAAATAGTCGGCTGCGGTGAATCGCTTCACCAGCTTTTCCGAGAGGGTAGAGCGATCTCTGTCTTGCAGATGCATCGGCACCTGTTTGACATCGAAGGTGGCCGCATTCGAGAGAATCACCAGTTGAATAAAGGGCATGATGATGATAATCGGCAGCATCCCCCTGTTGCGGAATATCTGCAGGAACTCTTTCTGCACCAGAAACCATATCGTTCGCATCAGTCTGATCCCCTGTTTACCGCTCTTAAAGCCTTGTCTTGAACTTTTTGATACTTGCCGCCATCAGCACAGTCGCCATCACGGCAAGCACAAGTGTCTCCTTCCAGATATAGCCGAAACTTGTCCCTTTCAGCATGATCCCCCGCACGATGATCAAGTACCATTTTGCCGGAATGAGGTTGCTGATCATCCGCAGAGGCAGCGGCATACTCGCCACGGGAAAGATGAAGCCCGAAAGAAGGATGGTCGGCAGCAGCAACCCGGCAAGTGAAATCATCATCGCCACCTGCTGCGAGCTGGTAATGGTGGAGATAAAGATGCCCAGCGAAAGCGCCGTGACAATAAAGAGCAGCGACTCAAGCATGAGCAGGAGTATACTTCCCCTGCAGGGAACCCCGAAGACAAACGAGGCGAGTGCCACCACCGTCACCACGTTGACGAAGGAGAGCAAAAAGTAAGGCACAACCTTGCCTATAATGATCTCCACCGGCCTGAGCGACGACACCAGCAGCACCTCCATGGTGCCGCTCTCCTTCTCCCGTGTAATGCTGATGGAGGTCATCAGTGCTGAAACCAGCATGAGAATAAGCGCCATCAGCCCCGGCACAAAGAGGTTGACACTTTTCAGGTCGGGATTGAACATCATGAGCGGCACAGCCTCTACACCCACCTCAGCCCCTCCGAATGCCACGTTCCGATAATCCTGCAACACCGAAGCCGTATAACCGGTGATGATTTTCGAAATGTTGGGGTTAGATCCGTCGGTCAACACCTGAACGTTCGCCCTCCCCTCCCGTATTATGCGTGCCGCAAAACCTGGCTCAAAAACAATCGCTTCGGCAATGCTTCCCTCTGCAAAAGCATGCTCAATCTCTTTTGTGGAGTGCAGCTCCTGCGTCATGACAAAGTAGCCAGAGGAGGCAAGCTTGTCGGTAATTTCCCGGGTAACAGCATCATGCGACTGGTCGTATATCCCGAGATTGACCTCCTGAATCTCGTTGCGAATGGCGAAACCAAAGAGGAGCAACTGGATAAGCGGCATCCCGAAGAGAATTGCCGCCGTTCTCCGGTCACGGAAAATGTGATAAAACTCCTTGAGCAAAAAGCCTCTGAAACTGCGCATTCCCTTCACTTGCATAATCACAAAGAATTCAACGAATTGATCAGCATTGTCGCCAACAACATGTCGATTGCTCCTGCATTGGTTGAAAATGTTAGGCAAGGGGTGATTTCGGAGAGCTCAGCCATCGATATATCGCATCACTATCCAGCAATATACATCCGTAATGCTCCTGCAAGAGGAAACTGTAACAAACCTGAATTGTCTTCCGTATACTTCCACGGCTATTTTACCTTCCATTACAAAGCATAATGCTCTCATATTCAATCTACGCCGCCCAACTGCCGTTAACATCGCCCTTTACTATGCCAATCAGATGCACATCCTGATCCATGTCCAAAGTAACCGATATCGGATTATCCGGCCAGACAACGTGAGTTCGTGACATACTCTCACTGCCGACGCTCTCGGGCACAAACAGCCACTCTTTTTCGGGAGCCGTGCTGAGCTTGACCGCCATTTTCAGGATGTTGAGAGCATCAGCAGCTTTGACCTGACCATCTTGGTTGACATCAGCCGCAAGGTACTGGAATGGTGACACCGCGCTCCCATCAGCATTAGGGTTCATGCCTACAGCTATCTTCAACGCAGCCAGTGCGTCATTGGCTTTAATCGCGTTGCTTTCGGCAGTGCCGGAAACTTTGGTACTGGTCAGGGAGTATGTGCCATCAGACATGCCAAGGTGCTGGTAGAGACCATCTGTACCGGTGGTTATGCTGTCCGAAGCAATAGTGCTGGTGACGGCTGTAATGGGAAGACCTGTTTTCCAGAAGGTCGCCGAGCCGTGGAGGTCATGAACAGAAGAGACTGCTGCCGTCGTAAAGTCGTAGGTGTCTGTGCCTGCGTAGCTGTTGCCAGCAATATCCTTGAGTGAGCCTGCATCGAATGTGATGAAATAGTGCGTGCCGTTCGCCAGATCTGATGAGGGGTTTATGGTGAGCGTGGCACCTGAAACGGTCAAATTTACGCTTGTGGTTGTATCGTAACTTTCAACCACCGGGCCTGTCGGAGAACCGCTGTGAATGGCTATTGTGCCGCCGCCTTTTTGTATCTCTTCACTGAAGGTCAGGATGATATCTCTGCTGGCAGCAACACCGGTAGCGGAATCAGCAGGACTGAACATTAAGACCGTAGGTGGCTTTATGTCAAAATCAAGAGCAACAGGGTCTGTAAAAATAACATCTACTCCGGCTATCTTGAATTTTGATACATTTATATCAAAGGAACCTTCAGTACCTGTTAACCCGTTAAAAATCATTGTAGCAAAAGTTGACGATGATTGCTCAATGGTACCAGAAAGAGAAGCCTTCACGGTAGTGCCATCCGAAGTACCGCTATACTGGTAGCTGTATCCGCCAGAAAACGACATACTCTCAAAATCAAAAGTTGATGGCGAAAACGTAAAATCAAGAATAAACGGATATGAGGCCAGGAAATTTTTTCCCATGGTCATCTCTACAAATACCTTGCCATCAGCCAAGACAACTCTTTGATCGAATTGAACGGTAACAGGAGCCTCCACAGTGAAATTGGCAGGACATCCCAATAGTCTTACTTCAGCATCATTGTATGTTCGCATATTTCCTGCGACATCATAGACCAATACCTGGGTAACATTATAAACGCCTGCATTTGTTGATGACAACAATGTATTAATACTGTCCGCAGTGGTTGGCGTGTTATCTGTAAAGGTGTCAATACTGGTATCTGAATCTCCCCCTATCGTAATAATGTTACCTGCACCTGAGTCAAAAACGACTTCATTGTCGAGATACACAACCACTTTATCAACTCCACTTCCTCCGATATTATCCACAGCTTCCGCGCTGAAACATACGGATGCCGAGTTATTTGCCAGATTGAAGGTCGCGGGAAATGACAACGCCGTTAACGTTGGAGCTGTGGTATCAAAAAATCCTGTATCAATACTTCCGTCGTTGTAGTAGCGAATAATATCTATCTCATTACCGGTTCCATGGGTAGAAGTTCCTGTTAAAAGAATTTTTCCGTCTCTCTGCGCTGTAACACTGCGAACAGTATCATCAGTTCCACCAACATCTGTTGTTACTTTCCCATCACTTGAAAAACTCACATCAAGACTTCCGTCAGAATTATAGCGAGACAGTACAAATTCGTTGCCGTTTGTTCCTCCAGCAAGGATCTTCCCGTCCGCCTGCAGTGTAATGGCATAAGCAGAATCGGTATCACTGCCAAAATCGGTGATAACCTTGCCATCGTAATCAAAAGTGATATCCGGGCTTCCATCACTGTTATAGCGCACAAGAGCGAAATCGCCACCAGTTGTCCCCGCAACAATAATCTTGTCATCCAACTGTACAGCAATATTATAGCCAAAGTCGGCATTGCTGCTGAAGTCCGTTGTAACTTTACCGTCGAAATCAAAACTTGTATCAGAGCTGCCATCACCATTATATCGTAACAGCAGGAAATCTCCTGCATTTGTGCCTGCAACAAGAATCTTTCCATCAACTTGTGTGGCGACACAAAAACTATTATTCAGAAATTGAACGAAGTTGCATAGATAATCAGTTTGGACAATGTCGGTTCCGTTTACAGGGAGTGTTGAGGCAATTTTCTTTACATCAGAAAACCGGAAATTCTCAACAAAACTCATCACATCCGTACCGTCACGCTCTTGAATTTTATCAAGAACGGTGTACATTAATGTTGCTGCATCGAAGCTGATGATGTAGTCAGCAAGGGTTCCGCTAAACACGGCAGTATCTGTACCGTTATCACCATAAATCAAATCAGACCCTGCTCCACCAGCAATTGTATCATCACCAATTCCGCCATAAAGTGTGTTGCTGGCGTTGTTACCCGTAATCGTATCATTTCCGGTTCCACCCCTGGCCATTTCGATAGTGACACCAAAAGCAATACCGAGATTGGATGAACCATCATAAAGATCCGCTATCGTTCCCGTGGTTGTGTAGTAAATGGATGAGTAGTTGCCTGCTCTCAAATCGATAGTGCAATCCGTACTGAAATTCGAAATATCAATAGTATCTGTACCACCTGCATCCCAGATGGCCATGTAAAAGCGAACATCGGGATCGAACGTATAAGTATTGTCACCAGCCTGATAACTGTTGTTTGCCCCGTAAAGATACTGAATAGCCGCAATGTCATAAACCATCGGGGTTGCAGGGAGCACATTTGTGTATTGCAACTTGCCCGGTTCCAAAAACCATGGATTCCAAGAATTATAGGACATAACCGTATAATTCCTGAAATCAAGGGCAGCAGGAATATAGATTATTGAAGGATCTGTGCTATTATTGTAATTTCCCGGGTGTTTCAACCCAAGTCCATGGCCGATTTCATGAAGCAGAGCGTTGAAGTTAAACGATTTTTGTGACCAGTCAATTTCATTCGCTGCATTTGTCATTATCCAGACATCGGCTGATGATGCTGCATAACTGTCGGGATAAGAACTCCAACCCCAAAAGTCTGTTACGGCTGAGGAAAATGCAAATCTGAAGTCACCGACAACACTGGCATTATCGGGAACTTGAGTAAAAGTGATATTTGCTACATCAGCCCAGGTTTGCAATGCAGCGCTTACTGCCGCAATTTGAATGTCGTTCAAGCCAAGATGCTGAGCCGCCTCTTGTTCCTTTTTTACACTGTAATCAGACTGCCAATAAGCGTCAGCTCCACCATACCAGGGAAAACTGTAGGTAAGGGAGAGCGTAGAAGAGAGACGCGAACTCCACTTATCACTGGCCTTATTGAGCAGCGCATTAATGGTATCAACACTGCTTAGTGAAAATGTGGTTGTTGGTGAAGAGGTGAACGGAGTTGGCATCTGTTCAGTAACAAAAGGTTTATAGAAAATAAAGTACCTATACAGCATGAAAACCGCATACGTGCTTCAGTTAAAAATACAACGTACATAAATCTAAAGGTTTAATACATACCGCTGATAACTGGCACATTTGCTCCAAAATCGTATGGTTTAGGCTGCCGCCCAACTGCCGTTAACATCGCCCTTGACAATCCCAATCAGATGCACATCCTGATCCATATCAAGAGTAACCGGTATCGGATTATCCGGCCAGACAACATGGTTTCGCGACATACTCTCACTGCCCACACTCTCGGGCACAAACAGCCACTCTTTTTCGGGAGCCGTGCTGAGCTTGACCGCCATCTTCAGGATATTGAGAGCATCGGCAGCTTTAACCTGACCGTCGTGGTTGACATCTGCCGCAAGATACTGGTATGGTGACACCGCGCTTCCGTCAGCATTGGGGTTCATTCCCACTGCTATCTTCAAAGCCGCAAGAGCGTCATTGGCTTTGATTGCGTTGCTTTCGGAAGCACCGGAAACTTTGGCACTGGTTTGGGTGTATGTGCCATCTGCCATGGCAAGGTGCTGGTAGAGGCCATCTGTGACGGAGGTCATGCTGTCCGATGATATGCCAAACGCAGGAATGGTATCGTTGCCCAACTGACCCGTTGCCAATGATAGTTCAAAATACTTCGGGTTGGCTGGAGCGGTGAGCGTCAGGGTTCCAAGGTTGACAGAGCCAACAGACAACGCTGTTGTGCCTGTACCCCCAAGATTGAACTGGCCGGGCTTATCAGTATTGGCTGACGAACTCCATCCCGATGGAAAACCTGTTGCATTTTGCCAGACAGCGGTTGATCCGGTCGGCAGTGCAAGCTCCAACAGTACACTGTTGAGAGCAGCCGTTGGTGAGGTTTCCCAGATTTCAAGAGTTCGAGTACCATCTGCGGCGGTCTGGATGTTGCGGAATTCGATGGGTTGGGTTCCTGCAACGGCGGGTGATGAAGCAAGAGTGCTGGTGACGGCTGTCATGGGAAGGCCTGTTTTCCAGAAGGTCGCTGAGCCTGTGAGGTCATGGATAGATGCTGCGGCTGCAGTCGTGAAGTCGTAGCTGTCTGTGCCTGCGTAGCTGTTGCCCGCAGTATCTTTGACTGATCCAGCATCAAATGTGATGAAATAGTGCGTGCCGTTCGCCAGATCTGATGTGAGGTTTATGGTGAGCGTGTCACCTGAAATTGTCAGATTTGCGCTTGTGGCGGTATCGTAGCTTTCAACCACCGGGCCTGTAGCTGAGCCGCTGTGGATGGCTATTGTGGCGATGCCTTTTTGGATTGCTTCGCTGAAGGTGAGTACAATGGGTTCGGTTGCCGAGGCGGTCAGGTTATCATCGCTTGGTGTGCTGGCTGTAAGGGTTGGTGAAGTAGTATCAGATGAAGAGACAATGTTTGTTGCCGCACTTACAATGTTCTCATAAGTACCCTGCCCGTCGGTGTAAATTGCGGTAACGGTAATTTGCTTACCAACAAGAGCTTCAGTAAGCGTAAGGCTTGAGCCTGTAGCACCTGTTATTACTGTTTCGTTAGCATTCCATTGATAAGAAATTGAACCAAGCCCATCAGCATCCGCAAGAGTATTTGTGGCGGTTAATGTTTGGCCTTGTGTGGTAGTTCCGGTAATTGTGACTACGCCAGTTGGCTCATGCGTGACATTAACCAGTGAAGCCTTGATGGTATAACTTCCGATTGAATCATCACCAAGCTCAGAGGCTTCAAGATAAACCGTGCCGGAGTTGGTTGCCACATAAGAGAATGTGGCCAAATCTGAATCGTAGCCACTTGCAACGTAGAAGTCCGATGCTGTGTACAGGTGGAGGTAGGCGGTGTCCAACGAACCGATGCCTGAAGCGGTCATTTCAAACAAGTAACGCTGTCCAGCTACCAAATCAA
>SESD01000845.1_pt1 | contig 18166 bp, 3 predicted proteins | sample 3171411 | NCBI WGS metagenome assembly SESD01 (sample SAMN06051880, study PRJNA518727) | freshwater metagenome | biome: subpolar coniferous forest; feature: holomictic lake; material: water; isolation source: holomictic Lake 442, 16.5 m depth | place: Canada: near Kenora, Ontario | collected...
AAACTATATTTCATATATTTTTGTTTGCTACTTAGTATAGGTTAGACTATAAAAGCTCATTAAATCGGAGGGATAAAAAGTGTTTTCAAGGACCATAACGAAGACAATGTTCGTTGCGCTCGGGCCTTTTCTCTTTGCAGCTTCACTGCAGGCCCGGGTCGTTCCTGATGCTGGCAGTATTCTTCGTGATCAGCAGTTACGGCAGAATCCGCAGCCACAACAACTCCCTTCTTCCGAAGGAACAACCGATCACACCACTGTGCCCGGCAGTGGCGTTCAGGTCATGGTCAAAGGTTTTGTATTCAGTGGGTATGAGGGGATTGTCACTGAAGGAGAATTGCAGTCCATCACGGCCAGTTATGTCGGTAAAAAGATTTCTTACAATGGGTTGCAGTCCATTGTGGACAAGGTTACTGCTTTCCTCAAGAAGAAGGGATGGTTTCTTGCCAAGGCTTATCTGCCCAAACAGGATGTTACTTCCGGTATTATTGAAATCGCTGTGCATCAGGGAAAAAGCGATGGCTCTCTTTTCATTAAAAACGACAAGAGCGTCAGAATGCGCACAAAAATACTGCAAAGTGTTGGCGAACTTGCGATTCAGAGAGGCCAGCCGCTCAACGAACAACAACTTGAGCGTTCTGTTTTGCTCATGAACGACCTGCCCGGTATTAATGCCCAGGCCTCTCTGGCACCTGGAACAATTCCAAACAGCAGTGGCGTAGAGATTTCCGTAACCGAAGGGCCTCTTTTTTCAGGGTCGGTATGGGCAGACAACCAGGGCAACTACTATACTGGAGCATGGAGAGGCAATACCATGTTTTCCATTAATGATCCCCTTCGCTATGGCGATCAGATGACGCTGCTCCTGACCGAAGCATCAGGTCTTACGCAAGGTCGCGTTGGTTACAGTTTTCCTCTCCATAGAAACGGATTCAGAGGGAATCTGGCGTATACCGGCATGCGTTACGAATTGGGTGGTGAATTGTCTGGCGAAAATTACAAAGGTCGAAGCAACACTATTGATGCCGGTTTCAGCTATTCAATGTTTCGAAGCCGAACGTCCAATCTCACGACAAGCATTTCTTGTGGTTACAAAACACTTGTCGATACGAAATCCGATATTGCCCTTCGCGACAAGCAACTCCGCAGCGCAACGTTCAGCCTCTCCGGTGACCGCAATGATCACTTTTATGGGGGTGGCTACACCAGCGTCAACATGGGCCTTACCACAGGCTCCCTTCGTGAATCCGTTCAAAACACCCAAAACAGCTATACTCGTTTAAACCTGGGCGCGACCCGGGTGCAGCGCCTTGCGCAGAGAGTCAATCTCGATGTTTCATTGAGCGCCCAGAGAGCAATGAACAATCTGGACTCCAGCGAGAAATTTTCTCTTGGCGGGCCGAACAGTGTTCGCGCCTATCCTGTTGGAGAAGGGGCTGGTGACGAAGGGCAGCTTATCAGTACCAATCTTCGTTACAGTATGCCTGTTGCGGCATCTTTGGGCTCCTTTCAGACAAGTTGCTTTTTTGATGCTGGTCGTGTGACGCTCCAGAAGAACGAAGGAGTTTCCTCAGGTACAGCTACAAACCTCAACAATTACTGGATACAGGGAGCCGGACTTGGCTTTAACTATTCATACCTTGCGAAATTTGCACTTCGCGGCAGTTGGGCGCATGTGATTGGCGACAATCCCGGACGAAGTGTTACCGGCAACAATTCTGACGGGCATAACGACAAGAGCCGATTCTGGCTGCAAGCCATGGCTTATTTTTAGTTTTTTCAACCAAACCAACCAACCAAACCAATCAAATCAGTGAAACTAATGAAACAAGCGATTAAAACACTCTTTCTCATCATTTTTGTTCTGTCAGCAACCGTTGCCAAAGCCGAAGGATTGAAGGTAGGTCACATCGACATGCAACGGATTTTTGCAGAGAGCAACCCCGGAAAAGAGGCTCGCGAACAGTATGCAGCAAAGGCAAAAAGCTATCAGGATCAGCTCAACGTTACAGTAGAAAGCGATAAAAAACTGAAGGAAGAGATTGAAACAGCGTTGAAACAGGTGAAAAAAGGGCAAAAGCCCTCGCAAAGCATTCTCGACAAGCAAAAAAAGTATGGAGCCAGTGAGCGAGAGCTTCAGAACACCCTTGCCGGTTACCAGAAAGAGCTTAAAGAGTATGATGGAGAGCTGACCCGCAAACTCATGGAAGAGTTTTCTCCACTTCTCGAACAGTTTGCCAGCGCCAATAACTACGACTACCTCATTCGCAACTTCGATGCTCTCCTTTTTGCAAATAAGAAAAATGATGTGACCGATACGCTCATCAGTGCATTCAACAATAAAAAAACCAAGCCATAATGGAACAGCAGAACATGCCGCTTTTTTACCGGAATCCAGTAGCCCTCAACAAGGAGGCTCATGCCGATATGACCGTAAGCCCAAGTCCGGAGGGGTACAGGTTTGCGGCCTCTACTCGTGCGATCATGATTGCAGCGGTCGAATTTTTTGACGCCGGGCGTCAGTTTCCGATCATCTTCAGCGCATCAGCAGATGGCGCCATTTTTCCTGTAGCTCTTCTTGGGCTTGAAGAGAACGAAAACCTCTTTGTTGATGTTAAAGGGGAATGGACAGTCCAGTACGTCCCTGCCTATGTCAGGCGTTACCCGTTTATTACCACCGATGGCACTGAGGGGCAGACCACAGTCTGTTTTGATGAGGCGTTTGATGGCTTTAATCTTGAAGGTGGTCTTCCGCTGTTTGAAGATGGAGAACCGACCGAAAAAACTCGCGAGATTCAGGCATTTCTTCAGGACTATCTGGTGCAAATCCAGCAGACTCGGGAGTTTGGAGCCATGCTGCTCAAGGAGGGTTTGCTCAAGCAGATTGATGCGCAGGCAAACATGGAGAGCGGCAAGAGCTATGCACTGAACGGCATGCTGGTGGTGGACGAGCAGAAGCTGAACCAGATGGCGGATGTCGACCTGGTGAAACTCTTCCGCAATGGCTCACTGGCGCTGGTGTATGCTCACCTGCTCTCGCTACGCAACTTTACTACACTGATTAATCTCAAGGCAAAACGCGAAGACTGAAAGGCATTGTGTGCGCCGACTATTTTATACTGATTTTATAGCTATCTGAGAGGTACGATGAACAGGATATTCAACGTCATCTGGTCAAAAACCAAGGAACAGTGGATTGTTGTCTCCGAAAGAGTCAAGACAAACGGAGGTGTTCCAAAATCTCCACTTAGCAGCCTTGCCGTGCTTGCGGCAATGCTTCTTGCAGGAGAACCTGCCTTTGCCCTTGACCCCGGCGCGTTACCCGCCGGGGGACAGATAACTGCCGGCAGCGGAAATATCGCGGTCAGCGGCGCCCGGATGACGGTGAATCAGGCCAGCCAGCAGATGATTGCGAACTGGAACAGCTTCAACATCGGCTCCAGCGCCGCTGTGCAGTTCAACCAGCCAAACGCCGCCTCTTCGGCGTTGAACCGCATTACCGACCAGAACCCAACCCAGATCATGGGTTCACTCTCGGCAAACGGCAAGGTGTTTCTGGTGAACCCGGCGGGCGTTATTTTTGGTAAAACGGCGCGAGTTGATGTGGGCGGTATTACCGCCTCATCGCTTGACATGCTTGACGCCGACTTTCTGGCAGGGAAATACAGCTTCAGCAACTCCGGCAGCGCAGGCTCGGTGATCAACCAGGGCTTGCTTAATGCGATGCCGGGCGGAGTGGTTGCCTTGATTGGCCCAAAAGTGAGCAATGAAGGAACCATCACCACGCCGGGCGGAAGCGCTGCCCTGGCGGCAGGAAACCAGGTGTCGATTGATTTCAAGGGAGACGGCCTGATTAACCTGACCGTTGACCAGGCCGCCGTTGACGCCCTTGCGGAGAACAAGGGGCTGATCAAAGCTGATGGAGGTCTGGTGATGATGACGGCCAAAGCCGCTGATGCGCTGACGCAGCAGGTGCTCAGCAACAGCGGCGTTCTTGAAGCAAACAGCTTTATTGAAAGGGAAGGGCGAATTATCCTTGATGGCGGAGAGAGCGGCGTGACGCAATCAACCGGCACCATCACCGCCAAAGGGGTTAATCCGGGTGACGTTGGTGGAACCGTAGTGATGACAGGCGACAAGGTCGGGTTGTTCGACTCTGCTGTTGTGGATGTGTCGGGCGAGGCTGGTGGCGGCACGGTGAGTATTGGCGGCGGGTTCCAGGGGAAGGATGCTGCCATTCATAATGCGAGCGCGACGTATGTGGCGCCTGATGCGGTGATTCGTGCTGATGCGATAGGAAGCGGTGATGGTGGCAAGGTGGTGGTGTGGGCGGATGGTGTTACCCGTTTTATGGGGTCACTGAGCGCCAAAGGTGGCTCGATGGGTGGGAATGGTGGTTTTGCGGAGGTTTCAGGCAAAGGGCAGCTTGATTTTCAGGGTGGTGTTGATTTGACTGCGCTTGGGGGGGAGGCTGGGACGTTGTTGCTTGATCCCTATGATGTAACGATTAGTACGGGGACAGATGCAACTATTCCGTCTCCATTTGCTGCTACGGGTAATGATTCTGTTCTCAATGTTACGACACTGCAAAACGCACTTGGTAATGCAAATGTGGAAGTGACTACTGGTAGTTTGGGATCTCAGAGTGGCAACATTACCGTTGCAAATACTGTGGGTTGGTTCACTAATTATTCACTTACCCTTACAGCGGCGAATAACATTGTCATCAATAGCAGTGCTGATATCGTTGCTGTTGGGAATGGTGGTATTACGCTTACGGCAACTGCTGGCTCAATTAACAATGTGGGTAGGGTACGGACGTATGGTACGGGTGTTTTAACTACTCATGCTGCTGGAGCTATTTACGGTGCAGGTAGCTATGATGTGGTTGGAACATCAAACTTTTCCAGTAATAATAACAGTATTACATTAAATGCAGTAACTAATGCCTTCGCCGGCGCGGTTACTGCGACTGCGAATAGTGGAAGTATTTCTCTTACGAATAGTAAAAATACTGTGCTTGGTGCTATTTCGGCGGGTGCAAGTGGTGTAACGGTTGCCTCTACGGGTAACATTACAGGTTCGTCGTCATTTGCATCTGGTGGTGTGGTTAACTTGAGTACGGCACTTAATTCGGCTGGCAGTATTAACTTGAGTGCTTCGTTTAGCAGTACAGGGAACGTCTCTCTTTCTGCTGATACTGTTGGCGGCATTTCCATTCCCGTGATAAGTGGTAATGCCACATTTGCCTCGGTGAGTGCTGGTGGTGCCGTTACTCTTGGTAATGTTGATACTGGGGCACTTACTTTTGATTCTGCAAATGGTAATGTCATTATCGGCAATGCTGCCGCCGGTGGTCAGGCGAGTGGCACTGTTACTGTCAAGGGTTCCTCGATTACGCTGAATGACCCGATCCGCACAATGGGCGGCAACCTGATTTTCGATGTGACCCATGGCACCGGTGCCGGTGCGTTTACGGCAATCGCAGGTGCCATTATTACGACAACTGCTGGCCCTGACACTGGTACAGCTTCCGGCAGTGTTACAGTAACGGCAACGAATGATATTCTTTTGCAGGATATTGTTTCCACCGGTGCGAGCAACACTCTTGGCGTTGGTAGCAATGCCGCTGCAGTAACGGTGACGAGTACTGCTGGTAAAATAAATATTGGTAACGTGACCACCAGCGGTGGCGATGCTTTGTCGGGTGCGACAACCAATCGTAACGGTGGTAATGCTGGCAGTATCATTCTTGGAGCAACGAGTGGCACCATTTACCTTAATGGTGATCTGAAGGCTATTGGTGGTGCTAAAGATGGAACGGGTACGCAAGGTTTGGGTGGATATATTGATGTGAAGACACCTGCGGTGCTTACTTATAATCGTCTTGTGACCAGTGGTTTAACTTCTGGCGATATTGAATTTCAATCAACTATCAATTCCGATACTACCTCGCGCAGTCTGGAAGTGTTGGCAGGTACTGGATTGGTGACGTTCCATGACATTATTGGTGGTACAGCACCATTGTTGTCGCTTAAGGTTACATCATCCACGAATACCAGAATCGAGAAAAACGTTACTACAAATGCTCTGGCTGGTATTGATATTAGTGCTACCAGCACAGTGTTTTTGGGCGTGGATCCGTCAGGAACAGCGAGTCCATTAATCCTTAATACTAATACCGGAAATGGTACGGTTCATTTTCATGACAATACCACCTACCTTGATGATCCAGTAACTATTACTCGTGGATCTGGTGATGTTAATTTTGCTGGTTATCTCTATAGCCAAAGTGGTGAAGCCAACAATTTGACGTTCGATGGTACAGGTGGTGGTGCTATTTCGGTAACATGGGATGTTGGTGGTACTACTGCTCTTGCTACGACTCGATTGGGTGATATTCTGGTTAGCACGGGTACTGACTTGACGTTTGGCTGGTATGTTTCAGCCAAGAGTCTGGTTGCCCTTAATAATTCTGGCGCTTTGAGTATTGCCAATGGTACTAATTGGACTCAGAATTATTACGGAGCCAGTGGTTTACAGCTAAAGACTACCGGGATTAACGACGTAATAGCAAATGACCAAAATATAACGAGTTATAGCGATATTACGGTTGCTGATTCGAGTGCGCCAATTTCTATTACTGCACTTAATGGTTCTTTGACCTTAGGTTCTGAAGCTGATTTGACTGCAGCGGGGGGTACTATTTCATTGACTGGTGTGGGTATTTCCGAATCAAGTGTTACTGATAGTGCAATCAATGCTGGCAGTGGTAAAATTCGTATTGATGGTGGTGGTGGTACGGTAACTTTATATGATAAGCTCGTAACCACAAACGCTGATTCCGGTAATACTCCTGCTATTCTTATTTCCAATACTTCAGGGAATTCTAACCTTCGTTCTGTCACAGCGCAAACTGGCACCTTGCAAGCTGGTTTGGTTGCTGGAACGGCGGCAATAGCGCCATCTCAGAATATTTCTGGTGCAGGGTCATTGCTGCTGATGCAGGATGGTTTGCGTTTACGCACTGAACAGCAAATAAGGCTAACAAGTTTAAATAACAATAGTACGGTTTCGTTTACTATATCAGGAACAGATGGTTCTGGGATTCCGCTTACTGAAACGATTAGTGGACCAAATGGAAATACGGTAAACACCTCAGGTTCTTTCAGAACCATCAATACTATTACAACGAATGCCTCTGCAACAGGGGTGAGTGCTGGAATTGCGTCTAATGATACTGTTGGTGGTTCGTTGGTGCAGAATACGTATTCGTGGAGTACGGATAAGATTGATATCAAAACCTTGTCGGCAGCAACAACCTCAGCAATATCGATAACCAGTGCTAACAACATCATTGATCAGCTTGGTGATTTTTCTGTTGGCAGCTCTCTTGAAGTTGATGCAAAAGGTCGTACGGCAGGCATGGCATTGACCGGCAATGTTACAGCGACAGATGTAATCATTAAAACTGGTCAGACAGCTACTGATGGAATATTAAGGCTTGGAACCAAAAACATTACAGCTACTTCGGGTAATGTTCTTTTACGCGGACGCGGTATTACTCAGTCTGCAGGTTCAACCATTACTTCAGCAGGAACCACCACTTTATATGGAAGCGATTATGCGAGTGGCACAATCGCTGATGTTTCATTGTCAGGTTCAATTGTCAGTGCTTCCACAGTTACTTTTGGTGACGTCAATGACTTGCAGCTTGGTGATATTACTATTGGTTCATCACCTTCGCGAGGTACGTTAAGGTTGGGTATAAATACAGTGCTTTATTATGGCACAAATAGCAGTTGGAACCCTAGCAACATCAATGGAGCAGTTACTCAAGCTGCAGGCACAAGCATAAAAGTAGGAACAATTTATTCTTACTTAACCTATGGTGCAATTACGTTAGCTAACGTAAACAATGAGATCCAGTATCTTGATAGAATTTATCGCGGTGGCGCTCTTTCGATTTATGATAACGATATTGAAAATAATGGTTTAGCGTTATCTGGTAATGTTTATGAAGGGACTGTTACCAATTCGGTGAAGATTGAAACAGCAGGAGACTTAAGTCTTGGTGGATATTATATCTACGCTCAAGGTATTACGCTGTCAGGCAAGTCCATAGCAGATACAGGAGGTGGAAGAATTTGGGCAGATCGGAATATTGGCGATGACCTCGTGTTGCAGGCAAATGGAGGTAGTGTAACGCTATCAGGTGATTACCGAACAACTGGTGCTGGCAATGACATTATTATTCGTCGGGCTGGTAATGTGCAGCTTGGTAGTTATACCTATTCCAGTTCCGTACTGGAGCTTGGCTCTCTTGGAACTGGTGGCGCTATTGCGGCCAGTCAGGCGGTGTCAGGTGCTTCTAACCTGATACTGAATGGTTCTATTATAAGCGGGGGAACAGCGACTTTTGGCCCCGGCCAACGGGTTGCTATCAGCAGTACAGGGGCTGACAGTAGTGTCTTTTTTACGGTGACAGGTACCGATATGTTTGGCCGTGCTCAGAACGAAATAATCTCTGGTGTCAACGCCACCACTACAGTCTCAGGTTCTCAATACTTCTCCACCATTACTCAGATTGCGGCCAGTGGCGCAGCAACGGGCAATGTGACTGTCGGTACGGCTGATGAAAAGATTGCGGGCAATGTTACAGAGTCTGGTTACATCGCCTCTATACCAACCATCAAAGGGCAGGTGGGTGGTTCGGTGACATTACAGAGTAGTAATAATCAATTCCAGAATATAGATGATTTTACTGCTGGTAGTGATCTTTTCCTCACCAGTCGCCCTTCAACGCTTTCCGTGACTGGCTCAGTAGTTTCTACTGCGGGCAGCATTAATATTGAAAATTACTACTATCATCTAACGGTTACCGGTTCTGTTACAGCCAATGCCGCAAGCAAAAGTGTTACGCTGAAAGGTAATGCTAATTCATTAAATGGATGGGGATTTACGACCAGTGTGCAAGGTCCGGTTTCTGCCGGTTCCGGTGGTATCAATCTCTCTTCGACGTATGGTTTAGTTAGTACCGGTGGCAGTGGTACTTTGACTTCAACAGGTGCGATCAATATTTTTTCTGCTCCTAATTACAGCAGTGGCGGATCTACCGATTACAGTACCACCATCAATGCAGCAGTTTCCGCTGGTGTTGGTGGTAACAGTAATATTATTATTAACTCTGCAGGTGCTTTCAGCAACAACAGTGCCGGTGCACTGACGGCTACGGGAAGTGTGGCGATCAAAACGTTCTGGGATGGTGTCAATAAGAGAAATTTGACTCTTGCCGGAAATGTTAGTGCAGGTATAAGTGGTATCAAACTTACTTCAAGCGGTACGATTAATCAGACAGGCGGTATTCTTTCAACATTGGGGACGTTGTCCGGGCCTGATCAAAGCGGCGGTTCGGCAGGTAACGCATATCCATCAGCACGTGGCGCTGTTACGCTGACTCAGAACAACCTGGTTGGTAATCTGGGCTCCTTTTATCTTTTGGGAGGTGGATCTGACGCATTCAGTTTTACCGATGCTGGCGGTGGACTCACGTTAGCTGGTGAGATTGAGAATTCGAATGGCGCAGTGACCATTTCAACTAAGGGTGGAGCTTTGGCCCTGTCGAGTTACAATGTTTATGCTGGTGGTCGGGCAAGTGGTGGGGCAAATATTGTACTAACTGGTCAGGGAATTACTCAAGGTGCAGGGAGTATCATCAGTACCACTGGAGGAACAACTGATACTGCTCGTACAACGTCTAATGGAGGTGGAACCATCACTGTGACTGGTCATGATGGTACGGCATCAGACGCTATTACCCTCAGTGGCACGTTGTCAACAGTGAGTATAAGTGGTACAGCTATAACCATTCGCGGAACAGGTGATCTGGTGCTGCCAAATATTACGGCACCAAATGGTAGTTTAGTATTGGGTGATGATACGGCGACCATCGGCCTGATTACTGGCAATATTACGCAGAGTAATTCTACTTTAATTGATGTTACCACTCTGAACATTGGTACTGCGACGAATTCTATTGTTGGGTCAGCAGTTGTGGCCAATGCCAGCAACAAGATTGTGAATCTTGGCACGATCAAGGTAGGGGACGGTACAGTGAATTATGATCTTGATGTTAACGATTCGACCAACGGACTTACACTGACCCAAAATATCATCAGCGCTGGTGGTATTCGTTTGATTACCGCAACTGGTACTGGTAATCCAGCAGGTATTCTGGCACTTGGAACCAAAAACGTGTATGCCGCCGGTAATATTTATCTTGGTGGAGATACTATTACGCAATCATCAGGTTCTACCATTAATGCAGATTATAACAATGGCAGTTTAACAGGTGGCAGTATTCGCCTTGATGGTGGAGGAGGTAGTAACAATATCACGTTGAGTGGTACGGTAGTTACCGACAATAGCAGTAGTACAGCAATTCAGATTGTATATGCCGCAAATGCTACGTTGAACGTTGTTTCGGCAACTGCAGGCACTGTGGCACTGGGTATTCCGGCAGATACTGATGGTGCGAGTACTCCGGCAAAACCACTAACAGGTACAGTCAGCCAAGTAGCAACTAGTGGCACAATCTCCGCAGCGACACTTGCCGGAAATGCTGGAATTGTTACGATTACCCAAAGCAACATTGATAACCTTGGAGCCTTTACTACTTCAGGAACATTGACGCTTAAAGATCAGGGCGGCGCGGGTACAGCCGGTTTGAAATTCAACGGTAATGTAACGGTTGGTGGCACAACGGTTATTGAGACAACTGGTGGTGTTCTGAATTTGGATACGTATAAGCTTGATGCAAGCGGTGGTACAGGCTATGGTATTACTCTCAAGGGTGTAGGTGTTTCGCAGACCACTGGTTCGCAAATCAAAGCAACCACTGCAGATATTTGGGGCGGTACCGGAAATATTGATCTGTTCAGCAATCTCAATGACTTTACCGGGCAGGTAACGGTGCATTCTACTGGCACACAAGTGAGCGTACAGGATGCCAACCAGCTTAGCATGGCTGCGTTGACAGGGTTACTTGATCCAACCACATCAGTTAAGCTGTATGCTGGTACGCAGCTTTTACTGACTACGGAAGATATTACAACATCTTCCGGTAATCTTGAGTTTAAATCGCTGGGTTCAATCCTTAATACACCGGGCAAGCTGACAACTGGCAGTGGTAATATTACCCTGTATGCGTCAACAACTTTGTCGCTTGCTGAAAAGATAACGTCCACCAGCGGAAATATTACCATTGATGGTGCAACAATTGCCAGTCGTGCAGGTGCTGCCGATTACATTGAAACCGGAGGCAGCGGTACTCTTGACATTACTGCAAGAACTAGCGATTTTACCCAAGGATCGGATGTATTGTACAAAACGGTTAACGGTAATATTACGTTGACTGCACTTGGTGGTAATGCAACACTTGCAAATATTCAATCAACAACCGGCAAGCTGGGTATAACCGCAGGTGGTAATATTCTTCAGCTTTCGGGAACAGCAATTACCGTTGGTACCATTGATGCGCTGACACGTAAAGATTCTGGTGGGGCTATTACCTTGACGGAAGCAAATAATGATGCAGTTTATATCCGTATGCGCAGCTTGAATACGGCTGGTAGTGCAACTGATGCAGGTATTATTCAGTATCAGGATAAAACTGGTTTTGCAGTGCAGGAAATACTTACCACAGGCAATGCAACACTCACCTCACATGGTGATATCACTACCAATACGGATAATTTCACTCCCGGTACAGTATCAGCAAATACTTTTACCGTTAAAACGTTACATGCTACAGGTGCTGGTGTTTCCCTTACCAATGCCAACGATGTCAATACACTTACTATCCAAGTGCGCAATACTGATGATTCAGCAATTGCTGGTAATACGACAGGCCCTGCCGCTACGATTTATTTTACCGACAGCGATGGATTTTCCGTTACAAGTATTGAGACTGGTGGCAGCACAGTACTGACGGCAGGCGGTGCCGTTACTCAGACAGGCGCAATTATTTCTGCCAAACTGGGGTTGTCGGGCGCTGGTGCTTATACCTTCAACGCAGGCTCTGGCACGCCAATCAACGAAGTGGGCACTTTTGCGTCTAATTCCACGGGAGCTGTTAACTTTACAACGAAGCTTGCTCTTACTATTGGTAGCGTTAATCCAACAGGTATTACCTCGGGTGGTGCGGCTGTTACCATTAGTGCGCCAAGTATTTCTTCAAGTGGAGTTACTATTGATACCAGAAGCAGTTCAGTCAGTACTAATGGTGGTGCAGTTGCTCTGAATACCACCGGTAGCGGTGTGGTTGGGAACTTGACCATTGGTAACATTATCACCTCTGGCACTAACGCAGCCGTTAGTTCAGGAAATGGTGGTGGTAGTGCGGGCAACATCACCTTGACAGCGGCAGGTGAAACACTTTCCGTAGAGGGCACAATAACTGCCAGAGGAGGTGCCAAGGATGGAAATGGTACAAACGGTGCTGATGGTACGGTGAAACTCTTTGCCGCAGCCGGTGCGGTTAGTCAAGCTGATGGCACGAATGAAATCAATGCAGGCAAGGTGCTGGTAAGCGCCAAGAGTAGTTCCAGTTTGCTTGATACTGGTAATACTGTTGATTTTGTAGCGGCAACAATTGGTTCGGTTACGGATTACGGTCAGAACTTTACTTATCGCAGTGGCTCAGCGTTTTCAGTTGGAGGTGGCGAAAGTGGTATTACCGGTATCACCACGCAAGGTGGTTTCGTTGATATTGGGGCAAGCGATGTTGCTGTTTCGGTGATTGAAGCAATTTCTACTAAAGGCGGAAACTTCTCGGCTACGGGAGTGCGGAGCTTTAACTCTTCAAATGTTACCATCAGCACTTCAGGGTACGTTGGTTATGCAGATACTTTGCGTAAAGATGGTGGTACTATTAATATTACTACAACTTCCAACAATGGGAGTATTGTTACAGGAGAACTTGCAAGTACTGGTGATTCCAGTAATACTGCCAGTGCTGCTGGTGGTTCCATTACTTTGAATGCGCATGGAACATTGACTATTAGTACCATAACATCATCAGGTGTACTTACGGGTGCAGGTGGGGTGGTTAGTCTGACAGGTGCTTCCATCAATATTGGTGGCAATGTTGATAGTGGTTCTCCCAATGCGGATGGCGGCGCAATTGGCATCAATGGTCCAGTTACGGTGACAGGTGGTAATCGTATGCTTTCCACTGGCTCAGGTGCAGGCACCATCATCTTCTCAAGCACGATTAACAGCGATGGCACAGCGCGTGGTTTGTCGCTTACTGCCGGCACGGGCAATATTTTAATTACCGGTGTTGTGGGTGCTACATCGCCGCTGGGTGCAATCAATATTCCTTCAGCCCACGATGTTACCACTGCTGCTGTTACCGCGGCAAGCTTTACGCAACAAGCGGGTACCGGCACGACCACACTTGGTGGCACAACAACGCTTGGTGGTAACCTTAGCTTCATCGGTACAAATCTTGCCGTGAATGCTGGCGTGGGTGCCACAGGTACGGTTATTGTTACCAACTCTGGTTTGTTCACCACGGCTGCTGATGGCGACATTACTGCTGCGCTCGGCCTTACGCAAAACGGTGCAGGCAGCAACGAACTGGCAGGCAACATCGGTACCACGAATACCAGTATTGGATTTTTGAAGCCTGTCAAACTCACAGGCAATGTTGCCATGAGCACCGATACTGGTGCTGGTAACATTGTGTTTAGTGAAACGGTTGATAGCGATGCTTCAGCACGCAATCTGACGCTGAACGCTGGGACGGGCAATATTACATTCACCGGTCAGGTTGGTACTATTCATGCGTTGGGAGCAATGGCGCTTAACAGCGGTGGTACTACAACGTTTACAGCATCAGTAACAGCAGGCAGTGTAACTACGGATGCCGCTGGTACAGGCACCACAGCTATCAACGGTGGCGCGGTAACAACCACAGGTGGTACGCAGGTTTATAACGATAATGTAACGTTAGGCAGCAATACCACTCTTACGGGTTTAACAATTACGACAAAAGGCACTGTTTCAGGAGGCTCTGGTTATCTTTTGAAAGTAGATGGCGCTGCCGTGTTTGGCGATGCTGCCGCTGATACTGTTACCGGATTAACCACGCTTGAGGTAACCGGTACGACAACCATCCACACGAATACGATTACAAGCGCTAATGCGCAGACCTACACGGGTGCAGTAACGATTGGTGCTGCAAATACGGTGCTGAGCACCACGGCTGATGGCGCAATTTTATTCAGCAATACGGTTAACTCGGCAGATTCGGCAGTTAATGCGCTGACGGTTTCCAGTGGTCTTGGCGCGGTAACGTTCACTGACGTTGTTGGTGGCGGTACGAATGGTGCACTCGGAGCATTAGTGGTCAACAGTGGTGGACTGACAAAGTTCACCAAAGCGGTGACGGCTGCAAGTGTTGTAACAAACTCTACCGGTACGGTGGAAGTCGATGGCAACGTAACGACGACGACCACACAGCATTACGGTGAATTATTCACGCTTGGTGCAGATGTGACGTTGGCGGGTACCACCCTGACGTTTGATAATACGGTAAATGGCTCTGGTGATGGTACTGAAGGGTTGACTATTACAGGCATTGCAGTGTTTGGTAATACGGTGGGTGTAGGCACAGGAACAGCGCTGGAATACCTGACGGTCAGTAATACAACCACTCTTGCCGGAAATGTAACGACAAAACAGGTTAATTCAGGAACAGGCAATCAGACCTATAGTGGAATGGTAACGCTGACCGGACCGGTGACTCTGACTGGCACTGGCGGCACGGTGTCGTTGAATGGCGGTTTGTCAGGGGGCAACAAAGCGTTGACGATAAGTGCAACAGCCGTGAATCTTGGTGACGGCACCGGCACGGACAGCCTGACGGGGTTGGGTATCGTTGATATTACCGGTGCGACGACGATCAATGCTGATGCGATTGATAGCGCCGGTTATACTCAGAGCTACCACAGCGCGGTGACGCTGGGGGCAACAAATACGGCAAAAACGTTAACGGCGAGCACGGCAACGTTTGACAATACGGTAGATGCGACGACGAAGGGCAAGGAAACGCTGACGATAATAGGCAGTACCGTTTTCAAGAACATGGTTGGTTCCACGAAAGAGCTTGGTGCTTTGAGTGTTTCAGGCACGACGGCGTTCAACAGCGGAGCGACGAGTGTCAAGACTGACAGCGCGGGTGGAGGTACAGGCAACCAGACGTACAGTGGAACTATCACGTTGGGTGATAACGTCAGCCTTGCAGCAACAGGTGCAGGCACGATATCGCTGAACGGTGGTGTAACGGGTGGCGCTAAGAATTTGACGATCAATGCCGTGACGTTGGTGAACCTCGGCGATGGTACTGATATCGATAGCCTGACGGGCTTGGGTATCTTTAGTGTTACCGGTGCTACGACGATCTATGCAGATGCGATTAATAGTGGCACGAATGCACAGGTCTACAATAGTGCTGTAACGTTGGGTGCAGATGTAGTATTGACAGGCAGTACGGTAACGACGAAAGGTACGGTTAATGGTGGATCAACGCATAGCTTGAAGGTTGCTGGCACTGCTGTGTTCGGTGATGGCAATGGCGATACAGTTACTGGTTTGACCACGTTGGAGGTTACCGGTGCGACAACCATTAACACCGATACGATTACCAGCGCCGATGCGCAGACTTACACGGGCGCAGTGACTATTGGTGCTGCAAATACGGTATTGAGCACGGTGAATGATCCCATTTTGTTCGGCAGCACGGTAGATTCGGAGGCTTCTGAAAATAATGCGCTGACGGTTAACGCTGGTTCTGGTGCGGTGACGATCACAGGAGCGGTAGGTAGTGGCGTATCGCTTGGAGCATTGACGGTGAACAGCACTGGGGCTACTTGGTTTAAGTCAACAGTTGCGGCTTCGAGTCTTGAAACGAATGCTGATGGTACGGTGCAGGTAGATGGCGATGTTACCACTACGGGAGGTACGCAGATCTATAACGAAAATTTGACACTCGGAGCAAACCTCACTCTGACGGGCTCTGTGACAACAAAAGGGACGTTGGCAGGCGGTGATCACACACTCAAGATTACAGGCAATGCCGTCTTCGGTGACACAACTACTGATACTGTTACTGGTTTGACAACTTTGTGGGTTACCGGAACAACAGCCATAAATACCGACACCATCACCACAACTGGTACACAGACCTACACTGGCACGATGACGTTGGGTGCGAGCAGTAGTCTGACCAGCGATAGTGGTGCAATTGTTTTCAGCGATACGCTAAACAGCGCAGATGCAACTGTACGCAGTCTCGCTCTCAAATCAACTGCTGCCGCTCAAAACTTCGGAGGAGCTGTGGGCGGCACTTATGCACTGGATATTCTGCGTATCGAATCGGCTGGTGTTACACAAGGCGTTTCTGCATCAGTCAAAGCTGCCAAGCTGGCCATCAAGTCGAGCGGTGCTGTGACGTTGGAGAATGCGAGCAATGATATTAATGTTCTGGCAGCCCAGCTTGCAAGTAGCGCTTCGCTCTCTTTTGTGGATGTTGATGGTTTGACCATCGGCACTATCGGAGCGACAGGCTTGCAGATCAGTGGTATTTCCGATGGTCTCGGCACCTCCAACGTCTCGCTGACGGTTGGTGGTCTGCTTGATCAAGAGGCATCCGCGCTTGTGACACTGAAGGGTAATCTCACGATAGATACTACCAGTTTTGATGCTGACGATGTCAGTTTCAAGAATACTGCTACAGGTGGAACAGTGTTGGACAATTCCCTTGTTGCAGGTGATTTTTCGCTTGTCAGCAATGGCAATGTCACCCAGCGTCTTAACGGTACATCACCTAACCAGACCGACGCATTCCTGCAGGTGGGAGGCGTCTTCAATCTGACCGGAGGTGCTTTTATTCAAGGTGATTCAGCCGATAACCTGTTCGGTGGAGGTGGCGCAGCGACAGCTTCAAACCAGATAAAACTTCTGGGTGTGATTACGCTGAGCATGAGCGGCACTACTCTTCACGCCGCTGCCACTACAAACGGTACATCTACTACCAGTAGTGCTGATATTACACTTGAAAACAGAGGATCGGGAATCAGTGTCATCAGCGATGCTGGCGGAAAGAGCATCAGCGCCGTCACCAATGGCAATGCCGTGCAGCTTGGCCTGAGCAACAGCATGGGAGGTTTTGTCAAAATTACGACGAAGGGGACATACGTAAACGCGGGATCGCCTGTGGCTACCGGTATTTTGCAGAGCGGCGCGCTGAGTCTGGATGCGGCCTCTTTTATGGTACAGCAGAGTACGGCAAATATGACGTCGCCTATCACTGGTCATGGTGTACTCAATTTGAATATGCCAGGAAATATTTTTACCGGTTTCGTCTCTTTGACATCGTTGGGTATGGATGCCAACATTCAAACCGCTGCAGACCTGAAGTTTGGTGCTGTCAATGTCGGAAAGCTGACTGTCACGGCTGGTTCCTGGAACGTAACCCAGGATACCGGCACCATCCTGCGTGCCACTGAACTGGCTCTGGCCAGCGCCAGTTCAGTAATGCTGACCAATCCCAACCTGGTGGGTACACTTACTGGCGCAACGACTGGCGTTGTGCAATTCCGCAATGAGCAAGATCTCATCGTAGGTGCAGCCAGCCTGTCGACCACAACTCCAGGCTCACCTATTACGTTGAGTCTGCTGGGAGAGCTCACGCTTTCTGGAATACTGAATAGCGGCTCAGCCTCAACCAGCATTGTGGCTCTTGCCGGTACGCCAATATTCCTTGGTAGTACGGGTACGGGAATGAATCTTTCCAATACTGAGTTGGCTAAAATCACCACTACCGGGAGAACCAGCTTTGAATCGGTGTCGGTATCCGGTGGAACGCAAGGTCATATTGCGGTTGGTACTGCAAATTTCAGCGCTGCTGGCGATGTGTCGCTGACGGCATCTGCGGTCAGTCTTGGTGGCGCAATCACCAATACGGGCAAAAATTTTGATGTGCATGGCGCGGCAATACTGACGGCTGACACAACCTTGACCGGTGCTGGAATTACGTTCAGCAGCACGGTTAAATCTGATGGAGTAGCCAACCGTAGCCTTTCCGTTACAGACAGTGGTT
>SESD01000847.1_pt1 | contig 18100 bp, 17 predicted proteins | sample 3171411 | NCBI WGS metagenome assembly SESD01 (sample SAMN06051880, study PRJNA518727) | freshwater metagenome | biome: subpolar coniferous forest; feature: holomictic lake; material: water; isolation source: holomictic Lake 442, 16.5 m depth | place: Canada: near Kenora, Ontario | collected...
CTGATACCGGCACTATTGACCCGGCAGCATCTTATATAGTTTGCTATGGTGTTTAATAAATAATTAAGTGTTATTAAAAAACCCGCTTCTTGCGGGTTTTTTAATATTGACTGTTTCAACAAAATTAATTTTATGCATAGAGATTAATTTTTGAGGTGTTTTTAGTCTAAAAATCGTAGTTAATAATTAACGGCGCATGATCGCTAAATCGTTCATCTTTATAAATACTAGCGGCACTAGCTTTATCGGCAATAAGGGGCGTCGCTATTTGATAGTCGATACGCCAACCCACATTTTTAGCCCATGCTTGGCCACGGTTGCTCCACCAGGTATAGCATTCGTCAGTAGTATTGGGATGTAATTTTCTATAAACATCTACCCAGCCAACTTGGTCGAATAATTCAGTCAGCCAAGCGCGCTCCTCTGGTAAAAACCCGGAGTTTTTCTTATTGCCTTTATAGTTTTTTAAATCCACTTCTTTGTGTGCGATATTCCAGTCGCCACAAATGACGATTTCGCGGCCACTTGCTATGAGTGTTTGTAAATGCAACATAAATCGCGCCATGACGCTCAATTTGAATGCCTGCCGATCTTCTCCGCTAGAGCCGGAAGGTAAGTACAGTGAAATGACACTTAAATTGGCAAATTGACATTCAATGTAACGACCTTCGATATCAATATCCGCCACATCATTATTACTACTGGCTAAACCTTCAATGACCACATCGGGTTTTATTTTTGAATAAATACCAACACCACTGTAGCCTTTTTTTTCAGCATAATGAAAATTACCATAATAGCCTGCGGGCTTAAGCATTTCAGGGGACATGTCAGCAGCTTGCGCTTTGAGTTCTTGCATGCAAATAATGTCGGCATCTTGTTTTTTTAACCAAGTTTGCACGCCTTTATTTGTTGCAGAACGTATGCCGTTTAGGTTTAGCGATATAATCTTCAAAACTGATTCCTTAAATTGACACGATTTAATTAATACCATGACATCAAACAATACAAAAGTAGTGAGTCCAAAAACTATCTCAGCTCAAGTTAGCCTAGATTTTATCGCATTTGCGGTACAAAAAGAGGTATTGCGCTTTGGCGAATTCAAAACAAAAGCAGGTCGCACCAGCCCTTATTTTTTTAATGCGGGCTTGTTTAACGATGGTGAAAGTTTGATGAAGTTGGGCGAATTTTATGCCACTGCTATTGCAAATTCAGGTATTGAGTTTGACATGTTATTTGGCCCCGCTTATAAAGGTATTACCTTGGCCGCCAGTATTGCGATTGCGTTTGCTAAAAATGGCCGAAATGTGCCTTATGCATACAATCGCAAAGAAGCCAAAGATCACGGCGAGGGCGGTGTGATTGTTGGGAGTCCATTAAAAGGCCGAGTGCTCATCATTGACGACGTAATTTCGGCGGGAACATCAGTAAGAGAGTCCGTTGCGCTGATAGCAGCCAATGGCGCTAGCGCTTGTGGTGTAGCAATTGCAATTGATAGGCAAGAAAAAGGTTTGGGCGAGCTATCTGCTGTGCAAGAAGTCATTAAACATAATCAATTGCCAGTGTGCGCGATTGCAAACTTAAGTGACTTAATGACTTATTTGCACGGTCAGCAAGATATGGTAGCTAACTTATCGGCGGTTAGTGCATACCGTCAACAATACGGCGTAAGTTAACGCTAACTCAATAGAAAAAAGCTAAGCGTTAAGTTTTTTCTTCAGCATCTCGTTGACCTGTGCAGGGTTAGCTTTACCTTTTGAGGCTTTCATGGCTTGGCCAACAAGCGCATTAAAGGCTTTTTCTTTACCTGCTTTAAATTCTTCTACCATTGCCGCGTTAGCAGCTAATACTTCATCAATAATGGCTTCAATTGCACCACTGTCGGATTCTTGTTTTAGACCTTTTGCCGCAATAATAGTATCTACGTCACCTTCATCCGCCCACATCGCCTCAAACACTTGCTTAGCAGCATTGTTTGAAATCGTGCCATCCGCAATACGTTTTAGTAATTGTGCGAGTTGCTGTGCGCTGATGGGCGAAGTATTGATATTTTTATCTTCACTGTTTAATTTAGCAGAAACGCTACCCATTACCCAGTTAGCGGTTTGCTTTGGTTCCGCTCCGGCATTGACCACAGCTACAAAATAATCGGCTAAGTCTCGCGAGGTTGTTAAGCTACTTGCATCGTAGCTTGATAGCTCATACTGCGCTTCTAAGCGAGCCTTCATGGCTTCTGGTAGTTCTGGCATATCAGCACGAACTAGCGCTTTGTCCCCTTCGGTAATCATTAGAGGCAGTAAATCAGGGTCCGGGAAGTAGCGGTAGTCATTGGCTTCTTCTTTGCTACGCATGGCGCGCGTTTCGCCGGTGTCAGGGTTAAATAAAACGGTTGCTTGTTGAATTTTTCCACCATCTTCTAGTGTTTCTATTTGCCAGCGTGTTTCATATTCAATGGCTTGCGTCATAAATTTGAATGAATTGAGGTTTTTAATCTCTCGCCGTGTTCCTAGTTTTTCTGTGCCTTTCGGGCGTACCGACACGTTGACATCACACCGAAAACTACCTTCTTGCATGTTGCCGTCACAGATGCCTATCCATTGCACGAGTTCATGCAGTTTTTTTGCATAAGCTACAGCTTCAGCGGCAGAACGCATATCAGGCTCGGTGACGATTTCCAGTAATGGCGTACCTGCTCGGTTAAGGTCAATACCGCTCATGCCCTCAATGGCCCCATGTACAGATTTGCCAGCATCTTCTTCTAAATGCGCACGCGTAATGTTGACTACTTTTTCATAGGCGGCATTTTTACCTTGTGCCGGCACTTGTATGGAGACTGCGCCTTTACCTACTACTGGCAGTTCAAATTGGCTAATTTGATAGCCTTTAGGTAAGTCTGGGTAAAAATAATTTTTACGAGCAAACACAGAGCGCGGTGCAATTTCAGCATTGATAGCGAGACCAAATTTAATTGCACAATGAACCGCTTGCTTGTTTAACACTGGCAATACACCAGGCAAGGCAAGGCTGACCTCGCAAGCTTGGGTATTAGGTTCTGCGCCATACTTGACTGAGGCGCCTGAAAAAATCTTAGTATTTGTTTGCAGTTGGGTGTGAGTTTCTAACCCAATAACGACTTCCCATTCCATTATGCTATTCCTTCTGACGTATTCAAGTTTGGTGCTTGAGTATGCCAATCTGTTACTTGTTGGTACTGATGTGCCACGTTAAGCATGCGCGCTTCATCAAAATAGTTGCCAATAATTTGTAAACCTACTGGCAATAATTTTTTATCATCGCTTTGGGCAAAGCCTGCCGGCACACTCATGCCTGGTAATCCCGCTAAATTGGTAGAGATGGTATAAATGTCTTGTAGATACATGGCAACAGGATCATCTACTTTTTCACCTGCTTTAAAAGCGGTTGATGGTGCTGCAGGGCCCATGATGACGTCACATTGTTTAAATGCTTCAACGAAGTCTTGTGCAATTAAACGACGAATTTGTTGCGCTTTTAGGTAATAGGCATCGTAATAGCCAGCACTCAACACATAGGTGCCAATTAAAATTCGACGTTTCACTTCAGCACCAAAGCCTTCAGCACGGCTCTTGCAGTACATGTCCATTAAATCTGTATATTCCGCAGTGCGATGTCCATAGCGAACACCATCATAGCGCGACAAATTACTAGAAGCTTCCGCAGGAGCTAAAACGTAGTAAACAGGAATCGATAAACCGGTATTAGGTAGTGAAATTTCTACAATTTCAGCGCCTAATTTTTTGTATTTTGCAATAGCACTTTCAATGACTTTGCCGACATTTGCATCTAAACCGTCTGCAAAAAATTCTTTGGGCAAGCCAATTTTTAAACCTTGTAGCGGTTTATTTAAATCTCGGGTGTAATCTTCTTTTTCGCGATTTAAGCTAGTGGAATCTCGTTCATCAAAGCCCGCCATAACATTCATCATTAAAGCGCAGTCTTCAGCATTTTTTGCCATAGGCCCAGCTTGATCTAGCGATGAAGCAAACGCAATCATCCCGAACCGTGAAACCACACCGTAAGTGGGTTTTAAACCAGTTAGTCCACACAGTGAAGCAGGTTGACGAATTGAGCCGCCAGTATCTGTCCCTGTTGCTGCCGCACAAAGTCTTGCTGCAACTGCAGCAGCGCTACCACCACTACTACCGCCAGGAACGCGATCGAAACTCCACGGGTTTTTAACGCTACCAAAGTAACTGGTTTCGTTTGATGAACCCATTGCGAATTCATCCATATTCGTTTTACCCAAGTTGACAGCACCTACGGCATCAAATTGACTAATCACATGTGCATCATATGGGGCAATAAAGTTTGCCAGCATTTTAGAGCCACAAGTGGTTTGCCAGCCTTTTGCACAAAAAATATCTTTTTGTGCGATGGGTATACCCGTTAAAGGCGCTGCATTGCCAGCGGCAATGCGAGTATCTGCCGCTTTCGCTTGCGCTAAACTTTTTGCCTCATCTAAAGCAATGTAGGCATTAATATTGGGGTTATATTGGGTAATGCGTGTCAAAAATGTTTGCGTGAGTTCAACGCTAGAAATCTTTTTACTTTGGAGCATATCTCCAAGTTGTTTTAAGCTAAAGTTGATTAAATTGCTATTAGTCATGATTATTCGATTACTTTAGGAACAAGATACAAGCCGCCTGCTACGGCTTGCTCAGCAGAGCCATTGCCTAAGGCGGGTGCATTTTTTTGAAATTCATCGCGTAGATTGGTTTTAGTGACTACATCATCACGTAACCGTTGGCTTAAGTCTTGTGAGTGTGACATAGGCTCAATGCCTACAGTATCAACTGCTTGCATTTGCTCGATCAAGCCCAGAATGCCAGTAAGCTTAGTTAATGTGGAGTTAGCGTCGGTGTCACTAATTTCGATGCGCGCTAAATGCGCGACTTTTTTAATATCTTCAATGCTTAATGCCATGCTTCAATAATCCGAATTTAAATGGGCAGCTTGCTAGCCGAACCTTAGTTTATGGTTTTTGTAATGGTTAATGACTTACTTGTTTTGTAATAAGTTGTAATCACATCTTAATTTTCAACAAGATATGCGGTATTATACCTTGATTTTACAGGCGCCTAAATTGCGCTTATGTATTTACTTAGTGCATCGAGTCGTCATCTTGCATCAAATCACAGGAAAAACACAATGTTAGGCTTTTTAACCAGTTACTTTTCAAATGACCTTGCTATCGATTTGGGTACAGCCAACACCCTTATTTACGCGCGTGGCAAAGGTATAGTTTTAGATGAGCCGTCCGTTGTCGCGATTCGCCTTGAAGGTGGACCAGGCGGCAAAAAAATTCTGCTAGCGGTTGGCGCTGAAGCCAAAGGCATGCTCGGACGTGCACCATCAAACATCCAGGCTATTCGCCCAATGAAAGACGGCGTAATTGCAGATTTTACGATTACCGAGCAAATGCTCAAATACTTTATCCGTCGTGTGCATGATGCTCGTTGGTTTTCACCTAGCCCACGCATCATCATTTGTGTACCTGTTGGATCTACACAAGTTGAGCGTCGTGCTATTAAAGAATCCGCTGAACGTGCAGGGGCTAAACAAGTATTTTTAATTGAAGAGCCAATGGCGGCGGCAATCGGTGCTGGTATGCCAGTTTCTGAAGCAACCGGTTCGATGGTGGTGGATATTGGTGGCGGGACTACTGAAGTGGGCGTTATTTCACTAGGCGGTATTGTCTACGCTAAATCAGAGCGCGTTGGTGGCGATAAATTTGACCAGGCGATTATTGATTACATTCGTCGCAATTACGGCATGCAAATTTCTGAGCCTACTGCTGAAGCGATTAAGAAAAAAATTGGCTCTGCGTTCCCAGGTTCTGCTGTATTAGAAATGGAAGTCACAGGTCGCAACCTTGCAGAAGGCTTGCCGCGTAAATTCACTATCTCAAGCAACGAAATTTTAGAAGCGCTGACTGAGCCATTGAATGCAATTGTTGGCGCAGTAAAATCTGCTTTAGAACAAACGCCACCTGAATTAGGCGCAGACATTGCTGAAAAAGGTATGGTACTTACTGGCGGCGGCGCTCTGTTGCGCGACCTGGATAGATTGCTGGTAGAAGAAACTGGTTTGCCAGTGATTGTTGCAGAAGATCCTTTAACTTGTGTAGCGCGTGGCTGTGGACGTGCGCTAGAAGAGATAGATAAGTTGGGCAGCATATTTGCTTATGAATAAGCATGGCATAAATTGCACATATTTTAAGTGTAATTTTTAAGCTTTTAGATAGTAAAATTTAGGCCGTGTATACGGCCTAAATTTCATAATAAAGGCTTAACCAAAATAATCCAGCTATAGATGACTGTTTTAAGGTCTATTTTTTGACAAAGTATAACTTCAAGGTAACTCTAATAGATTAGAGTTAATGAGCACAACTTAACTAATGGCACGCCATTTTAATAACAATCTTGAGCAACAACAGGCCCCTGCATTTTTCGTGCGTGGCCCTAGTGCCATGGCGCGCCTAGCTTTTTTCTCAGTGTTGTCACTAGCTTTAATGGCTGCTGACTCGCGATTGCAATATTTGCTGAGCGTGCGCCAAACCTTACAAACGCTATTACACCCCCTACAAATTCTAGCAAATACGCCATCACAACTTTACCGTGATGCGGGTGAATATTTTTCAACACATGATTATTTGCTAAGTGAAAACAAACATTTAAAACAGCATGCACTTCAACAAGATATTGCGCTTCAGAAATTTAACACGCTAGCGCTTGAAAATGAGCATCTTCGCCAACTACTGGAAGCGAATAAAACGATTGTGCAAACCAGCGTAGCAGCCGAGATTATGCATGTAGGCCGAGATTTATTCAGTAGAAAGATTATTGTTAATCGCGGGGAATCACATAAAATTGCTGCGGGTGAGGCGGTAGTCGACGCTACCGGGGTAATTGGCCAAGTGACTCGTGTTTACCCGCTAACTAGCGAAGTGACGCTCATCACTGATAAATCTTTAGCGATTCCAGTACAAATAGAGCGTAATGGCTTACGTGCTATTGCTTTTGGACATGGCCGCGATAACACCTTAGATTTACCCTACTTGCCAGCCAATGTAGACATACGTCGTGGGGATAGGTTAGTGACTTCTGGTATTGATGGCGTTTATCCTACAGGCCTTTCTGTCGCCACTGTTTCTAAAATTGAGATTACTCCAGATTCACCCTTTGCCCACATTATTTGCGCACCTACAGGTGGCGTTGAAAACCATCGACAAGTGCTTGTGGTCCGTATGCCAAATATTGAAGTGCAGGCTGAAGCGGAGTTGCCGCCAACATTAGTGCTAAAAGCAATTGATGCTCAAAAGGCAGTAAAAGAGTCGCCGGTAAAGCTTGAAGCAAAGCAAAAAAAGCCGGCGCAGTTGAATCATATGAGTAAGCAACATGTACACGAATAAGCTCAAGTCAATTTACTTATCGATCTTACTGGCATTAATTTGTTTGCTATTACCATGGTCTGGGTTTGCATTAACTATGCGGCCTGATTTTATGCTACTTGTCATTATATTTTGGCTAATACGTGCGCCTAATCTCTGCAATGTCGGTACTGCATGGTTTGTGGGGTTGTTTGTAGATTTAGCTACAGGTGGAATTTTTGGCCAATATGCGTTGGCCTACACCATTACTGCTTTTTTTGCAGTGAGTTACCAGAAACGCTTAGTGCTATTTAATGGCACGCAACAATTGTTCTATGTATTCATATTGCTTTTTATTTCGCAAGTAAGCTTGCTGATTATTAAAACCTTTGCTGGCGCGCAATTTATGGGCTGGACTTACTTTTTACCCAGTATTAGTGGCGTTTTATTATGGTTTATTGCCGTCATGTTCGGTTTGGATGTTGGTGGGCGCAGTCGTGGTAATTAATGCTGATATTTATCTAAATGTTGCGCCTGAAGTCAGCTTGCTTGGTATTTAAGCATGCGAGCCGAACTTAAGAATTTCCCCCATGAGCAATATTACTTTAGGCTGAGATTAGGCTTTACTGCATTCGTGGTGTTGGGTCTATTTGGCATACTGGCGATGCGTTTTTCTTACCTTCAAATTAAACAATACGCCCATTATCAAACGTTGGCAGAAAATAATCGGATTTCACTTGTCCCCGTTGTGGCTAATCGAGGACTAATACTGGACAAAAACGGGGTAGTGTTAGCACACAATTTTTTTGTTTATACCCTAGAAATCACCCCTTCAAAAGTTGACGATCTCGAAGCTACCATTGCTGAGGTGAGTCAACTTGTTGAAATTAGTAAACTCGATAGAAAGCGCTTTAACAAGTTACAAAGTGAAAGCCGTAATTTTGAAAGTATACCCATACGTACACACCTTAACGAAGTAGAGGCGGCGAGCTTTGCAGTCAATCATTACCGTTTCCCAGGTGTGGAAATAAAGTCTAGATTATTCAGGCATTACCCTTTAGGCAAGCTTGGGGCGCATATGATTGGTTACATTGGTCGTATCAATGACAATGACATAGTCAATCTTGAAAAATCTGGGGATTTGTCTAATTACAAAGGGTCTGATCATGTGGGGAAAAGTGGTGTTGAGCAGTTTTATGAGCACCAACTACATGGCACTACGGGCTTCCAGCAAGTTGAAATTGATGCAGATGGACGCGCAGTTCGCGTGATATCTAGCACTTCACCGGTGTCTGGTAGCAACATTACTTTGTCGATAGATAGCAAATTGCAAGAAATTGCAGAAACCGCTTTTGGCGACAGGCGTGGTGCGTTAGTCGCAATTAACCCTAAAACGGGTGAAGTATTAAGCTACGTGAGTCAACCAACGTTTGATCCTAATTTATTTGTGGATGGTATTGATGTCGATAATTGGAAATCACTCAATGACTCACTAGATAAACCCTTGGTAAATCGTCCAATCCGTGGCATTTATCCACCAGGGTCTACTTTTAAGCCATTTGTCGCCATGGCAGGGTTAGAAAATGGCAAGCGCACGCCACCATTTGCGATTCATGACCCAGGTTATTTTACTTTGGGTAATAGTAGTCATCGATATAGAGACTGGAAGCCTGGTGGTCATGGGGTGGTGGATATGCAGCGAGCTATTACCATATCATGTGATACTTTTTTCTATGGGTTGGCACTAGATCTTGGCATAGAAAAATTGACCGACTTTGTCCGCCATTTTGGTTTTGGTGAAAAATCAGGCGTCGACATTCAAGGTGAAAACGGCGGTTTATTGCCGACACCGGGATGGAAAACACGCCGCTATAAACAACCTTGGTATCAGGGGGAGACGGTGATTGTTGGTATCGGGCAGGGTTATACTTTAGTCACCCCCATGCAGTTAGCCCAGGCAACTGCAACATTGGCCAATGATGGTGTAGCGATGAAACCACATTTAGTGATGAAGATTCAAAAATCTATGACGGCGGAAAGCCAATTCATATCACCAATAGTGCAAGATAAAATGGTACTTAAGCCAGAAAATATTACAATCGTTAAGCAAGGCATGATAGATGTAACGTTACCAGGGGGAACCGCCGCAAGCGTGGGCGCAAATGCATCTTATTCGATTGCTGCAAAAACAGGGACGGCTCAAGTGATTGGCATCAAACAAAATGCGAAATATGACACTAGTAGTATCGATGAGCGTCATCGGGATCATGCTTTATTTATAGCATACGCGCCTGCAAATGATCCTACAATTGCGTTGGCGGTAATTGTTGAAAATGGTGGTCATGGGGGCTCATCTGCAGGGCCAATCGCTAGAAAAGTAATGGATTATTATCTATTAGGTCAGTTGCCAGCCCTAGATGCTGAAAAAGAGGCTAAAAAAATGCCACTAAAACCTAGTGGAAATGCCTCGCGAAATATAACGACGCCGCAAGCTGTGGCGGAAGAGGAATTGCATGATTAGCCAATTATTAGCGCAATTTCTTAAACATATAGACTCATTCTTAATGACCTGTTTATTCTTTACCTTGATGATAGGTCTATTTGTGCTGTATAGCGCATCTGGGCAGGATCTATCACGCGTCTATGCACAGGGCGTTAATATTATTGTGGCATTAAGTTTTATGTGGGTGGCTGCTAATATTGCACCCAATCAACTTGAACGAATTGCACTGCCTCTTTATATATTAGGCGTTTTGTTACTCATTGCGGTTGAATTATTTGGTTCAATTAGTCACGGTGCACAGCGCTGGCTTAATTTAGGGTTTACTAAAATACAGCCTTCCGAAGTGATGCGTATTGCCATGCCGATGATGCTTGCTTGGTATTTTTCTAAACGAGACAGCAAACCAGTCGTGACGGATTTTGTTGTTGCCGGTATTTTTTTGTTAGTGCCTGTGGCTTTAGTGATGAAACAACCGGATTTAGGCACTTCTTTATTGATTACTGCGTCGGGCTTTTATGTCTTATTTTTAGCTGGCTTAAGTTGGAAATTGCTGGTTGGTGGCGTGGTCGCATTTGGTGCGTCTACGCCTATATTGTGGTCTATGCTACATGATTACCAGCGTCGCCGAATCGAGATTTTATTTGACCCAACGCAAGATCCGCTGGGTTCTGGCTACCATACGATACAAGCGATTATTGCAATTGGCTCTGGCGGTGCAGCGGGTAAGGGCTGGTTAAATGGCACGCAAGCGCAACTAGACTTTTTACCGGAACGAACAACAGACTTTATTTTTGCTGTATTTAGTGAAGAATTTGGTTTGTTAGGTAATTTACTGTTACTGGGTCTTTTTACTTTAATTATTTTGCGTGGCTTAGTCATTGCTTCACAGGCACAAAGTACCTTTGGTCGATTATTGGCGGGCAGCATCTCATTGACTTTCTTTACCTATGCATTTGTTAACATGGGTATGGTCAGTGGCATTTTGCCTATTGTTGGTGTGCCACTGCCTTTGATAAGCTATGGAGGCACTTCTATGGTAATGCTATGCCTAAGTTTGGGTATTCTCATGAGCATACAAACGCATAAGAAACTAGTCGCAACCTAATGACATACGGACAAATGATTACAATGAAAAAAGTAGTTTTACTAATAAGTTTTGCATTATTAACAGCATGTGGTTTAAATCCTTTCATTAATACTGCTGCTAAGCCGCCATCTACAAGCGCAACTTCAAAACAAGAGGGCGCTGAAAATGCAGCTTCAAAACCATCTGCTGGTGGCTATTATCTAGACGATGGTCCTGGCGAGAATGCGCCGGCCAATATTGATAGCATTCCAAATGCAACATTAAAAACAGAGCAGCCTTCCGTACGAGCGAATAAACCATATATGGCATTAGGTCAGCAATATATGCCCATGACTAGCTATGCTCCCTACAAGAAGCAAGGCACAGCCTCATGGTATGGTAAACGCTATCATGGTAAAAAGACTTCAACGGGTGAAATTTATGACATGTATGCGATGTCTGCTGCGCATACCACATTACCAATACCAAGTTATGCCAAGGTGACAAATCTTGCTAATGGACGCTTTGTTATAGTGCGGATCAACGATAGAGGCCCATTCAAACATGACAGGCTGATTGACTTGTCATATGTGGCGGCCTACCAATTGCGTTTAGTGAATCAAGGTAGTGGTTTGGTTGAAGTTGAAGCAATCGATACCAGTGCCGAAGCGATGCAAAAAAATTCTATGCAAATAGATGCAATGCTTGCCAAACCACCCGTAGCTCAAGCGCCATCTACTTTGCCACCAGTAACTTCTGCTAATCCAGCCACAGCCTCCAATTCGGCTAATGCGGGCATTAATACGCCGTATTACTTGCAAGTCGGCGCTTTTAAAAATAAGTTGTTTGGAGATGTCTTACAGAAAAGAATTCGAGATTTAGCGCTTGCTGAAAATGTAAGCGTAGCTAACGTGTATAATGACGGCCTGTACCGCGTTAAGCTAGGGCCTTATGCTAGCAGGAAGGATGCTGAAAGCTCAGCCGCTAAAATCAGAAGTCAATTGAATATGACTGCACTTATTACCAATCAACCATAACATTCTATAAAAATTATCATGCATAACATTGTCTATCGCCTATTAAAAACTACTCCGTTAACTTTTATTTTAAGTTTAATTACATTATCACTGTCACCACTAGCGCAAGCTAATAGCGTACAAATTGCACCTCCTCCAGACTTGGCAGTGAAAGCATATTTGCTTAAAGACTTTAATAGTGGTCATGTAATAGCTGCACAAAATAGCAATATGCGTATTGAACCAGCTTCACTGACTAAAATCATGACGGCTTATTTGAGCTTTAAAGCGCTTAAGAACAATCATTTATCACTCACACAAACGTTGCCGGTGAGCGAGATTGCTTGGAAAGTTGAAGGTTCAAAAATGTTCATTGAGCCTCAAAAATCAAACTGTGACGCGCATGTTGAAAAGTGTTTGCCTACCGTAGATGAGCTATTACACGGCATGATTATTGTATCTGGCAATGACGCTTCGGTTGCTTTGGCAGAAGGCATTGCTAGTACAGAAGCACAATTTGCAGAAATGATGAATAAAGAAGCGCAACGTTTGGGCATGAAAAACACCCATTATATGAATGCAACAGGTTTGCCAGATGCGCAGCATTACACGACCGCAGAAGATTTGGCGATACTTGCTACGGCCTTGATTCATGATTTCCCTGACCAGTATCAGCGTTTATATTCTGTCAAAGAATACACCTATAACAAAATTACTCAGCCCAACCGCAATCGCTTATTATGGCTAGATCCTAATGTGGATGGCATGAAAACCGGCCATACAGAATCAGCAGGCTATTGTTTAATTTCTTCTGCAAAGCGTGAAGGTATACGCCGTATTTCTATAGTGCTAGGTGCAGCCACCGATGCAGCACGTGCGTCAGAAAGTCAGAAATTACTCAATTATGGTTTTCAATTTTTTGATTCAAAATTAGTCTACAAGCAAGGTCAAAGCATCAATCAGCTTAAGGTATGGAAGGGCAATGAAAATCAAGTAGCTATTACTGTCAGTGATGATTTATTCTTAACAGTACCTAAAGGCGAATACGCTAACGTGAAGGCGACTATGTCTACTACACAGCCCTTAATTGCGCCTATTAAAAAGGGCCAAGTTGTTGGTAATATAAAATTTACATTGAATGGCAACGTGATTCATGAGCATAATTTAGTGGCAGCAAAATCAATCGAGGCTGCTGGTATTTTAGGCCGTGCATGGGACTCAATTAAATTACTATTACATTAAATAGTGGCATAAAGGTTATCAGGCACCATGGTAAAAATTGAACCATCATTAAATCCGAGTAATAAGCCGCCTTTAATTGATTTCCCCTGTGACTTTCCCATTAAAGTGATGGGAGAAACGCAAAGTGCGTTTACAAAAACGATTGTTGGCCTTATTCAAATGATACTCCCCGAATTTAATGAGACTAAGATTGAAACTAGACTAAGTTCTACCGGTAAATACATTAGTCTCACTTGTATCGTGCATGTGGTTTCACAGCAGCAATTAGACGAGATTTATCGTTTAATCAGCGGGCACCCGCTCGTCAAATTCTCACTTTAAAATTCATAAAGTTGCTAACACGCTTCTTATGCAATCGCCTTTGATAGTGCAGAATCCTATATTAGTAAGAAATTTGGGGTTTACTGACTACGAGTCGACATGGCATGCCATGCAGAAGTTTACCGCTGAACGTACTACGAATACCCCAGACGAGTTATGGCTTACGGAGCACTACCCTGTTTATACTGTGGGGCTTAATCGTAAGAATGTACGATTAGCTAATGAGTCTGATATTCCTTTGGTGCTGACTGATAGAGGCGGGAAAATCACTTACCATGGCCCGGGTCAGCTCATTTTATATGTACTACTGGACCTTAATCGACATCATTTGAATGTTCGCAAACTAGTCACTATGCTTGAAAGTGCTGTGATTAAATTATTGGCAGAACATGGTGTTAATTCGACTGCAAAAGTAGATGCACCAGGGGTATATGTTAACGAAGAAAAAATTGCATCCCTTGGGCTGCGCATTAAAAATAATTACTGCTATCATGGCCTAAGTATTAATATAAACATGGATTTAAAGCCATTTGAAGCGATTGATCCATGCGGCTACGTGGGCTTAAAAGTGACACAAACTAAAGATTTAAGTATTGATACCAATGTAAAAAAAGCAGGTGAGCAATTGGCCACCATACTTCTCGCGCAATTAGCCGATGGACAAAAGAATGACTGAAACAAATATCTCAAATCGTAAAGTGGCTGGCGTAAAAGAAAGAGATGCTGCAAAAACATCGCGCATTCCAATTAAAATTATTCCACAGCCGATACAGCGTAAACCTGAGTGGATTCGTATGAAAGCGCCAGATTCAGCTCGTTATCAAGAGATTAAAAAAATATTGCGTGACAACCAATTACATACGGTATGTGAAGAGGCCAGTTGCCCTAATATAGGTGAATGTTTTAGTGGTGGCACTGCAACCTTTATGATTTTAGGTGACATCTGTACTCGTCGCTGTCCATTTTGTGATGTGTCACATGGCAAGCCATTACCGCCTGATGTGAATGAACCAGAGAACTTAGCGCGCACTATCGCGCAAATGAAGCTTAACTATGTGGTTATTACTTCGGTTGATCGTGACGACCTAAAGGATGGGGGCGCCCAACATTTTGTAGATTGCATCCATGCAGTTCGCTCATACTCACCTAATATTAAAATTGAAATTTTAGTACCAGATTTTCGTGGCCGTTTAGAGGTTGCTATGCAGATCTTAAGCAAAGCCCCGCCAGATGTGATGAACCATAACCTAGAGACAGTGCCACGCCTTTATAAACAAGCACGGCCAGGATCAGATTATCAAAACTCGCTCACATTGTTAAAAACGTTTGGTGATCTGTATCCAAATGTGCCAACAAAATCTGGCTTGATGTTAGGGTTGGGTGAAACTGACGAAGAGATTTTGGCAGTCATGAAGGACTTACGTATGCATAATGTAAGCATGCTAACATTAGGTCAATATCTACAACCTAGCGTACATCATTTTCCTGTGATGCGTTATGTTGAACCTATAGTTTTTGACCAGCTCAAACAAAAAGCCGAGTCTATGGGCTTTAATAATACTGCGAGTGGGCCTATGGTAAGAAGTAGCTACCATGCAGATGTGCAAGCGCATCATGTGACATAAGCTCTAACTACATAACGGATATTTAAAAAGAATCTATGGTCCCACATTTAACAACTGCCTTAAATGGCCCACTCCTAAGCTTAGAAAAAAGCATGTTAGATGCCATGCCAAAAATAGAGCATTGGTTTCGTTGTCAATGGTTAGAGTATGCCTCACCCTTTTACGCCAGTGTTGATTTGCGCAATTCAGGGTTTAAATTAGCGCCAGTAGATACTAACTTATTTCCCGGGGGGTTTAATAATCTTAACCGAGACTTTTTGCCATTAAGTGTGCAGGCTGCCATGGTGGCTGTTGAAAAAGTATGCCCTGAAGCGCATCGCTTACTGATTATTCCTGAAAATCATACCCGTAATACTTATTACTTACGCAACGTGGTTGAGTTGGTCAATATCATGAAGCAAGCGGGGCTTGACGTGAGAGTAGGTTCAATTTCCCCGGAAATTACCGAGCCCACTACACTGGAAACACAAGAGGGTCAGTTTTTGCTGTTAGAGCCGGTAGTCCGTGTGGGGAATCGTATTAAGTTGATTAATCCAGTCTTAGGTGATTTTGATAGTTGTGCGGTTTTGCTTAATAATGATTTATCTGCGGGTATTCCTGAGATACTTAAAAATCTTGAACAAAATTTAATTCCACCACTACATGCTGGTTGGAGTACACGACGAAAATCCCAACATTTTACGGCCTATAATCGGGTGGCGAGTGAGTTTTCTGCATTGCTTGGTATTGATGAGTGGTTAATAAATCCCTACTTTGAAACCTGTGGTGAGATCGATTTTCATGCGCGTACTGGCGAAGAATGTCTTGCGCTCAAAGTAGAGCAATTACTGGCAAAAATTAAATTGAAGTATGCGCAATATGGTGTCACACAGGAGCCCTTTGTCATTGTAAAGGCGGATGCTGGCACCTATGGTATGGGTATTATGACGGTAAAGTCGCCTGATGATGTACGTGATTTGAATCGAAAAACTCGCAACAAAATGTCTGTTGTAAAAGAAGGGTTGCAAGTTTCTGAAGTGATTATTCAAGAAGGCGTGTATACCTTCGAGAGTATTAATGATGCGGTTGCAGAACCAGTGGTCTATATGATGGATCATTTTGTCATTGGTGGATTCTATCGGGTGCACACAGGACGAGGCGTAGATGAAAATCTCAATGCCCCAGGTTCGCAATTTGTGCCATTGGCGTTTGAAAAACCCTGTACGCTTCCAGATTGTGCAGATGCGCCAGATGCTACACCTAATCGTTTTTATGCCTATGGTGTAGTGGCACGTTTGGCACTTCTTGCCGCGGCTATAGAATTACAAGAACAAGATCCCCTTAATCAATAAAGGCAAGGTACTGATGAAACTTGTTTTTATTTTAGACCCACTTGAAAGCTTAAAGACTTATAAAGATACAAGTCTGGCTATTATGCGAGAGGCCGCTAATCTGGGTCACCAGCTATTTGTCAGTATGCAGCATGACTTATTTTTGCGTGGGGATCTGGCAAAAATCAATGCCAAGAAATTTACTTTTACCCAGCACAGCTATTCGCTAGAGAATTCTATTGAATATAAGCCTGCAGATTTCGATGCAGTGATTATGCGTAAAGACCCGCCATTCGATAATGAATATCTCTATAGCACTTACTTGCTTGAGATTGCAGCCAATCAAGGTGCTAAGGTCTACAACAATCCAAGTGCAGTCCGCGGTTGGAATGAAAAGCTTGCAGTTAGCCGTTTTCCACAATTTGCTCCTGAATTTTTGGTAACAGCCAATAATGATTTAATTCGTGAATTTTTGACTACGCAGCAAGATATAGTCGTTAAGCCGCTTGACGGCATGGGGGGTAGTAGCATTTTTAGGTTAACGCTTAATGACCCTAACATTAGTGTCATATTAGAAACTATTACTCATTTTGGTGCGCGCACAGTTATGGCGCAACGTTATTTATCTGCTATTGCACAAGGGGATAAGCGCATTATCGTGATTGATGGCGAGCCATTACCTTATGCACTTGCTCGGATTCCAAAAGCGGGTGAGACGCGTGGTAATTTGGCTGCTGGCGGAACGGGGATAGCTCAATTATTAAGTCCACGAGATATAGAGATTGCTAAAACCGTTGGTAAAGTGCTGAAACAAGAAGGTTTATTTTTGGTAGGTCTAGATGTTATAGGCGATTATTTAACTGAAATCAATGTCACCAGTCCCACGGGGATGGTTGAAATTGCTAATCAAACCAGTTGCAAGCCTGCTCAGATATTTATGGATGCCTTAGCTCGACATTAGCAGTTGAATCTCATGCGTTACTTTGTCATTTTACTTTTGCTCTTACTCAGCAGTTGTTTTAAAGAGCCGCTTTACCATAGTCAAAGCTACGTGTTTGGTACTTTGGTTGATATTAGTATTTATGGTGAAACTGATGAACGCGCTCGATTACTTGCCAATCAAGTATTGCAAGATTTTCAAAATTTACATAATCGCTTACATGCGTGGAAGCCGATATCTGCAGGGAATCCTAGTGAGTTAGGAAAGCTTAACGCGGCGTTTGAGCAGGGCCATCCCATTAGTGTTAGCCCGGATTTGGCAGCCATGCTCGCAGATGCGACTACGTTATCAGTGAAATCAAAAGGCTTATTTAATCCTGCCATTGGCCATTTAATTAGCACTTGGGGTTTTCAGCGTGATGAATTTAGCGCGGTCAATATCGATGCCGATAAAATAGCTGCACTTGTAAAAAGCAATCCCAAGATGTCAGACATCGTGTTTAAAGATAACACGGTTTATAGCACTAACCCAGCGGTAAAGCTCGATTTAGGGGGCTATGCCAAGGGGTATGCTTTAGACCTTGCAGTTCGTTATTTACGTAAAGAACATGTAAGAAATGCGCTAATTAACATAGGTGGAAACATCATTGCTATAGGCCAGCATGGTGAT
>SESD01000848.1_pt1 | contig 18081 bp, 13 predicted proteins | sample 3171411 | NCBI WGS metagenome assembly SESD01 (sample SAMN06051880, study PRJNA518727) | freshwater metagenome | biome: subpolar coniferous forest; feature: holomictic lake; material: water; isolation source: holomictic Lake 442, 16.5 m depth | place: Canada: near Kenora, Ontario | collected...
TCCGCGAGCGTTTTTGCCCCGATGCCTCAGCCCAGGAACAGCCGGTAGGCAGGGTTCTGGGCTTCGTCCACCCAGGCGTAGCCCAGGTTGTCGAGGAAGGCGCGGAACTCGGCCTGGTCGTCGGGGGGCACCTCGATGCCCACGAGGACGCGGCCATAGTCGGCGCCGTGGTTGCGGTAGTGGAAGAGGGTGATGTTCCAGTCGCTGCTCATGCTGCCCAGGAAGCGCAGCAGGGCCCCTGGCCGCTCGGGGAACTCGAAGCGCAGCACCTGCTCGTGCACCACGGCGGGGGCGTGGCCGCCCACCAGGTGGCGGATGTGGAGCTTGGCCATCTCGTTGTCGCTGAGGTCCTCGGCCTCCAGGCCATCGGCCCGCAGGCCCTCCAGCAGGCTCCGGGTCTCGCGGCTGTCGGTCACCTGCATGCCTACGAAGATGTGGGCCTTGGTGGGGTCGGCGTAGCGGTAGTTGAACTCGGTGATGGCCCGCTGGCCGATGCGTTCGCAGAAAGCCCGGAAGCTGCCTGGCCGCTCGGGGATGGTGACCGCCAGCACGGCTTCACGGCGCTCACCCAGCTCGGCCCGCTCTGCCACGAAGCGCAGCCGGTCGAAGTTGGTGTTGGCGCCCGAGAGGATGGCCACCAGGGCGCCCTCGGGGAGGGCCGCCTGTCGGGCCACCCAGGCCTTCATGCCGGCCACGGCCAGGGCGCCGGCGGGCTCCAGGATGGAGCGGTTCTCCTCGAAGACATCCTTGATGGCGGCGCAGATCTCGTCGGTATCCACCAGCACCACCTCGTCCACCAGGTGGCGGCAAATGTCGAAAGTGCGCTCGCCCACCTGGCTCACGGCGACGCCGTCGGCGAAGAGGCCCACCTGCTCCAGCTTGATGCGGCGGCCCGCCTCCAGGGAGCGCTTCATGGCGTCGGCGTCGGCAGGCTCCACGCCGATGATGCGGATGCCGGGGCTGAGGCGCTTCAGGAAGGAAGCAATGCCGGCGATGAGGCCACCCCCACCGATGGGCACGAAGACCGCGGCCATGCCCCGGGGCATCTGCCGCAGCAGCTCCATGCCGATGGTGCCCTGGCCGGCGATGACGTCCAGGTCATCGTAGGGATGGATGTAGGTGGCACCGCCCTCGGCCAGCAGGGCCTGGGAGTGGGCCACGGCGTTTTCGAAGGTGTCTCCGTGCAGGACCACCTGGGCCCCCAGGGTGCGGACAGCCTCCACCTTGATGCGCGGGGTGGTGACGGGCATGACGATGGTGGCCTGGCAGCCCAGGCGTTGCGCCGCCAGGGCCACACCCTGAGCGTGGTTGCCGGCGGAGGCGGCAATGACGCCCCGGCTGCGGGTGGCCTCGTCCAGGTTGGCGATCTTGTTGTAGGCGCCCCGGAGCTTGAAGGAATGCACCGGCTGCAGGTCTTCGCGCTTGAACCACACCGGTGCGCCCAGGCGCGCGGTCAGCTGCTGGGCGGGCTCCAGGGGGCTCTCAATGGCCACATCGTAGACCAGGGCCGTGAGGATGCGGTCCAGGAGGTCGCGGGACTCAGTGGTCATGGGGACTCTCTACGAAAAACCCCCCGGGCGTCCGGGGGGCGGCTGGAATCGGCTGAACCGGTCCTAACCCCCCGTGGGGAGGCTAATGGACAGGATGGAGCGGCGGGATAAACCCATGTCAGCCACCGGAAAGGATGCTCCAGCCTAGCATCCGGCCCCCGCCCTCTACAAGCGGCGGGGGGTGGGAACGCTAGGGACGACCGGACTTTTTGATGAGGCTCTCCATCACCGTGGCGGACTGGTCCACCACCTCCTGGATGCTGCGCCCACCGGTGACTTCCCGAATGCGGCGGGAGGCGGTGAGGGGATCCATGTCCCCGCGGCCGAAGGCGTCCATGATGGATTGGACCTTGGTCCAGTGGCGGGAGGCCGCCGCCAAGTCCTGGGCGGCCGCAGGGGTCGCAGTCTTGGTCGCCTTGAACAGGGGCAGCAGCTTGGTGCCCATGTCCTTGGCGGTGCCACGGCTGATCTCCTGCAGCTTCGCCATTTCGGAGAGGTGCGGGTCCTTGGCCAGATGCCAGGCCTTGTAGCGGGTCACATCCGCGGTCTGCTCGGCCCAGGCCTTCGAGGCCTTGGTCATATCGCCGCTCAGCACTGCCAGGTCGTGGTAAGCCTCCGCATTGCCCCGGGTGGTCACGGTCTCCCAGGACCGGGCGGCACTGCGTCCAGTCACCTTCTGGTAGGAGGCATTCCACGCCTCTTGGGCATCCTTCTCCCACTGGTGCTGGGTGGCTGCTCGACCATTCTGCGTGAGGGTGGACACCTTCGACGCATCCAGGCCGATGTCAAAGTCCATGCCCACGCTCCCAGCACTGGCCGCATTGCGGAACTCCTTCAGGGGCGTCGGGGACCACTTCTTCTCTCGCTGCATGACCTCGTGGAACTCTGCCTGGACCTTGGTGTGGATCGAGTCCAGGGACTTGGTGAAGCCCTTTTGGGTGAGGAAGTCACCCTTGTATTTCAGAAAGCTCTTGGCGTGCATGTCCTCGTGGAGCTCGGCGGCCTTTGCCTCCAGGGTCTTCTCCAGCTCAGCCATCTGCTTGGCGGCCGCTCCGTCGCCCCGCTTGGCGGCCAGGGACAGACGATAGTGCTCGTTGTTGAGCTGCTGGAAGGCCTTGGCCTTGGCGATGCCGGCATCCCGGGCCCGGTTATACACCTTCAGATCCATCACCTGCTGGCCGGATACCGCTGTCCCACGCGCCTTGTTCACAGCCTTCATGGCCCCGCCCAGGGCGTAGGAGGTGGCCTTCTGAGACATGAGGCTGATGGCCAGGGCCTTGGCAGCACCCGAGAAGCCCCCGCCTTCGTCGTAGCCCTGGAAGGCGGTAGCGGCCAAGGCGGTGGGGGTGGAGAGCCCGCTGGCCACCTGGATCAGCATGGCTTTGCCGCCCCCCTCGATGTAGGCCGTACCCGCTGTATAGGCCAGGTTCACATACTTGCCCCCAACCAGGGAGCAGGCCTGCATGCCACCGTCGGCGGCGGTCTTGATGTTCTGCGCCATCTCCAGGTACATGCCTTGGCGGGCGGCTTCTTCCTCGTTCTTGGCCTGCACCTGCCCATTGAAGCCCTGGACCTTGAGGTTCAGGGCATTGCCGATCTCTCGCACCTTGGCCAGGTCCAGCTTGGCCATGACCCCCGGAGTGAGCTGCCGGGCGATGAAGGCGCGGGCGGCGTCGGCTTCCCCTTCGGGCAGCATGTGGGCCAGCCGCTGGAGGCCGTCGGTGGCCCGCTGGAACTGCTCCATGGTCTGAATGTTGGTGCGGATCTGTTGGGCAAATTGGTCGTGGGCGTAGTCATCAAAGGGGGTGCGGCTGTGCACCAGCTGACCTGTCTGCAGCGAGGCCTTCAGGTCCTGCTCCGCCATCAGATCCGACTTGGCCTGGAGGATGCGGAACTCCAAGATCGCCCGCCGTGACGGGTCCTTCTCTTTGGACAGATCCGCCTCGTCCCGGTCCATGGTGTGCTGGATGATGCGGAGGTTGGCGTCGATCTCGGTGATGCGCTGGGTGGTCTCCTTGGCTGTCGGGGTATCCGAATCGGCAGCTTCGGGGCCGACGGTGGTCGCTGCGACCACCTGCCCGCCAGATCCAGAGGCCGACTCCCAGCGGTACTTGTATTTCACGATGGGGCTGAAGTAGCTCACCTGGAGGGTGAGGTCGGCGGGCCTGGTGTCAGGAAGGCGCGTCCCGGCCGGAAGGCCCGCGGAGGGGGGAATCTCCGCCCAGGCGCTCACGGAGGACACCTTGTCCACCACCGGCCTGCTGTAGACAGCCTTCGTCGCATTGGGACCATCTGGGTCGGGGCAGCGGAAGGTCACCAGGCGCAGCTTATTGTCTGCGCCATTGAATGTGTACATTTCCGCCAGCTGGGGAGACTTGACGATCAGAGGCAGGGTGAAGGAGAAGGAATCCTGGAGGTGGGTCGAAGCTGGACCCCAGCTACCGGCTTCTGCGAGTGAGTAGAGCCTCGTGAACTTCGGCAGGGTGACCAACAGGTCCACGCTGCTGGCCATTTTGCCGTCAGTGATTCGGAACCCAGGGTCGAAGGTGAGCGAGACCGTGGCAGGCACGCCGGGCTGAAGCTGGGCCGGAACCCGCCAGGTCAGCGTTGGGGGGCGCGGGTTGTCGACCCGCTCCTTCATGACCACCTGGGTCCAATCGGCACTGGCAGAGGCTATGAACAAGCCGCCGGTTTCAGGCCCCCCCTCATCATTTGGGTTGAAGACCTTCGCTCCGTACTTGGGGTCGTCCCTGGGGTCTTTTTTAAAAGTCGCACTCGTGGGTGCCTCCACAAATTTCATGACCTTCTCAATCCCCACCAGCACGTACCGGCCTGAATGGAACTCAGCTGGTGGCAGGGGGGCGGCCAGCGGGGCAGGTCCACCTGCTACCTTTTGCGCCGTTTTCATGTGCGCCTTGTGCTCGGTCCGGGTCTTCTTCTGCTCGTCCACAGGATCCTTCACCGGGGGCTGGGTCTTCACCTGCTGGGCCAGCTGCACCAGGCGGGCCTGGTGGCTCTCCAGGGCCTTCTTGTGCGTATGGGCCATGGCCAGGGCAGAACGGGTGCCCTCTTCGCTGTCCATGGCGGCCGCCGAGGCCGCCTCGTCCCAGGCGGCGTCGAAGGCGCCTGCGGAGACGGCCATGGCGGACTGGATGCCCACCATCTCGGTCACTGCCGGAAGCAGGCGGGAGACGTCCTCCCGGGTGCCCTCGGAGGGGGCGAGGAAGTGGGGGCCCCAGTCGGCGGAGACGGCATTCCAGCTCTCGGGCTGGGCGCCGGACAGGCGCCAGATGCCCTGCACCAGCAGGGCGGTGTCCGCTCCATACATGGACCCGGCCAGGGCGCTGGGGGCCCCGGTGTTGCCCGGACTGAACGGCACGGCAGTGGCAGAGGCAACGGTGGGTACGGAAGGCGGTAGGGGCTTGGCCTTCGGGGCCGGCGCTACCGGGGCCTTCGGTGGGCTGGTGCCAGGAGCACTGCCCTTGGCGGGGTCCATCGGCTTGCCCAGGAGGGAGGCCCCGGCGGGGGGAGCCGGGACCTGTCCCTTGGCCTTGGCCTGGGCAGGATCCTCCACGGACACGAGGACCTTCGGGTCCTTCACTGCATCAGCCACCTTGTTCACGAGCACCGCGGCTTCGGTCACGGCCTTGTCGAGCTTGTCCAGGAAGCCCAGGATGCCCTTCTTGGCGGGGGGGGCAGCGGGTGGAGGCGTTGCCACCGGTGCCGGAGCTGCGGCCTGGGGGGCCGGAGGCGGTGGCGCTGGGACCACCACCGGCCGGGCGGCTGGCGGTGGCATCCCCTGGGGCTGGGGCGGAGTGGCCACAGGGGGAGCCGGTGCCAGTGCAGGTTTGGAAGCGGACGCCGGGGTTGGGGCAGAGGGCACCTTGGCGGTGGCCCCCATGATTCGAGCCTCCCACCAGGCGGTGGCTGGCATCCAGCTGGCCGTGCCGCGAGGGACGGTCAGCTGGTCCGAAGCGAGAGTGCCCTTGTAGATGCCGGCATTGCTCCGGCGGAAGACCTCTATCTCAGTGCCGCGCAGGGCGCGGACCTCCACGACGTCCTTCACAATGGCCTTGGTGCCGCTGTGCCGCCACAGGGCGTCGAAGACCGGCGTCTGTCCCCGGCGGACCCAGGACCCATCCCAGGTGGTGCCATCAGGGTTGTGCTCGGTCACCACCCAGCGGGTGCCCAGGTCGAAGTCGGCCAGGCCCGTCTGGGCTGGCAAGGGCAGGGCCCCCAGCAGGGCCAGAGCCACCGGGATGACGGCATCAACAAGACACCTCCGGAGGGTTCGGAGGAAGCCCCTAGGGCCAGAGGCTGGGTGGCTCTGGATCTGCATATTCCACATGGTGAAGGCCTCCTGCACCCTTGCGGTGCATCGGACGGAGCAAGGACGAACAGGAATTTTGACCCAGGATAGGGCCAGGGCCCATACCGCTCCATACGCTTGATTGCCTACGTCCAGAATTTCTTCAGCAGCCCTAAGTGGGCCGGGCCCCATGGCAGACTGGATGCATGACCTGGAAGCCTGCGCCCATCCTCCTGCTGCCCACCGACCCCGGGCTGGGTGGGGCATGGTGAAGCGCTTGGCCTGGCGGGTGCTGAAGGGCCTGGCCTGGGCTCTGGGCCTGTTCCTGGCGCTGAACCTCCTCCTGGTGGCCTTCTTCCGCTTTGTGCCGGTGCCGGTGTCGGCGCTCATGGTGCAGCGGCGCCTGGAGGCCTGGTCCACGGGGCGGCCCTATGCGGCCCGCCACACCTGGGTGCCCCTGGAGGACATCGCCCCCAGCCTGGGGGTGGCGGTCATCGCCGCCGAGGACCAGAACTTCGCCGAGCACTTCGGCTTCGACTGGCAGGCCATTGAGAAGGCCGTCCAGCACAACGAGACCAGCCGCCGGAAGCGCGGGGCCTCCACGGTCTCCCAGCAGACCGCCAAAAACCTCTTCCTCTGGAACAGCCGCTCCTGGACCCGCAAGGGCCTGGAGGCCTGGTGCACGCTCCTGCTGGAGGCCGGGTGGTCCAAGAAGCGCATCCTGGAGGTCTATCTCAACATTGTCGAGTTTGGGGATGGCATCTACGGGGCCGAGGCCGCCGCCCGGACCTTCTTCGGCAAGCCCGCCAAGCGCCTCACGCCCAGCGAGGGGGCCCTCCTGGCCGCGGTCCTGCCCAATCCCCGGAAGTTTCGGGCCAATGCGCCCAGCGACTACATCCGGGGCCGCCAGGCCTGGATCCTGGGCCAGATGCGCCAGCTGGGCGGCGACCAACTGATCCGGGACCTCGAGGGCTAGGCAGGTCTCCAGGGGGGTGCGGGGCGGACCAATGTCACGATTCCCGACCTGCTGGTTTTCTTGTTGAAAGCCGGATATAGAATGGGGATCACCTAACCAGGAGGAATCCCATGAAGCCCCCCGTTCGCGTGGCAGTCACCGGCGCCGCCGGCCAGATCGGTTATAGCCTCCTCTTCCGGATCGCCAGTGGCGCGATGCTGGGAGCGGACCAGCCCGTGATCCTCCAGCTCCTGGAGATCACCCCCGCCCTGAAGGCGCTCAACGGCGTCTGCATGGAGCTCAATGACTGCGCCTTCCCCCTGCTGGCCGGCATCGTGACCTCCGACGATCCCATGGTGGCCTTCAAGGACGCCGACTACGCCCTGCTCGTGGGCGCCTTGCCGCGCAAGGCCGGCATGGAGCGCGCTGACCTGCTGAACGCCAACGGCGGCATCTTCAAGCCCCAGGGTTATGCCCTGAGCGAAGTGGCCAGCCGCAATGTGCGCGTCCTCGTGGTGGGCAACCCCGCCAACACGAACGCCTTCATCGCCCTCAGCAACGCCCCCAAGCTGAAGCCCTCCCAGTTCCACGCCATGGTGCGCCTGGACCACAACCGCGCCATCTCCCAGCTGGCCGCCAAGACCGGCGCCCCCGTCACGGCCATCAAGCAGATGACCATCTGGGGCAACCACAGCGTCACCCAGTTCCCCGACCTCTACCACGCCACCGTGGACGGCAAGTGCGCCTACGACCTGGTGAATGACCACGCCTGGTATGAGACCTCCTACATCCCCACCGTCGCCAAGCGCGGCGCCGCCATCATCGAGGCCCGCGGCCTCAGCAGCGCTGCCAGCGCCGCCAGCGCCGCCATCGACCACATGAAGAGCTGGGCCCTGGGCACCCCCGAGGGTGACTGGACCAGCATGGCGTTCCCCTCTGACGGCAGCTACGGCGTGCCCGAGGGCCTGGTCTACGGCTTCCCTGTGACCGTCAAGGACGGCCAGGTCTCCATCGTGCAGGGCCTGGAGATCAATGCCTTCAGCCGCGCCAAGATGGACGCCACCGCCAAGGAACTGGGCGAAGAGCGCGACGCCGTCAAGGAGCTGGGTCTGATCTAGACCCGCTCGCATAAAAAAAGCAGGGGAGCGATCCCCTGCTTTTTTTTGTGCGCAGACCGACCTACGCCACTGCCTCGCCCAGGTAGAAGGTGTAGGACACCTGGAAGGAGTGGAAGTCGCCAAAGACGGTGACGCGGAACGAGATGTGGAGGAGGCGGTGGTGGAGCCGGCCGATGAGCAGCGGCTCGGCGGGGCCAGAGTTGGGCTGGGGGTCGTTCATGGTGATGACGAGGCGCTCCCCGTCCTCCACCTGCCAGTCCATGGGCGGGGCCTGCCCTTCGGTGCGTCGCACCCGGAAGGTGGTCCAGAGGCGAGGCGTCTCAGCCACGAGGCAGTCCACATCATTCATGCCGAGGGAATCGACGACACCGCTTTCGAGCACTTCCAGCGAACCGGTGGTGACTCTCATGGGGCTCCCAGGGGCAGGGGCCGAGTCCACCCTGCGCCTTCATGCTAAGCCTTGGCTCGCGCCGAAGCCCCGGTCTCAAACTTGGACAATCAGGGGCGCTCCAAAAGGATGCCAGGGGCCGGGGACTCGGGCTTGTAGTAGGCGAGGCGCCCGGGGAGGCAGGAGAGGATGGCTCCGGCGCGGTGCATGCAGATCTCGTTGAGGGCCTGGGCCAGGGGCAGCTCCCGACCGTCGGCCCGCAGGCCATCCACCATGACGTGACAGGTGGGACCGGCCCCCCTTGCCTTGAGGAGCTGCTCGATGCCACCGGGATAGTCCTGATCGCTGGGGACGATGGTGCCGAGCTCGGAGATATACGGGAGGTGGCGGTTGAGACGGCTGAGGATCTCCTGCCGCCGCTTGGGGAGCGCCAGGAAGTGGATCCACCGCGCCTGTTGGGCCGAGGCGATGAAGGCCTTCACAAAGGCTTCTTCGTGACCCATGGGGGAGCTCCTAAGGGTGCTGCAAGGCGGACAAAAAAAGGTGCTTTTTAACCACCGATGAACATGCAAATCGGGGCTAGGCGGGCTCGGCCAGGATGAGGCGGTTCTTGGGGGTGATGTCGCCGGGGATGGTCTGGGTGAACACCCGGTAGCCCTGGGCGCGCAGCCACGCCACGCGGGTGGCGTCCATGGCCAGGGGACCGTCCAGCCAGCCCTCCAGGCCCCCGAGGTCGCCGGTCTTGAGGTCGTGGCAGCAGGGCAGCACCGCCACGGTGGCTCCGGCCTCGACGGCCCGCGCCAGGATCAGGTCAGTCAGTCCGCCGCAGGCATGGGCCGAGACCACCAGGTCGCCAGGCAGCAGCGGGACGTTGCTCAGGTCGGTTTCGAGGAAGCGCACGCGACCTTCCAGTCGTGGCCACGCTGCGCCCAAGGTGGCCGCCAGGGTGGCTGCGCTCTTGGGGAGGCGGCGGTCGACAGCCAGGGCCTCGGGGGAGGTGTCGTCCAGCAGCAGCAGAATCTGGGCCAGCAGACCATGCCCACAGGCCAGGTCCACGACCCGCCGTCCCCGGAAGCGCCGCCGCACCCTGCGGGCCACCTCCCAGGCTTCGTAAAGCTCCTTGCGGGGCAGGCAGCCAGCCGCACAGACGGCCCGGGCGATGGCGTCGAACAAGGTCTCCCCTTGAAAGTGGGGGAGGAGCCTGGCGGTCAGCCGATTGCGGGAGGAGCGATCCATGGCTTCAGCTCTGGGTCTCTGGCAAACAAAAGGCCCCGGGGTGGGGCCTTCTGTTCTCTTGGGTCAGGTCAGCGTCTAGCTGCAGCCAGTGGTGGCACCGCAGGTCTGGCACTTCATGCAGGCGCCGTTGCGCACCAGGGTGAGGTGGCCGCACTCGGGGCAGGGATCGCCGGTGTAGCCCTTCTCCCGCGCCACCTGGGCCGCGGAAGCGGTGGAGGCTCCGGAAGGGGTGCTACGGACAGCCACCAGGACGGGCTGGGCGGCGGGGGTGGTATCCCCGGCTTCCGGGAAGGGCAGGGGTGTGCCGGTGGGCAGGCTGGGCAGGTTCACGAGGCCTACCGCCTGGCTGTTGGGACGCACGCCGGTGGCACTGCTGGCCAGCTGCTCGGGTTCCACGTGAGCTAGGTCGTAGCGGCCCAGGTAGCTGATGGCCAGCTCCCGGAAGACGAAGTCGATGAGGCTGGTGCTCAGCTTGATGGTGTCACTGCCAGCCACCATGCCACCGGGCTCGAAGCGGGTGAACAGGAACGCATCGCAGAACTCTTCCAGAGGCACCCCGTGCTGGAGGCCCATGCTCACGGCGATGGCGAAGCAGTTGAGCACGGCCCGGAAGGCGGCGCCCTCCTTGTGGATGTCGAGGAAGATCTCGCCAAGGCTGCCGTCCTCGTACTCGCCCGTGCGGAGGTAGAGCTTGGTGCCACCGATGGTGGCGGCCTGGGTGTAGCCACCGCGGCGGTTGGGTAGGCGGCGGCGGTAGGTGCGCACCAGCTGCTGGGCCAGGGCCTGAGCCACCACGGGGGTCTTCTCAGCGGCGCTGGCCTGGTCGTCCATGAGGGTGTCGGCACCGTCCAGCAGGTCCAGGCTGGTGGCCATGGCCTGGCTCATCTTGGAGCCATCGCGGTAGAGGGCCACGGCCTTGAGCATGAGCTGCCAGCTGGCCTCGTAGATGCCGCCGATCTCGGCCACGGTGGCCTCGGCCGGCAGGTTGATGGTCTTGCTGATGGCACCGCTCAGGAAGGGCTGGGCTGCACCCATCATGCGCAGATGGCCCATGGGGGCGATGTAGCGCCGCCCTGTGCGGCCGCAGCGGTTGGCGCAGTCGAAGATGGGGAGGTGCTCGTCCTTCAGGTGCGGCGCACCCTCCACGGTCATGGAGCCGCTCAGGGCCAGCAGGAAGGTCTCCACCTGAGCCAGCTCGAACTGGCCCTTGAGGCGGTCCACATCGATGGCGTAGGCCGGATCAAAGGCCGTGGGGAGTTTCTGCTCCACCAGGGCGATCTCTTCTTCGGCCCAGCCGGCGCCCTTGAGCATGGTGCGGGTGATGCCGGGCGTGTCGTCGGTGATCTGCAGCCAGCCCACCACGTGGCGCTCGATCTCGCCGATCTGCTTGGGGGAGTAGCCGAGGCGGGCCAGGGCTTCGGGGATGGCGCGGTTCACCAGCTTGAAGTACCCGCCACCCGCCAGCTTCTTGAACTTCACCAGGGCAAAGTCGGGCTCGACGCCGGTGGTGTCGCAGTCCATGAGGAGGCCGATGGTGCCTGTGGGGGCCAGCACCGAGACCTGGGCGTTGCGATAGCCGTGCTTCTCTCCGAGGTTGAGGGCCGCATCCCAGCTCTCCCGGGCGGCTTCCACCATGCTCTTGGGCAGGGTGGTGCCCCGCAGGCCCTGGGGCCGGATGGACAGCTGCTCGTACTCCGAGTCCGGGGCGTTGTAGGCCGCCCGGCGGTGATTCCGGATCACGCGGAGCATGTGCTCAGCGTTCTTGGCGTAGCCCGGGAAGGGCCCCAGCTCGCCCGCCATCTCGGCGCTGGTGGCGTAGGCATCGCCCGTGAGGATGGCCGTCAGGGCCGCGCACCACTGGGTGCCCTCGGCGCTGTCGTAGGGGATGCCCATGCGCATGAGCATGGAGCCCAGGTTGGCGTAGCCCAGGCCCAGGGTGCGGAACTCGTAGCTGAGCTGAGCGATGGACTCGCTGGGGAACTGGGCCATCAGGACGCTGATCTCGAGGACCACGGTCCAGAGGCGGATGGCGTGCCGGTAGCCCACCAGGTCGAACCCGCCGTCCCCCGTGAGGAAGGTGCAGAGGTTCAGCGAGGCCAGGTTGCAGGCCGTGTCGTCCAGGAACATGTATTCGGAGCAGGGATTGCTGGCGTTGATGGGACCGTCAGCAGGGCAGGTGTGCCAGTCGTTGATGGTGGTGTTGAACTGGATACCGGGATCGGCGCAGGCCCAGGCGGCCTTGTTGACCTTCTCCCATAGATCCTTGGCGCGGAGCTTCCGGTGCGTCTTGCCGTCCACCCGGCGCTTGAGCTCCCAGTCCCCATCCACTTCCAGGGCGCGCATGAAGGGATCGGGCACCCGGACGGAGTTGTTGGAGTTCATCCCGCCCACGGTGTAGTAGCCCTCGCCATCCCAGCTGGTGTCGTAGCCGTGGAGGTCCCGGGCGAAGTCGCCCTCCGCAAGACGGCCCAGGCACTGGGTGAGGAAGGCCGGTGGCACGCCGTCCCGCTTGGCGCGGGCCAGGGCCTTGCGCAGGGCCTCGTTGGTGAGGGGATCCGGATCCTTGCTGGTGGAGCCCTCCACGGACTGGCAGATGGCGTCCCAGTGGCGGCGCACCATGGCGCTACCGGCGGCCAGCATGGCGACCTTGCGCTCCTCGGCCACCTTCCACTCGATGAAGGTCTCGATGTCGGGATGGTCCAGATCGAGGCAGACCATCTTGGCGGCGCGGCGCGTGGTGCCACCGCTCTTGATGGCGCCTGCAGCGCGGTCGCCCACAGCCAGGAAGCTCATGAGGCCGGAGCTGCGGCCGCCACCGGAGAGGGGCTCCTCGGAGCCGCGCACCTTGGAGAAGTTGGTACCCGTGCCGGAGCCGTACTTGAAGATGCGGGCTTCACGGGTCCAGAGGTCCATGATGCCGCCCGGATTCACCAGGTCATCAGCCACGCTCTGGATGAAGCAGGCATGGGGCTGCGGCCGCTCGTAGGCAGACGTGGACTTCATCATCTCGCCGGTGCGGGGATCCACGTAGCTGTGGCCCTGGGCGGGGCCGCTGATGCCGTAGGCGTAGTGCAGGCCCGTGTTGAACCACTGCGGGGAGTTGGGCGCGCACATCTGGTTGGCGAGCATGTTGGTGAGCTCGTCGCAGAAGGCCTGCGCATCCTCGGGCGTGTCGAAGTAGCTGTGGGTCTCGCCCCAGTGGCGCCAGCAGCCGGCCAAGCGGTGGAAGACCTGCCGCGCGTCCTTCTCGCCGCCGTTCTGCTCGTCGATGCCCTTCCGGCGGAAATATTTCTGCGCCAGGATGTCGACGGCGACCTGGGACCAGGTCTCCGGAACGAGTACATCCTTGGCCTCGAAGACCACGGTGCCATCCAGCTTGGAGATCCGGCTGGTGCGCGGAACGAAGGGGATACCTTCGAGGGGATCGTGACCTGCCTTGGTAAAGTGGCGGGCGATCTTCATGGTCAGTCCTGGCAATGGGGTCTTGAGGTGGCAATGGGGTCTTGAGGTGGTACTGGGGTCGGTCTGCAACACCCTGAGGGACTTCAGAGGCCTACCCGTTGGGGACGGGGGCCTCAGAACCTGACCTCTAGGTGTTGTGCCGGTAGAGAACTATGCCCCCAAGATGTTGGGGTGTCAAGGGTCGGGGTCGAGGAAAAATCCCAGCCGTTATTTGGTGCACGCATGATCTTTTTAAGGGGCGTTTTTGCCCTATTCCCATGGGCCCGCTGGCGCTGTTGGGCCACCTGTGGATAGGCTGGACACAAGCCGGGCCCCATGCATCGGGGCGCGACGAACCGGGTCAGATCGGAAGAAGCAGCCCTAAGTCGTGGTTTCGAGTGCCGTGGCAAGCCCGGCCCTTTTGCGCCTCTGGCGCAGAAGGGCCGGACTCCCCATCGCTCGGACTGCGTCCTCGCGAGTCGGCACGAAGGCAGATCCTGCGCCGCAACTCAGCCTTGCCCTATCTCCAAATCGGCGCAGCCGATTTGGAGCCCGCACGACAAACGGAGTACAGCGCACACCCCAAACACGTGCTGCGCTGGCGCAGGCCGGGGCAGTCGCCGAGGATGCCGAGGTGGCTGAGGGCGAAGTCGTAGCGCAGGGGATCCGCTGCATCCAGGCGGGCGAGGGCGGTCGTGATCTCCTGGGCCATGCGGCCATCGGGCGTGGCCCTGCTGGTGAGGCCGATGAAGCGGGAGACCCGCGCCACGTGGGTGTCCAGGGGGATGACCAAGGTGCTCGGTGAGAGGCTCGTCCACTGCCCGAGGTCGGGCCAGCCGGAACGCACCAGCCAGCGCAGGAACATGCGCCAGCGCTTGCAGGCAGCGCCTTCCAGGGGATCCGGCAGCGAGAAGCGGGACCCATAGGTGGGTGGCAGCTCCAGGCGGAGGCGCTGCACCAGGCGCGAGAGGGTAAGGTCCGCAGCCTCCCCCTTGCGCGGCGCCAGATGGGGCTCCAGGCCCTGACCACTCTCCTGGTCCAGGCGCTGCCAGGCCAGCAGCCAGGCCACCAGGTCGGGTGCCGTATGGAAGCGCCAGCACCAGGCGCCGAAGCCAAGGGTCAGCTCCCGGGCAGCCTCCACCGGGGTCCGCTGGCGCAGCCAGTCGGCGGGGTGGGCGCTCAGCGGGGCCAGGGCCGCCCGAACTGCACGGATCATGGGGGCCACCCGCCCGTAGGCCAGGTGCGCCGCCACGAAGGCCGCGACTTCCCGGTCCAGGGGTGCGGCGTAGGTGAGGGGCACGCTCAGGGGATCCTGCACCAGGGCAGGGGGCGTGTCGTACTGCCGGCACAGGGCATCCAGGCGGGCCTTGAGGGCGGTTGCGGCGGTTCCCATGGCTCCCAGTGTCCCAGCAGCAGAGGGTTTCGGGGTGGGCGCAGGATACTTGCCTAAAAACACTATGTAAGTAAAGCCACTTGCGCTAGGCTTGATTTCGGTGGCCCGTGGCCCCTTTTGGAGCAGTAACCGCACATGATGAACCTGCGTGGCCTTGGCAACCTGGCGAAGATCCTCGAAGAAGCAGCAAAACCCGACTCCGTATTGCGGGAAGACCGTGAGAAGCCCAAGCCCAAGGTTCTGAAGAAGGGAGAGAAGACCGAGAAGATCCGGGTCATCGATCCCAAGCGGAAACTTTGGTACGAGAAGCGCCTCAAGGAGATCACGGCCAAGGCCGAGTCCTCCGACAGTGGGCTTCCTGCCGCTGGCCCTGTCACGGCACCCCTGGCACCTGCCATGGCCCGGACCGCTGTCTCCAAGCTCGGCGGGAACCTCCTGCAGACGCTGGCCGCAGCCAAGGACGCCAAGCCCAAGACCGACTCCCCCAAGCGCTCCGAGTCGTGGCGCCGCAAGCCGGGCGAATCCATTTTCTAGCTAGAAGAAGCAGTTAAGCAATTCATCAGGGGGCGCCATCGGCGCCCCCTGTACTTTGTGCGCGTATCGAACTAGCTAACCCTTCACCCCAAACTTGCGCCCAATCCACGTCTCACCCAGGGGTCGCTCGAAGCGGCCCTGGCGGAAGTCACCCAGGGTGAGAAGGGCCAGGTCCACCACCGGCGTTGTTGCGGTCAAGGTCCCATCCGCCAGGTGGGCGGCCAGGTCGGCCCGGGGCAGGGTGCGGAGTCCATCCGGCAGGCGCACCAGCACGGCCTGGGGATCCTCCAGGCGGAGTTCGAGGCGACCCAGGGCCTGCCCCAGTCCCCGCTGCATGCCGTCGATGGCGCAGCCCGAGGGCTGTTCGGCCAGGGTGGGCTCGGCGATGGCCAGGATGCGGCCCTCCAGCAGGGCCCAGTCGGCCTGGTACTGCGTCCCCTTGTGGCGCCACTTTCCCAGCAGGGCATCGATCTCAGGGGCCAGCATCGCTGGGTCTACGGCCTGCGTCAGGGCCAGCAGCCAGAGGCGGGCGGCATCGGGCAGGGTGGAAAAGAGGGCGGGGGACATGGGGACTCCAAGCGGGCTGTGCTCCATGGGATGCCGCTGATGGCGCCGCCATCCCGGCCGGCACCACAGATTTCCGTGACAGATCGAACCCCGCCTCCTGCGTAAGGTAGTAGGCGATGCGAGATACTGCGATTCTGCTCCTCAACCTCGGCGGTCCGGTGAGTCTGGCCCAGGTGGAACCCTTTCTGGTGGCCCTCTTCGGGGACCGGGACCTGATCCGCTTGCCGGGTCCGGCCTGGCTGCAACCCACCTTCGCCCGCCTCATCGCCCGCCTCCGGGCCCCCGGTGCTCGGGGCCGCTACGCAGAGATCGGCGGCGGTTCGCCCCTGCTGCGGGAGAGCGCCCTCCAGGCCTCCGCCCTCCGCCAGGCCCTGCGGGAGGCCGGGCGGGACGAGCCCGTGAAGCTCTGCTTCCGCTATGCCGCACCTCGGGCGGCGGGCCTGCTGCGCGCCCTCAAGCGCGATGGCATCCGCAGGCTGTTACCGGTGACGCTCTACCCTCACGACTGCCGCGCCACCACCGGCTCCAGCCTGCGGGAGCTGGCCTTGGCGGCCGCCGAGGCGGGTATGGAATTGCTGCCTGGTGTGGAGAGCTATGCCACCGATCCGGACTACCTGGAGGCCCTTGCCCGCCCCCTGCGGGCTGCGCTCAAGGAGCTGCCCGAGGCCACCGTGGTCTTCAGTGCCCACAGCCTGCCCGTGCGGCAGATTGAGGCGGGGGACCCCTACGAGCGAGAGATTCACGCCACCATGGAGGCCCTGGTGGTGGGCCTGGGGCGCCTCCCGGGCGGTCATCGGCTGGCCTACCAGAGCCGTACGGGCCCCGTGCGCTGGCTGGAGCCGCCGCTGAAGGCTGTGCTGGAATCCCTGGGCGGCAAGGACGTCATCGTGGTGCCCCTCAGCTTTGTCAGCGAGCACATCGAGACCCTGCACGAGCTCGACATCGAGTACCGCGAGGTGGCCCAAAAAGCCGGGGTGCGCACCTACCGGCGCGTGGCCGCCCCTGGCGCCGATCCCGCCTACATCCGCTGCCTGACTCGGCGCGTCCTGGAGCTCCTATGACCACCCTCATCCTCGGTGGCGGCGTCACGGGGCTTGCTGCAGCCTGGCACCTTCAGCAGCGAGGCGAGGCCGTGGAAGTTTGGGAAGCCGCCCCCACCGTGGGTGGCTGGATGAAGACCCTGCCCTGGGAGGGAGGCCACATCGAGACCGGACCCCAGGGCGTGCTGTGGCAGAAAGGCACAGTGGTGGACAAGGTCTTCACCGCCATCGGCCTGCCTTTCAAGTCCCCAGGTACCGGCGCCCGCTGGGTGGGGAAGGGCGGCCGCCTCATCCCCGTGCCCGCCTCGCCCCCAGCCCTGATGTTCTCGGCCCTCATGCCCCTGGGCGCCAAGCTGCGCATGATGGCCGAGCCTTTCATCCCCGTGCGCGGCGCGGAGCCCGAGGAGTCCCTGTCGGCCTTCATCACGCGGCGCCTGGGCAAGGGCGTGGCCACGGAGCTGCTCCCAGCCATGGTGGCGGGCGTGCTGGCCGCACCGGCCGAAGTCCTGTCCGTGGATGCCATCCCCAAGCTGCGCCAGTGGGAGGCCACAGGCAGTCTGGTGAACGGCATCCGCAAGAGCGGCGTCAGCCACATGGTGGTGCCTGAGGGCGGCATGGGGCAGCTGCCCCTCCGGCTTGCGGCGCAGCTGACCGCCGTGCGTACGGGCCTTCGCGCCGAACGGCTTGAGGCCCTGCCAAACCATCGCTGGCGCGTGAGCGGCGGCGGCGAAGTGCGCGAGGTGGATCGCCTGGTCCTGGCCCTGCCGGCCTTCGAGGCCTCAGCCCTGCTGTGGCCCGTGGCCCCAGGCAGTGCCGCTGCCCTGGGGTCGATTCCCTACACCAGCGTGGACCTCTGGCACAGCCGTCACACGCCGCTGCCTGCCCTCAAGGACAGCTTCGGCTTCCTGATCCACCCCCCGGAAGGCCACGGCTACCTGGGCTCCCTGGTGCCGTCCTGGATGGATCCCCAGACCGCCCCGGCGGGGATCATGCAGCTGCGCAGCTTCATCGGCGGCGCCTTCGGCAAGCCCGCGGACCTGGAGACCTGGGGGGGCGTGCAGGCCCGCCTCCAGCACTGGATCCCGGCTCTGGATGCGCCCTCCGCCGTGCGCCATGAGTATGCCGAGAACGCCATCCCGCGCCCCGAGCTGGGCCACCGCGCCCGCGTGGCCGCCGCCCTGGAGGCCCTGCCCACGGGCATCGACTGGCTCAGCAACGCCCGCTTCGGCCCCGGCGTGCGGGACATCTTGGAAGGCCTGGAGGCGTGGGTCTAACCCGAGGCCCACTGACAGGGCTTGGCTGATTAAAGGAATAAGGCCCTTGCCACCAAGGCACCAGATTTCAGTTTGTCTCACGTATCGGCGCAGCCGATATCGAGAAGGCACCAAGAAGGGCGTCCTCCTTTTTAATCACTGTCCATCACCGTGCATCGCTGGTTAAACCGTCCTTCGCAGAAATCCGAACGGCTCATCCCCTTCATCCCCTTCATCCCTGTAAAAACTGCTTTTGAACAGGGATAAAAGGGATGAAGGGGATAACTGAAAAAGCGG
>SESD01000849.1_pt1 | contig 18078 bp, 19 predicted proteins | sample 3171411 | NCBI WGS metagenome assembly SESD01 (sample SAMN06051880, study PRJNA518727) | freshwater metagenome | biome: subpolar coniferous forest; feature: holomictic lake; material: water; isolation source: holomictic Lake 442, 16.5 m depth | place: Canada: near Kenora, Ontario | collected...
CGTTTTATATCAGTAATTAATTAATGGATATGAATAATGACCCACATTAATAAATTGCTCTATAATTAGGGCTTATATTATTGAGGAATTATTATGACCGATTATCAAAAACTGACTGAAAATGAATTAAAGGCGGTTATTGATGCTGCAGAAAAAGTATTAAAAAATATACAGATTAATAAACGTAAAGAAGTTATTGCAAAAATAAAAGAATTAGCTGCTTCGATTGATGTTGCTATTGAAATTTATGAGAGTGAGAAAAAATCAGTGCGTAAAGGTCTTAAGGTGGCAGTTAAATACCGCCACCCACAAGATTTTGAAAAAACATGGACCGGGCGTGGAGTAATGCCGGCATGGTTGCAAGCTCTCACAAATGAGGGTCATGATCGGTCTGAATTTGAAGTATAGATTTTCTGAGTTAAAAAATAATTAGAATTAAGCTGTAGCCAGTTATATAGCTAAAACGAAAAGCTATTAATCATTTTGTGGTTTAGCTGATTTAAATACTTGTTAATCGATAAATCGTTTAGTTAGATCACTGTAGGCATCAATTCTTCTATCACGTAAATAAGGCCATATTTGCCTGACTCGCTCAATACGGTCAGTGTCAAGCTTGCATGTTAATAGTTTTGTTTCTGAGTCATTAGCTAACGTTATTAGGTCACCTTGAGGTCCGGCAATAAAACTGTTGCCCCAAAATTTAATGCCTTTGCCTGAATTAGGTGCTTTTTCAAAACCTACACGATTACAGGAAATAACCGGAATACCGTTCGCAACAGCATGTGATCGCTGAATCGTTATCCAAGCATCTAATTGTCGTTGTTGTTCTTCCTTTGTGTCCTCAGGATCCCAACCAATAGCCGTTGGATAGATTAAAATTTCTGCACCACCTAAAGCCATTAATCTTGCGGCTTCAGGGAACCATTGATCCCAACAAATTAACACACCTAATTTGCCGATAGATGTTTCTATAGGTGTAAATCCGAGGTCACCTGGTGTGAAGTAATACTTTTCATAGAAGCCAGGGTCATCCGGTATATGCATTTTTCGGTATTTACCTGCAATACTGCCATCCTTATCAAAAACTACAGCTGTATTATGATATAAACCGGGCGCTCTTTTTTCGAAAAGTGTTGAGACAATAACGATGTTAAGTTTTTTGGCAATGGCAGAAAGGATATCAGTTGTAAGTCCAGGAATTGTTTGGGCGAGATCAAAATTATTATAGTCCTCATTCTGACAAAAATAGGGTCCTAAATGCAGTTCTGGTAATACTACCAAGTCTGCATTAGCGGCTGCTGCTTCATGTATTTTTTCGATAGAAAAATCAAGGTTCGTTTGTCTGTCTTTATCACAGAGTTGTTGAATGGCACTAACGATTATTTTGGACTTCATAAATGAATGGGTTGAATGGTTTTGTTGTGATAATTATAAACTATTATAATTTTGTGCGAACAGAGATATCATTATTACTTGGTGGCTTAACCTATCTAGCCTGTCGATGCATAGGTATAATATTTCTTGGGTTTGAGATAGTAGCGCTTTTGAGAAGTATTTTGGAGTTAAGCACGGAACTGCTATTTAAAGTGAGTGTGCGTTATAATCTTACCAATTTTGAATAATAATTGTATAACAGGCCGATTTCATTTGTTTAAGTTAGTAAAAAAGTAATATTAGTTAAGAGTAAATTACAGGTTGTTTTTTTATTTTAATGAAAATAAAAATCGGTTTTTACATAAAATCTATACTATTTTGATTAAAAAATCTTGGGAAATATTAATGAAAGTAACTGTATTTGGTTCTGGTTATGTAGGTTTGGTAACCGGTGTTTGTTTGGCAGAAGTTGGTAATGATGTTTTATGTGTTGATGTTGATAAGCGCAAAATTGATAACTTAAAAAATGGCATTATTCCCATTTATGAACCGGGACTGGAAGAGTTGGTTAAAGATAATCAACAGACTGGAAGAATAAAATTTACCACAGATATCGATGAAGCAGTTAGTCATGGGGTTTTTCAATTTATAGCCGTAGGAACTCCTCCTGATGAAGATGGTGCGGCTGATCTGCAATACGTATTAGCAGTGGCCAAATCCATTGCTGAAAACATGAATGAGTATCGTATTATTGTTGATAAGTCTACTGTGCCGGTTGGTACAGCGGATAAGGTTAAGGAAATTATTCTTAAAGTTCAGGAAGAACGAGGGTTAGCAATTGATTTTGACGTAGTTTCAAATCCGGAGTTTTTAAAAGAAGGTGCGGCTATCAACGATTTTATGAAGCCGGATAGAATTATTGTTGGCACTGATAATCCTAGAACAGCAGAATTATTAAAGGCACTTTATGCACCTTTTAATCGTAGTCATGACCGCATCATTACGATGGATGTAAGATCTGCTGAATTAACTAAGTATGCTGCTAATGCCATGTTGGCAACTAAAATCAGCTTTATGAATGAACTCGCCAATTTAGCTGAACTGTTAGGTGCTGATATAGAACATGTAAGAAATGGTATAGGCTCTGATTCTAGGATTGGTTATTCCTTTATTTATCCAGGTTGCGGTTATGGCGGTTCATGTTTCCCTAAAGATGTGAAAGCCTTGGAGCGAACTGCTCAACAACTGGGCTATAAGGCCGAACTGCTTAATGCAGTAGAAAATGTTAATAATCGACAAAAAGAGGTTTTATTTAATAAAGTTATTCAGCATTATAAAGGCGAATTACAAGGCAAATGCTTTGCGCTTTGGGGTTTGGCATTTAAGCCCAGAACTGATGATATGAGAGACGCACCGAGTCGCGTCATACTTGAAGCATTAATTAATGCCGGTGCAACTGTTAGGGCTTTTGATCCAGAAGCCATGGCGGAAGCTAAACGTATTTATGGCGATAAGCCCGGGTTAGTTCTTGTGGATACTGCAGAAGAAGCATTGGAAGAAGCTAACGCCTTGATTGTAGTAACAGAATGGAAAAACTTTTGGAGTCCGGATTTTGATTTAATCAAAAATACGTTAAAAGATTCAGTTATATTTGATGGCAGAAATCTATATCAACCTGAATTGCTTAAAAAACAAGGCATCACCTACTACGGTATGGGTAGAGGTGTTACAAATTTGTAATTATTAATACAATGATTTTTAATGTCATAAATAACGAATCCAGTTTATTTATTTATGTACGTTTATCCACATTAAACCGAGTTAATAAGCCAAGGTTGATTTAACCTCATGCCTTGTTAGTAAAGATTTAGCATTGAAAATTCTGTCTATGTATATTTATATGCTAATCTATGCCTCATTTTAACTTGGGTAAAAGAAATGCAAGCAACAGTCAAATGGGTCGATGGTGTTATGTTTGTCGGCGAAACGGGCAGTGGCCACGCGGTTGTGATGGACGGATCTCCGGATCATGGCGGGCGTAATATGGGTATGCGTCCCATGGAAATGATTTTAGTCGGTTTGGGTGGCTGTTCGTCATTTGATGTGGTGCAGATTTTACAAAAAGGCAGAAACAATATTGTTAATTGCGTAGCAGAAATATCTGCAGAACGTGTTGACACTGTGCCAAGTGTGTTTAGCAAAATCCATTTGCATTTTGTCGTTAGCGGTCGTGATTTGAAAGAATCAGCTGTAGAGAGGGCTGTGAAATTGTCGGCAGAGAAATATTGCTCTGCTTCCATTATGTTAGGTAAAGCAGGGGTAGAAATTACCCACGATTTTGAAGTTATTGAGGTTTAACAGTTTTGAATAAGTTGCAATTACACGGCTTTAACAATTTAACAAAGTCACTTAGTTTCAATATATATGATATTTGTTATGCGCCCGCTGAGCAGCAGCAGGCTTATATTGAATATATTGATGAAGCTTATAATGCTAAAAAGTTGACGCAAATACTAAAAGATGTTGCCGAAATTATTGGCGCGCAAATTCTAAATATTGCCCATCAGGATTACGATCCTCAAGGCGCCAGCGTAACTATGTTGATTTCAGAAGGAGATGCACCTCCGCCGCCCAGTATGAACAGCCAATCTCCCGGTCCTTTGCCAGAAACTGTATTGGCGCATTTGGACAAAAGTCATATTACTGTTCATACTTATCCAGAAAGCCATCCAGATAATGGTATTAGTACGTTTCGCGCAGATATTGATGTATCAACTTGTGGTCGAATTTCACCTTTAAAGGCTCTTAATTATTTGATTCATAGCTTTGAATCAGATGTAGTAACAATGGATTATAGGGTGCGGGGTTTTACAAGGGATATATCCGGTAAAAAGCATTATATAGATCACAACATTACTTCTATCCAAAATTATATTGCCAAAGATACTCAGGAAAGTTATCAAATGATAGATGTGAATGTTTATCAGGAAAATATCTTCCATACCAAAATGATGCTTAAGGAAACCGAGTTGGAAAACTATCTTTTTGAGAAAGAAAGTAATTTATCTGATGAGCAAAAAATAGAGATAGAAGTTAAGTTACAAAGAGAAGTAGCTGAAATTTTCTATGGTCATAATTATCGACGTAAAAAACTAAAAGTTGCCGATCAAAATACTTAAGATAAACAGGAGTTAGAGATGCATTAAGCGTATCTCTAACTTTGTTTAATGTAATGTATATCCTCAATTGCTGTTTAGATTTTTTATAGTGTCTATCTTAATTATCTTTAGCTTGAGTCAGTGCATCAACAATACTGATGTATTCAGTTAACTTGGGTCGGTATAAAAAAAATCCTAAAGCCGATAGTCCTGAAAAAATAAATAACGTATTGAAGTTATCCCCCAGTACAAACATGACAAAGCCAAAAACCCCAATACTTTCAATGAGCAACATTGATACGATAGTGGTGACCAAGTAACGTCTTTTTGCAACAGTCCGTGGGGTTATGTCTGAGAATGGCATCGTTTGATTGAGACGTAGCTGTATATGTCGAATTAAATTCGTCATTGGGAAGGTAATAATGGCGGCAACGTATAATATCGTTCTTATTAATATTCGCTGATCGTCAGGGAGAGTGTTTTGTATTTGATCACCAAAAGCAAAACAAGCTACGATATAGGCAAGTAGTGTCGTGAGTAAAATTCCTTGAAAAACCCAAGGAAGAAAAAGATCAGCTTTAAGTTGTACAGATTCGCGTTGCCCCTGCATTTTGTTTCCAAATAGTTTGTTATAGATGTTTATCATAACAAATCCAGTGGCTTAGATTTTATTTTATGCTTGTTTTTATGAGTATTATTACAATTATCTAATAGCCGATTAATTTTCTATCCAAAGCGAGTGAAGTTGAGAGTGCCGAACCTATTGCATTTATAAGGACTTTGCTTACAATGCATAAATCAACTTATTTTTAGGAAATATTATGCTAATACTTGGGGTAGATATTGGTGGCTCAGGCATTAAAGGCGCTATTGTTGACACGGTCACAGGTGAATTGGTGACTGAGCGTTACCGTGTAGAGACGCCTCAACCCGCAACTCCGGATGCTATAGCAGTTAGTCTTGCACAGATAATTAGTCACTTTAATTGGAGTGGGCTTGTGGGCTGTGGTTTTCCTGCAGCTATTTTGCACGGAGTACCAAGAACGGCAAGCAATATTTCACCTTCATTTATCGGAACTAATATTGATAAATTATTTTCAAACGTGACGAAATGTCCTTGTTATTGCCTTAATGATGCAGATGCAGCCGGATTGGCAGAAATACACTTTGGCGCAGGAGTAGATCAATTTGGCGTAGTTTTGCTAATAACCATTGGTACGGGTTTAGGTACAGTTATTTTTAGTGATGGGAAATTATTGCCCAATACAGAATTAGGACACTTGCTTATGAAAAATGGAAAAACAGCAGAGTATTATGCATCGGATGCGACCCGAAAAAATAAGGGTCTTGGTTGGAAACGCTGGGGAAAGCGCTTTAACAAATACCTTAATGTGATGGAAAAGCTGTTTTGGCCGGATTTAATAATTCTAGGCGGCGGTGCCAGTAATAGTTTTGTAAAGTTTAAATCGCAAATAACTATAGAAACACCGGTAAAGCCGGCTGCATTTTTAAACCAAGCGGGTATTGTTGGGGCTGCATTGTATGCCCAATCAAAAAATACCCTAACTGATACTTAAAGAAGTATTTGAGCCTCTTTTTTTGAGTTCCAGTCACACACACTAATTAAATGCTATGACTATCAAAACAAAATTACGTTGGGGAATTTTAGGGGCGGCCAGAATTAATGAGCGTTTATTACCTGCCATTGTTCAAGCATCAAATGCTAAATTGGTTGCTGTTGCCAGTCGTCGCGAGGGTGCTGCAGCAAAAATAGTAGAGCAGTATGCTCCTCATCAACAGAATGTAAGAATGTACGATGATCTTGATGAGTTGCTGGCCGATACAACTGTTGATGCTGTGTATGTTCCTCTTGCCAATCATGAGCACGTCAAATGGGTGTTGCGTGCAGTAGAATGTGGTAAACATGTGCTCTGTGAGAAACCAATGGCACTGACGGTTATAGACATAGAAGCTATTAAAGCTGCAGCAATTAAATATAAAGTTATTGTTATGGAAGGCTTCATGTATCGATTCCATCCTCAGCATATACGGGTGAAGGAGTTGATTGCTTTAGGCACAATTGGAGAGATAAGGTCAGTGCGTGCCAGCTTTTCTTTTATGATGCGACCAGCGAGGATGTATCGTTTGGAAGAAAATGTAGAGCGCGGCGGCGGTGCCATGTGGGATATCGGTTGTTATGCCATTCATTCTGCAAGGTTGTTTTTTGACCAAGAGCCGGTAGCTGTGACAGCGATTGCCAAGTATGTTGATAGTGGTGCTGATATTGCGACTAGCGGAATTATTGATTTTGGTTTGGGTAGATACGCGCATTTTGATTTTAGTTTTGAGCGTGCCAGACGCTGTGAATATGAAATTGTCGGCACTAAAGGTGGCATTAAATGTCATGCTGTTTGGCAGCTACCAAGTGATGTGCCTGTTATTTCATGGTGGACGGAAGAGGGACTGCAATGTGAAGAGCGTTTACCAATTGCTAATCATTTTCAGCTTGAAATTGAGCATTTTAGTGATTGCGTGTTGAATAATAAAGAGCCGCTTTTGTCACTCGACGATGCTAAATCTAATTGCCAAGTAATTGTTGCTGCACTTAAATCTGCTGCGCAAGGACAAATTGTTCAATTAGCTGGTAATAAATGACTTATTATGAGAAATAAAAGTTAGATTAGCTATAAATGTTATAAAATACGCGGTTTTGAATTTAAAGGCCGAGTTTTCGGTTAATAAAGTAGTGGCTTATTTATGCGATGTCCGTTTTGTGCGGCACAAGATACTCGGGTTCTTGATTCCAGATTAATAAGTGATGGGGATCAGGTTCGTCGGAGACGTGAATGCAATGTTTGTAAAGAGCGTTTCACTACGTTTGAAATGGTTGAATTAATGATGCCTCGTATCATTAAACGCGATGGGAATCGAGAGCCTTTCGAAGAGCACAAGCTACGTTCAGGTATGCTTAAAGCTCTTGAAAAAAGACCTGTTAGCAGCGATGCCATAGAAGCCTCAATCAATCGAATAAAAAAAGAATTGATGGAAACAGGTGACAGAGAGATACCTGTGCAACAATTGGGTGAAAAAGTCATGAAAGAGTTAAGCTCTTTGGATCACGTCGCTTTTGTAAGGTTTGCCTCGGTATATCGTAGTTTTCAGGATGTGAGTGAATTTACTGACATGATTCAAAACTTGCAAAAAAAATAATGATAGCCAGTCAAGATGGCTTTTATATGGCCAGAGCAATTGAATTAGCTAAAAATGGCCGCTATACAACGGATCCAAATCCACGTGTTGGCTGTGTTTTAGTCAGGGACGGTAACATAATTGGGGAAGGGTGGCATGTTAAAGCAGGTTTTGGGCACGCAGAAGTTGAAGCTTTAAAAAATTGCTCTAACGCTAAAGGTGCAACCGCTTATGTCACTTTAGAGCCCTGTAGCCATTATGGCAAAACCCCCCCTTGTTGTGATGCCTTAATCAAAGCCGGGATCACTCGTGTTGTGGTCGCAATGCAAGATCCTAATCCATTGGTGTCTGGGCGTGGACTTGAAAAACTTAAAGAAGCGGGTTGTGAAGTAAGTTGCGGCGTTTTAGAGGAAGATGTTCAGCATTTAAATCGTGGCTTTATCAAAAGAATGATGGCAAATCGTCCTTTTGTAAGGAGCAAGTTGGCAATGAGTCTTGATGGCCGTACAGCAATGGCATCCGGAGAAAGTAAATGGATCACTTCAACAGAGGCTAGAGTTGATGTGCATCGCTTAAGAGCGGAAAGTTCGGCAATTTTGACGGGTATAAACACGGTGTTGGCAGATGACCCTTCTTTAAATGCCAGAGTTGCTTGGGATGTGTTGCAGCCCATTAGAGTTGTTCTTGATTCCAAACTCAATATGCCGGTTGATGCGCAGATGGTTAAACTGCAAGGACGTAGTCTTGTTTTGACCTGCTCTGAGGATCAAGAAAAGATTCATGCTTTGCGGGAAGTTGGCTTTGAAGTTTATACGCTGGCTAAAAAAAATGAGAGACTTGATTTACATGTTGTAATGGACTTTTTAGCTAAGCAACAAATCAATGAATTACTGATTGAGGCTGGAGCAGTGCTAAACGGAGCATTGTTAGCAGAAAATTTAGTCGATGAATGGGTGGTTTACATAGCACCTTGTATTTTGGGTGATCAGGGTCGAGGACTATTTGTCGTACCCGGCTTAAAAAACATCGCTGATAAAAAAAAGTTAACGTTTCGTGATGTGAGGCGGGTTGGGTCAGATTTGAAATTAACATTGTCGCAGGAGTGCTTTTGAAGAGTTTAAAATTACTTCTCCATCACGGTTTTAAAGGGGTTTAATGTTTACAGGTATTATTCTGGCTATCGGTAAAATAGCTGCAGTCGAGCGTAAAGCAGGGGATTGTCGTTTAAAGATAGATACGGGTAAATTATCATTAATCGATGTTGCCTTGGGTGATAGTATTGCAGTTAATGGTGTATGCTTAACGGCTGTAGAATTGGATGCTCACTATTTTTGTGCGGATGTTTCTAATGAAACTTTATCCAGAACTATCTTAAATAATGCAACAACCGGAACGGCCGTAAATTTGGAACTGGCTTTAACGCCTGCAACTCGGATGGGCGGACATATTGTCAGTGGTCATGTTGACGGTATTGGTCAGGTTATTGAAAAGAAAGCTGATGGGAGGTCTATTCGTTTTACTTTTAAAGCACCGGATAATCTGGCTAAGTATATTGCGGAAAAAGGCTCTATCTGTATTAACGGCATTAGTCTGACGGTTAACGAAGTTAATGGGGCTAAATTCAGTGTTAATATTGTTCCGTATACTTTAAAAGATACGACAATAGGCGAAGCGACAGTCGGCACAAAAGTTAATCTTGAAGTAGATTTGTTGGCGCGTTATATGGAGCGTTTAATGCTGGGCGAAGCGGCAGCTCATCATCAGGGCGGCATTACAGAAGAATTATTGCAAAAGAGTGGGTTTTTTGGTTAATGAATACAATTGAAGAAATTATAGACGATTTACGGCAAGGCAAAATGGTTATCATTATGGATGATGAAGACCGTGAAAATGAAGGTGACTTGTTAATGGCAGCCGCTTTTACCCGCTCGGAAGATATTAATTTTATGGCTCGTTACGGTCGTGGTTTGATTTGTTTAACTTTAACTAGTGAGCGTTGTCAGCAGTTACGTTTGCCATTAATGGTTAATGAAAATAAAACTGCACATTCTACCAATTTTACTGTCTCTATCGAAGCGGCAACGGGAGTAACTACCGGTATTTCCGCAGCCGATAGAGCACGCACTGTTCAATGTGCAGTAGCACCGGATGCAAGCGCGGATGATTTGGTTCAGCCCGGGCATATATTTCCGTTAATGGCTAATCCGGGGGGGGTCTTACGACGTGCTGGCCACACTGAAGCGGGTTGTGATCTTGCTAAATTAGCGGGTGTAGATCCCTCAGCGGTTATCGTAGAAATTCTTAATGAAGACGGTAGTATGGCAAGACGTCCTGATTTAGAGGTCTTTGCAGAGCAACACAAGCTAAAAATGGGGACTATCGCTGATTTAATTCATTATCGTATTCAACATGAAAATACGTTGGAACGCATCAGTGTATGTTTGTATCCTACCGAATTTGGCGAGTTTCGACTCTATGCGTATCAAGACAAAAACGATAATAATCTGCATCTAGCGTTGGTCATGGGTCAGGTTTCAGATGGAGAGCCGGTTTTAGTGCGCGTTCATGCGCGTAATTTGTTGGATGATGTATTTTCCTCTAAACGAAATGATTCCAGTGTTTCAATTCGAACCGCCATGCAAAAAATTGCTGAAGAAGGTCGTGGTGTTTTAGTTATCATCAGGCAAAGTGAAGATAATAAATCACTAGCAGAACTTATTCATCGTTATCAACTTGAAGATAATGGCATTACCAGTGCAGTAAATGTCCAAGAGGCAGCAGCGGATTGGCGTATGACCGGTACCGGCTCAAGAATACTGGCTGATTTGGGTGTGCATAAATTAAAAGTGCTCGGAACTCATAAAAAATATGTCGGTTTGTCGGGGTTCGATCTCGAAGTATCTGAGCATGTAGTTTGAATGACAATTAAGTTAGGTTGTCGTTAAAAATTGAATTTTCGTAATTAATGTAGAGAGATAGTATGTCAACTATAAAAACCTTCGAAGGCAATTTATTGGTACAAGGCGGTAAATTTTGTATTGTAGCATCCCGGTTTAACAGTTTTATTGTTGAGCAGTTAGAGGCTGGTGCAATTGATGCCTTGGTTCGTCACGGCGCCGATAGAGACAATATACATCTTGTTAAAGCCCCTGGTGCGTTCGAGTTACCTATGGTGGTGCAACGTATAGCAGCAGCCAAAAAATATGATGCGATAATCGCAGTTGGGGCAGTGATTCGAGGAGGTACGCCACATTTTGAATATGTTGCGGGTGAATGTGTAAAAGGTCTTGCACAAGTTTCCCTGCAATATAATGTACCGGTAAGTTTTGGCGTTTTAACGGTTGACTCAATTGAGCAGGCAATAGAGCGAGCTGGGACAAAAGCGGGTAATAAAGGTGCAGAAGCGGCAATGTCAGCTATCGAGATGGTCAGTTTATTTAATAATCTGGAAGCCGAATGAGTCAAGCACGAACTAATGCCCGCAAAGCAGCTGTCCAAGCGTTATATCAATGGCAGATGACAGGGCAGAGTCTTGTTGAAATTGAACGGCAGTTTCTTGAAGAAGAGCGTCTTAAAGATGCCCAAAAAAGCTACTTTACTGAGCTTTTTCATGGCGTGCCTAAAAACTTGGGTGTTATAGATGAAACCTTAGCTGAATTTGTAGATCGTCCGGTTGACATGATTGATCCCGTTGAGCGGGCTATATTGAGAATAGGGGCTTATGAATTGCTTAGTCGCTTGGATATGCCTTATCGGGTTGTTTTAAATGAAGCTATTAATCTTGCCAAGTACTTTGGTGCTGATGGTAGTCATAAATATGTTAACGGCATATTAGATAAAATAGCCCAGCAAAAACGGGTGGTTGAAATTAAAAGTAAAGTGTCAGTGGAAAGGCCAAAGGCGCAGGGTGGAAGGTAAAGTGCTTTGAAGCCTTTTTAATTTTGAACTTTAAATCATTCTTATGTCTATAGCTGAGTTTTCTCTTATTGAGCGTTATTTTACCCGGCGAGTGGTAGGAAATGATTCAACTAAATTAAGTATTGGTGATGACTGTGCTTTATTATCATTGCCTGAGGGTTATGAGCTTGCTGTAACCACTGATACCATGGTCGAAAATGTTCATTTTTTTGCAGATGCAGATCCAGAGCTACTGGGACATAAATTACTGGCTGTTAATTTAAGTGATTTGGCCAGTATGGGCGCAAAGCCAGTATCGGTTATGCTGGCTTTAACACTGCCAGCAGTTGATGAGAGTTGGTTGGCAGCATTTTCAAAAGGATTTTTAAGTCTGGCAGAACTGCATTTAGTGGATTTGATTGGTGGGGATACAACCTTTGGACCCTTAACATTGACGGTTCAAGCTATGGGTTTGGTACCAAAGGGTAAGGCACTTTTGCGTTCAAGTGCAAAACCGGGTGATTTTATTTATCTAACGGGTTCATTAGGTGATGCCGGGTTGGGCTTAAAAATCAAACAAGGTTATTCTTGCAGTAATCCTGAAGCAGCACTTCAACGGTTTAATAATCCTAATCCGCAGATTAATGCGGGAATGGCTTTGCTGGATATTGCCAATGCTTGTATAGATATTTCTGACGGCTTGACTGCTGACTTGGGGCATATACTTGAGCGCAGTCATGTTGGCGCTTGTCTTGATTGGGATAAGTTGCCGCTAGCTGATGCTGTTGTTGATTATATCAACAACACGGGTGACTGGGCTATGCCACTTGTTGCTGGCGATGATTACGAGTTGTGTTTTACAGTAAGTCCCGAAAAAGTATCCCGGTTAACTATTAATTGCACACAGATTGGCGTCATTGAATCGACCCTGGGTTTACGCTTATATAAATCAGGTAATCTTCAACCCTTCAATAGTAAAGGATATGAGCATTTTTCTTAACAGTCATTACGGAAAAAACAAACTAACACCTCGGCAAATTCTTTCTAATCCTATTTTGTTTCTGGCTTTTGGATTTGGTTCCGGGTTGGCAAAAAAAGCACCGGGTACAATGGGTACTTTAGCGGCAATTCCTGTGTATTGGTTGTTTGCACAAACCAATATGTTGATTTATAGCCTGCTTACTGTTGTTGTAACTATAAGTGGTATTTGGATTTGTGGAATAGCGGCAGATAAGTTAGCTGAACATGATTTTGGTGGTATTGTTTGGGATGAAATTGCAGGTTATTTAATAACTATGTGGTTAGTTCCTCTTACTTGGCAAACCATGTTGGTTGGTTTTTTGTTGTTTAGATTTTTTGATATTTTAAAGCCATGGCCAATCAAATGGCTGGACCAGCAAGTTCACGGTGGTTTTGGTATTATGATTGATGATGTCTTGGCCGCTTTGTTCGCCGGTGGCTTATTATTTTTAATGGTTAATCTTGGTTGGGTAGGTTAATTCCTCCATCTTAGTTTCTAACTTAAATTTACCCCGTAGTTGTTTTTTAAATCAAAAAACATTCAATCTCCAACCCCCCCTCCAAAAAAATAAAATTATTCTGCATTGCAGATATGCTTAATCCTTCTACAGGTTACATGATGTTATGATTTTTTCAGCACATATTGAAAAACTAGGCAATAATTAATAGTATTTCATAGCGAGGAAGGATGAGACATTATGTTTCACTGAAACATAATGTCTTCGGGAAATACTTCAGTATGAAACATCATGTTTTAATAACAGATTATTATAATTTTAAATATATTTTATAAAACAATAAGTTAATTTTTTTATAAGTTATGGCGCAGAATTTGCTTATGTATTAATTAAAAGCACATTATTTTCAGACGCTGAGTATGAAAATCTAATCAATTAAAAGCACTATTTGGAGAGACTTAATGATATTTAAACAATTATTTGACGCAGAAACTTGGACTTATACTTACTTAATTGCTGATCCGATCAGTAAAGAAGCGATTTTTATTGATCCTGTTAATACACATATTGATGACTATATTGCCTTACTGGAAGCGAATGGCTTACAGCTTAAATACTCATTGGAAACACATGTTCACGCCGATCATATCACGGCAAGTGGCTTGTTACGTCAGCGCTTGGGCGCGCAAACAGCTGTTAGCCAACTGTGTGGCGCTGAAACAGCTGATGTTCAGATCCAAGATGGCGATACCTTTAATTTAGGCTCCACTGAGCAGCTTAAAGTAATTGCTACGCCAGGACATACTCGAGGCAGTATTTCTTTTTTATGGCGTGATAGAGTTTTTACAGGTGATTCTTTATTCGTTGGTGGTTGTGGCCGTACCGATTTTCAAGGCGGTAATCCAGGTGCTCTTTACGATTGCATCACGCAACGGTTGTTTACTTTGCCTGATGAAACACTGGTCTATCCTGGTCATGATTATCAAGGGCGGTGGGTTAGTAGTATCAAACAGGAGCGAACTAGCAACCCCCGCTTGACCGGGAAAACACGTGAAGAGTTTATTGTAATTATGAATAATCTTAATTTACCAAAACCACGTTTAATTGATGAAGCTGTACCTGCCAATCGTTATTGTGGTTTGGATGAAAATGAGCGTCAGGATGCAGTTGCGTTAAGAGATACTTCACGTCCTGTTCGCAGTGAACTCAGCCCTCAAGATTTGGTGGCTGAGGCAAAAAAACAGATTACTGAAGTGACTGTGGTTACGGCTAAACAATTACTTGCAGAAGGCAATATTGTATTGGTTGATACTCGTGAAGATAGCGAATATGCAGCGGGACATATTGATAATGCATTGTTGCTACCTCGTGGTGTTTTGGAATTTAAAATTGGCAACAGTCCTGAATTATCTGACAAATCCAAAGCAGTATTGATTTATTGTCGTACTGGCGGTCGCTCTGCATTGGCAGCACATACCCTGCAGCAATTGGGTTATAAAAATGTACTGTCTATGGCTGGTGGCTTTGAAGCTTGGCAAAAAGCATGAGTGTAAAAATGCAAGGTATTAGTTAAACTGGAACGGGTTGCAGAATATAATTTTGTTTATTGCAATCTTCAATAAATAATTAAAATAATAACTGGAGGAAATTATGGCACAACATCATACTATCTTGATTATCGGCGGCGGTGCAGCGGGAGTGTCCGTCGCTAATAATATGCGTCGTCAAAACGCCAATATTGATATTTCAATTATTGAGCCATCAGACAAGCATTATTACCAGCCAGGCTTTACCATTATTGGTGGCGGTGCTTATACATTAAAAGAAACCACGCGTAATGAAGCAGATTTAATACATCCATCGGTTACCTGGATTAAAGATTACGTAGAAACTTTTCAGCCAGATGAAAATACGATTACTTTACGATCGGGAGACACCATTAGTTATGACTATCTAGTTGTTTGTCCGGGTCTTCAGTTAGATTGGAACAAAGTTGCCGGTTTAAAGGAAACCCTGGGTAAAAATAATGTCTGTAGTAATTATTCACCAGATACTGTTGAATATACGTGGGAATGCATTAAAAATATCAAATCGGGAACAGCACTTTTTACCCAACCACCCATGCCTATTAAGTGCGCCGGTGCGCCACAAAAAATTATGTATTTGGCTGCAGATCGGTTTCGTAAAAAAGGTATTTTAGAAAAAATTAACGTTGAATTTTTTAATGCCGGACCCGCCATATTTGGCGTTCCTTTTTTTGCAAAAGCCTTGAATAAAATAGTAGCGGGTTATGGGATAAAAGCCAATTTCAATCAAAATCTTGTTGCTATCGATGGCCCGGCTAAAACAGCCACGTTTGAAATGACAGACGCTGAAGGTAATAAACAGCAAGTTATTAAAGCTTTTGACATGATTCATGTAACACCACCACAAAGTGCACCTGATTTTATTAAAAATAGTCCTTTAGCCAATGTGGCTGGATGGATAGATGTCCATGAAAATACCCTTCAACATACTAAATTTCCGAATATATTTGGTTTAGGTGATGTAACGTCAACGCCAAATGCCAAAACTGCAGCGGCAGTCAGAAAACAGGTGCCGATATTGGTCGATAATATTTTTCATCTTATTGAAGGTAAAGCACTACAAGAAAAGTATGACGGTTACGGTTCATGTCCATTAACAACCTCGCTAAGTACCGTGATTTTAGCGGAGTTTTCCTACGGTGGTAAGGTAACACCTTCTTTTCCCTTGCTCGACCCGAGAAAAAGTTTATTTATTTGGTGGATAGGTAAAAAAATCGGTTTTCCATGGATGTACTGGCATTTAATGCTTAAAGGTTATCGTATCGATATACCGCATTTAGAATCTTATGCTAAACGCTTTATAAACGAAGACTAAATTATCCAATTTAAAGAGGACGATTCAAGGTGCCGACGCTTTAGTTTTACCTTGAATCTTTTTAAATCGGTTGATACTTTTCCGGGCTATGCCCCATCACCCTTTTATAGTCAGCAGTTGATGACTTTTTAACACGCGAAAGCTAAAAAGATTAAGACTGCAATGACGGGATTAAAATCGCATATGTCACGATTAATAAGATTCTTTCCCATTACAGAATGGCTTAAGACCTATACTCGGAATGATTTTAACAGTGATTTGTTCGCTGGTATCATCACCGCAATCTTGCTTGTTCCACAAGGTATTGCTTATGCCATTCTGGCTGGCTTGCCACCGCAATTAGGACTTTATGCGAGTATTCTTCCTCCGCTATTTTATGCTTTTTTGGGTACCAGCCGAACCTTGTCAGTCGGGCCGGTTTCAATTGCCGCCATCATGATTGCTAGTATTTTAAACTCGCCTGAGATTAGCGCCTTGGGAAATCCGGCCCAAAGTGCATTAATGTTGTCAGCAGAGTCGGGATTGATCATGTTGCTGATGGCTATCCTACGAATGGGCGGTTTGGTTAATTTTATCAGTCATCCGGTACTTACCGGCTTTACCAGCGGTGCCTCACTTTTAATTATCGGCAGTCAATTGCCTCAATTACTGGGTTTAAAAAGCCCAAGTTGTGGTTTCGATTCAAGTTGTTATAGGGATTATATACAGGGTTATAACCTCGCCACATTATTGTTGGGTGTAGCAACATTGACACTATTGATAGCTTTCGGCAAGCCACTTATTGCAGTGCTAAAAAAAGCCGGTTGTAAACTTTCCTTAGTGACGGCAATCAGTAAGTGCGGGCCCTTATTGACAGTGCTTTTAGCAACTCTTGTGGTGAGTTATTTTAGTTTAACCACTCAAAATAATGTCGCAGTTGTCGGTAAAGTACCGACTGGCTTTCCTGCGTTAAGTCTGGTTTTTATTAGTCTTGAAAAATGGCGTTTATTACTGCCAGGGGCTGCTTTTATTGCTTTAATTGCTTACGTAGAAAGTGTCGCTATTGCCAAAGTTACCGCAAATCTAAGAGGTGAAAAAATAGTACCTAACCAAGAGCTAATAGCGCTGGGTGTGGCTAATCTTGCCACGGCTATTTCTGGCGGCATGCCTGTTGCGGGAGGCTTTAGCCGAACAATGGTTAATTTTTCTGCCGGTGCGCGAACGCAAATGGCGATGCTTATCGCGGCAGGCATCTTGGCCTTGGCCGTTATCTTTTTTAGTCCGTGGTTTGAAAATATACCCAAAACTGCTTTAGCTGCCATTATTTTGGTTGCCATTATTCCATTGGTACGTTTAGGCAACATTATTCACACTTGGAAGTACGATGTTGGTGATGGAATTGCTGAAACAGTTACCTTACTAGGTGTTTTAATCTTGGGTATTGAAGAAGGTATTAGCCTAGGCATTATTCTTACCATCTTTTGTTATTTACGTAAAGCAAGTCACCCCCATATAGCCGTCGTTGGGCGTATTCCTAATACAGCTCATTATAGAAATATCAAACGTCACGAAGTAGAAACTTGGCCACATTTGTTATTACTTCGTATTGATGAAAATATTACTTTTGCGAATGTAAATTTTATAGAAGAATTTATGTCGAAAGAATTACAACGTCAGAGTACTATTAAACAGGTTATTCTGATTTTTACTTCGGTCAGTAATATAGACCTGACCGCTTTGGAAGCCTTAGAACATTTGAATCGTGCGTTACAAGAGACTCAAATAACATTATATCTAACAGAAGTAAAAGGCCCTGTTCTGGATAAACTAAATCGAACAAACTTTGTGGACCAACTCAAGCCAGGCAAAGTATTTTTTTGTACCGAAGATGCCATAGCAGAGCTGGCTTAAAAAGTGTATTGATGGTTCTTACGCTTGCCCAATATCGGTAGCCAAAGATTAATTTTGGATGCGTTACCAAGACAATCTTTTTCTAATACCCTACTAAATATGTTATATTTTAGCTGAATTAGCGGTTTGACTATACAAGTTGTTAATCTTTTTTGGTTTTTTTTATTTTCCGATTGAACTATTGTTTCTAA
>SESD01000850.1_pt1 | contig 18075 bp, 16 predicted proteins | sample 3171411 | NCBI WGS metagenome assembly SESD01 (sample SAMN06051880, study PRJNA518727) | freshwater metagenome | biome: subpolar coniferous forest; feature: holomictic lake; material: water; isolation source: holomictic Lake 442, 16.5 m depth | place: Canada: near Kenora, Ontario | collected...
ACGCTGTTGGTTGTGACTTATTTTTTTTAAAATATTATTTTGCTATTTGAAATGAACTTATTTGCTGTTTAGTGCAATATACAAATAGAAAATACTTCCCCGGTTTTTATGAAACTCGCATACTTTTAAATAATCCTACTGATCTTTGTGTTTTTTAAAAGTATTTAGTTTTTATGATTTTTATGTCTTTATTAATGAAGGCTTGATAGGTTTAAGTGATATTAAAAACAAATGAATTGTTTTATAGAGCGACTCAAGTAGCTGCCATAAAATCAAAATCTACAAAATAAAAGGCTTAGTATTACATTGATATATTTAAATTATAAATTAGGTTTGGTGAAATTATGAAAAAAAATAAACTGATCATAGGAAAAGCTTTAGTCTCATTAATCCTGTTTAGCGGCATGGTTAATGCCGCTCCAGTTGCAGACTTGGACATTGAAGTCAATCAACCCGATGGCACACCTATTACATTGCACCCAAAAGGCGATGAGTGGGGAAACTGGTATGAAACAGATGAGGGTTACACCGTCATCAAAGACGAACAAACCGAAACTTGGCATTACGGCAATCTGGATGCCGAAAAAAAATTGCAACCGAGTGACTATGTGGTTGATGAGGACGATCCAGAAGAATCAGGCATCGAACGTCATACTCGTCCGACGCCAATCAATCAGCCCAACAACCAGCCTGTACTGGACACTACTACCACGCCGACCCTCTCCAATCAGCCGTTCGGGGCTACGGGCTTGATCCTACAACCGTTTATAAGCGCACCCGTGACCGGCAATGTGCCAACTTTATTCCTCTTGGTTGAATTCACCGATAAAAAACACTTCTACCCGGATACTGACTTTTCTGGCTTGCTTGCCAACCAATTACAGACTTATTTTAAAGAAGTTTCTTATGGTCGCTTTAGTACCGCACCCGCGACAGAGAACTACGGAACAGCCAATGACGGCGTTGTCGGCTGGTTACCGCTAAGCAGACTACACCCAAATAGCGCAGGAGCGACAGGTTCGGCTAATCAACAATTAACTATCGACGCCATTAAAGCTGCCGACCCGTATGTCAATTTTGCCACCTATGACCTCAATGCGGATGGTTATATCGATAGCAAGGAATTAGCGGTTGTGGTGATTCCTGCCGGTTACGAAACCGCCTTCGGCGGCACGGCCTGCACCCCGGCGCCTTCGGTGTGGGGTCATCAATGGACTATCCAGTCGCCATTAATAGCACCGACGGTAGATGGCAAGATTGTCGGGGACTCGCATAGCGGTAGCGGTGGTTACGCCCAGTTTGGCGAAATACACGGCACGACTGCCGCTTGCAACCCCAATAACACCGCCAGCTTTAAAGATCACCAAGCAACCATGGGCATCATGGCGCATGAGCTAGGACATTTGATTTTAAAACTGCCCGACTTATATGACACTACGTATTTGTCTATGGGCATAGGCAGCTTTAGCCTAATGGCAGCCGGTAACTGGGGCTTTAAAACTACTGATACTTATCAGGGTCAAAGCCCTGCTCACCCTGATCCCTGGTGCAAGATTTACACTGGCTGGGTTGATCCGATCATCAATGCTATAGGCGCTGTGACCTTGCCAGCCGTAGGAAGCCCTGGAGCTACTGCAACGAATACGGTGCAACTACAAACAACCACCGATCCTCAACAATACTTTCTATTCGAGAACCGCACCCCATCTGGCTACGATACTGGCCTAACCGGCTTAGTACCCAATGTAGGCGGCATGATTACTTGGCATGTCGATGAAAGCATGCGTACTGGAACCACGTTGTTTGCGCCTAACAATATGAAAACTCACAAGTTCATTGATCTTGTCGAAGCCGATAATATCTCAACTATGGATACTAATACCAATCGAGGCCAAGCCAATGATTTGTATTTTTCAGGAAATAACACCGTATTAAACGACCTGAGCCTTCCCAGTTCCCGCTTATATAATGGTGTATCGACCGTTATTGCGCTAGATTCAGTCTCGCTACCGGCAAATGTTATGACCGCTTATTTCTCGGCAGTACTGCCCAGCCAAACCATCACCTTTCCCACCTCGCCAACTTCGCTGACAGTGGGTGGAATAGGCGCTTTAACGGCGTCAGCTTCTTCCGGACTTAGTGTTAGCTTTAGCACTCCAATAAATAATCCAATATGTTCGATTTCGGGAGCGACAGTAACGGCTATTGCTCCGGGTAGTTGCAGCGTGACCGCCGACCAAGTCGGTAATGCCAGCTTTGCCGCTGCGGCACCAATTACCAAAACATTCAGTGTTGTTGCCCCAAAGACAGCCCAAACCATCACCTTCAGCTCGGCACCTACCTCACTGAAAGTTAAAGCAACAGGCAGTTTAGCGGCGACCTCAACGTCCAGACTTACCGTTACATTTAGCTCGTTAACAGCGAACACCTGCTCAGTCACCAAAACGAGAAATTTAACAGGACTTGTCGCCGGCAACTGTATCGTAGCAGCTAACCAAGCAGGTAACGGCACGTTTGCAGCAGCCACCCAAACAACTAAATTAATTAATATCACACCTTAAACTAATAAGTATCTAGATAACTTTATCAATTGGTTGCCATATTGCTAAGCGCCCTCTCCTGTTGGAGAGGGCTGGAGAGCCTAAAAAAATCACTCTTTTCGCAGTTGACCAGCCAATATAAAAATTACTCCCCCCTACAAATCACAAAGAATAAGCGCACCTTTACTATAGATATCCTTGTAGTGGCTATCATAAAACGTCAGGCAGCTAATGTTTCTGTAGATCTAAAAGTCAGCCTCTCCTTGTCGCGTGCATTGTGATTTTTATCATAACATGGGCAAAGAATACGGCTAGTCTCCCAAGCTTGCAAGACGTCACAAAAAATATGATACAAAGCCTGGCTAACTCGTTGGTTAAAAAACCCAGATAAATTATTGGCCGAATAAGATCCGATCACAATAAAATTATACAATCGCTACTATCAAATCATTATGCCTAACTTAAAGCTAAGCGATGCCGAGGTAGAAGGTTGGATTTAATATATTTAAACAAGTAGCAAGAGCGATATTAAGTAAATTGGATAAAAAGTGTAAGTGTTGCCCAATTAACGATGATATCGGGAGATATTAAGACTTTTATATTACGTTGATTTGGCCAATTTGCTATTTTCCATTGAATAAACAAAATACACAATCAAACCAATTATCAACCAGATAATAAAGCGTAACCAAGTAATACTTGGCAAAAAAGCCATGAGTGCACCGCAAGATAACATTCCCAGTACCGGAAATAATGGGCTAAACGGACTACGAAACGGGCGTTTAAGATTGGGTTGGGTGATACGTAAGACAATCACGCCAAAACAGACCAAGACAAAGGCCGCCAAGGTGCCTATGTTAACTAATTCTGCCAACTCACCCAAGGGTACAAAGCCGGCTATCAGTGCCATAATAATGCCGCATAGTACGATGACCCGAACAGGTGTTTGTGTAGTTTGATTAACTTTGCTAAAAAAAGGTGATAACAAGCCATCTCGAGACATGGCAAAAATTATGCGCGTCAAACCATAATACAATACCAACATGACGGTCGTCAGACCGGCGATTACACCTGTTGAAATAACCGCTGCCCCCCAATTATAACCCAGCAAGTTTAAGGCATGAGCAACCGGTGAAGAGACATTAAGTTCTGAATAATTAACGACACCCGTCAGCAAACCTGACACCAATATATAAATAACAGTGCAAAAAACCAATGAGGTAACAATACCAAAAGGCAAGCCACGCTGAGGATCTTTAGCTTCTTCAGCGGCAGTTGATACCGCATCAAAGCCAACATAAGCAAAAAAGACCAGAGAAGCACCTGCAAATACACCGGCTGTTTTTCCATCAGGTAAGGTTTGAAACCAACCAAAAGGCATGAAAGGATGCCAATTTTCTGGATGAACATTAAAAACAGCAATTCCAATAAATAGGCTAATGGTCATAAGTTTAACGATGACCATGGCATTATTGGCTTTAGCGCTATGTTTTACGCCCATTATCAACAAACCCATCAGCATTAGGATGATAGCGGCAGCGGGTAAATTTATAATCCCACCGAGTATCGGCGCTTTGGTAAGTGACTCGGGTAATGGCATGCCAATAGCAGTGAGTGCATTATTAAAATAACCTGACCAGCCATTAGCCACTGCGGCGACCGAAATACCATATTCAAGGAGCAAATCCCAACCGATAATAAATGCAATTAATTCACCAAAAGCGGCATAGCTATAACCATAAGCGCTACCACAACCCCCAACAGCCGATGACAGTTCTGCATAAGACAACGCAGCAAAACCACAGGCAAAGCCAGCTATAATAAAAGATACAACAATAGCAGGACCCGCTTGCGTGGCAGCTGCTATACCGGTCAATACAAAAATACCGGTGCCTATAATGGCACCAACACCCAAAAAAGCTAAATCCCATTTAGATAAGCAACGCTTAAGTCCGTTACTGTGGTCGTTATGTGATGCTATTGGTTTGGTACGAAAAATTTGCAACGCCATAATGAGTAATCGCCTTTGTAGATGTTTAATTGAGGTATTGGGGCATTCGATATAAAAGATTAATAGTGTGGAGGCACTTCTTCAATATTTTCTCCCCCGCCACTGCCTTCTGTGGATAAACTTTTAATGCGGTCATTAAGCATTTTACAGGTCGCTTCCAGTCGGGTTATCTGGTGCTGTTGCTGCCCGACTATTTTATTTAATGTTTGCAGTAAATCTTCTTGATAAGCTGTTTTTATTTCGAGTTCTATTAGTCTATTCTCATTCATAAGGCTATTTAGATAACTTTTGAAAACTGATGAGGGTTCTTTTGTGCCAGATATTTATCAAACACCATACAGACGTTGCGAATTAATAATCGACCGACTGGTAAAACCTGTAGCCCATTAGCTGTTATTGTTATTAAACCATCGGCCTGCATTTGAGCCAGCTCTGTAAGTTCTTTGGCAAAATATTCGGCAAAGTTTATGGAGAACAGAGCTTCTATCATAGAAAAATCAAGTTCAAAGTGACAGATAGTATGGGTTATAACTGCACGGCGTAATTTATCATCAAAATCTAGCTCTACACCTTTATAAACGGGTAATTTATTTTGTTTGATTAGCTGGTCATATTCATCCAGTTCTTTTACATTTTGTATGTAAGCATCCCCTACCCGACCAATAGAGGTAATGCCCAAACCAATCAGATCACAATCAGAATGGGTAGAATAGCCTTGAAAGTTTCGGTATAACTTGCCTTCTCTTTGTGCAATGGCTAATTCATCATCCGGTTTGGCAAAATGATCCATACCGATATAGACATAACCGGCTGACGTTAATTTTTGCCCGACCATTTGCAAGATATCCAGTTTTACTTCCGCACTGGGCATATCAGCGTCATTAATCTGCCGTTGAGTTTTAAACCGAGCCGGCATGTGGGCATAGTTAAAAATAGAAAACCGGTTAGGTGCCGCCGCGATTATTTTATCGAGTGTATTGGCAAAGGATGCCACTGTTTGTAGCGGCAAACCATAAATCAAATCAATATTGGTTGATCTAAAGCCTTCTGCTCGCGCATCCTCTAATACCTTAAAAGTTTGCTCTTCACTTTGAATACGATTAACTGCTTTTTGTACGGCTGGATCAAAATCTTGCAAACCCAAGCTGATTCGATTAAATCCTAACTCACGTAATTGTTTAATGGTATGGGAATGTGTTTCTCTAGGGTCAACTTCTATGGAATATTCGCCACTGTCGTCATCTTTAAAAAAAAAATGCTGGCGGGTTACTGTCATAAGTTGTTGCATTTGTTCAAAGCTTAAGAAGGTAGGTGTACCGCCGCCCCAATGTAATTGATTAACCACTCGGCTGGAATCAAATAAATCACCCAGCATGGCAATTTCTTTGTATAAATTCTCTAAATAAGGCTCTGCATGCTTGCGATTTTTGGTGACAATTTTATTGCAGGCACAATAAAAACAAACCGTATCGCAAAAAGGAATATGAAAATACAACGACAAAGGACCGCCGGCAGTATTGGATTTTATAATATGCTGGCGATAGTCTTCGTCATTGAAACCATCATGTAACTCTAAAGCGGTTGGATAGGATGTATAGCGTGGCCCTGCTCTGTCATAGCGATGGATTAATCCCAAATCAAATTTAATTGATTGATCTATCATTTAACAGAACCGTTAATGATTATTTTATGGGGCTTTTTATCAGTTAAGGCAACTTGATCAATAGCGCCTATTAAATCACCAGGCTGTGTTATGGCATTACCGGATTTTGATATCCGTGCCAATAGCTTTACATTAGCAAAATTTGACAGCTTCATGTTGGGCATCATCGCCATTGAGTCATTCAAACTGACCGTTAACGGTAAGTCAGACACTTGCTTACGCACGATAGCTAAAGGCATTTTAGGTCCAGATAACGCTTGGGCATAAATAAAAACCGTCTCTTCGGGAGATGTTGATTTTAACAATTCCGGAGCCAAACTCACTTGAACAGAAACCGCTAAATCGGATACCTTGCCCTGTTGAGCCGGTTCAGACTGGCTTTGAGTTGGAGTCTTTGGGGTATTATCGGCAATTCTTGTGAGTAAGCTTTCAATTTCTTGCCGGGGCTCAGAGCCCGGCGGCAAAGATGCCGCCAGTTTTTTCCATAATTTTATAGCCGTCGGTGCATCACCTTGTTGCGCTTTAGCCATGCCACCCAACCACAAGGCATTTAAGTTATCTGGCTCTAAAGCCAACGCTTTGTTTACTAATTCTGTAGGCTTACCCGCCATGTTTTTGTCATTGACATTAGCAAGCGCATCCGCATAAAGCAACATCACTTCAGCTTGCTCACCCAACAAGCGATAAGCATTTGCAAAAGCATCAGCGGCTTGAGGATAAAGCTCCATCGCTTTATATGATCGGCCCAACATTAACCAACCTTGAGCGTCATCCGGATTAGCTTTCATTTTTTCTGCCAAGCCGGTAACCATTTTATTGATTTCTGCCAGCTTGATAGTGTTCGGATCAACTGACATTTCTGCGCTGTGACTGACAGCTTGATAATTACCCAGCATAAAATAAAGCGAACCAGCCAATAGCGGAATGCCTAAAGCAACAACATAAATAATCCACTTACCTTGGGTTTTTATAGTGATTGCAGGGCTTGCTATATCCAAATCATCACTCAACGCTTGCTGAAGATCAGCAAATTGTTCGTCATATTGCGCCTGAGTTATACCGCCTGTTAGTCTGTTTTCTTTGATTTCAGCCAAGCGGTGTTTAGCAATTTGGATATTACGCTGATCAAGATCGGCTGGTTTAATGATTTGTTTACGCCAAAGCGGGGGGAGGATAAATAAAAACGCAAGCAATATCAGAGTGCTGACAATCAGCAGAAATAACATATTCAAGAGGCATCACCTTTTTCTAACAAATTGCGGATTTTTTTCTGTTTGTCTTGATCTATCTGTAAACTGCCTGCTTGAGCATTTGAGTTAGCTGAAGCATTTTTACGTATGATAAAGAAAAACACGGTGATTAAACCCATTAATAAAAATATAACCGGTGCTATCCATAGCAATGTGGTTTTGCCTGCGAAAGCAGGCTTATACAATACAAAGTCGCCATAGCGATCTGTCATAAACTGAACTATTTCTTCTCTGGATTTACCTTGTTCGAGCATTTCATAGACTTGCCTGCGCAAATCTGCAGCCAATTCTGCATTAGAATCAGCAATGGTTTGATTTTGACACACCAAACAACGCAGTTCCTTGGTTAATATCTCATAACTTTCTTGTTGTTTAGGATCGGATAGTTGTCGAGTGTCAACTGCATAACTGTTGACCGATAGCAGAAATAAAATAATTAATAAACGCTTCATTAGCTTTCAGCTTGTAATTTAGCAATCAATGGAAGAAATATTTGCTGCACATCTTCGGCACTTACCGGCCCTGTATGCTTGTAGCGTATCAGACCTTTTTTATCGATAACAAAAGTTTCCGGTACGCCATACACGCCATAATCTATGCCGATACGGCCATCCTGATCCATAATACTGATATTGTAGGGATTGCCCAAGGTGTTGAGCCAGTTTTTGGCGTCGATCGGCTTGTCTTTATAATTTAAACCGATAATAACAACAGCGTTTTGCTGGGCTAATTGATTAAGTACCGGATGTTCCGCACGACAAGATACACACCACGATGCCCAGACATTAAATAGCCAGACCTGACCTTTTAAATCAGCAGGCGTCAACTTTTCTGAAGGTGCATTAAGATTGGGGGCAGAAAATTCCGGTGCGGGTTTATTAATAAAAGGCGAAGGAATTTCACTGGGCTTAAGATTTAAACCCAGTGCAAGGAACACCGCCAAAATGATGAATAATACTAAGGGTATGATGTATTTAAGCATTATGATAATTTTTACATTAATCAGTTGAATTACGAGCTACTCGATAACGCTTATCACAAGCCGCACACAGACCGCCAACTGCCATAAAAACGGCTCCCATCCAAATCCAGCGAATAAATGCTTTGTAATAAATACGTAGGCTCCACGCGCCTTGGTCACCCAGCGGTTCACCAATAGCAACAAATAAATCCCTAAATAAGCCGACATCAATCGCCGCTTCTGTCATCGGCATGGTTTGTACTTGATAAACCCGTTTTTGGGGTTCCAGCTTGGCAACCTCTTTGCCTTTATGACTGACTGTTACAAAAGCTTGTTGTGCAACATAGTTGGGACCTTTAGTTTGGGTAACACCTTTAAACTCAAAAATATAGCCGGACATATCTATAGTTTCGCTCGGTTCCATGCGCACATCTTTTTCGACGCTATAAACGCTGGTTAAGGTAATGCCGGTTACAAAAACAGCAATACCCAAATGTGCCAAAGTCATCCCATAAAAACCGGCAGGAATTGCTTGCAGTCGTTGCCATGTAAATCCTTTAGCGCCAAGACGATCAACAAATGACAAACCGGTAATAGCCACTGTCCACAAAGCAAGGATTAAACCTAAGGCCGCGCCCCATGAATAAAAAGGCATTAATAAAGGAAGCAACAAGCCACCAGTAATACAAGCGGCAATAATCCAGCGCACTCGTAAAGCTATTTGACCCATTGAGTCTTTTTTCCAACGCAATAACATGCCCAAGCCGACTGCAATCGCTAATGGCGCCATTAAAGGGATAAATACTGCATTGAAATAAGGAGGCCCTACAGAAATCTTGCCCAAGCCTAAAGCGTCAATCACCAAAGGATATAAAGTACCTAATAAAATACTGGCGGCGGTAACAACCAACAAGACGTTATTTAATAAAATAGCGGACTCACGGGATACCAACTCAAAGGTAGCACTACTTTTAACCGTAGGCGCTCTGACAGCGTAAAGCAACAACGAACCACCGACCACAACAGCCAGAAAAATAAGGATAAACAAGCCACGTGCCGGATCACTGGCAAAAGCATGTACCGATGTTAAAACACCAGAACGAACCAGAAAAGTACCCAACAAGCTTAAGGAAAAAGCAAAAATAGCCAGTAATACAGTCCATGTTTTGAAAACACCGCGTTTTTCAGTGGCGGCTAAAGAATGGATAAGTGCTGTGCCCACCAACCAAGGCATAAATGAAGCATTTTCTACCGGATCCCAGAACCACCAACCGCCCCAACCTAATTCGTAATAAGCCCACCAACTACCCAAAGCAATACCCAAGGTTAAAAACATCCAGGCCATATTAGTCCAAGGTCTCGACCAACGCGCCCAAGCGGCATCCAAGCGTCCTTCAAGCAAAGCGGCAATGGCAAAGGCAAAAGCTACAGAAAAACCGACATAACCCATATAAAGCATGGGCGGATGTATGGCAAGCCCGGGGTCTTGTAATAAAGGATTTAAGTCACGCCCTTCAAGAGGGGCAGGAAACAAACGTTCAAAAGGATTGGATGTAAACAACAAGAACAATATAAAGCCAATTGAAACCAAACCCATGACACCTAATACGCGAGCCAAAGTGGCTTCTGGAATACTTTTGCTAAATTGCGCAACCAAACCAGTCCAGAATGTCAGTACCAAACCCCATAGTAACAAGGAGCCTTCATGCGCGCCCCACACACCAGAAATTAAGTATAAGGTAGGTAAGGACGTATTGGAATTAGTGGCGATATATTTAACGGAAAAGTCATGCGTCAGGCAACTATAAGTCAGACACCCGTAGGATAAAAACATAAACAATAGCTGTGCGAACGCAGCAGGCTTTGCTATTGCAATCCAACCGCTGAGTCCACGATAGGCACCCATGATGGGTAAAGTACCCAAAACCAGCGCCATACACAAGGCAAGTATCAGTGAAAATTGTCCTAGTTCTGGTATCATGCTATTGGCCTTTGCCTTCAGTGGGTTTATTTTTCAAACTGTCTTTTACTTCAGGCGGCATATAGTTTTCATCATGCTTGGCCAACACTTCTTCAGCAATAAACACACCCTGGTTATTTAATTTTCCGTGAGCAACAATTCCCTGTCCTTCCCTGAATAAATCCGGCAAAATCCCTGTGTATTCGACGGTTACTTCTTTACTAAAGTCAGTTAACTTAAAACGCACCATCATTCCGTCGCCAGGTCTTTCGACGCTACCTTTAATGACCATGCCACCCAAACGAAACAGCGCATCTTTAGGCGCTTTACCATCCACTACGTCTGTCGTTGAAAAAAAGTACATCAAATTGTCATTAAAAGACTTCAAGGCAAAGCCTGTGGCAATACTCGCGCCAATCAACATGATGGCGATCAAAATTAGACGTTTTTTTCTTGCTGGCTTCATCATGACTTAGCGTTTACGCTTTAAACTTTGGCGAAAAAACTGTTTACGTTGCGAAACAGGGATAATGATATTGGCCAATAAAACCAATAAAGTAAGTCCATAGGAGGTCCAAACATAAAAAGCGTAGCCACCCATGGTAAAAAATTCTTGCAAACTCATTACTTATTCTCCAGTACCATGGTTTTAACCCACTGCGAATTACGTTCGCGTCTTAGCAACTCTAACCGTGTTCGCTGTAACAAGGCGATTAGATAATAAAACTTAAAAGATAAAGCCATTAACAACAAAGGTATGAGCATACTGACATGTATGGATGGCTTATCCATTTTTGTGACTGTTGGCCCCTGATGTAGGGTATTCCACCATTCTACAGAATAATGAATAATCGGAATATTTACCACACCCACCAAAGCCAATATTGCGACTGCTTTTGAGGCTACGCGTTTATCATCAATTGCACCATACAAACCAATGACACCTAAATACAAAAATAACAAAATTAATTCGGACGTTAAACGGGCATCCCAAACCCACCAAGTTCCCCACATGGGTTTTCCCCATAATGAACCGGTAAATAAAGCGATAAACGTAAAACTGGCACCAATCGGCGCGCTACTAATGGCGACTATCTCTGCCAATTTTATTCGCCAAATCAAGCCGATTGCACCTGCAATAGCCATGACGACATAAATAAACAAAGACATCCAGGCACTAGGGACATGAATATAAATAATTCGATAACTATCACCTTGCTGATAATCGGCAGGTGCCAAATATAAACCACCATATAAACCGGCAGCCGTTAACAACACAAAAATCCCCACCAACCAAGGCATTAAACGTTCTGTAAACGCATAAAAATGCGGGGGCGATGCCATTCTGTGGAAGAATCGAACTACTACGTTTGGAACTAGAAACATATAATTTTAGAGAAAAGGTAAGATTCACTATTGAAATGATTAAAAGATTTACTCAAAACAATGACTAGGCTGTGAGCCTATAAATGGCTATTGAGTGATCCACTAATGTCTATTATTTTTAAGGGTTTAAAATATATAAGCCTTGAGACAAATATAATTTTAACCTGACTTATTACTGTAGGGTTATGTTTGATACTAACAAATAAATTAGAGATTTTTGTAGTACAGGTTACATAATACCGATCTATACCTTAATAGATCATTAATATTTTTTCCAAAATATCCTCTAAGTTAATCTGCTACCTATTAAATCAGTGACTGCGGTATCTGCCACGCCATAAACCTTAATGTTATTTTTGATGACACAAGAATAGTTTTCATGAAGATGACCATGAAAAATATGTTTAACACCCATCACGGCAGCTAATTCACCAATTGCCCTAAAACCATGTCGATGAGACCCCGGGGCTTCATGAGAAACAAGAATATCAGCTTTTAAATCCTTTAATGCCTCAAATTCGTCATGCCAAATTGCTGATTTGTATTTCAATGACAACTCAAAATGAGGAATATTAGCTGACTGGTTAAGTAAATAATGCTGTTTTCCGAGCCATTTTGGCTGTTGTGGCGGGTACCAAACTCTACCCAAAAAAACGCCACTTAAACCAACAATTCTAAGGCCGGCGATTTCAGTTACTTTTAGATGTAAATCTCTATGAGAAAAAGCTGAATTAAAAAGATTATGATATTTAACGGGAGTTTCAAAATCGTGATTACCGGCAATCCACCAAACTTCAGTCAAGTTTTCTATTTCTTTTAAATACGATTCCAAGGGGAATTCAAGATCATAATCCCCTAATAAAACAACAGCTTCAGGCTTATATTTAAGAACAGCAATTATAAGTGGCCTAAAATTACCATGGGGGTCACCAGCAAATAAAATTCTCTTATGTTGGGTCACGTTATCTTCTTATTAATGTATTTTTAATGGTAATGATGAAGATAAAGTGAGTTACAAATCGCTTAATGCCAGTTCCTACTGAAATTTTCGAGCACCCGCTTAAATTAAACTAAATCCCTGGCTTTTATGAAAGCTTCTCTAAAATCAAGATATAACGGTTTATCTGTTTCCAGCATTAATTTTAGCATTTCATGTTGCAATTGATATTTAACATTACCAACAGCTAAGGCGCCCACACCAACAGCACCTTGAGAACTTAGCGCATGAATTAAAGGCGCACCTAAATCATTACGTTTAATGCCCTCAATGCCCATCGGTGGAACTGCATTAACATCGCCAGCTACCTTCAATTGTTTGGCTTCTTTAAGGACAGATGAACTTAATACCTGAACGCCTGCTTTAGCAACACAAAATATAATATCAGCATTGGCAACCAGCTGAATTTTGTCTGTATCAGAACTGGCACAAGCACCTTTTACTGAGCAACCGAAACGGCGATTGTAATCTTTTGCAACATCGGATGCAGCTTCAATTGACAAATGATCCACCAAAGCCGTCTCAGCTCCAGCTAATGAGGCAATAATGCCTGTAGCAATTCCAACGGGTCCTGTTCCACCAAAAACCAGCGCTTTACAATCTTTAAGATCTTTGCCGTGTTTAATTTTAAGCTCTTTCTCTACGCAAGCCACCAAAGCAGCTGCGGTCGTAAATGCCCCGCTGGGATCTGCAAAAACGGACACCTCAAAAGGCGGAACCATAGCTTGTTTACTGGCATCGAGCATATCGATAGCCAAACCTAAATCACGGCCACCAATAAAAATTCCGGTACGTTTAACGCCAGCTGGAGATCGTGAAAAAATGGCATCCTGGGTAAGCCTGTTAACGCTGTCTAATTTAACATTGCTATAAGGCATAAGCACATCAAACCCTGCATCCATAGCCATATTAATATCAAACGGACTATTATTTGGCATAGGGTCAAGCATGTGTAGAATGCTGCGTTTCTCCATTAGAGAGATCCTTTATTAATGAGTGCGGATAAACTGAAAATTAAATTTAAATATTGGACTTAATATAATCTCTGGCAACTTCAAACGCATGTTCAAAATGCAAATAAACCGGCTTTTCACTGCTGATCATTTTTTTTAATAAGCGGTTTTGCGCTTGGTATTTAATATTGCCAATCGCCAAGGCGCCTATACCCACAGCACCACTGTTGGAACCAGTAATGGGTGTACCATTATGAAAGGCATCAACACCTGCAATCCCAGCGGGTGGAACCGCATTAACATCAGCGGCAACCTTAAGCTGCGGAGCGAAAGCAATAAGTGCTGCACTTAACAATTCAATTCCTGCGGCGCCGGTTGCAAAAACTACATCAGCGGTTTTAATGTATTCAGCTTTATCTGCATCCGCACCAGCAGTGATAGTGATTTTACCGTCACCAAATTCATTGCTACACATATCGGCGATAAGCTGTGCCTTTTCTAGTTGTCTGCCGATGATTCTGACGTTTGCACCTGCTTGAGCAGAAATAACTGCGGCAGCCTGCCCTACCGGACCGGTACCACCCAATGCAAGGATGTTTTTTCCTGCCAATGTGGTATTGAATTTTGTAATTAACTCATGCTCAACAGCCGCTACCATACCGGCTGCTGTAGTAAACGCGCCACTAGGATCAGCAAATACCGACACTTCAAACGGTGGAACCATGGAACGCTTGGCCAATTTCAACATGTCCATTGCTTGCTTCGTATCTCGGCCACCAATAAATATACCGGTACGTTTTAAATTTTTTGTACTACGGGAAAAAATAGCATCTTGCACCAACCCCTGAACTTCACTGGCTTCAACATTGGTATAAGGAAGTGCAGAAACCCAGCCTGCATCCAACGCCATATTGACATCAAATGGGCTTAAATTTTTAGCAGTGGTTAACATGTGTAAAATGAATGGTTTTTCCATAGTGGCTCCTTAGTGAATTAATACGGCAAGTATAAAAGAAAAAATAACAGAATAACAATGTACTTGCTTAATTACTGATCAAATCAGTCATTCTATCGTGTCAATTTAATTTTATTCCTAATTGATGGCGTTTACTTAAATCAAGCCTTTAAGCTTATAGAGTAACTCCAAAGCCTGCCGGGGCGTAAGGTCATCCGGTTTTGATTCTTCAAGCATAGTCACTGCTGGATGAACTTCATTAGCAGAAAATAAATCAAATTGGTTAACACCAACGGCAACTTGCTGCTCACTATAAGCATGTTCTTCCAAATGCTGTAGCTTGGCTTTTGCCTTGTCTATCACTTGTTTTGGCACGCCCGCCAGAGAAGCGACTTGTAACCCATAACTTTGACTGGCAGGACCGTCTTTAACAGCATGTAAAAATATAATTTTGTCACCATGCTCCATCGCATCCAAATGAACATTATGAATGGTTTTCTGTTCATCAGCCAATGTCGTCAATTCAAAATAGTGAGTAGCAAAAAGAGTAAAAGCTTTTGTTTCTTTTGCCAGATGATCAGCACACGCCCAAGCTAATGACAGGCCATCAAAAGTGCTGGTGCCACGCCCTATTTCATCCATTAAAATAAGACTTTTTGCTGTGGCATTATGCAGAATATTAGCAGTTTCCGTCATTTCAACCATAAAAGTAGAACGCCCGCTCGATAAATCATCAGAAGCGCCAATACGGGTAAAAATCTTGTCGACTGGACCGCACACCAGATTTTTTGCGGGCACATAACAACCTATGTGCGCGATTAGAACAATCAAAGCTGCTTGTCGCATATAAGTTGATTTACCGCCCATATTGGGGCCAGTCACCACTAACATTCGTCGCTGATTTGAAAATGACAGATCATTGGGGACAAAAGGAATGTCGGAAACCTGTTCAACAACCAAATGTCGGCCACCATCAATGGTGATGCCAGGTTTATCCAGTAAAACCGGTTGAGATAAGTTTAAGGTTTCTGCCCGTTCTGCAAAATTAACCAATACATCCAGTTCAGCTAATGCTGTAGCGCAATCTTGCAAAGGAATTAAAGAGCGACCAAGATGAATGAGTAATTCTTCGTACAAAGCTTTTTCGAAAGTCAGTGATTTTTCTTTTGCACTCAGTACTTTATCTTCAAACGATTTTAATTCTTCTGTAATATAACGTTCAGCGCCTTTTAATGTTTGTTTGCGCGTGTAATGTGGCGGCACCTTATCAGCATTTAAATGTGAAATTTCAATGTAATAGCCATGTACTCGATTATAATTAACTTTAAGCGAACTAATGCCTGTCGCTGTTTTTTCACGATTTTCCATATCGATCAAAAATTGATCGGCATTTTGGCTCAAATGTCTTAAATCATCCAAATCCTGATTGTAACCTTTGGCAATTACGCCACCATCACGAATAAGTACGGGTGGATTATCAATGATCGCGGCTTGTAGTAATTTTAATAGCTCCGGTTGCTCACCAATTAGTTGACATAATTTTGCAAGTTGCACGTTATCGCTATTTGCAAGTGTTTGCTGTAATGCCGGGAGTACAGCCAAGGTGTTCCGTAATACCAAAAGATCCCTGGGGCGCGCTGATTTTAAGGCAATACGTGAACTAATTCGTTCAATATCCCCGACTTGTTTTAAATGTGCTTGTGACGCTTGATATAAATTGTCATTGAGCAAAGCATCAATACAAACATAACGATTATTGAGGATCTTATGGCTACGTAGAGGTCTATTTATCCAACGTCTTAAGCAACGACTACCCATTGCTGTAGCCGTTTTATCCAAAACACCAAATAAGGTAAATTTAATTTGGCCTGAGGGATGGTAATCCAGCTCAAGGTTTCTTCGACTGGATGCATCCAATAAAATACTGTCAGAACTATTTTCTGTGCGTATTCCTTGAATATGCGGTAAAGCACTTTGCTGAGTATCTTTAACATATTGTAATAAAGCACCTGCTGCTGCGATAGCTGCAGGTAAATTGTCACAACCGTAACCTTTTAAATCAAGCGTGTTAAATTGAGTTAAAACCCTTTGTCTGGCACTTTCATGATCAAAATGCCAAGGTGGTCTTCTGCATAATCCGCTACGTTGTTGTAAACTTAAAGGCAACGACCAGTCTTCGCTGAATAACAATTCCGCGGGATTAAGCCGGCCCAATTCGCTCATTAATTGAGCCTCTGATTCCACCTGTTGCAAGATAAAGCGGCCACTGGTTAAATCGAGACTTGCTATACCAAATTGCATATCTGAATTTGATATTGAAAAAGAGCAAATAGCGACCAGTAAATTATCTTTTCGATCCTCAAGTAATGCTTCGTCAGTGACTGTACCTGGCGTCACAATTCTAACTACTTTGCGTTCAACAGGGCCTTTAGCTGTTGCTGGATCACCTGTTTGTTCACAAATGGCAATTGACTCTCCCTGCTTTAACAGTTTGGCAAGATAACCTTCAGCAGAGTGATAGGGTATGCCAGCCATAGGAATCGGTAATCCAGATGATTGTCCTCGACTGGTTAGGGTTATATCCAATAATTGTGATGCCTTTTTAGCATCATCAAAAAACAATTCGTAAAAATCCCCCATTCGATAAAATAAAAGAGTATCAGGATGATCTGCTTTGATGCGGAAATATTGCTGCATCATCGGTGTGTGCGGGTCTGAGGATTTTTGTTTTATAATCATAGTTCTATTTTATCTGAAGTCGCAAGAGACAACATCATGGATATTGAGTTATTAGAAACTTCTAAAAAGTTAGGTCAACTATTACAAGCCAACGGAAAAAAAATTACCACTGCCGAGTCTTGTACTGGCGGCTGGATTGCTCAAATAATTACTGAGGTTTCGGGAAGTTCTGGCTGGTTTGATCGTGGTTTTGTGACTTACAGTAATGCATCAAAAATAGAAATGCTAGGTGTTAAGCTAAAAACACTCGAAATTTATGGCGCAGTGAGCACAGAAACAGCAACGGAAATGGCTTCAGGCGCTTTGGCATTCAGTCATGCAGATTGTGCTATTGCGGTAACCGGAATAGCTGGACCACAAGGTGGTACTCCTGATAAACCGGTAGGTACCGTATTTATTGCATGGGCATACAAAAACCAAAAAATCAAAGTTATTCAACTTAAATTAACGGGCAACAGGCATGATATTAGAAGTAAAACCGTGAAAATTGCACTCGAAGGAGTAGATATTGCGTAATCAAAAATCCTTAATCAAAAACCAAATTCTGATTCATCTATATCGTCAAACTGATCTTTTAAACGCTTTTTTTCCAAATAAATTTCAAGCTTTCTGCGCGAATCTAGTTTGACAGTCTTTTCTTCTAGATCCTCTGCAAGTGAT
>SESD01000851.1_pt1 | contig 18067 bp, 19 predicted proteins | sample 3171411 | NCBI WGS metagenome assembly SESD01 (sample SAMN06051880, study PRJNA518727) | freshwater metagenome | biome: subpolar coniferous forest; feature: holomictic lake; material: water; isolation source: holomictic Lake 442, 16.5 m depth | place: Canada: near Kenora, Ontario | collected...
AAGTCTTTACCTTTTAAACAAATAGTCTCTACATTATAGTCAATGTTGGATTTTCCTCCTGTTTCCCAATCATTTACAATTAGACCAATATGGTGAAATCGTGGGCCATAATTACGTAAAAATTTTTCTGTTGGATACGGTAAGGCCGATCAGATGATTTACAATTAGTGGTGCGTGTTTTTGGGTTTGTTAACGATATATCAATGGATTAGATTGTTGTGCTCATTTTTCATAATTAATGATCTTGCCAATATGATAATTTAAGTTCAGTAATTTCTATCATCAATGAAAGTAGTTTCAATGATAAGTGTTCATTTTGATGTTTCTCAGTTAGGTCTATATGCAATGTTGGTTTAGATGAATGTTATAATTGAAAATTTTTTAATTACCCTTTAAAAGGGTAATTTTTTATCATTGTATTAGAATCCCATTAATGACAAAATTAAGTGACTATTTTGACTGTCGAGTTGACTCTCATAACACTCGTTATATGGAAGTTTCCATTAAGGGTATGCTTTTACTTAGAATACCCGCTGCCAATAAAGGCACAGCCTTTACATTAGAAGAACGCATCGCGCTTGATCTTGATGGGTTATTACCGCCCTTGGTTACAGGCTTAGAACAGCAAACTGAGCGTCTATATTGCAGTTATAAAAATTTACAAGATGATATATCGAAGTATCAATTCTTAAGGGCTATTCAAGAAAGATCTGTTGTATTGTTTTTTGCCTTGCTGGAAAGGCATTTGGAGGAAATGGTGCCAATAGTCTACACACCAACTATTGGACTGGCCGTTCAGCAATTTAGTACTTTATACAGAACGGCTCGAGGCTTAACACTATCCGAACAAAATATAGATCGTGCGGAATCGATTATGCAAAATTATCCACTTAATGATGTACGAATGATTGTAGTCACAGATGCATCCGCTATTTTAGGTATTGGTGATCAAGGCATGGGTGGATTATCCATCTGCATAGGCAAACTTGCCCTCTATACAGTTGGTGGCGGATTATGCCCATTTCAGAGTTTACCGATTAATCTTGATGTAGGTACAAATCGTGAAAAGTTACTTAATGACCCTCATTATTTAGGTATTAGACAAAATCGTTTAGAAAAAGAGGCCTATTTTGAACTGGTGGATAAATTCGTAAATGCCGTAAAATCCACTTGGCCCAAGGCCATTATTCAATGGGAAGATTTTACTAAAGACGTTGCGTTTGATGTTTTATCACGCTATCGAAACGAAATCCCTTGTTTTAATGACGATATCCAAGGAACGGGTGCGATGGTCCTGGCAGGTTTGTTGGCAGGCTGTCATAAAAAAGGTGAAAATTTAAAAGATCAAACAGTCATAGTTGTAGGCGCTGGAGCGGGTGGTTTAGGTGTTGCTGGTATAATCAGAGTAGGGATGTTGAATGCTGGTTTAAGTGAAAAAGAAACTAGTCTTAAAATTTACGTTGTGGACGTTAATGGTCTCATTCTTGATGAGGACAAAATTGAGTGCTATAAACTTCCTTTTGTTCAACCTATAGATATTTATCAATCGTGGTCAATAAAAGGTAAAACGCCTACCTTGCTTGAGGTAGTAAATAACTTAAAGCCTAACGTTTTAATCGGATTGTCCGGTGCGCCAGGTATATTTGATGAGCCAATCATCAATGCCATGCTTAACAATAATCAGCATCCAATAATATTCCCGCTGTCTAATCCAAATTCTAATTGTGAAGCAACACCCGAAGATATCATTAAATGGTCAAGCGGGCGAGCTATGGTTGCAACTGGAAGTCCTTTCGCAGATGTTAACTATCAGAATAAAACTTATGAAATAAGACAAGGAAATAATGCTTTCATTTTTCCTGGTGTTGGTTTGGCTGCTGTTTTAGGTGAGTGTAATCAAATTAGTGACGGGATGATTTTGGAATCTGCTTATGCTTTAGCTGACTATATCAAAGAGAACTGCAACGATGGCTATATCTATCCACCAATTAAGGATCTAAAACAGATTAGTTCTTATGTGGCGATACGTGTTTTGTTTAAAGCGCTTGAGGATGGCTCAGCTACACGTATTGACTTAAAGAATATTGATTTACAGGGCTATGTAGAAGAATACTTGTGGCGTGCAGAGTATTTGCCTTGCAGATATGCAGGTGACTCTGAATCCTAATAAACTGAGAGCTATTATCAATAATCGGAAAGGTTTTTGGGTGGAATAGCGGCCCTTAGTGCATTTAAAACAGCAACAATATCGATTACTTCTTGGGTAACAGCACCGGCTACTGGCGTAAGATAGCCCAAGCCAGCAAATACCATTCCTACTAAACTAAGTGCCATACCGCCTATGGCACTTTGCAAGGCGATTTTACGCATCCGCTCGCCAATATGAAAAAGCTCGTCGACTTTTAATAGCGAACTGTCCATGATAACTGCATCAGCAGATTCACCCGTTATATCGCTGTTTTGACCAAAAGCGATGCCGATAGTGGCTGCGGTTAAAGAAGGAGCATCATTGATACCATCACCTAAAAAAATAGTTTTTGCTGTTTTGGTTTCTTTACGCACTAATTCCAGTTTTTGTTCAGGACTTTGGCTAAAGTAAACATGCTTAATGCCAACTTGTTCGGCCAGATAGCGCACTTCAGATTCCCTGTCGCCGGATACCAACATAACCTTCTCAAATAAATGGTTAGGTTCTAAGTGATTAATAAAAGACGAGCTATCAGAACGGACTTCATCGCGAAACTGCAGGGTTCCCGCATACAGATTGTCAAGTAGCACAATACATTCAAGGCCACCTGTAATGGCCGGTAAATTTTCAATATCAGTTGGGTAGTTATCAAGGAAATATTTACGGCTGGTAATTTGTACCAGTGTATCGCTTACTTTGCCGGTAAGGCCCTTGCCGGGTAGTTCGGTAATATTGGTAACATTTAATAAGTTAGCTCCGAATTTTTCAGCGGCTTTAATAATTGCACTAGAAAGTGGATGCTTGGAATAGCGTTCCACACTGGCAACCAAGCTTAGTAGTGCTTCTTTGTTTTGATTTTTAGTCGGAATTATTGCTGTTAACGAAGGTCGACCATAAGTTAAAGTGCCGGTTTTATCAAAAATAGCGGTACGACAGGTGCCGATAGTCTCAAGAATGGCAGGATTTTTGATGATAATCTCTCGTCTTGCCGCCAGTGAAATTGAACTGATAATAGTAACGGGTATGCCTATCAACAAAGGGCAGGGCGTAGCAACAACCAAAACAGCAAGAAAACGAACAACATCGCCACTGATGGTCCATGCAAGCAGCGCAATAATGACAGCTAAGGGTGAATATAATGCACCTAGTTGATCACCTAAGCGTCTGATGTTAGGGCGATATTGTTCGGAAGAACGCATCACTTCCATAATTTTTGCATAACGCGAATCGATGGATAATTTATCTGCGCGTATCGTTAATGCAGAGTCACCGTTAATCGCACCGGACAGGACCAGAGAACCAATGGTTTTCGACATCATATAAGGTTCGCCCGTTAAGTAAGATTCATCCATCGTCCCCGAGCCTTCCTTTACCGTTCCGTCAACGGGGCAAATTTCATGCGGCAGTATTAATAAGGTATCACCAATAGTCACTTGTTCTGTTGTAATATCCGTGAGGGCATCACCTGATTTTCGGTGTGCAACTGATGGCATACGTTTAGATAAAGCTTCGAGCACAGAAGAGGCTTTGCGCACCGCATAATGTTCTAATGCAGCGCCACCTGATAGCATTAATACCACCAAGCTTCCAGCAAGATATTCATGTAATAAAACGGCAGTAATAATAGAAATGCCTGCCAGCAAATCGGCGCCAAAATCACCGTTAACTAATTTGACGCTCAGTTGATAAAGTAAAGGAACCCCGCCCACAACTAACACCACAAGTAAAGGTGCATGTAGGAGTGTCGTAGAGAAGCTGATTTTACCTTGATAGAGTCTAGCCAACCCCGTGGTTAAATCGGCATTAACAGTCAGTGAATAAACGTCAGGGCTTATATTTAAAATAAATCTTAAAACTAGGTAGCAACTGATGCCTAACAAACTTAAAACAGCAATGCTTCTCTCGTGTATTTGAGTCGATACCACTGGATTATTAGTCAAAGAATTAGGCATCTGTTATGGCTATGTAGACAGGTTAGTTATTTATTCACAATTTTCTTAAAACCATGCACCATTGCTTTTGCCAGATTTTCACGATGTATGAAACTTTCAAAGGCGACACCTATAATGTGTACAAACACTAAGAACAATGTAAAGTTGGCAAACAGTTCGTGCGTTTCTTCAAGGATATCTTCATAACTTGAGCCTATTAAAGCCGCTAAAGGCCCTGCACCTTGGTCAGCACCATAAACGGCAAGACCACTCATAACCGTCACTAATAAACAAAATAATAATAAAAAGATCATGGCCGAGCCGGCCGGATTATGGCCAATATAGCGTTGGCTTTTTAACGCGATCAAGTCTTTTAAATAAGTGAATGATTTAACCGGACTACATAAGAAATTAGAGAATCGCGCATAATTATTACCGACAAAGCCCCAGATTAATCTGAAAAGCAGTAAAGCGCCTATTAAATACCCTGCCCATACATGAATGGGTAGTAATTCATCTTCGGTGAGGTAAGCAACTGAAAATGCAACGACTAACAACCAGTGAAAAATTCTGAGAGGAAGATCCCATACTATAATTAATTCATCCGTCTTCATTTGATACTCCAACTATTTGATTAATAGTACTTATAAACTTATAAGCTTAATTCAAACTGAAATTAATGTATCTATAAACACCTTTTTATTGCGCTTGTATAAGATAATGGTTTTTTAAGACCTTGATGCTGCTGCCAGGATGGGGCAACAGATCCTCCCGTTCTTTCTTAAATAACAGGGGATCTGTTTTAAAAATTAGACGTTTACTTAAATTTGAGCGTTTGCTTCTTCAGTTTCAGTGCTGCCATCAACAGACCACAGTTTTTCAAGTTGATAATAGCCACGTGCCTGTGCTGTCATGGCGTGAACAATAACATCACCCAAATCTAATAAGACCCAATCGGAACCGATGTCACCCTCAATGCCTAACGGTCTGACGCCCTGTTCTTTAGCTTTTTCTGCAGCATAATCACACAGCGATTTTAAGTGACGATCAGAGGTTCCTGTTACAACAATCATATAATCGGTAAAACTAGTTTTGCCTCGGACATCCAGAGTCGTAATGTTGTGCCCTTTGCGTTCATCCAAAACTTCTTGGACGGTTTTCAATAAATCTTCTACTTGCATTAAAATTCCTAATGATGAAAATGAGACTACGGTCTCTGGTAAAGCTGGTGTTGCCTGATGTAGGCAATAACTATATCGGGTAGTAAAAATCCCGGATTTTGTTGTTCTGCAGTCATGTTCCTGATAGCCGTTGCCGAAATATCCAACTGACTCACTTGTTGAAAGTATAACTTACCCGCACTGTTCTGCACCAATTCACCTCTGTTCTTCGTGAGTCTGGCATTAAAAAAATCATCCAACTGTTGTATTTCATAACCTGGGCGGGTCATAACAATAATATGCGCAAAATCAAATAAATGCTGCCATTCATGCCACGTTGTTAACTGATTAAAAGCATCGCTGCCGATAAACAAAAGCAACGGTTCTGTAATAAAGTCCTGTCGTAAAGAGGACAGGGTATCGACCATATAAGACGCGCCATCTCTTTTTAATTCACGGTCATCAACGATTAACTCGGCTTGACACCCGATGGCCAGTTTTAGCATCTCCAAGCGCATCCATGCAGGTGCACTCGGTTGCTGTCTATGCGGTGGTTGTGCGCAGGGTATTAACCGAACCTCGGTTAAACCAAAAATATCTTTAACTTCAAGAGCTGAACGTAAATGCCCATAATGAACCGGATCAAACGTACCGCCTAAAATACCAATCATTTATTTCCTGATATGGCCATCACCCAAGACAATATATTTTAATGAAGTCAAGCCTTTTAAACCCACAGGGCCTCTGGCGTGAAGCTTATCCGTACTAATACCAATTTCTGCCCCCAAGCCATACTCAAAGCCGTCGGCAAAACGGGTAGAAGCATTAACCATTACCGAGCTTGAATCCACCTCGCGTAAAAAACGTCGTGCGCGTGTGTAATCTTCAGTAACAATCGCTTCCGTGTGGCTGGAACTATATTGATTAATATGCTCCATCGCTTCATCCATATCATGAACAATCTTGATTGATAAAATAGGTGCCAGATATTCGGTTTGCCAATCTTCTTCTTTGGCTCTTGAGCATTGCGGTATCAATGAGCAGGTTTTAGGACAACCTCGTAATTCAACCCCTTTGTCGAGATAGATGTCAGCCAATAAGGGCAGTATTTTCGCGGCAATTCCTTCAGCAACCAGCAAGGTTTCCATGGCGTTGCAGACACCATATCTATGGGTTTTGGCATTAACGGCAATTTTAATGGCTTTATCAAGCGCCGCTTTATCGTCAATATAAACATGACAAATGCCATCCAAATGTTTAATCACCGGAATGGTCGCCTCTCTTGAAATAAGTTCAATCAGGCTTTTACCTCCGCGAGGTACTATAATATCCACATAGTTCTTCATAGTGATCAATTCACCAACAGCTTCACGATCAGCGGTTGCTACAATTTGCACAGCTTCCACCGGTAAGCCTGAAGCTTCCAAGCCTTTTGATATACACGAAGCAATAGCTTGATTGGAATGAATCGCTTCAGAACCGCCGCGTAAAATGCAGGCATTTCCTGATTTAAGGCACAACGCTGCAGCATCTACGGTTACATTAGGACGGGATTCGTAAATAATACCAATAACCCCTAACGGCACGCGCATTTGGCCAACTTGAATGCCGCTGGGGCGATAACTTAATTCACTGATTTCACCCACGGGATCCGGTAAAGCTGCAACTTGCTTCAGACCTTCAACCATCGCTTTAACGCCAGACGCTGTTATGGCCAGTCGGTCTAAAGAGGCGGCATCCAGATCATTTTGTTTGCCGGCATCCAAGTCTTTTTGGTTTTCAGCAATCAAAAATGCTTCGCTGTTTTCAATAATCTCGGCAATTTTTAATAAAGCCTGGTTTTTCTTGCCAGAGTCAGCTCGGCTGATCTCCCGCGCCGCTTTTTTGGCTTGCAAACCAAGACCTTGCATATATACTTTGATATCCATCGCCTACCCACTCACCGTATTAACTAATGTGCGTATTATATAGGTTAAATACCATTATTAACAGTTCTAAAGCAATTAACTAGCGGATAATAAAAGGAATTATTACAGGGCGTTACGTTCTTTCGGAAGTTAGGTTCGTAATGTAATCACATAAAGTCATTTTATATAGCATCAAGGGCGTCCATGCTAAGATTTAATCTATATGTTAGTCTAAGTCGCCAAAAATACGATTTTTCATCGAAGTACACTTAATATAAATTGGTAGCTTATACAGAGCATTCAATTAAAAAAGCTTGCTGTAAGAAAACAATGTCATGTTCTTATGGGTATTCAAATTACTTTGTATTCCTATTTTTCTTGACGAGAATAAATTAACCAATAAATTAATAAGAGAACAGATTTTGATTTTAGCTAAGTAGTCGTTAGCATATAGAACCTTGTTGAGTTGTTTTATTACTTTTAGTTATAGAATTGACGATAAATTCGTTTCCAAATTTACAACCCATTAATAATTATGTTCATTTATTCGTTACCCTTATTTTTTTCCGAGATAGGTTTGGCCAGTCCTTTAGAGCTACTGATTATTTTATTAGCGCTGTTTGTGGTTTTGACTATCAGCTCGCCATTTTCCGGGGAAAAATTGTCCTCTAAATTGACTCTAAACAATTATTTGTTTGGAGCCTGGAGTGGTAATGTGGCATTAAGTTGGGTCTTTTGGCCTTTTTTTTTATTATTAAATATCAGCCTGCATGTCGCCGATACCTTGGCAAAAATGGGATCATTAACTGTATCTAGTTGGGATGATGTGCATTTGATGTTCTTGCTGCCTATTGTTTGGTGGACTATAGCTATTTGGCGCTGTTCTGCGCATACCTATTTACGTGCTTGGGCAGGGTGTGCCCGTTTAGTAACAATGGCTGTTTTTTTTGATTACGGTTTGAAGTTATTGATTCGTATAGATCATCCACGTGTGTTTTTTGGCTGTGAAGAATTGCTGTTGGATTATGGTAGTTGTTTTTAGTTTCATCTTAAAGTTGTACTAAGGTTTAAGTTATCGTGATTGTGATATTTAACAATAACAATAACAAAAATAAACTGTGTGCAATTAATGCACTGAAATTGTTGGATATTTACAGATATTTTTAGTGAGAGAGAGTTATAAATGGAGCATTTAAGATTGTTTTTTATTGATTAAAGCACTCATATGTATGAAATTTAAGTAATTCAGGTAAAATCTACGGTTTCGTGTCAACATTTTGACTGATGTTATTGCTGTTTAATTCGGTATATTGTTAATGAAAATACTTATTCTTGGCGCCGGCGTTACCGGTTCTTCTGTTGCCGAAGCTTTTGCAAGCGAAGAGAACGATATTGTCGTTATTGATTTTAGGCAAGAACTTCTGGATGCTTTAAAAGATCGCTTCGATATTGCTACCGTTACCGGTAATGCTGCTCATCCCAGTGTTTTGGAACAAGCGGGTATTGATACAACAGACATGGTGATTGCCGTCACTGATAGTGATGAAACCAATATGTTGGCGTGTATGATTATTAAGGCATTACATAAGCGGCCAAAAACCATTGCACGCGTGCGAGCTATTGATTATTTAAAAAATCCCAAAATATTTGGTCCGGATGGTATTCCCGTTGATATCGTTATTAGTCCTGAACAGATTGTTATGGAGTCAATTCGAAATTTAATTGAATTCCCTGGCGTTTTACATATATCCGATTTTGCTGGTGGCTTGGTTCGGTTATTTTCAGTTAAAGTAGTGGCGGATGGTTTTTTAACCGGAAAAAAAATCAAAATTCTTAAAGAACGATTGTCTGATGGTAAGACACGTGTAGTGTCTATTTTTAGGCAAGGTATTCCAATCTGTGTGAGCGGTGATGTCAGTATAGAAACTGGTGATGAGGTATTCTTTGTCGCTCCCCGTAAAGAAGTATTAAGGGTCTTAAAAGAACTGGATAAGTTAGAAGCGCCCATAAAGCGTATTATCATTGCTGGTGGCGGGCATGTTGGAAAACGTTTGGCACTGGCATTAGAAAATGATTATCAGGTTAAAATCATAGAAAAAGATCCTATACGTGCTAATACAATAGCCAACGATCTTCATCATACCGTGGTGTTATTAGGTGATTGTACTGATGAAGCGCTGTTATTGGATGAGTCTGTTGAAAGTGCGGATTTATTTTGTGCAATTACCAATAATGATGGTGTAAATATTATTTCCGCCTCGCTGGCTAAGAGTCTCGGTGCAAGAAAAACAATCTGTCTTCTAAATCATAAATCCTATACCAAATTATTGCCGGGTACTGGGATTGATGTCACTGTGTTACCTAACCAAGAAACACTAGGTAGTATATTAAAATACGTACGACTGGGAGATGTAGAGCAGGTGACTTCTCTTTGCGGAGGAACCGCCGAAGCGATAGAAGCCATTGCCCATGATAATAATGTCAGTGAATCTGTTGTCGGTCGTCGAGTAGATACCATTAATTTTCCACCCGGAATAGTGATGGGCGCTTTAATTCGTAATGATCAGGTTATTCCCATACATCATGACACAGTATTTGCAGAGAATGATCATGTGGTCATGTTTGCCATGGAGAAAAAACTGGTTAGCCATATCGAGAAAATCTTTCAAACGCTTTCATGAACGTTATTTTAACCATCATTCATATATTTGGCTTAGTCACCATGTGCTTTAGCGGCCTTATGAGTACTTGCCTGATCACATCAAAATTAACAAATGATGGAGCAACTGATGCCTTTTTTGATGGAACCTTAATAACCTTACTATTGGGTTCGCTGATGTTTTTTTTGACACTAAGGACGCCCAAAAAGGTATCACGACAAGCTGGTTTTTTATTGGTAGCACTTACTTGGTCATTAACGCCGATATTTTGCACTATCCCTTTTATGATTTATATGCCGACACTGAGTTTTAATGACGCATATTTTGAGACCGTATCGGGTCTTACTACGACGGGTGCAACGATATTTACCGGACTTGACTATTTGCCCATGTCGATTAATCTTTGGCGGCATGAATTGAATTGGATTGCAGGAATGGGAATTATTATTTTTGCAGTGGCCATTTTGCCCATCTTGGGTATTGGCGGAATGCAATTGTATAAAGCTGAAACGCCCGGCTCTGTTAAAGAATCTGATTTACCACCCCGTATTGCTCAAACCGCAAAAGCCTTGTGGACGGTTTATGCTGGCTTTACTTTGGCCTGTATTGTTGCGTTGCACCTTGCAGGTATGGATTGGTTTGATTCAATTTGTCATGCTTTTTCTGCGATGAGTTTGGGCGGTTTTTCTACACACGACACAAGCATTGCTTTTTTTAATTCGCTTTCTATTGAGGTCGTGCTGACCATTTTTCAATTATTGGCAGCTATCAATTTCGCCACACATTTTATTGCTCTAAAAAAAGGTTCATTTAACCCTTATATCGATGATAGGGAAGCTAGAGGTTTCTTAATATTAGTTTTGGGGAGTTGTCTTTTAGCCGCTTGGGTGTTGTGGGACGCAGGCACTTATCCTGATTTTTTTACGGCCTTGCGTTATGCCTCGTTTAATTTAGTGAGTATTGCTACTGATAGTGGCTTATCCAATCAGGACTTTAGTAAATGGCCTATTTTTGTCCCTATGTGGATGGTATTTCTAAGTTGTATTTCTGCCTCTTCCGGTTCAACCGGTGGCGGCATTCGAATGATTCGAACCATTATTTTGATGAAGCAGGCACGTTTGGAGATGTTTAAATTTATTCATCCTTATGCCGTCAGGCCATTAAAAATTGGTGACATGATTGTTAAAAATGAAATTATTAACTCGGTAACCGGTTTTATTTTTCTGTATTTTATTAGCATTGTTATCTTAATATTTGCATTGTTAATCAGCGGTCTTGATTTTATAACTGCCTTTTCAGCCATCATTGCTTGTTTTAATAACGCAGGCCCCGGCTTAAATGAAGTAGGACCCGCGTCAAACTTTGCCAGCCTGACAGATTATCAAAAAGCGGTCTGTACCTTTGCCATGTTACTAGGTCGAGTGCAAATCTTCTCAATTGTTATTTTATTTGTTCCGGAATTTTGGAGAAAATAATTGTCTGTTATTAGTAGGTTAAGCATAAGAATTAATGTCATTGCTAGCATTTGACAGCTCATTACAATCCTTAAAAGTGACTACTTGTTCACGATTATTTCTGCCCTGTGGCCTGACGAGCAAACCAGACTACATCTGGTTCGCTTAAATCGAGTTATTGAGGCAAAAGGCTTCAAACCAGTGCTGCCGCATAACCTCCATGTAACATTGGTGTTTTTAGGCGCTGTTGATACAGACACTGAAGGGTTGATTAAACAAACTACCTTAGAGATATCAACTAAACCTTTTGAGTTAAAGTTTGACCAATTAAGTTTTTGGAGTAAACCCAAAGTGTTATGTCTAACGTGTTCTCAGATGCCGGTCAAGATCGAATCATTGGTAGCTGCTTTAGATAGCTTGGTTGCCAGTTTTGGTTTGCAAATTGAAGACAGACCTTATGCGCCGCACATTACTCTTGCCAGACATGCCCATAATTTACCGGATATAAAATTTAAACCAATAGTTTTTCGCCCTCAAGCATTTGTCCTGGCTGAATCATGTAGTGAGTCGGAGGGAGTTAATTACAAAATCAGGCAGCAGTGGCCGATTAGTCAAGATAACTAGATAAATAGTCGTAATAAGTAACTTGAAACTAGTTGTTTAGTTCTATGATTTGACTAGTAAAGTGCCCCTTCGCCAAACGAGTTTCAACCATGTCACCAGGATTGAGTTGTTCAATAGATTGGATGATTTGCCCGGATGGCTGTTTAATAACCAACGCATAACCCCTATTTAGCGTTGCCAAGGGACTTACAGTATGTAAAGTTTGGCTATAGTTGGCTAAACGTTGATTAAGATTTTCAAGTTTATGGCGAGTAACATTAACCAAGCGTTGGTACAAATAGTCTTGTTTTTGTTTATAGTTATTAATGGTAACCACTGGATTGTATTGCCATAATGTAGCGGTTTTTGCATCAATCATACTTTTATTGTGGCGAATTTTTATTTGCATAGCCTGATTAAGTCGGAATTCAAGTTCATCCATGCGTTGTGCATTTCTTAATAATTTTTGCCCGGGATGTTGCTGTTGCAAACGTTGACTTAGCCAATCTAATGATTGCTTTTTTTGACTTATTTTTCGCTGCTGCTGTTGTTGAAGAAACGCTTCTAATTGGGCAAAACGCGATAACCACTCCAACTGTTCAGGGCTTGCATGTTCTGCTGCTGCAGAGGGCGTTGCTGCGCGTAAATCCGCTACAAAATCAGCGATAGTAATATCTGTTTCGTGACCTATGGCTGAAATGATTGGAATTTCACTGGCAAATATAGCTCTGGCCACTATTTCTTCATTAAAAGCCCAAAGATCTTCAAGTGATCCACCGCCCCGCCCCAAAATAATAACATCGCATTGTTTATGTTCATTAGCGACCACTATTGCTTTGGCAATTTCATATTTCGCATTATTTCCCTGTACAGCAACCGGGTAAATAATGATCGGTATGGCCGAAAATCGTCTTCTTAATACCGTCAGTATATCTCTAATAGCAGCGCCGGAAGGCGATGTAATAACGCCAATGGTTTTGGGTAGGGCGGGTAGGCTTTTTTTGTTAGCAGCATTAAACAAACCTTCTTCTGATAGTTTTTGTTTTAAGGCGTCATAAGCTCTTCTTAAAGCGCCGTCACCGGCCTCTTCAATATGTTCCACAATAAGCTGAAAGTCACCTCTGGGTTCATAAAGACTCACTTGCGCCTTAACAATGACCTGTTTACCATTTGTAGGTATAAAGCCCAATTTGCGTTGATGTATTTTAAACATGACGCAGCGCACTTGGGCATTAGTGTCTTTAAGCGAAAAATAAAGATGCCCTGATGAGGGTTGGGCCAAGTTGGATATTTCGCCTTCAACTAGAACAGATAAAAAATGCTCATCGAGTAATTGGCTGGTTGCCCGGTTAAGTTGGGTAACGGTCAATATATTTCGCTGATTAGAGGCTGTTGATGGGTTCATTGTTAATTAATAGAAATTGAGTGCAGGCTTAATTACCAGACTATTGTAAAATATCCAGATTTTGTGTACAAAGAAAGGACATTGCTCATGGCGTGGTTGCTATTATTTTCTGCCGGTTTTATAGAAATTATCTTTGCTTTAAGTCTTAAATATAACGAAGGATTCACCAAGCTTTGGCCTAGTATCATTACTGCAGTTTCGGCTATTGGTAGCTTTGGATTGTTAATGTGGGCTCTTAAAACATTACCCATAGGAACCGCGTATGCTGTGTGGACCGGAATAGGGGCGGTAGGCGTGGCAATAATGGGTATTATATTATTCAAAGAATCAATTGATTGGCTTCGGTTATTGTCCATTGGTTTAGTTATTGCCGGTATTATTGGACTTAAATTAACAGATAATCAGTAATATGCTACATCTTATTTTTCAATCAACCATTGAAACAGCCATACTGGAACGAATTGATTCAGGTGATGATGTTTTATTTCTTGAAAATGCAGTATTGCGTATCTTGGCAAAAGGCAATTTATACACTGCATTAACAAAATTACTTAAGCACAATCGCCTTTTTGTGTTGGCTGATGATATAAAAGTTAGAGGTATTTCAACGTCTGAATTAGTTAAGGGAATAGAAGTGATTGATTATTCTGAATGGGTAGATTTAACAGTTAAGAATCCAATTATTCAATCATGGACTTAACGATTAAAACGGTATGTTTTGAGACTAATGATCAAGGCTTCTTGCTTAGATCAAGGGACTGGAACGAAGACGTTGCCAAGCAATTAGCGAACAACAATAACATTGCTTTAAGTGAACAACACTGGGAGATTATTTTGTTTATGCGGCATTATTACCTGCAATATAAACACTTACCCAATGCCCGTGTTTTTACTAAAGCCGTCGCCAAGCAATTGGGAGAAGATAAAGGCAATAGTCGATATTTACATAAACTATTTCCCGACGGTCCATTGAAATATGTCTGCAAGTTGGCAGGACTGCCTAAACCCCCTACTTGTTTGTAGGGATTTAGTAGCTACTCCTGCTTAAAGCGATGTATCAACCGCCTGTCTTTTTTATTGGGTTTGTGGTCATGACCAATAAAAGGCAATAGTTCGCGTTGTTCACGCTGAATAACGATTTGTTGCTGGCGTTTTGTAAAACTTTCAGCGGTTTCCTCAAAGAGTAAAACAGCTTCTTTAGCGGGTCGACGTTGATTGGAAAGCCCAATGATGGTTATTTCCCAATGGAGACCGTCTTTGTTTATAGACAGCAATCCACCTGCTTTAACTTCTTTTCCAGGTTTTGTACGTTGCTTGTTGATATGAACTTTACCACCTGAAATGGCTTCGGCAGCGAGTTTGCGCGTTTTAAAAAAACGCGCAGTCCATAACCATTTATCCAGACGAATGATTTCTAGATCAGTGGACACTCAATTCTTTTTCTTTCTTTAAGCCTTTAGGCAAAGAAAATACCACTTTTTCTTCTATACCCTGTATCTCAATGGTCGACTTACCGCCCCATTGTTTTAACTGGTTAATTACTTCCTGAACCAGAACTTCCGGTGCAGAGGCGCCAGCAGTAACACCCACAACACTCACACCATCAAACCATTCTTGTTGCATATCATTAGCCGTATCAATCAAATAGGCTTTTTTACCCAGTTGTTCGGCAATTTCACGTAAACGATTAGAATTAGAGCTGTTAATAGAACCGACAACCAAAATGGTATCAGCGGTCTTGGCCAATTCATACACAGCATCTTGGCGGTTTTGAGTCGCGTAACAGATATCGTCTTTTTTCTGTTCCTGAATTGAGCTAAACCGGGCTCTTAAAGCATCTACCATGATTTTGGTATCGGTCATTGATAACGTTGTTTGTGTGACATAAGCCAGATTATCAGGATTATTAACCACTAATTTCTCAACATCCTCTGGGGTTTCTACTAAATAGATACCACCATTTTCAGTCCATTTGTCATATTGACCCATGGTTCCTTCAACTTCGGGATGTCCAGCATGACCAATAAGAATAACTTCGCGGTCTGCTTTGGCATGCTTGGCAACCTGGATATGAACTTTAGTCACTAAAGGGCAGGTGGCATCAAACACAGTTAATTTACGTTCTTTAGCTTCACGTTGTACTTGTTTTGAGACACCATGAGCACTAAAAATAAGATAAGATCCCACAGGCACATCGGTCAGTTCTTCGATGAAAATGGCACCTTTTTCTTTAAGACCATCTACTACTGTGCGGTTATGAACCACTTCATGGCGCACATAAATAGGTGCGCCAAAGGTTTCAATCGCTTGGTCAACAATTTCGATTGCGCGGTCTACACCAGCGCAGAATCCACGGGGGTTAGCGAGTACTATTTGCATATCTTGACTTCTATACTTGGTTAATGTGTGATTATTTTAACTCAACATTGTTTCTGATACGATAATTCCGTCCATATCCGCATACAAATAATTATCTTTTTTAAAATTGACACCGGCAAAACTGACTAATAAGTCACGATCTCCATGATCTTTCTTATGGCTTTGCATTGGGTGTGTATGCAGAGCGCGTATACCAATTGGGAGTTGAGCTATTATTGCAGCATCCCGAATACAACCATAAACAATAATACCTTGCCAACCATTATTAACGGCAAGTGTTGCCAACTCCTTGTCTATTAAAGCACAACGGTGGGAGCCGCCGCCATCAATAACCAAAACTCTGTTTTGTACTTTTTCTTCAAGAACAGCTCTAACCAAAACATTAACTTCAAAGGTTTTAAGTGTAGTAATAACGCCGGAAAAAGCAGTGTTAGCGCCATAAGCTTGAAATACAGCCTCAGCAACCTGAAGCTGAGTAACAGCAGCATAAGTATTGCAAAGATTAGCAGTCGTAAACGTCATGATTTAACTCTCGAAAGGATGAAAAAATAAAGGCAAAAGAAGTTTCATCTTTCACCCTTGTGTTTTAAATATAACGCGCCAACAAACCATTTTCACTGTGTGTTTCAGGTAATGGTATTTTTACTTCATAACCACTACCCGAAGCTTCCTGCATACTATGGTTGTGCATATCTTCCATACATTCAACAATAATATCTTGATTGCCTTCCGGCAGAATCAACTCCAGCTTGTCACCCACCGAAAACTTGTTTTTTACATCGATAGTCGCCATTCCTGTTGCTGAATCATAGCTTCTGATTTCCCCACAAAACTGCTGTTGATGGCTTTTAGAATAGCCGGTGATATAGTTTTGTTGTTCATGCGTATGGTGACGCTGATAAAAGCCATCCGTATAACCCCGGTTGGCAAGATTCTCCAACACACCAATCAGTTCCGAATGAAAAGCACGACCATTAACAGCATCATCAATCGCTTGGCGATACGTTTGTGCCGTACGGGCTACGTAATAATGTGATTTTGTACGGCCTTCAATTTTAAGACTGTCTACGCCAATATCAACCAAACGCTGCACATGTTCTATGGCTCTTAAGTCCTTAGAGTTCATAATATACGTGCCATTTTCATCTTCCATGATGGGTAATAGTTCTCCTTTGCGACCTTCTTCCTCAAGGAAGTAAATATTGTCTGCTAACGGATGTCTTTGTGCGCCACCGCAACTGGCGATGCTTATATCCGCCATAGATAGCACTTCAGTTGTCTGCACAAAATCGCCCTCAGCATTTTCATGGGCGGGCAGGGTATCATATTTCCACCGGCAAGAATTAGTGCAAGTGCCTTGATTAGGGTCGCGGTGGTTAAAGTAACCAGACAGCAAACAGCGACCAGAATAAGCAATACATAAAGCTCCGTGCACAAACACTTCAAGTTCCATATCCGGACAACGTTGGCGAATATCTTCAATCTCATCAAGCGATAATTCGCGCGATAATATAACGCGACTAACTCCCATACTTTGCCAGAACTTTACTGCAGCATAGTTGACAGTATTGGCTTGCACCGATAAATGTATTGGCATGTCCGGCCAAGCTTCGCGAGTCATCATAATCAAACCCGGGTCAGCCATGATCAAAGCATCCGGTTTCATAGTAATTATAGGTGCAATATCCGCTAAAAAGGTTTTAACTTTAGCATTATGCGGAATAACGTTGGTAGCCAGAAAAAACTTTTTGCCTAGTCGATGCGCTTCATTAATGCCTATGGCCAGATTATCCGCTAAAAAATCATTATTACGTACCCTTAGGCTGTAACGTGGCAGACCCGCATACACGGCGTCGGCCCCGAATGCAAAGGCATAGCGCATGTTTTTAATGGTTCCGGCGGGAGAAAGAAGCTCGACTTGTTTCATTGAAAATAATATAAAGGTTTTATGTAAGGTATATTCTAACGTAACCTAGTCTTAGAAAGATAAAAAAAGGAGAATAACGATGTGGATCGTATTGTTTATAATTGCTTTATTGTTTGTATTAGGCGGCGGCTTAATCTTGCTAAGATCAGCGAATACTGCAAAAATCCCTAAAAACGTAAAAGCACAGCCTTATGAACAAGATGACTCAGAGGATTAGTAATACATCACAATGTACAATTAACCCTTTAATTATTTTGATTGGCACTATGAGGTGATAGCAAAACAACTCATAACCCAAAATATTCAGGTTTTAGCTAATTCTTTAACTTCCCCCATTGTTTTTTTAAGTGCAAGGTGGAAACTGCCGTTAATATCACTATAATTGTTGTATATCCTTACTTTAAAAAAATAGAATATAAAGAGACTAGTCTGCATGGCTGCCTTATTAAACAT
>SESD01000852.1_pt1 | contig 18052 bp, 14 predicted proteins | sample 3171411 | NCBI WGS metagenome assembly SESD01 (sample SAMN06051880, study PRJNA518727) | freshwater metagenome | biome: subpolar coniferous forest; feature: holomictic lake; material: water; isolation source: holomictic Lake 442, 16.5 m depth | place: Canada: near Kenora, Ontario | collected...
TTAAAAAGAACAAATATGACCAGCGTCTGGCTGCGACTTATGCCAAATACAACGTTATACTCCCTGATTTGGCTTTACGGACTGCCCAGACTGTATTACTTTATTTTGGGTTTAATCCTGGAACTGTCGATGGTGTAACAGCAGTCGCACGAGGCCCATATTAATGGGCTTCCAAGAAAAATTCGGTTTGCCTGAGACTGGCACCCTTGATTCCACGACTGATAAAAAGTTGCTTGATGAGGCATTTTAAGTTTCTTGGTATGATCTCTTAACTGAAGAAAAAAATAAAGAAACTGATTGCCTAAGAATTTAGAGAGTCAGTATCTAAGTTGGGAGCTGATCAGAAAAGCAACCAACCACCTGTTTTAACTCTAGGAGAAAACTCATGATTAATTTAAGTACTGAACCAAACAGCACTCAATTCTCTTTAAAAAACGCTTATGCATTGGCACTGGCGTCCAAATTGGCTTACCAATCGGAGGATCAAATCAGAACCAAACTTCTTGAACAAGGATTTAACACTACATTTATTAACGAGGCCAGTACCGATACCCAGCTTTTTATTGCCCATAGTGGCAGTGCTATTGTTATCGCTTTTCGCGGCACTGAAAAATTTAAAGATTGGCTTACCAATGCCGGTATTGATTTTGAGGATACCTCGAATGGTCTTGTTCATAAAGGATTCGACCAGGCTTTAGGCTCAGTTTGGAAGCAAATCACTACAATACTGGCAGATATTCAACAATACGGACAACCTTTATGGATTACCGGTCATAGCTTGGGCGGTGCGCTTGCGGTACTTGCTGCGGCTCGTCTGGCGTTGGATATTGATAAAAGTATTTATCAGTCGATTAACGGATTATATACATTCGGGCAGCCGAGGGTTGGCAATCGTGACTTTGTAAAAGCCTTGGATGATGAAATTAAACCCCGGTATTTTCGTTTTGTTAACGATAACGACATCGTGCCGCGCGTACCGGATCGGCTCAATCAATATCAACAAGGCGGCAGCATTCGCTTCTTTGATGCCCAAGGAAATTTACACGAAGACATTGGTTTTTGGTTTAACTTTTTGGAAAGAATCAAAGGTAGTTTTGAACAAAAGCGGGATATGATTCCGTCTTTTATCGAGCATCATTTTATCGATAAATACATCGCCAATATTGAAAAGAATTTGATCCGTTAGAGTTTGTATTCTTAAGATAAAAGCTAACAGATCCAGTGCTTCTGGTCTATACTTACATAAATGGGTGATCTTGTATTTATTCTGAAATAATAGTCAAAATTTGGCACTTTGGCTTTGTTGACGTTAAATAAAAAATGCATTATCGGTTGCACAATATTTCTAATGAGTTTCGAGTGCTGGCTGTCATTAAAAAATTAAGTGCATGATATTCTCAAAAATTAAATAAAAGGCATTAGAACATCGTAGAATAATGGAATTAAAATCATTTCCAGACTGGGTTTGTCGTGTCGAAATTAACAACAACTGATCATTGTTCCGATATTGTCGGATTAAAGTATGTTTATCCGGTTATTTCCAGAAGGATGGGGGGCTTATCTATTGGTATAAATTTTAATACCAATAATGCTTGTAATTGGCGTTGTATTTATTGTCAGATACCCGATTTAAAAATCGGTGCAGCACCTGAGATGGATTTTAAGTTGCTGGAAGAGGAGTTAAGATTTTTTTTGGATAACGTGCTTAATGGTGACTTCTATGAGCGTTTTCAGGTTGATGAAGATAAGCGTGTCATTAAAGATATCGCTATTGCCGGTAATGGTGAGCCAACCAGCTTAAAAGAATTTGCCAAGGCTGTCGATTTGATAGGCAAAATTGGAGCTGAGGCGGGCGTTTTTCCTGGCAGTCATTATGTACTTATTACCAATGGTAGTTTAGTGCATCAACCTAAAGTTCAGGCGGGTTTGACGGTATTAAAGTCTTATGGTGGTGAAGTCTGGTTTAAAGTTGATAGCGCTACAGAAGAAGGTAGGGCTTTGATTAATAATTCGGCGCAAAACTGTAAGGCCAGCTTTGAAAACTTGATGATTTCCGCAAAATTATGCACAACGAAGTTACAAACCTGTTTGGTGGATGTTGACAAGCAAGGTTTTTCTGACAAGGAAAAGCGTGCTTACTTAACTTTGTTGGGGGATATTAAACAAAGCGACTGTGATTTACAGCAAGTGATGTTGTATACTATAGCAAGACCTTCAATGCAGCCGGAGGCACCACGAATAGAGCCTTTGCCGGCTGAAACATTAAATTCATTTGCCGATGAAATTCGGCTTTTGGGTTTTGATGTGGCTGTGAGTATTTGATTGTAAATTTATTTCGAAAATTTCTCTTGTTAAATAGACAACATGTCATTATAATTACCCTTCAATTGTGCGAATGTGGCGGAACTGGTAGACGCGCTGGATTTAGGTTCCAGTAGGTTATCCTGTGAGAGTTCGAGTCTCTCCATTCGCACCACCCCATTCTAAAATAATAGAGCAATATCTTGTTCTATCTTCAGCAGTATTTAGTCCGTCCATCGGTATTCATAATAAATTCTTAATAAACGTGTGAGGTAAAGAAATGCAAGTTTCTGTCGAAAAGACATCAGAATTAAGCAGAAAAATGACTGTTAGCGTGCCCGAAGCCGTTGTTCAGGAGAAAATGGCTGTGCGATTAAAGTCGTTGGCACGCGATGTTAAAATTGATGGTTTTCGCCCTGGTAAAGTGCCTCAGCAAGTCGTTAAAAAAATGTTTGGTGACAGGGTTCGTGGCGAAATTGCCAGCGACCTGATTAATGAAACTTATTTTGACGCCATAGAGGGTCAAGATTTAAAGCCGGTAGGGCATCCTCATATTCAGCCTTTAGATGAAGTTGATGGCTTTAAATACACGGCTGTATTTGAAGTTTATCCTGAAATTTCTCTGGAAGGTGTTACTCAGCTTGAAGTTCTGCGTCCGGTAGCCACTGTCAATGATAGTGATGTTGATCAAATGATTGAGAAGTTAAGAGCTCAGCAGCAAACGTGGCACATTGTTGATCGCCCCGCTCAAGAGCAAGATAACATCACTATTAGTTTTTCTGGTACTTCCGAAGGCGAGAACTTTACTGATGGTAGAGTGGAAGATTTTCAGGTTGTTTGTGGCTCAAAAAAAATGATTCCCGGATTTGAAGAAAATTTGGTAGGTCTTGATGTGGGTGCGCATAAAACATTTACCTTAAATTTTCCTGAAGATTACGGTAACGAAAAGCTGGCCGGTAAAACTGCTGAGTTTGACGTGGATGTTATCAAGGTTGAAGAGCCATTACTTGCCGAAATTGATGAGGCTTTTGTCAAGGCTTACGGTATTGAAGACGGTTCAGTTGAATCTTTCCGTGTCGATGTTAAAAACAACATGGAGCGAGAGTTGGAGTTGGCTTTGCGTGGTAAGTTGAAGGGTTCTGTAATGGATGCTTTATATGAAAAGATTCCGCTAACTATTCCCAATTCGCTGGTTGATATCGAAATTGAAAACTTGATGAAGCCTTATATCGAGACCGCTAAAAGACAGAAAAAGAATCTGGACGATCTACCGTTGCCAAGAGATATGTTTGAAGAGCGGGCTAAGCGTCGTGTAGCATTAGGTTTGATTTTAGGTGAGATTATCCAAAAAAATGCGATTAAATTAGATGATGATAAAGTGCGCTCAACCATTGAAGAAATGGCGAAAAGTTATGAGCGTCCTCAGGATGTTGTTAATTGGTACTATACGGATGAAAGTCGCTTGAATGAAGTTCAGCAAATGGTTTTGGAAGATCAAACCATTGAATGGTTGGTTGCTCAGGCAAAGGTATCTGATGAGCAAGTCAATTTTAGTGATGTTATGGATAGACAACAAAACTAAGGAGCATTAAATGTATAAGCATCATGTAATGAATCAAGCGAAAGCGTTGGAAGCGGCCGGGGGATTAGTCCCTATTGTTATTGAGCAAACGGCCAGAGGCGAGCGCTCTTTCGATATTTACTCACGACTTTTAAAAGAGCGGGTTATTTTTTTAGTGGGTCAGGTAGAAGATTATATGGCCAATCTGGTGGTTGCCCAGTTACTTTTTCTCGAATCTGAAAATCCTGATAAAGATATTCATTTATATATTAATTCTCCGGGCGGTTCAGTGACTGCAGGGATGTCAATTTATGACACCATGCAGTTTATCAAACCTGATGTAAGTACGCTCTGTATAGGGCAGGCGGCCAGTATGGGCGCTTTACTGCTAACCGGTGGCGCTAAAAATAAACGCTATTGTTTGCCACACTCAAGAATGATGATTCATCAGCCTTTAGGTGGTTTTCAAGGTCAGGCTTCTGATTTTGATATCCACGCCAGAGAAATTCTGTCTATTAGGGACAAGCTTAATAAAGTATTGGCTTTCCATACGGGTCAACCTTTGGAAAAAGTTCAAATAGATACTGACAGAGATAATTTTTTGAGTTCTGAAGACGCTGTAAATTATGGGCTGATTGATAAAGTCTTAACGACCAGAACAACGGTTTCTGATTTATAAAGATTGGTATTCTTTTAGTATTTTGATATGCTTAATTTATAGAGATTTAAAATATCATTTGATGTTTGCAGGGGCTGAATTATGAGTAATGATAAAAGCGGCAAAGACAGCGAGAAATTACTGTATTGTTCTTTTTGTGGTAAAAGCCAGCACGAAGTTAGAAAACTTATTGCAGGACCTTCAGTTTACGTTTGTGATGAATGTGTAGAGTTATGTAACGACATCATAAAAGATGAATTACAGGATGATGAAGGGTCTTCTTTTGGCGGTAATAAATTACCCAAGCCAAAAGAAATAAAAGAAGAGCTTGATGGCTATGTAATTGGTCAGGAGCGGGCAAAAAAGATACTGGCAGTGGCTGTTTATAATCACTATAAGCGCTTACGCAGTAAGTCTAAAAAAGACACTGTTGAGCTGGCAAAAAGTAATATTTTATTGATTGGACCTACTGGTTCGGGTAAAACCTTACTGGCCGAAACATTGGCACGATTGCTGGATGTACCTTTTACCATTGCTGATGCCACCACATTGACGGAAGCGGGTTATGTAGGCGAAGACGTAGAAAATATCATTCAGAAGATTTTACAGAAATGTGATTATGATGTAGAAAAAGCTGAGACAGGTATCGTTTATATCGACGAAATTGACAAGATTTCCAGAAAGTCTGATAATCCTTCTATTACCCGGGACGTTTCTGGGGAAGGTGTTCAGCAGGCCTTGCTAAAATTAATTGAAGGTACTATTGCTTCGGTGCCACCTCAAGGGGGTCGTAAACATCCTCAGGGGGAATTTTTGCAGGTTAATACGGCTAATATACTGTTTATAGTAGGCGGTGCTTTTGCCGGTCTGGATCGTGTTATCAAGGCACGCTCTGAGAAAGGTGGTATAGGTTTTTCTGCGGATGTAAAAACCAAAGATGAATCTAAAAACATCGGTCAACTGTTTGCAGAAGTCGAGTCGGATGATTTGATAAAATATGGTTTGATTCCTGAATTTGTTGGTCGTTTGCCCATTATAGCCACCTTGGAAGAGTTGGATGAGCAGGCTTTGGTACAGATATTGACTGAGCCAAAAAATGCACTTACCAAGCAGTATAAGCATTTATTCGAGATGGAAGGCGCTGAGCTTGAGTTTCGCGATGATTCTTTAATCGCAATTGCCAAGAAAGCCATGGAAAGAAAAACTGGTGCCAGAGGGCTTAGAACCATTGTTGAAAATGTCTTGCTAAATACTATGTATGAATTGCCATCGGCAGATAACATCAGTAAAGTCGTTGTCGATGAAAGTGTTATTTTAGGTCAGTCTGAACCTCTTTTGGTTTATGAAGCTGAAATGAAAAAGGCCTCTGCAGAATCTTGATTTTGCAGAGGCTCAAACAACCTGCCAGCTCAGGCTGGCGGGTTTTTTATGATGTAAGATGCGGATATACGCCTCATAAAACACGTTCAACTTCTTTTGTTAAAATTATCATTTTTTTTAAGGCTCATCATGAGGCCTAAGATAATTTCTAATCATTTATTGAGTTAATTGACTCACCAATTCCAGTTTCATTGCTTTTTTTGTCTCATCATTAGTTTGACTTACAGATTGTGCTGCGCAAAATCCAAGTAATGAGATTAAATCTAATGGGCAGAGATGTTCAGGATTTCTATAGCAATCCGTCATGATAAGTTTTCTTTGTAATAATTGAAGTCCTGTTTTATTTCGGTTTGGGGTAATGGCAGGTGTCAATCTTTTATGGATAAATTTCTCCCTAAAAATAATTCTAACTTTACTGTAAGTCAGTAGAAAAAAGTGGGTATTTTGTTTGTAAAAACCTTTTTTAATTCATTAAAGGGTTTATTTATTATGTTTTTCGTTGAGAAGCGATATATTGTATTTCTATTACTTGCTATTTTAATTAGCGCCCCCATAATCTTCTAATCCAAGAAATTGTTAAAGGTTCCGTTTATGGAAACGCACAAAATGAAAGCGTTACAACAAAAAGATAACTTGATTCCGGTTTTACCGCTTAGAGATGTAGTGGTTTATCCACACATGGTTATTCCCTTATTTGTCGGTAGGGATAGGTCTATTGATGCCCTGGATGCCGCCATGAAGGACAATAAGCAGGTTTTATTGGTTGCACAAAGAGAGGCTGAAGTTGATGAGCCTGATTTTACCGATCTTTATGAGGTGGGTACCCTAGCTAATATTCTACAATTATTAAAATTACCTGATGGTACTGTCAAGGTTCTTGTGGAAGGGAGTCAGCGCAGCAAGGTTCTTCATTATCAAGAAACAGGCAGCTTTTTTTCAGCCGCAGTAGAGAAAATTGATGATGTTTTCAACCTGTCCGAGCAAGAGCAGGATGTATTGCAGCGTACGGTAATTAATTCATTTGATCAATATGTCAAATTGAACAATAAAATACCGCCGGAAGTTTTAAATGCCTTGTCGGGTATTGATGACCCTAGTCGTTTAGCTGATACGATGGCAGCTCACATGACTCTAAAGGTGAGCGACAAGCAGGCTATTCTGGAATCTGCCGATATTGAAAACCGCTTGGAAAATTTAATGACATTAATGGAGGGTGAAGTTGACCTTTTAGAAATGGAGAAAAAAATCCGTGTGCGTGTAAAGCAGCAGATGGAGAAGAATCAGCGGGAATATTATCTGAACGAACAGATGAAAGCCATTCAAAAAGAATTGGGTGATATGGATGATGTGCCCAATGAGATTGAAGAGCTGCAAAAGAAAATTGCCGATGCCGGTATGTCAAAGGAAGCGAAAACAAAAGCCGATGCGGAGCTTAACAAGCTAAAATTAATGCCAGCTATGTCGGCTGAAGCGACGGTAGTGCGTAATTATATTGACTGGATGGTCAATGTTCCCTGGAAGAAAAAGACTAAAGTGCGACATGACCTGAAAATTGCCGAGCAGGTTCTGGAAACTGAGCATTATGGCTTGGAAAAGGTAAAAGAACGTATTCTTGAGTACCTTGCTGTGCAACAGCGGGTAAAGCAACTTAAAGGCCCTATTCTATGTCTCGTTGGGCCACCAGGTGTAGGTAAAACGTCATTAGGGGAGTCTATCGCCAGAGCAACCAATCGTAAGTATGTGCGTATGGCTTTAGGCGGTGTCAGGGATGAAGCAGAGATTCGCGGTCATCGGCGCACTTATATAGGGTCTATGCCGGGTAAGATTTTGCAGAATCTAGCTAAAGTGAAAACACGAAACCCCATGTTTTTACTGGATGAGATTGACAAAATGGCGGCTGATTTTCGAGGCGATCCGGCATCGGCTTTACTGGAGGTGCTTGATCCTGAGCAGAATCATACTTTTTCAGATCACTACCTGGAGGTAGACTTTGATTTGTCTGATGTGATGTTTGTCGCAACGGCCAATACGATGAACATTCCGCCGGCATTACTGGACAGAATGGAGGTTATCCGTCTTGCAGGCTACACTGAAGATGAAAAAATCAATATCGCTATTCGTTATTTAATCCCCAAGCAGGTAAAAAATAACGGTCTTGAAGTGCACGAAATTGAAATTTCAGAAACTGCTGTCAGGGATATGATTCGTTATTATTCCCGTGAGGCGGGAGTGCGTAATCTTGAGCGGGATATTTCAAAAATTTGTCGTAAAGTAGTTAAAGATCTCTTGTTGAAACCTGAAAAAAATAAAGTCATGGTTACTATCGAGAATCTTGATGTTTATTTGGGGGTTAAGCGTTTTAGTTATGGGCTTGCTGAAGAGCAAGATCAGGTAGGGCAAGTGACTGGTTTGGCTTGGACTGAGGTGGGTGGAGAGTTGTTAACCATTGAGACTGCGGTTATTCCCGGAAAAGGCAAGCATTTAGCAACAGGCAAACTGGGTGAGGTCATGAAAGAATCTATTGAAGCTGCGATGACCGTGGTCAGAAGTCGTTCAGCGCTGTTAGGCATAGATAATGAATTGTTCCAAAATAATGATATTCATATTCACGTTCCTGAAGGCGCTACCCCGAAAGACGGTCCCAGTGCAGGTATTGGTATGTGTACGGCCATCATTTCTGCTTTAACTAAAATACCGGTACGGGCAAATGTAGCCATGACGGGGGAAATTACTTTACGAGGGCAAGTACTGCCTATTGGCGGCCTAAAAGAAAAGTTGCTGGCGGCTCATCGTGGCGGCATAACAACCGTTATAATTCCAGCCGATAACGAAAAAGATTTGATTGAGATACCTGAAAATATTAAGCGAAATCTGGATATTAGACCGGTTCAGTGGATAGATGAGGTGTTGGCCGTGGCTTTGCAATATATACCTGTTCCTGTTGACAAAAAAGTCGATGATGAGCAAGGTAAAGCGGATGTTGAGCCTGTTAAAATAATACAACAGGGTCTTACTGCGCATTAGAAATGTTTTTCGGATTTGTAAGTTTTATGAGCAAAGCCGCAAAAAACATGGCCTCTAGGGGTTTTAAAGCTTGACACTATGTTGCTGCTATTGATATAAATACCTGTGTTTATTGTGTTGCTGCCAATAGAGCGCAAGAATCAACATAGGTATTTCATATAACATACATATAAATTAACTTCCTTAGGGGGAATAATGAACAAATCCGAACTTATTGATGCTATTGCTGAGTCTTCCGGTTTAACCAAAGCAGATGCTGGGCGTGCATTAGATGGCTTTCTTGGCGCTGTAACCAGTGCTTTGAGTAATGGTGAGTCAGTTGCTTTAGTGGGCTTTGGTACCTACACTGTAAAAGAAAGAGCTGAGCGTAAAGGACGTAATCCACAGTCTGGTGAAGAAATTACTATTAAAGCTGCAAAAATTCCTTCATTTAAAGCTGGTAAATCTTTAAAAGATGCTGTAAACTAGATTTTTTTGGTTGGTTTGCTTCTTGCCAAACACAAAAAATCCATTATTTTATATTTAAGCTGGTAATTGTTTTTAAAATAAATTATAATGGTTGCTTAGTCGGGTGCTTAGCTCAGCTGGGAGAGCATCGCCCTTACAAGGCGAGGGTCGGGGGTTCGATCCCCTCAGCACCCACCAGACTTTGGAGTGGTAGTTCAGTTGGTTAGAATACCGGCCTGTCACGCCGGTGGTCGCGGGTTCGAGTCCCGTCCACTCCGCCAAATTAAAAAACCCCGAACCGTCTGGTTCGGGGTTTTTTTTTGCTTTATAAATTGATTCCTAAGGACTGATCTATGCTAACGAAAATTAGAGAAAAAGCACAAGGTGCTTTTGCATGGGGTATTTTGATATTAATTTGTGTGCCTTTTGCTTTATGGGGCATTAATAATTATTTGGATACCGGAAAAGAAGCTGCGGTTGCATCGGTCGGTGATAAGGATTTTTATCAGCGTGATGTAAATAAAGCTTATGAGCAATATAGCCAAAACCTTCAGGGCTTGGGTGTTGATGAGCAAGCTGTAAAAGCGCAGGCATTGCAAAAGCTGATAAAAGACGAAGTTTTATTGCAATATGTACATGCCGAAGGTCTTGTTGTAACTGATGAGGAGGCGAGGGATTTTATCAAAGGTCTGCCTTATTTTCAGGTGGATGGTAAATTTAGCGATAAGCAATTTAAGTCATTACTGAGTTCACAACGGATTTCGTCTGCAGAATTTGTAAGTAGAATTAAAAATGCACTAATCATGGAGCAGTTTCAGCACAGTATTGTAGATAGCAGTTTCGCTACACAATATGATGTGGAAAGCTTTTTTAAAATCCAAAATCAACTGCGTGATGTCGATTATGTCACTGTTCCTGTACAACCATTGAAGGAACAACCGGCCGCTGAAGAAATATCGGCTTATTACCAGCAGCACCAGGATTTATATAGTACGCCTGAACAGGTTTCTGTTGAGTCTGTTGCGTTGTCGCTTGAAGAAATTGCCAAGAAAGTAGTCGTTACCGATGAAAAGTTAAAAGCTTTCTATGAAGAGCAAAAAGATCAATTCACTACGCCAGAGCGTAGAAAAATTAGTCATATTCTTTTTATTGTTAATGACAAGGTCACTGAAAAACAGGCTTTGGAAAAAGCGATTAAAGCAAAGCAGGATCTAGCAAGTAAAGATTTTTCTGCGCTGGCCGCAGAAGTGTCTGATGATAAATTGACCGCTAAAAAAGGGGGCGATTTGGGGCTTTTTAACGTGGGTGTCATGGAAAAAGCGTTCGAAGAGTCAGCGAGCGCCTTGAAACTGGGTGAAGTATCAAATCCGGTAAGATCAGCATTTGGGTATCATTTAATAAAAGTCACTGAGCTTGTGCCTGGAGATATTAAATCGTTTGATAGCGTTAAACATGAAGTCACTCTAGCTTATCAAAAAGCCCAAGCAGAAAATGCTTTTTATGAGGCAGGTCAGAAATTAACTGAAATGAGTTATGAACACCCTGATAACCTGCAAACTGTTGCTGATGCCCTGAATGTTTCCGTTCAAAAATCAGCCTTGTTTACTAAAGAAAAAGGTGAGGGTATTGCCGCTGATGAAAAGGTGCGCAATGCCGCGTTCTCTGAAGAAGTTTTGCAAGGTAACAATAGTTCGCCTATAGAGTTAGGTGCTGATCGTTTGGTAGTGGTGCGGCTTTTAGAGCATAAGGTTGCCGCCAAGCGGGATCTCAACCAAGTTAAAAAAGACGTGGTAGCGGTTTTATCAAAAGAAAAAGCACAGTTACTGACAGTCCAAAAAGCACAGCAAATAAAAGAACGCTTACAAGCGGGCGAGTCTATTCAGTCCGTAGTGAGTGAAAACAAGCTGGAAATTAAGACAGAAAAAGGACTTGCACGCGGCAAAAATAAATTGCCTGAGCAATTGAGTGAGGCCATTTTTAAAGCAGCTAAGCCCGTTGGTGGTAAACCGAGTGTTTTTATTACATTATTGCCTTCTGGCGAGCAAGTCTTGGTGAGCTTGACAAAGGTTACCGCAGGCATTATGAGTGAAGACGACAAGAAGCAGATGGAGTTGGCGAAGAAGAATATTGCCAATGCCTTTGGTCAAACTGAATTCAATCAGGTATTGAACAGCTTGCAAGTAGAGGCGGATGTAGAAATTAATACAAAGGCTCAGGTTCAGCCTCAATAACCGGGTAAAATAGGGAATAAAAAAAGGGAGCAGTTAAGCTCCCTTTTTTATGTGCGGGGGAATGTGCAAAAATAACGAACATATCATACGCTCCTAATCCTCTCCCATCGTAAGAGTGGCAGGGGATAGTGTACTCAAGTTGTTTTGTGCATTTTCCTTAATAATCTCTTAAGAGGCTGCTAAGCCGGCAATATTATAACCGCAATCAACGTAAGTGATTTCTCCGGTAATACCCGATGCTAAATCTGAACACATAAAAGCCGCTGCATTACCCACTTCTTCGATAGTTATATTTCTCTTTAACGGAGACGTATCGGCTGCTTTATTTAGCATGGACTTAAAATCATTAATACCTGATGCTGCCAGTGTTCTGATAGGTCCCGCTGAAATAGCATTAACACGCGTGCCTTCCGCACCTAACGCGACGGCCATATAACGCACATTGGCTTCCAGGCTGGCTTTGGCAACACCCATAACATTGTAGTTGGGAATGGCACGTTCTGCGCCTAAATAAGTTAAGGTCAGCAATGATCCATTGCGACCTTGCATCATTGTGCGGCCTGCTTTCGCTAAAGCAGTAAAGCTGTAAGAACTTACGTCATGAGCCGTTTTAAAGTTCTCGCGGGTGGTAACGTCAACATAATCGCCATTAAGAGCATCACGCGGTGCGAAAGCAACCGAATGTACGATACAATCCAAACCATCCCACTGTTCAGCCAGTTTGGCAAAGACGTTGCTGATATGCTCATCAATGCTGACATCGCATTCAATAGTGATTTTTGAATCACATTTTTCAGCCATCTCTTCGACCCGACTTTGCAGCTTTTCATTTTGAAACGTAAAAGCCAATTCAGCGCCTTCGCGATGCATGGCTTGAGCAATACCCCATGCAATAGAACGATTACTGGCTAACCCTACAATTAAGACCCGTTTGCCCTGCATAAAACCCATTATCATCTCTCCGTATTTTTGTTTTTGTTGTTACAATAGTAGATACGCGATTAATCGCGGCTCTACGGATTTCAACCTGCACCCATTCACATTTAATGGATGATCCTTCAAGTATCTACGACCCGATTATCGATGTCCAGTTTTTTGTCTATGAAGATACCAACCTATCACATTTTATTATGCCTCACCATACTGTTGACGGCTTGCGATGTTCCGCAATTTAACAACCCTTACACAGAGAATGAAGGTAAACTCTCGGTTTTGTATCAATCGTTTTCAGAGCGCCCCAAGCATTTAGATCCAGCGGTTGCCTATAGTGAAAATGAATATGCCTTTATTGCGCAGATTTATGAGCCGCCGTATCAATACCATTATCTAAAAAGACCCTATCAATTGACAACTTTGACGGCAAGCAAAATGCCGGAGATCAATTATCTGAATAAAAACGGTGAAAAATTAGGGGAGGGCGCAAAGGACAGTGATATTGCCTATACCGATTATGTTATTGACATTCAGCCCCATATTAACTACCAGCCGCATCCTGCATTGGCTAAAGATGTGCGGGGCAATTACCTGTATCATCATCTGACGCCGGTACAAATTCAGTCACTTAAAACGTTAAACGATTTTAATAACACTGGCTCCCGTGAGCTTATTGCTGATGATTATGTGCATCAAATTAAACGGTTGGCGCATCCTAAAATACAATCGCCTATCGCTGAAATCATGAAAAACTACATCGTGGGTTTTGATGACTTTTCCAAACAAGCAAGTAATAAGCAAAAGACGGATATAAAAAAACAGTCAATGACGGGCGTAGAAGTCAATAATCGTTATCAATATCGCATCCGTATTAAAGGCAAATATCCCCAATTTATATTTTGGTTGGCCATGCCGTTTTTTTCGCCGATGCCTTGGGAAGTAGATGTCTTTTATGAACAGCCGGGATTGTCTGATAAAAATATTACCCTGGATTGGTTTCCATTGGGGTCGGGGCCTTATTTACTGGCTGAAAACAATCCCAATCGACGTATGATTTTGTTTAAAAATCCGTCCTTTCATTTGGAAAAGTATCCCTCTGAAGGTGAGCCTGATGATAAAAAAAATGGTTTGCTAATAGACGCAGGAAAACAACTGCCTTTTATCGATAAAGTCGTTTTTATGCTGGAGAAGGAAACCATTCCTTACTGGACTAAATTTTTGCAGGGCTATTATGATGCGTCGGGCATTGCTTCGGATAGCTTTGACCAGGCCATACAGTTTACCGGTAGTGGTGGCGTTGCCTTGACAGATTCCATGAAAGAAAAAGGTATCCAGTTACAAACCCAGGTAGAGACCTCTATTTTTTACATGGGTTTTAATATGCTGGATGTTACCGTAGGTGGCGATAGTGACAGAGCAAGAAAATTACGCCAGGCGATAGGTATTGCCGTGGATTATGAAGAGTATATTTCCATTTTTAGAAATGGTCGTGGTGTTTCCGCGCAAGGTGTTATTCCACCCGGTATTTATGGTTACGCGGAAGATAAGGACGGTATCAATCCTTACAGTTACGATTGGATTGATAATAAGGCACAGCGTAAAAAAATAACGGCGGCGCGTCAACTGATGGAAGAGGCTGGCTATCCAGATGGTATTGATCCGAAAACCAAAGAGGCGTTGATTCTGTATTTTGATACCACGTCAGTTAGTATTGATGATCGCCCGACTATGAATTGGTATCGTAAACAATTTGAAAAGCTGGGTATCAAACTGGTCATTCGCGCTACCGATTACAACCGTTTTCAGGAAAAAATGCGGGCAGGCAATGAACAGATTTTTGTGTGGGGCTGGAATGTCGATTATCCTGATCCTGAAAATTTGTTTTTCCTGCTCTATGGTGCTAACTCAAAAGTTAAGCACGGTGGCGAAAATGCCGTTAATTATCAAAATCCTGAATTTGACCGCTTGTTTGAGCAAATGCGCAACATGGATAACAATCAACAACGTTACCAGATTATTCAAAAGTTACAGGAAGTTGTGCGCCATGATGCGCCTTGGGTTTTTGGCTTTCATCCCAAGAATTTTTCGCTATACCATAGTTGGTACAATAATCTAAAGCCTAATTTAATGGCGAATAACCGACTTAAATATACCCGAATTGATACGGCCGCAAGAGCAGAGAAAAGACGGGCATGGAACAAACCCCTGTTTTGGCCATTGGTGCTGGGCTGTTTATTGTTTGTGCTACTGTTAATTCCGGCACTTAATGCCTATCGCCGCCGTGCCAAGGAAACCCTGTAATGATCCACTATATTATCCGTCGATTTTTATACGCATTTCCTCTGTTAATGGGGGTCAATATTTTAACGTTTGTCTTGTTCTTCATCGTCAATAGCCCTGATGATATGGCGCGTATGCAACTGGGTCAAAAACATGTTACCGAACAGTCGGTAACTAACTGGAAACAGCAACACGGTTATGATGTGCCGCTGTTATGGAATCCCGACGCACAAGGAGAACAAAAAGTAACTCAAACTATTTTTTATCAAAAATCAGTCGGTTTGTTTTTGTTTCATTTTGGCGTATCCGATAGTGGCAGAAATATTGGCGCAGATATTCAAGAGCGAATGTGGCCAAGTCTCGCCTTGGCCTTGCCAACCTTGTGTGTGGGTTTGGTTGTTGACATCAGTTTTGCTTTAATCATGGTGTTGTTTCGTAGCAGTTATTTAGAGCAGGCAGGCATTGTCTTGTGTGTGATTTTAATGTCCATTTCATCGCTGTTTTATATTATCGGCGGACAGTTTTTTATAGCCAAATTATTAAGACTAGTGCCTATTTCCGGCTATGACGATGGCTTGGCTGCGGTTAAGTTTTTAATATTGCCTGTGCTGATCGGCGTGTTTTCAGGAATCGGTTCAGGGGTGCGCTGGTATAGGACACTTTTTCTGGAAGAAGTCGAAAAAGACTATGTGCGAACGGCAAGAGCAAAAGGCTTAACGGAAACCCAAACATTGTTTCGGCATGTGCTGCGCAATGCCCTGATTCCTATTTTAACGGGCGTCGTGGTGATTTTGCCGCTGTTATTTATGGGCAGCTTAATCATGGAATCTTTTTTTAGTATCCCCGGCTTGGGCAGTTACACGATAGATGCGATTAACAGTCAGGATTTTGCCATCGTGCGAGCCATGGTTTTTCTGGGATCGGTTTTATATGTGATTGGGTTATTGTTGACTGATATTTCCTACACCCTCGTTGATCCGCGCGTGAGGCTTTCCTAATGGTCGTTTTGTGGACTGATGCACTGATATTCATTCTCATCGTTGCCATGCTGATGTTGGCCTTTTATCTGCGTGGTAAAGAACATATTAAACGCCCCTTACAAAAAATAGCTCGCAGCAAAGTCGGCATGGCATCGCTGGTGGTATTGCTGTTTTTTGTGTTGGTTGGGTTACTGGATTCAGTCCATTTCAAGCCCGTTAGCACTAAAAGTAATGAGATTATCAGTCTATTGGATTATTGGGCGACGCCCCTTCGGGAGCATGGCGAAAAAACCTACTCAGCGCCTTTTGCCACTACGCTTTATAGTAAAGAAATAATGGTGCAGGCCGATGGAACAACACAATGGATTTGTCCCCGCCTGGAATTTGGCGGCAACTATCTCAATAATCCTGAAACGCAACACCTAGCCGATGTGCTGCAAAAAACGGCTTACGGTTTTATACAAGGAGCCGGCTTGGCTGGTTTGTTATTGCTGTGTTATTTAGGCGTAAGGCACCAGGCACAAGCCGATAAAAGGCAGGATTTGGTTTTATCTATCAGCCTTAAATCTGTTTTGGCAGTCGTATTTATCATCGTATCTTTTAGTTACACCTTAATTTATTTATCGACATATTATCATGTTCTTGGTACCGATAAAGTAGGCGAAGACGTGTTTTATCAAGCCGTAAAAAGTATTCGTACCGGTTTGGTGTTAGGTACCTTGACCACGCTCATCATGTTGCCGATGGCCATTGTTTTTGGCATCTTGGCGGGGTTTTTTCGTGGCTGGATAGACGATGTCATCCAATATATCTATACCACATTAAACTCCATACCAAGTGTATTGCTAATAGCAGCCTCCATCTTGATGGTTCAGGTTTATATGGCAAATCATGAACAGGATTTTACCAGCGTAATAGTGCGGGCTGATATGCGACTATTATTTCTTTGCCTGATTCTTGGCGTGACCAACTGGACAGGCTTATGTCGATTACTCAGGGCAGAAACCCTAAAGCTTCGAGAAATGGAATATGTGCAAGCCGCGCACGCGTTAGGAGTTAAACAAAACATAATTTTATTACGCCACATTTTACCCAATGTCATGCACATCGTCTTAATCTCGGTTGTCCTGGATTTTAGTTCACTGGTATTAGCCGAAGCCGTGTTGTCGTACATCAACATTGGTGTTGATCCGACTACTTATAGTTGGGGTAATATGATTAACGGTGCACGACTCGAAATGGCTCGTGAACCCATCGTTTGGTGGTCTCTATCGGCTGCATTTGTATTTATGTTTGCACTGGTTTTAGCAGCTAATTTATTTGCCGATACCGTGCAGGATGCCTTTGATCCAAGACGGAGTGCAGAATAATGACTTTAGTCCATATATTGTCTAAATATATAAACGTCATTTAAATAATTGAAAAAGAGCCGCATCAAGCAATGTCGTTTATTTACCGGCCATGTATAATTTTTTGGACTTTTTTATCTATGGTAACTTAAATAAAAAATAAAATGACCGCTATTTATTTTTACTAAACAAGACTTGGTTTTGTTTATAAAATTAACCGCTTAAGTCACACTTTGATAAGTAAAAGGTTTGCAAGTGGCAAGCTACGTGGCTTTGAATCTATCTTTTATTAATTTTTTGGAGGGTTTAAGGTTTTATTTATATAAAAAAGCTGGTACTATATACAATCTAACTTGGATGCTGTGTAAGAACAGTGGGTTTTTAATATACATTTAGGGAGAAGCCATGCTTATATTGACTCGTCGAGTAGGGGAGACTTTAATGATTGGTGATGAGGTGACTGTCACTGTTCTTGGAGTGAAAGGAAATCAGGTTCGTATAGGTGTAAATGCACCCAAAGATGTATCTGTTCATAGAGAAGAAATTTACGAAAGAATAAAAAAAGAACAATCTGAGTCAGCGGGTTCCACAGATTCTGAAGAGTAAACTGTTTTAGGAGAGATGGCCGAGCGGCTGAAGGCGCTCCCCTGCTAAGGGAGTATGGGCTTTAACTCCCATCGAGGGTTCGAATCCCTCTCTCTCCGCCATTTTAAATTGTTAATTTTAAAAATAAAAATTGACACGAAATATAAAAAGAAAGATAATAAGCGGCTCAACAAAGCGCCTGTAGCTCAGCTGGATAGAGTAATCGGCTACGAACCGATCGGTCGGGAGTTCGAATCTCTCCAGGCGCACCATTGAGACACAAAAGTTTAATCCCCTGTAGCTCAGTTGGTAGAGCGGGTGAC
>SESD01000853.1_pt1 | contig 18032 bp, 16 predicted proteins | sample 3171411 | NCBI WGS metagenome assembly SESD01 (sample SAMN06051880, study PRJNA518727) | freshwater metagenome | biome: subpolar coniferous forest; feature: holomictic lake; material: water; isolation source: holomictic Lake 442, 16.5 m depth | place: Canada: near Kenora, Ontario | collected...
ATTTTCCTGGGCTTTTTCAACAAAACTTACAATATCACCCATTCCCAGAATTCTCTGGGCCATACGATCAGGATAAAAGATATCAAGATCATCAACCTTTTCACCGATGCTAATAAATTTTATCGGCTTCTCGACAACCTGACGGATCGAAAGTGCTGCGCCACCCCTCGAGTCACCATCAAGCTTGGTGAGCACCACACCATCAAAATCAAGCTGATCATTAAAGGCTTTAGCAGTATTAACCGCCTCCTGACCCATCATGGAGTCAACAACAAAAAGAAGCTCGTCCGGCTTGAGGGCGTTTTTCAGCGCTTCAGCCTCAGCCATCATTTTGTGATCAATCTGCAAGCGTCCGGCGGTATCAATAATAAGAACATCCCTGGCAGAAGAGCGAGCAGACTCCAACCCCTGCAAAGCCGCTTGCATGGCATCCTGCTCTTCAATGGCAAAAACAGGAACATCTATCTGTGCTCCGAGAGCTTTAAGCTGATCAATCGCCGCTGGTCGATAGACATCAGCCGCAACAAGCATCGGGTTTTTTCCGCTCTTCTTCAGGCGTAACGCAAGTTTTGCGCAGAACGTTGTCTTTCCGGAACCCTGCAAACCAGCAACCATAATAATTGCAGGAAGTTTCTTCGGAGAAAGGTTCAGCGGCTTCTGCTCTCCACCCATCAGATCGGTCAGCTCGTCATAAACGATTTTCACGATCATCTGCGCAGGAGAGACGCTTTTGATAACCTGTTCACCAAGAGATTTCTCCCTTATATCTTCGATTAATTTCTTTGCTACCTTGTAGTTAACATCAGCACCAAGAAGAGCTCGCTTGATATCGCGCATCGCGAGACCAATATTAATCTCATTGATGGTCGCCTGGCCTGCCAGTTTTTTAAAGGTGGCCTCTAATTTATCGCTTAGACTTTCGAACATTGCTTTTGGCTTTTTTCTATATAAAGCTTAAAAATGCTTAGCTTTAATTATAACAAAAAATAGCAAAAAATAAAATGATACTATCCTATCTTAATTGCTAACCATGGTTTTTGTTAATATTTTTTTATTTAAGGGCTACACTACCTTACAAAAAAGCCAGAGATTATGACCGCCAGCAGCATAAAAAACATTCTGGACTCTTTTCGCAGCAAACGAATTGCGGTGATCGGAGACATTATGCTCGACAAGTATATATTCGGGCATGTCTCGCGCATTTCGCCCGAATATCCGGTACCGGTTGTTGATGTCACCCATGAAGATCACCGGCTTGGAGGAGCTGCGAATGTTGCTCTCAATACACTTTCACTCGGTGCAGAAACCATACTGATCGGTGTTACAGGCATCGATAGCAACCGCGATATTCTTCTTGAACTATTCCGCAGTCGAGGACTTGCAACCGAAGGACTGATCGGTGATCCTTCCAGACCGACAACATGTAAAACAAGAATCCTTTCGCAAAACCATCATATCACAAGGGTTGATTTTGAAAGCAGAAAGGAGGTCAATACAGAGATAGAGCAAGCGATTTTCGACTCCTTTGAAGCTGTTGTCGACTCAATTGATGCTATCGTGCTTGAAGACTACAACAAGGGGCTTCTCAGTACACAGCTTATTCGGCGCATTATTGCTTCAGCAAGGCAACATAACGTCCCGGTACTTGTCGACCCAAAACTCCATAATTTTTTTGCCTATAATGGGTGCTCGGTATTTAAACCAAATCTTTCCGAGATGGCCGCATCACTGGGTATTGTGCTGCAAAACAACGATCGAGAGGTTGAAAATGCCTGTCGCTTGCTTAAGGAAAAACTTGAGACAGAAACCATTATTGTAACCAGAAGTGATAAGGGTATGACCATTTATAACGGTTCATTCACTCATATTGCGGCAACCTCGCTGGAGGTTGCCGATGTTTCCGGGGCTGGAGACACCGTTATTGGTCTACTGGCACTCGGTGCGGCTGCAGGGATTGATATTGTGACCAATGCAATTATAGCCAATCTTGCTGCAGCAACAGTCTGTCAGGAGGTGGGAGCAATTCCTGTCCGACCAGAAAAACTGCTCAAGGCGTATCAGGCTCATCTTCAATAATCGAGAGATACTTCTCAAGCTCTTCTGGCCATGGCGGGTTATATGAAGTATCCGCCAGAAGAGAGCTCAAATTGTTCAAAGAGTAAAATGGAACCTCGAACAACCCGGCATTACTCATAGGGGCTGGCACATCCTTGCCTGGATCGAGATGCATCACAAAGATAACACTAACCATCCCGTGGCCGTTTGGGGTAAAAACCCACATTCCCGTTGCATGCTGAACCCTGTGATACTTCGGATTGTCTGGAATATATTCCGGTTCCTGCTTCATGGTTAGCGCTATAGCATTATCCCCAGCCCAAACAAGTCTGGATCGCATTATCACCTCCCTCTGCTTCAGAGGCCATGGGGTATTGATTACCTGGCGCACAACATACTCGGTATGCTCACTTTTCTCAAGAACCTCCATTTCTGCAAGCTGATGAACCCACCGATTAAAGTTTGCCATGTCGTAAAAAAGGCTAAGCAACTTTTTTAAAGAGACCCGCAACTCTACTTCTCCCTTGAAGCCCAAAATTTCAGAACCACTTACCTTGGAAGAAAATATTTTGATCCCTTTATATTCGACACGAAACTCCCACTTCCCATTCAGGATTGATGCTACATCCATACTTTCTTTATTGCAAATAGTTATCGACAGACTGCGAGACGAATGAAAAAAATCATTTTGTTATAAATTTTTCGTAATGCTGGATAACATCAGAAGCTGATTGTTTAAACGGAGCATCAACCGGAGTCTTGTACTTTTCCTTCTTGACCATTTCCCGCAAATTGACCATGGTATGATAGGGGGTATCGATAACCGCAATATTGGCAAGCCAGGAAGGAATCTCTCCACCGGGCTCTATATGAAGACGAAAAACAACCCTGCACTGGTTCGTTGAAAGGGGAATGATGTTCCATGCTCCCTCGAGCTGGGGAACACGAACATATTTGTCGTTTCTGGGAAGATAGTCGGCCAAACACTCAAGTTTGATAAAAATCTCGGATGTTTCAGGATCCATATACCCCTGTGAACATGTTATAATTTCACGGTCAGAAACAGGCCAGGGAGCGCTGACAAGCTGATAGACAATCCGCCCGTCATCATCCGTCAACTCCTTCAGCAATCGCATCTCTTTAGTTTTCCAGACCCATTCCGTAGCAACATCAATATCATATAACAGACTCAAAACCGCATGCTGGGGAGAATCAATAGTCGCCACAGCAACAAAGGAGAGAAAATCTGAAGATGGAACGGGACAGGTAAATATTTTAAGCCAGTCATTATTGAATCGTAATGTGCAGGCTGCATTATTGATTTTTTCAAGTATAGACATAACAAGAACGTTTTAAGGGTTGACAATAAAATACCGTATCCTTATCTCCCGGCTCTCATGGCTGACTGACCGGAACCTTTTCCGCTATCCTGACTACAGGATCAACACTCCGCACAAAAAACCTTATCTGGCCTTCCGCTCCAAAAAGCTGATGAGCGATCCTCAATTTTACGGCTTGTGCAATGTAGCTACTGTCACGGATAAAATCAGCCCGATCAAAAACTATCTTTTTTACCTTGCAGGTTTTCATGACAAGAGCTTCAAAACGGCTTTCTTCAGAATAATCGACAATAAAACGATCAATTGAACCCTTATATGCCTGAACCATGCTGCGAGGATCATCAAGAAGCTTCCGCGCTATATCATCAAAAGAACCAGACTGATAGAGTTCCTGATAAAAATCAGAGTACGTCGTGCCACTCACCCAAAAATCAGGAATAATACCACCAGCATCCTTTAGTGCATCTAACTTCTCCTCCCCCTTCGTTTTGCCTTTGAGTGACATTAACAACACAGGTAGAGAAGAGGTCTTGTAGACGGAAACTTCGCTGTTTCTCAGGTACAATAAACTATCAGAATTTGTAAAGAGTTTTTGGGGAAGAATATTGGTCATTGCCTCCTTATAATAATGTTCACGACCAGCAACGCCCTTACGGTAGACTCTCTGGATCTGACGGCCTGACGGGGTGTAATAACGGGAAACTGTCAGCCGAAGGGCTGAGCCGTCTGAAAACGGAAGCTGCCTCTGCACAAGACCTTTGCCAAAAGAGAGTTCACCAACAACAACAGCCCTCTTGTTGTCCTGCAGAGCTCCGGCAAGAATTTCAGATGCTGAAGCACTTCCTTTGTCAATAAGCACAATTACCTCCCCATGTTCATAACCATCGCCAGATTTAGCAACATAACGTTCATTCTCTGTGCCACCCCTGCGGCTTTTTGTATAAACGATCAACTGGCCTTTGGTCAGGAATTCATCGGCAACCTCAACAGCCTGCTCAAGAAAACCTCCAGGATTTCCACGCAGATCAATCACGAGCCGCGCCATTCCCTGTTGTTTCAAAAGAGCGAGCGACTTGCGAAACTCAGTAGCTGTTGTCGCAATGAAACGACTCAGTCGAATATATCCTGTGCGATGATCGAGCATAAAAGCAGCATCAATACTCGACGTGGATATTTTTCCTCTGGTGACGGTAAAATCTAAAATCTTGCGGCTGAGAGGCCTGAATATTTTCAAACGTACTGTTGTTCCCTGCTTCCCTCTGAGTTTTCTGAGTACCTCCTGCTGCGTAATTCCGACAGAGGAAACAGAATCAATAGAGATGATGCGGTCGCCGGGAGCGATCCCAACCGCAGCACTCGGCCCGCCCGAAAGGGGGGTAACAACAAGAAGCGAATCATTGACAACATCAAACTCTACCCCTATACCATCAAAATTGCCATCGAACTCCGCCTGCGAATAGGAAACCTTTTCCGGCTCGAGGTATACGGTATGAGGATCCAGATACTCTGCCATTCCCTGAATACCAGCACCAGAAAGGCTGTCGCCGTTAACATCATCGACATAAAACTCTTTCATCAAGCTATAGGCTTCCAGGATTTTTTTCTGCTCCTCAAACCGGCCCTCCCTGCTTCCATTAAGCCTGGTGCCGAGAAAAAAACCAAAAGCGAGCACAACAAGCATCATGACAATGGTCAGTATTCGTGACATGAAAGAGTGAGTTAATTTCCAGTATAAAAGCTTAAGTGATTAAGTCGAGGAACCACAGTTTACCTATCGCTGATCAAAATCACAAAAAACATTGTGTAGCCACCGATCCATTCTTTTTTTCTGAACGAATAATACTTCCAGTAACCCAAAGCAAGAACTCAATAAGACAAAAACAATATTGAAGAAATAAACTGCTTAATAAAAGAGATAATTACTTGCAATCAACTACCCCGCAGTAGAGCTACTTGGTATATAGTCATGTTTAGGAATGCTTTCACGGAGCACAGCCTATAGCAATATATCCTATAGCAATTAAACAATATAAAATTAAAAGTTAAAACAATTATGAGTCATAGAATGAGAATAATAAGAAATAAATTATTACAAATATATGAAACAAAGCAAATAGGTAATAATGCTGAAATTTAAGATCTAATCGTAGAGTTAATAAATATTTTATAATCAATTAATAATAATAAAACAATCTTATTACAAATAAGAAATTCTTAATAAATAAGAGCATTAAATACATCAATAATATTTTAATAAAGAAGACTTAATTTATTTATAAAAAAGAGTTTATCTTCTTTTAGATAAACTCTTTTTTATTTTATTATCATAAAATTTAATTAAATAAAGCCAATTATTTGTTTACACAATTATATGTGATTAAAGATAGAGCTTATTCTATTTATAATTAAAAAGGATTCTTCTATAAAAGATAAAAGCATTTACCTTATACGCTTATCATAAGTAACAGGATAAGTGTATAAGGTAAATGCTTTTAATTATAATTAACAGATATGATTTTTTTATTAATGCTTTGTTAAACAAAAAGTAAGGGCTAATAAATTCTATTTTAATCTATTGCAGGATCGGAAATTTACATTGGACTATCAGCTCTAGCTCAAGACTTGCATTAAGGGGTAACTCCGCAACGCCGACAGCACTTCTTGTGTGGACACCCAGCTCTCCGAAAATTTCATGCAGCAAAGATGACGCGCCGTTGGCAACAAGATGCTGGCTGGAAAAGAGGTACTCGCTTGCAACATAGAGGGTGAGCTTGACAACTCTTTCAATACTGTCAAGCGTTCCTGTAATTGATTTGATTGCAGCAAGTGCATTGAGAAGCGCAACTTTGGAGGCATGGACTGCGTCCTCGATGTTGACATCATTAACCCTTCCCTTTCCGCCGGGCTCGACCAATTTACCATTCCGAAGAGGAAGCTGACCCGAGGTATAGACAAGGTTGCCGGTACGCATAGCAGGAGAATAGAGCCCGGCAACGGTGGATAGCTGTGGAAGGGTAAAACCTGCCTTGATGATTTTTTCTTCGATACTGCCCATAATAAAAAAAGAGTTAGCCAAGTTAAGAGAAGTATTTAATAGCAGAAAAGCCAGTCTTCTGCGGTGTTTGTTGCAATTGCAGTTTAAATTATTTATAGTCCCAGAGAAATCAAAGCATTTTGATCATAATGGAGCATAATAAACTGCCGGGAGCTTCCCTTCCGCGCCTCTACCTGATAAGCAGCGGACAAGAAAATCCTGATAACGGAATACTCCTTGAGCAGCTCACTTTACTTCCCCACACTCTCTGCTGTATGGTGCAGATTCGCGAAAAACAGCTCAATGCAAAACAACTTTTGACGCTGGCATTGAAGGCAAGAGGGTGCGCCTTGCCCGATGGCTCCATGCTTCTTGTCAATGAACGGGTAGATATTGCTCTCGCAGCCCGTCTTGACGGCGTTCATCTGCCGGAAAGCGGCTGTTATCCCGATAAACTTCGCCCTATTGCCCCAAACATGATCTTCGGCTGTAGTGTACATTCTCCCGAATCTCTCCATATCGCAGAGAAATCAGGTGCCGATTACCTGTTGTTTGGACCCGTTTTCGACACTCCTTCAAAACGAAAATATGGAGCTCCTCAAGGCCTCGAAAAACTTGGACAGATTTGCCAGTCAACGACACTCCCTGTCTTCGCTCTTGGCGGCGTAACTCCCGAAAATGGAGCACTCTGCATGGCCGAAGGCGCTTACGGAATAGCAGGCCTTTCAATCTTTCAGGACACATCCCAATTTGTTGACACACTTGAACAATTTTATCGAATCGTCTCTCCATGATTCCCTCTTCTCCCTTTCTCTGCGTCATAACTGATGAGTCGCTTTGTCCTGTTACCATTGCAGAACTGGCCCTTAAAGGAGGAGCAGCCATGATACAGCTCAGACATAAAAGTGCATCGGGCAGCCAGCTCTTTTCATGGGCTGTTGAAATTCGTAACCAGTGCCAGAAATACCAGGCACTCTTCATTATCAACGACCGCGTGGATATTGCCATGGCAAGCAAAGCCGACGGCGTACACCTCGGGCAGCAGGACATGCCAGCCACTGCTGCACGGAAGCTGCTGGGAAAAGAACGCATTATCGGCGTTTCTGCCTCCTCTTTTGAAGAGGCACTACAGGCAGAAAAGGAGGGTGCCAACTATATCGGATTCGGTCATATCTATCCAACCTTTTCAAAAGAGAAAGGATTTCCTCCACTGGGGACAGAAGCGCTGCAGAAGACGGCTGCCTTTATCTCTTTGCCAATTATAGCAATTGGAGGTGTAAGCCTTGAAAACACAGCAACTCTTATCTCCTGTGGAGCGACCGGTGTGGCGGTCATCTCTGCAGTCAGCAGAGCAGATGACCCCTCCATGGCTGCAAGCGAGCTTGTTGCCGCCTTAAACAGGAATCATTCATGAAAAAAGCCTACACGACAGTACTCACCATTGCCGGATCAGACGGGAGTGGAGGAGCTGGCATCCAGGCAGATATCAAAACATTTGCAGCACTTGAGTGTTACGGATTGTCGGTCATAACCGCGCTGACAGCCCAAAATACCATGGGGGTCAGTGCTCTTTACCCTCTTGAGGAAACATGCGTTATTGATCAATTCAGGGCCATTAGCGCTGATATCTCAATAGATGCGGTAAAAATCGGTATGCTTGGAAGTGCTGCCATTATCAAAACAGTGTCGTCATTACTGAGGGAGCTAAAGCATAAACCTCCTGTCATTCTGGACACTGCTCTCAGTTCTTCGGGAGGTACTCCTTTTTTTCCTCAAGAGGCTATTCCTCTCATGATCGCTGAGCTTTTTCCCCTTGTCACACTGATTACGCCGAACCTCCCGGAAACAGCTCTCCTTACTGGCATGAGACAACCGCTGGAAACGCAGCAAGAGATAGAGTCTGCGGCTCTGCAACTTCATAAAACAGGGGCAGCCTCCGTTCTGGTGAAAGGTGGCCATGGCGGAAACAACGAATGTCGTGATTGTCTTTTCTTTGAAAATCGCTTTTTCTGGTTCAGCTCAAAAAAAATCATCACCAGCAACAGCCATGGAACCGGCTGCACACTCTCATCAGCCATTGCGGCATTTATGGCCAAAGGAGAAAGTACTGAAAATGCTGTAAAAAAGGCTAAAGCCTATCTTGATGGAGCGCTGGAGGCAGGGGAAAACTACCGTCTTGGAAACGGAAGTGGCCCCCTGCATCACCTTTACAGGCTTTGGCAATAAATTATTGTACTCCCCTGGGTGGGCGTCCAATTGAATAATAGGTAAATCCGAACTGCTCCATAAATTCCGGGCTATAGATGTTTCGTCCGTCAAAAATGACCGGGTGTCTGAGATCTCTTTTAATCATCTCAAAATCCGGACTGCGGAAAACAAGCCATTCGGTCAGAACCACAAGCGCATCGGAACCTTTCACCGCATCCTCTGGGTTCAATGCGTAAAAAATTCCATCACACTCACCGTATATCCTTCTGACCTCATCCATGGCAACCGGGTCATAGACTCTTACTTTTGCGCCTTCTTCCAAAAGTTCTGCAATTACCCTGCGACTCGGTGCTTCACGCATATCATCAGTATTCGGCTTGAAGGAAAGCCCCCATAGAGCAAAAACCTTTTCTTTGATATCCTCGCCAAAATGCTTTCTGATTTTCCTGACGATAGAGCTCTTCTGGTCATGATTGACCGCCTCGACCGCCTGCAGAATCCGTGAATGATAACCGTGCTTGTGGGCAGTTCTTTCAAGTGCCTGCACATCCTTGGGAAAGCAGGAACCTCCATAGCCAATGCCTGGGTAAATAAAAGAGAATCCGATTCTTGAATCCGATCCTATACCCCTTCTTACTGCTTCAACATCGGCGCCAACCCGTTCGGCAATGTTTGCAATTTCATTCATAAAACTGATTTTTGTTGCAAGCATGGCGTTTGCGGCATACTTGGTCAGTTCGGCTGAACGAATATCCATGGCGATAAAACGCTCATGACTGCGATTGAATGGAGAGTAGAGAAAACGCAGTAACTCTTTGGTTCGCGGATCATCAACCCCAACAATGATCCGTTCGGGCTTCATGAAATCATTAACCGCATCGCCCTCTTTGAGAAACTCGGGATTTGAAACAACATCAAAATCAATATTGACCTTTCTTTCCTTAAGAACCGAGTTTATTTTTTCCCTGACCAGATCAGCCGTACCCACCGGTACCGTTGATTTATTGATGACGATCCGATACTCCTGCATCAAAGTCCCAATACTTTCAGCAACGCTGAGAACATGGCGCAAATCCGCCGAGCCATCTTCATCGGAAGGAGTTCCAACAGCAATGATTTGGTAGAGCCCGAATTCAACCCCTTCCCGCATATCCGAGGTAAACTTTAAACGACCTTCCCGGACGTTTTCAATAACAATCTCATCCAGACCCGGCTCATGAATAGGAATCTTGCCCCCTCTGAGACTATCAATCTTCTGCTGGTCAATATCAACACAAAGCACGTCATTACCGACTTCCGCAAAACAGGCACCGGTCACAAGCCCGACATAACCTGATCCGAATATGGTTATTCTCATTATTACCCAGTTTTTATCTATTCTACAACGATCACCAGACACCGGGATTTTTGCCAGAAAGCACTTTCATCGCGGATAAGGAGCAGCGAAGAGGTTTTACCACCAACCAGCTCGTAAGAACCTACAGTATGTGGTGTTATAATTTTAAGACTCTTCAGTGGCTTGTCAAAAAACAGATCTTTTGTTTCCGTAATATCAATTTTTTTGAAGCGATTGACATTAAAATCTGCCGCAAGACGGTACTCGCGGCCGAAAAGCTTCTCAATAGGATTGATCCGCACAAGAACACCTTTGTCCGCAAGTTCATTAAATGTGCCGGAAATGTAATAGGCCGTATAGAGCTGAACTTCCTGATCCTGGATATACTCATCCAGAACATCAACTGTCGCCATAAGAGAGGAGAGTTGCTTGTTCAGCTTCTGGACATGACCCTTGAGGGTGTTCACCTCGCTATCCTTTGTATTGATAGCAACTCGCAGCTCCGAAACAAGCCGGTCAAGAGATTCTAAACGATATGAGGATGACCTGTTCTCCTCTTCAAGCTTGCGGACAAGATTTTTGCTTGCCACAAGCGTTGAATCAATAAACCGGATACTGGAGGCAATATCCTTGCCAATCTGCTCAACGTCCTGACTCCCCTTGCCCTCAATTCCGGAAGAAAGACGTTCAACAACCGACTCTTTCTGCTGAATCCGTCCCAGATTTTTCTGTACCTGGGCAAGAATAGCCATCATTGATTCAATATGCTCCTGCTGGGGATCACTCTTTTTCTTCTCCGGACTGCAAGATGAGAGAAGCAGAAGAAACGCTAAAAAAACAACCCCGGCACCCCTGAGTCGACTATCCCTTAAAGCCATTGAATCCATTGATTAACCCCCTCTTTTGTACCATACCATCTGCTATATGGTGTTGGTAGATGTTCCGCATCCAGAATAGTAACATTTTCAGCACCTTCAAGAAAACAGCTTTGTGCAGGAACAATCCCGTCACCTCTCACATTGCCCTCTTCAAGAACGCTTTTATAAAACCTGAAGCACATTTTTTCTACCAGGCTCCCTTCAGGATTGCCATAATACTTATCGCAGACGACAGAAACAACATGACAACGCTCAAAAAAATCAGCCGTCAGATGGCTGAAGATAAAATCTGTCTTTATCTTTGCATAATGTTCATGAGTATGAAACGGGGTCCCGAGGGTAATCAGCTTTCCAACACGCCTCCCTGGATGGTAAACATCCCCCTGAAAAAAATTTTCAACTACTTTCATGACCCGGTTTGTGGATCTTTCCGGTGATGGGGAAAATCCAATCCAGTCAACAAGAGATACTGGCGCAACGGCGACTCTCTCTTGAGGTATATATACTGCAATCGCCTCTTTCATCGTATCGTATAGTGTATCCCAAAAGAGCACTCCTGGAATGATTACTACAGGATTCTGAGGTACAGTCATCATAGTCGTTCATGTTGATGATCTACTCTTGCAAAGCTTATAATATCAAGACCATTTTTTCAGCAATTCAACAAGAAGAACAACACCAAAACCAGTCCCTCCATTTACTTTTCCTGAACCTTTTGGAGCAAAAGATGGACCTGCAATATCAATATGAGCCCAGTTTTTATGACCATTGATGAATTTCTCAAGAAACTTGGCTGCAGTAACCGATCCTGCGCCACGTCCTCCGGTATTGTTGATATCGGCAACATCAGACTTTATCTGTTCGCCATAAAGATCCCATAGCGGCATACGCCATACCTTTTCACCTGACTGCTGCCCCGCTTGATAAATCTCTTCGGCCAGCTTGTCATTGTTGCAGAACAGACCCGCTACAGTATAGCCGAGTGAAACAATACAGGCTCCTGTCAATGTTGCAACATCAACAACAACATCAGTTTTATATTTCTCTGTCGCATAGCTCAGAGCATCAGCCAGAATAAGACGTCCTTCTGCATCAGTATTGCCAACCTCAACCGTAATTCCAGAATAGGTGGTAATAACATCGCCGGGCTGCTGGGCCGTACTGCCAGGCATATTATCTGTAGCCGGAATCAACCCTATGACATGAAGAGGAAGCCCAAGACGGGCAGCAGCCTCAACAGCTCCCAACACACTGGCAGCGCCAGACATATCCGACTTCATCTCCCCCATATTTTCGGAAGGCTTGAGCGAAATCCCGCCAGAATCGAAGGTAACTCCTTTACCGACAAGAGCAATAACTGCCTTGACTTTTCCTTTTGGCTTATAGTCGAGCACGGTGAAGGTAGGAGGATGATGGCTGCCCTTGTTCACCGCCAGCAGGCCACCCATACCAAGTGACTCTATCTCCTTTTTATGAAAAACCGTTACCTCATAACCATATTTTTTCCCGGAATCCACGGCGGCTTTTGCAATATCTCCAGCATGCAGATGATTTCCTGGAAGATTAACCATATCCTTGGCCATCTTCTGGCATGAACCAATAATTTTTCCAGCAGCAGCTCCTTTTTCCGCCTCATCAAAAACCCCGGAATCAACCCTTATAAGCAGTTCCGCAATACCTTTTGACTTCTCGTCAGAGCTCTTGCTATCCAGCTTGCCGCTTTTCAGGCGATCAAACCGGTACGACCCATTAAAACAGCCCTCGACCAGGGCAGCAACAAGCGTCGCAACAGGCTGCCCGGCGGCAGCAGCGAGCACCTCAATACCAAAACAGTCAACAGCAACTCTTTCGATTTTTAAATCCACAGCTTTAGATGCAAACGAAACTGCAGCCTTGCGCCAATCATCAATCGTTTTTCCTTCTCCAATTCCGAGAAGCGCAATCCTTGCCGCAGAATACTCCTTCCTGCCGCCATACAGCACAACAATCTCGCCAGCATCAGCCTTAAAATCTTTCAGTACCTGCACATCAAACCCTGCTTCAGCAAGCGCCTCTCCTGCCTTTTTTTTCAGATCAACGCTACTGAACGGGAGTACAAGAAGATCAGTAGAAACGCTTTGAAGATCACTTTTTGTTACGGTTACTTTCATAGCTTCAATAATACATGTTAACGTATGACATTTACTCGAAGTGATTTTTGAGAAACAGTCTGAGGTCTTCCAGCAATACTTTCTGCGCTTTGTCTGAAGAGAACGGGAAAAGACATCCTGCTGCATTCATGTGACCACCACCACCGTACTTTTTTGCCAACTGATTGACATAAATGTTCCCGCGTGACCTGAAACTCGCCTTGGTCCTGCCATCCTGCATCTCTACCATCAAAACAGCAATACGCACCGATGGAACACTTAAAAGGTAACGGATTATAAGATCGGTATCAAACAGTTTACTGCCGGTCGACTTGAGCATATCCTGCGATATGAAGAGCCATGAAATATTTCCATTATCAAGAATGGTAATAGCGCTCAGGGCTGCACCAAGAAGTTTGAGTGCATTGGGCGTCAGAGAGTTATAAATCCTGTCGTAAATCTCTGCCGCATCAGCTCCCTTACTCACGAGATCTCCGGCAAGCTGATAAACATAGGGTGTTGATTTTGGAAATCTGAACGAACCAGTATCCGTCATGACTGCAACATAAAGCGCTTCGGCAACGTCAGGAGTAAACAGCTCACGACCAAGCCTTACCTGAAGTGCAGAAATAAGACCGTAGACCAGTTCACCTGTCGATGACGCATAATTTTCGCAAACCATAACATCACAGAAATCATCAGGGTCGAGATGATGATCGACACTGAGAAGTTTCAAACGGCCAAGTTCTTGCGAAAAACTTGCATGAGGCCAGAGAGAGCCCATCCTGTCCGGTAAATTGGCATCGAGCAAAACGACAACATCACAAAGCGAGAGCTCCTGAATAGCCTCCTCACTTTTGTTATCAAAAAGAGCCATGGGGTATAACCGCTTGAGAAAAAGGTAGTTTGGGGGAACTTCAGTTGGATTGACGATGGAAACCTCTTTGCCAAGTGCCTTGAGGACTATTGCAAGGGCTACCTCACTTCCGAGGCCGTCACCATCAGAATTTTCATGGGTTGTAATAACAAAATGCTGACCTTCAAGCAGCATATCGATGACCGGAGACCATTCCTCGGCTGTAAGCGTCCGACCATACTCTGAAACTATCATTAGTTGGTGATAACTTTAATAAAGCAAAAGAATGAATCTATGCTTTTTTCACCGTTTTATATAATTTCTGGGGTATACTGCTTTTTTTTCAAAACTTTGGCATAGATGATATCAATGACCGCACCCCAACCCAACATCATAGATCTGACTCTCAAAGAACTTCAGCAAGCAATGGTCTTGATTGGAGAACCCACATTCAGGGCAACCCAGGTTCACCAATGGCTTTTCAGCCACTATGCTTCAAGTTTTGATGACATGACAACTCTGAGCCTTGCATTACGCAAAAAGCTTTCGGAAACATACTCAATCCATCATCCGGAACTTATTGATCAGCATGAAAGTCTTGAAGATGAGAGCGATAATCCAACAAAAAAAATCCTGCTGAAACTCCCCGATAATGAAATGGTGGAAAGTGTACTCATTGCCTCTGCCGAGAGAAGAACCGCGTGTGTCTCATCCCAGGTCGGGTGCCCGTTTCAATGCCATTTCTGTGCAACAGGTAAAATGGGATTCCGGCGCAATCTCAGCGCAGGAGAGATTACCGGGCAAATATATACCCTGAATAAGATGGTTGCCGCCAAAGAACCTGGTACAGCCATTACCAATATTGTTTTTATGGGAATGGGAGAGCCTCTGCTGAACTCGGACAACGTTATTGAAGCCATTCAAACCTTGAGTTCGAGAAATTACAGCTTTTGCCTCTCGCAGAAAAAAATAACCATTTCGACAGTTGGAGTAATTCCCGAAATTCAGCGACTAGGAAAGTCAGGAATGAAAACAAAACTTGCCGTCTCACTTCATGCCGCCGATCAGCAGAAACGCGAATCACTCATGCCCATAGCAGCCCGGCAATATCCGCTTAATGAGCTGAGCAAATCGCTTGCAGACTATACGGCATCAACAGGAATGCCGGTCACCATTGTTTATATGCTTCTCAAAGGAATCAATGATTCTCTTGACGACGCAAAAAAGCTTGTACGATTTTCCAGAAGCTTTTTATGCAAAATAAATTTGATTGATTACAATTCAATCATTAATATCAGCTTCAATCCTGTTTATAATGCTACCAGGGAACAGTTCCAGCAATACCTCTTTAATTCAGGACTGCATGTCACGGTCAGAAAGAGTTACGGAACAACCATTAATGCAGCATGCGGGCAACTGGCAACAACCAGATATGCCGAACCGTAATAATCTCTTAACAGTCTCAAATTATGGAGTTGATCGATTTTATTCCTTTTAAAACTGAATTTCAAAAAGCTTGCTTTGGCCTTACCATCAATGCAACGCACACCTCAGAAAAACCTGTTTTTGAGGAACTGAGAGTACGCCGGTATGACAAGTCGGTCTCCGACATCTCAGAGTTTATTCTCAACAAAATTGATCACTGGATAGGGTGGACTCTGATAAGCGAAAAAACGGCTGTCGGCGGTATGAACACCATTCGCGCCGAGATCAGTTCATTTATCCTTTTCGGTTTAAAAATCAATGTCACCTTCGGACTTCTTGAGGAAAAAGATATCAATGACCGCCCCATCACGACAGTCAATGCCAAGGCTGAAACCCGAATAGAATCCAGGGGAGACCTGGGAGAAAGCCGCAGGGCTATCAGAATGATGCTTGGTGCAATGGATTTTGAATTCATGGAGGAGCAGATCAAGGAATATGACTACCAATATCGTTCTCTGGATACACAAGGTACTGCTGCAGCATCGCAGCAACTTTTTAATGATGTCCAGTTACAGCATCAACCAAAACCCCAGGGCAGTCCAAAATCAACAATCATCGAATTCAAGAAAAAACCTGTTGTTCAGACCATCCAGCTTAAACACACTCCAACAAGTGACAGGCAGCCCACACCTGATAGTTCTCTTCCTCCGGAGACCACCAGTGTTACCGATATAGCCGCAGAAGAAACAACTCCATCGAAGCCAAAAATTATAATTGTGACCACAAAAAAAAACCAATAAATACAGTTTGATGAGAATTATTTTACTTGGAGCACCAGGAGCCGGAAAAGGCACACAGTCAAACTATATATCAAAAAACCTCGGTATACCGCAAATATCGACGGGCGACATGCTGCGTTCTGCGGTCAGCGAGGGGACTCCTCTGGGCATTGCTGCTAAAAAAGTTATGGACGCCGGACATCTTGTCTCCGACGAGATCATTATCGGTCTTGTCAAAGAGCGTCTGACCAAGGCTGACTGTACCAATGGATGCCTCTTCGACGGCTTTCCCCGGACACTTGCCCAGGCTGAAGCATTAAGAAATGATGGAATCCTCATCGACCATATCGTTGAAATCAGTGTTGACGATGAGGACATTATTCAGCGCATGAGCGGTCGCCGTGTACACCTCTCTTCTGGCAGAACCTACCATGTACTCTTTAATCCCCCAAAAAGGGAGAATATTGATGATGAAACCGGCGATCTTCTTGTCCAGAGGGAGGACGATAACGAGGTAACCGTAAAAAAAAGGCTTCAAATTTATCATGCACAAACAGCCCCGCTGATTGAGTACTATATGAGCTTGTCACAGAGTGGTGCGCCAGATGCTCCGCGTTTTCACAAAATCCAGGGAACAGGAAAAGTTGAGGAGATCCGCGACAGGATTTTTGACGCCCTTGTATCCTGAGCAACAAAAAAAATTCGTTAACTAAAAAAAGTCAGTGCCCAGGTACTGGCTTTTTTCATTCATCAACATGTATGCACTGACCGTTTCAGAAAAATTTTTCAGGGGAGAACCGTTTCTTGTCGTGGTACCTGATACTCTGGAACATGATATTCGCCCTGGATGCATGGTGCTGCTTTCTCTTAAAAAAGGGAATGGAACTGTTTCGATCGGCTACATTCTGAGCCTCAAGGCAGAACCTGACGGAGAGAGCTCCAGCAACATAGAAATATCTGACGTACTCTACGGCGGTCGCCCCGTTCTGAACCACTCACTCCTGCAACTGACAGAGTGGATGGCCGACTATTATCTCACCCGGAGAATCGACACACTCACCTGCGCCCTCCCGGCAGCAGTTCGAACCACCGTTCATGATGTTGTTGAAATGACCGGCTTTGCACTGAACGCTGAAGTCACGAAAATCATCAACACCGCTCTCCGGCGTTCAATCCTGAAAATCATGACCACGGAGAAGCGGCTGACCATTCCCCAGCTTCAGCGGCGACTTGGCAAAAAGCAGCTTTACCGCACCCTCTCTGAACTTGAACGGGGCGGCCATCTGTTGCTGACCAAGAAATTTTCATCCACAACACCAAAGCAGAAAACTGCTTACCGTCTTTGTAACTCATTGTCAGAAGAAACCGAGCCGAGCCTCACAAACTCTCCGAAGCAGCTTGAGGCACTGCATGCACTGGCCTCTCTTTCCCCGGAATTCGTTTTTCCCGAAACCATCGACGCATCAAGAGAGACTCTTAACATACTGGTAAAAAAAGGGTTCGCAGAAAAAGTTCAGAGAGAAGTAACAAGCAACTTTTCGACCGGCTTTTCTGAAAAACCGCAAGCACTTAGAACTCTTACAACGTTGCAAAACCAGGCTCTTGACCAGCTCCGATCCGCTTTTGAAAAGCAGGAATACCAAACCTTTCTCCTTCACGGCGTCACCGGCAGCGGCAAAACCCTGGTCTATATCGAATTCCTGAAAACTGTCCTTGCCGCAGGAAAAACCGCAATTGTTCTGGTGCCTGAAATCGCCCTGACTCCGCAAACAGCAGGCCGGTTCCGTGAGCATTTTCATGACGACATAACCATTCTCCACAGCGCCATGAGCAACCAGGAAAAATATGATGCCTGGCACAGCCTTCGGCTGGGAAAAACTAAAATTGCCCTTGGCGCCCGCTCAACTATTTTTGCCCCTCTGGACAACCTCGGAGCAATCATTGTCGACGAAGAACACGATGCCGCCTACAAACAAGACCGAAATCCCCGGT
>SESD01000854.1_pt1 | contig 18020 bp, 14 predicted proteins | sample 3171411 | NCBI WGS metagenome assembly SESD01 (sample SAMN06051880, study PRJNA518727) | freshwater metagenome | biome: subpolar coniferous forest; feature: holomictic lake; material: water; isolation source: holomictic Lake 442, 16.5 m depth | place: Canada: near Kenora, Ontario | collected...
CAGCAAGAATCCGAGTAAAGCCAATCTGGTTTTCATTCATGCTCCGTGCCGGACGTCGGCGATCAGGTCGGGGTGCGGCAGCGCCATCAGCCTGCATCGCTTGGTTGCCTTGTCAATCGTTGTTTGTTTTATTGCTCGTAGGATATGCGTAGCGCATCAATGCCGGCGCACCCCGCAATAGGTACAACCCGACCACCAAGAACATGCCACCCGAAATGAAGAATGACACACCAATCCCTGCTTGGTTTTGCGGTAGGCCCGCCATCGTGGCAAAGCCGTATAGGAGATACCAGATTGCATAGACCGTCAAGGACAGTCCAAACATGCGGACAATAATTCCGAATACATCGTGTGGTTTCATTTTCATCATCCTTTCATCGACGAACGTCAGGCCTGTGCTGCCGCTGCCTTCCCTCCCGCAACTCTGAGCGACCCAGCGCTGGCAGCGGTCAGCACCAGGCCGTGGTTCGACAGCATCGTTCTACAGCCAAGACAATGCGCCAGACGACCAAACCATGGAAACAAGAACGAAGACGGCAGGCAAGGCCACTGCAATGCTGGACAGTTTGGCCAAGCGCGGCCCATTGACCAACACCTTCCACATCAGGACGACGATAATCACAGGACAACTTAACTCTTCCACACAGAACTCTGCAAGTGTCGTCGTAGAGATGTGTGGCAAAGCGTACCAAAGCAGATACATGAGGATGGCAACGACTAATCTGGTCTTGTATTCTCTCATTTTTGAGCTGTTGAACGACAGCAATCACCAGCGGCCAATAATCATATGAGGACTGGTTCTCAACCCTTCTCAATTGGTTTTGCCTCTGGCGGGGCACTCCATATCCGATAACGTACTTCAACACCTTCTGGAACGTAGACCACCACGGGCAAACGGCTGTTGTATCGAATGAGATAGGGTTCGCCGCCAATCGTGATGAACCTTGGCACCTTCGGCGCGTTGGGATCGACTGCCATCAGCGTGCCCGCCATCGGCCCCAACTCGTTGACTATGTAGCGGGTAAATCCCCATCCCTCAATGTTCTCCACTTCGATCTTCCCGCCGAAGAAGTACCTGTTCCCCTCACTAAGTTGAACCGTCTTGCCCACGTTCAGTTCCACTTTGAACGAATATTCATCCTTCTGCTCTGGCAACTGCAGGACATACCGAACCATTCCCTTCTCTGCTGGCGGAAACGCCTTCATATTGTCCGCCGCCGGGACAGATGAAATTGCCACGAGAAACGAGAAGACTGTGATTGAACATACTGCTTTCACACTTTCTCCTTTTCTTGCCGAATGATTGTCAGATGAAAATCCTGGTCCATCCCGATAAACTGCCGCCATGGTACGCAAGATATTGTTAACCGGCTGGGATGTCCGCGACAAGGCATTTAACGACAATTATCGCCAGGGCGCGGGTCGAGTCCATTAGGCCACTGGTTTGACTGTAGGGTGCGCAACGGATGGGGGCTCGGCGTGACGGAACGGGGTATTCCGAGATACTCTTGGGCACCCTTATGACGTGTGATGCTGACAAGGGACCCAGGCAGCTCGGGTACGATTGTTCACCTAGCGTTCAATCCCACAGCATATTTTCGCAACGGCGCGACAAAGACGGGGTAGTTCTGCCGACTTCACAGGCAACAAAACTTGAGAGATCAATATTATGACGCAACTGGGACAAAATGTCCCGGTTTGTCTGGTAGAATCAGACGGTTGCCAGCGCTGGTTGTTGTTCAGAGCAGGCAGTGGATTAGTTACCAGCGATCTATGATGTGGTTTGCAGCGGCAGGACGCCGCTGCCACTCATCAGTTCATCACGATATCGTGCGACGTATTCGTCCAGATCGTCCCGCCAGTCGCGCAGGATGTTCAGGGATGCTGCCTTCAGCCGCGCGTTTTCTAGGATCGAGTTGACGGGGCGCACGGCGCGCGTGGGGTAGTCCACGATCCGGCAGGGCTGGAGGTTGTGGGGCACCTGCATGGCAGTTAGAAACCGGGCAGCCAGGTCAAACCAGGTGCCGTTCCCTTCGGCAGTGGCATGAAACACCCCTTGCGCCCCGGCTTCGATCACCACGCGGATCTGCTCTGCCAGCCGCCAGGACCAGGTGGGCGAGCCGTGCTGCTCGTTGATCACCCGGATGGGCTTCGCCGGGTCGCGCAACGCCAGCCGCAGCATGGTCTTGGGGAAGTTGGCGCCGTGGCGCCCATACAGCCACGCGGTGCGGATGATCGCCCAGCGCCGGCAATTCTCCTGCACGGCGGCCTCGCCTCCCGCCTTGGATTTGCCGTACCAGGAGAGGGGGTTGACCGTGTCCTCCTCCGTGTAGGGTTGAGGAATGGGGCGCTGACCGTCGAAGACGTAGTCTGTGGAGAGGTGTACCAGTCGCGCCGAAACCTGTTCGACGCCTCGCGCCAGAATTCCCGGCGCCACGGCATTCAGGCGCCAGGCGGCATCCTGGTGGTCCTCGCAGTCGTCCACCCGCGTGTAGGCGGCGCAGTTCAGCACCACGTTCGGACGCAGTTGTTCCAGCGTCCGGAATACCTGGTCAGCCGAGGTGATGTCCATCTCCGGCAGGTCCAGGGCGGTCACGGTATGCGCTGCCTCCAGGACGCGGCCGCAGTCCTGCCCCAGTTGCCCCCGGGCTCCGGTGATGAGGATTTTCATGCGGGTTGATTGCGCCACGTAGTGGTATATCCCCAAATAGCTAGCCCGTTGAAGAACATTCTGTCGCGGCAGTCTCTGACCGCCGAGGCACCTATTTCCTATCAATGCGGCGGTCAGAGACCGCCGCAGGCCAGATCTCGCGGATCGCCCGCCCTTCGAGCGCCATGTCCACGGCTTTGCCGCGGATGACGACCTGTTTCCCGGTCAGGGCATCCAGCGACGGCACGCGCCTGGCGCCGGTGTAGATGGACCGGTCGCCGAGCTTGTACAGCGAGGCACGCATCAGGATGCTGGCCATGGGCGGCTGGACAGCCTCCAGTGTTCCGGAGAAAGTCGTTTCGTTGCCGGACTGGTTCTTGTACCAAGCTTCCTCCGCGAAGAGCTTCTGCCATTCGGCGGCAGCGATTGCGGGGTGCGCAGGCGGGGTGTTGGTTGCGGCTGGCAGCGCCAGCGGAACACACGCGGCAGCAACCGCCACGCCGATAGCCATCATTGTTGTCCGCCTGTCTTGCCGGGTGTACATGACGTTTCTCTTCAAAGGAGCCGTATGGCGTCGTTGCCCAACAGTGTAATACGCAATCAAGTGAGCAGCCGAACAATTTTTATGTCTGTAGTTGAGTCTTCGCCACCCGCGGGCAGCGGGTGGCTTAACTAGCAGCCTGTCGGAATTAGCTTTGTGGAGGCACAAACTTTTTGCCGACAGTCTCCTAGCGGGCGTAGACCTTCCTGGCGCGGTAGCGGTTGTGCAGCAACTTGTGGGCCTTTTCGCTGAGCGGCTTGCCCAGGAAGTCGGCATAGAGCTTTTGTACATCCGGGTTGTGGTGGGAGCAGCGCAGGGCGCAGCGCTCGTCGTCCGCGTACATGCCGGCCGCTCGCAACCTGCGAACCGCATCCGTCGCGCCCTGCGGCTGGCCGCCGCCGCCGACGCAGCCGCCGCGGCAGGCCATCACCTCGATGAAGTGGTAGCGCGGCTCGCGCCCCGCCTTGCGGTCCTCGCGGATGGCGTCCAGCACCTGCCCGATGTTTCCCATCTGGTGGGCCACGGCAATCCGCACCTTGGCTCCCCGGATGTCGATCGTGGCCTCCTTGACACCGGTCATGCCGCGGGTCTGGCGGAAGGCGACGTCCTTGAGTTCCTCCTGGGTGACCAGGAAGTAGGCGGTGCGCAGCGCCGCCTCCATCACGCCGCCGGTGGCGCCGAAAATCGTGCCTGCACCGGTGTAGGAGCCGAGGATGCTGTCCGCCTGCCCCTCGGGCAGGTTGAGGAAGTCGATCCCCGCCATCTTGATCATGCGCGCCAGCTCGCGCGTGGTCAGCACCACGTCAATGTCCGGGTGGCCGCTGGCGGACATCTCCTCGCTGCGGGAGATCTCGTGCTTCTTGGCGGTGCAGGGCATGACCGACACCATGTAGATGTTCTTCGGGTCGATGCCCATCTTCTGGGCATAGTACGTCTTGGAGAGCACGCCCAGCATCTCGTGCGGCGATTTGGCGGAGGAGAAGTTGGCGATGAAGTCCGGGGCGTACTTTTCCATGTAGTCGGTCCAGGCCGGACAGCACGACGTGATCAGGGGCAGCGGGCCCTTGTGATGCGCGAAGCGCTCGACGAATTCCGTGCCCTCCTCCATGATCGTGAGGTCCGCGGCAAAGTTGGTGTCGAAGATGCCCTTGAACCCCAGGCGCCGCAGGGCGGTGTAGGTCTGGCCGGTCAGCAGGGTGCCCGGGGCCTGGCCGAAGGCCTCGCCGATGGCCACGCGCACGGCCGGCGCAATCTGCACCACGCAGTGCTTCTTGACATCCTTGAGCGCGTCCCAGGCCCTGGGGACTTCGTCCTTCTCGTAGATCGCGCCGACGGGGCAGTGCGCCGAGCACTGGCCGCACTTGATGCAGGGCGACTCGCTGAGCGTGACGTCGGCCGCGGGCGCGATGCGCAGGCACTCGCCGCGCTGCAGGAACTCCAGCGCCCAGACGCCCTGCATCTGCTGGCAGACCAGTGCGCAGCGCCCGCACTTGATGCACTTCTCCGGGTTGAGCACCAGCGAGTTGGTGGACTCGTCGCGCGGAATTCGCGTCACGCGCGACTCGAACGGCACATCGCGGATGCCGAAGTCGGAGGCGATCTTCTGCAGCTCGCAGTTGCCGCTGCGGGGGCACTGCAGGCAGTCGTTCGGGTGCGTGCTGAGGATGAGCTCCAGCACGGTCTGGCGGACCTTCCCGATCTCCGGGTCGTGGGTCGTGATCTTCATGCCCGGCGCGGCCTCGGTGCAGCAGGCGCGCAGCAGCTTGGGCGACTTCTCTTCGCGCACCACGCAGATGCCGCAGGCGGCCCAGGCCTTCAGGTCCGGGTGGTAGCAGAGCGTCGGAATCTTCACCTGCACGGCGCGGGCGGCATCCAGGATGGTGGTGCCGGCCGGGACTTCGACCGGGATGTTGTTGATCTCGAGCTTGATGAGAGGGTCCATGGGGCCTCCGGAAACGTCATGGGTCATTACATTGTTCCATCATAACATGCGATGCATTTGCGTCGCTTCTTGCAGCAGCAGGTGGAAGGACACAGAGGCCGCAGAGTTAAAGAAAGAGAGCACAGAGAGAAATTCATGCTGCTGCGGCCGGTTCGCCAGCCGAGGAGAGGCCTTTCTCTGTGGTCTCTGTTGTTCTCTGTGTCCTTGATGTGTTCATTCGTTGGGTTGCGGGCTGACGCCCGCCTTGCGGAGCTTTTTTGCTTGAACAGTTTCTTCTCCCCAATAACGAATGACCCTCATGACCGTCTCATCCACGGGTCACTGCCGAAAACCTGCACACCTCGAAGCACTCGCCGCACTGGATGCACTTGGCCGGGTCGAGCACGTGCGGCTTCTTGCGCTCGCCGGTGATGGCGGCCGCCGGGCAGACGCGCGCGCAGGCGGTGCACCCCATGCAGATGGCGGGGTCGAGGCGGTAGCGCAGGAGCTTCCGGCACTTGCCGGCGCGGCACGTCCGCTCCGTGATGTGCTCCTGGTACTCGGCGAGGAAGTAGCGCAGCGTCGAGAGGACCGGGTTGGGTGCAGTCTGCCCGAGCCCGCAGAGCGAGGCGCGCTGCATGGCCTGGCAGATGTCCCGCATCCGGTCGAGGTCCGCCAGCGTGGCCTTGCCGGCGGTGATCTTCTCGAGATAGTTGAACAGCGTGCGCCCGCCGATGCGGCAGGGCGCGCACTTGCCGCACGACTCCTCCACCGTGAACTCGAGGTAGAACTTGGCCACGTCCACCATGCAGTCCGTGTCGTCCATGACGATCAGGCCGCCGGACCCCATGATGGACCCGATCTTGCCGAGGCTCTCGTAGTCGATGGGCGTGTCGAGGAACTCGGGCGGAATCACGCCGCCGGAAGGGCCGCCGGTTTGCGCGGCCTTGAAGGCGCGGCCGGCATGGATGCCGCCGCCGATGCCGAAGATGATCTCGCGCAGCGTGGTGCCCATGGGCACCTCGATCAGGCCGGAATTGTTGATCTTGCCCGTGATCGCGAAGACCTTGGTCCCCTTGGAGGTGGATGTGCCGATCCGGCTGAACCACTCGCCGCCCTTGAGGAGGATGACCGGAATGTTGGCCAGCGTTTCGACGTTGTTGATGACCGTGGGCTTGCCCCACAGGCCGCGCACGGCCGGGAAGGGGGGGCGCGGCGTGGGCATGCCGCGGTTCCCCTCGACCGAGGCGATCAGCGCCGTCTCCTCGCCGCACACGAAGGCGCCCGCGCCGAAGCGCAGCTCGATGTCGAAGGCGAAGGGCGACCCGAGCACGTGGCGGCCGAGCAGCCCGTAGGCGCGCGCCTGGCTGATGGCGGTTTCGAGGATCGTGATCGCCAGCGGATACTCGGCGCGGATGTAGATGATGCCCTTGCTGGCGCCGACGGTGTGCCCGGCGATGGCCATGGCCTCCAGCACGGAGTGCGGGTCGCCCTCCAGCGTGGAGCGGTCCATGTAGGCGCCGGGGTCGCCCTCGTCGGCATTGCAGACGATGTACTTCTGCTCGGCATGGACGAGCCGGGTGAACTGCCATTTCCGGGCGGTCGGGAAGCCGGCGCCGCCGCGGCCGCGCAGCCCGGACTTGTCGAGCTCGCGGATCACGTCGTCCGGCGTCATCTCAAACAGCACCTTCTCCAGCGCGCGGTAGCCGTCGTGCGCGATGTATTCGTCGATCTTGCCCGGATCGATGACGCCGCAGTTGCGCAGCACGATGCGCAGCTGCCGCCCATCCGTGGCCGGCGGGGTGCAAATGATCCCCTCCGCCTGCCGTTTGCCGGCCACATGCTGCTCCACGATCCGGGCGGCCTGCTCCGGCCGTACGCAGCCATAGATGATTGCCGGCATGCCGGGCACGGCGACCTCGACCGTCGGCTCCGAATGGCAGAGCCCCATGCAGCCGGCCTGGCGGATGGTGACGTGGTGGAGCCCGCTTGTCGCCACCGCGCGCGTGACCGCCGCCAGCGTCTCCCGCGCGCCGGCGGCAATACCGCAGGTGCCCATCCCGACGGTGATCTGCACGTGCCGGCTGCCGGCGTCGTGCAGCCCGAGCTCCCGGCGCTTCTGTTCGCGCAGCTTGCGCAGGTCCTCCAGCGTCAGCTTGCTCATTTCCGCTCCTTGGCCGCCGCCCCGGCTTCCGGTTTCCGGCCGCCGGCCGCCGGGTCCCGATACTTTGCCAGGATGCCCGGCAGCTGGCTGGACTCCAGTTTGCCGTACACCTCGCCGTTGATCACCATCACCGGCGCCAGTCCGCAGCACCCCAGGCAGCGGACGGCCTCGAAGGAAAACTCGCCGTCCGGCGTCACGGCGTTGAGCCCGACACCCAGGTGCCCTTCGATCTCGCGGATGATGTCCTCGCCGCCGCGCAGGTAGCAGGCCGTGCCCATGCAGACCTGGATCCGGTTGCGCCCCGGCTTCGACAGCTTGAAGAAATTGTAGAAGGTGATGACGCCGTAGATCTTGGCCAGCGGCACCTCGAGCAGCTCCGCCACCTCAAAGGCTGCCGCACGCGGCACGTAGCCGAACGACTGCTGCACGCGGTGCAGCACCATGATGAGGCAGCCGGGCCTGGCCTTCCATTCCAGGATGAAGGCTTTCAGCTCGGGGGACAGCAGCGGGTGTGCAGCCGGGTGCGTTGTCGTGCTCACGGTTCGAGACCTCCAGCCGGTGCGTGGCCCGGCTTGTGGTTGGAAAGGCCAATACTCTCAGCCAGGAGGACGAAGTTCGCAAGCACCAAAAAACATAATTTGCATAAACATGGTAATAAGTCGCAATAATAACAACAATGTTGCGATTATTATCATCCTTACAGCATAATAGTAGGAAGATGTGCTTAATATAGGTTATTATGTTTGCGTATTATGTTACTCAGTAGCTTATACAGGTTCGCAAATGCGGAGGTATCCTGCCATGGAAATGACCCGTGAGGCCATCGAGCGTCTTTCGCGCTACCGCGCCGTGCTGCTGCGCCTCAAGGCGCTCGGCTTTGTCAAGGTCTTCTCGGATAACCTGGCCGACGCCCTGGGCGTTTCGGCCTCGCAGGTGCGGAAGGACTTTGCCGCCTTCGGCATGCGCGGCGTCAAGCGCGGCGGGTACCAGGTCGCGGACCTGCTCGACCGGCTGTCGGAGCTGCTGGGCATGGCCGACACGCTGCCCGTGGTGGTGATCGGCTGCGGCAACATCGGCACGGCGCTGCTGCATACGTACGGCGGCAAGCGCGAAGGCGTGCGCGTGGTGGCGGGGTTCGACATCCGCCCGCAGGTGATCGCGCCGCAGGCGGAGGTGCCCATCCTCGACATGCGCGAACTGCTCCCCTTCATTGAGAAGCACCGCGTGCGCGTGGCCATCCTGACGGTTCCCGACGAGGCCACCCCGGGCGTCATGAACCAGCTTCGCCGCTCCGCCGTGCAGGGCGTGCTCAACTTCACGCGCGCGCCGCTGCGCAGCGATGCCCACTGCCTCGTGCAGGGCATCGACATCCGCATGGAGATCGAGAAGCTCTTCTGCCTGGTGCACCTGATGCGGCCGGGGAAGGATCCGCGCGGGAAGCCGGCCGCCGGCTGTGGCTGAGAAGCAACGGGCATCCAAGTGGAAGGACACAGAGGCCGCAGAGAAAGAAAGAGAGCACCGAGAGAATTTCATGCTGCTGCGGCCGGATTGCCGGCCGCAGTCAGAAATTTCTCTGTGGTCTCGGTTCCTTTCTGTGCTCTCGGTGTCCTTGATTTGTTCATTCATTGGGTTGCGGGCTGACGCCCGCCTTGGGCGAGAAGGATTTTGAGAAAGCGGAGGACATTGATCATGCGCCGGCGAAAGTGATACCATACTGGCTCTGTAAAGCGTGTCAGGTGAGCATCCGGAATGAATTTTCCTTCTGAACTTGGGGGCCTGGCGGATGGCGGCGCGCCGTCCGTGACGGCCAGCATCGCGCGGTACGTGCTGGCCTTCTGCCTTTCGTTCCTGGCCGCGCTGGTGCTGACGCCGCCGGTGCGCCGGCTGGCGCGCCGCATCGGCATGCTCGACCAGCCGGACGAGCGTCGCATCCACGCGATGCCCACGCCGCGCGGCGGCGGGCTGGCCGTGTTTGCCGCCTTTCACCTGTCGATCGGCTGCATGGTCTGGATCGGCGGGGGCGACTTCAGCCCGCTGTTTCCGGCCTCCTGGCGCTACCAGTTTCTGTTCGTGTCGTCGCTGCTGGTGGCGGTCGGCCTCATCGACGACATGTTCGGCCTCAAGCCCTGGTTCAAGCTGGCCGGCCAGGTTGCTGTGGCCGCCATCCTCTATGCCAACGGGCTGAGCTTCAGCGCGTTCTTCAGCATCCATTTTCCGGCGTGGGTGAACTGCGCGCTCACGATCTTCTGGATCGTCGGCGTGATTAATGCCTTCAACCTGATCGACGGCCTGGATGGCCTTGCGGCCGGGCTGGCGTTCATCGCCTCGGTGGGCCTGGCCGGAACCCTGTTCTTCCGCGGCATGTCCGGCGCGGCCATCCCGTTCCTGGTGCTGGCTGGCGCCTGCCTCGGCTTTCTCCGCTATAATTTTCACCCCGCGACCGTTTTTCTGGGCGACACCGGCAGCATGTTCCTGGGGCTGACGCTGGCGGTCCTGCCGCTGATGACGGCCTCCAAGCAGGAGCTGGTGGCCTCGCTCGGCGTGCCGCTCATCGTGCTGGGCATCCCGATCTTCGACACGGTCGTCGCCATCTGGCGCCGCGCCGCCCGCGCGGCGCTGCCGGACGCGGCGACCCTCGGCGCCCGGAAGATCCGGATCATGCAGGGCGACAAGGATCACCTGCACCACCGCGTGCTGGCCAGGACCCTGAGCCAGCGCCGCGCCGCACTGGCGCTCTACGTCGTCAACATCATCCTGGTGGCTGTCGGCCTCGCGGCCATGCTGCTGGGGAATCGCGCCCCCGGCATCTATCTGCTGGCGTTCGTGGTCGCGGTGATCGTGATTGTGCGCCACCTGTCGCGCGTGGAGCTCTGGGATACGGGGCGGATCTTCCTGGCGCGTTCACGGCAGGCGCTTTCGCAGCGCCTCGTGGTGCCGGTCTACATCTGCCTGGACATCCTGTTTCTGTCCCTGGCCTGGGGCGTGAGCCGGATGCTGGCGGACCTTCCGCTGACCACGCAGGACCTGAAGGTGTCGCTGCCGGTCAGCGTGGCGCCGGTGTTCGTCATGCTGGCCATTGCGCGGGTCTATGTCCGCGTCTGGTCGCGGGCGCTGCTGCGCGAATATGTCCTGGCCGCGCTGGCCGTGCTGGCCGGCGTGCTGCTGGCCTCCGCGGTGGTCTTCCTGGCCGGCACGCCGGAGCCGGGGTGGAGCCGGGCGGCGTTCTTGTACCTGATCCTGGCCACAGCCCTGACGGTCGGCGTGCGGCTGATCGGCGAGACGCTGCGCGAGAGCATTGCGGTCGTGGAGCGGCTGACGCTGCTGGACCGTCCGGATGCCACGCGGCTGCTGGTCTGCGGCGGCGGCGAGCGCTTCCGCCTCTTTCTGCGGGAGCGGCGCACGCAGATCGGCCACAACACGCGCGTGGTGGTGGGCGTGCTGGACGACGACATCAACCTGTGCGGCCGGCAGGTGCTGGGTATCCCCGTTCTGGGAACCTTCGACGAACTTCCGGCCCTGGCGGCACGGCACCGGATCCAGGCCGTGATCATCACCGCGCAGATCGCAGACCCGCGCCGGGAGGCGCTGGTCGCGCTGGCGCGGCAGGCGGGCGTTTCGCTGCTGGAATGGACCCATGACGAGCGGAAGCTCGTGTAAGGCGGGCGTCGGCCCGCAACCCAACGAATGAACACGTCAAGGCCACCGGGCGCGCAGAGAGAAAAACTGAGACCACAGAGAAATGCCTGGCCGCGGCCGGTGCGCCGGCTTTGATCTGAAACCTGTTGAAAACAACCCCGCCTGAGGATTTATGCCTGAAACCAGCCGCCATGTCGTAGCCGTGCTGCTGCCGGACCGCGTCGGCGCCAAATTTGGGGATCGCGTGGACTTCGGCGGCCTGTTCGGCTCCGGCACCGTGACGCAGCCGGCCTGCCCCGAGGGCGGCGCCGCCTTTGTCCGCCGCGGCGGACACATCCCCGCGCCAATCCACAGCCTGATGAACTAGCAGCTTGGTCGGCACAAAGTTTGTGAAGGTACAGCGCTACGTCCGACAAGCTGCTAGTGCACGCCGCGCGTACTCTGCTGGTAGAACTCCGCCAGGTGGCGGACTTCGGGGAGATCCGGCACCTCGTACTTGATGCGCTCCAGCGCCTGCGAGCGGTTGAGCCCTTCGCGGTAGAGCAGGCGGAAGGCCTCCTTGAGCGCGGCGCGGTTTTCCGGCGGGACGCCGCGGCGCTGCAGCCCCACAATGTTGGGACCCACCACCGTGGCCTGCTCGCCATCAGTGATCATGTACGGCGGGCAGTCCTGGCGCACCTTGGTGGCGCCCCCGATCATGGCCATGGTGCCGATGCGGCAGAACTGGTGCACGCCGGTCATGCCGGCGATGATGGCGAAATCCTCCACCCGCACCTCGCCCGCGAGCTGGGCGCTGTTGGACATGATGACCTCGTTGCCCACCACGCAGCCGTGCGCGATGTGGCAGTAGGCCATGATCAGGCACTTGCTGCCGACCCGGGTCACCTCGCCCTCCTTGGTGCCGGTGTGAAGGGTCGAGAATTCGCGCAGCACGGTCTGGTCGCCGATCTCGGCGTACGTGATGCCGCCGGCATACTTGAGGTCCTGCGTCTTCATGCCGATGCAGGCAAAGGGGAAGAGCTGGCATTCGCGGCCGATGGTGGTGTGGCCGTCCACCACGACGTGCGACTGCAGCACCGTGCCGGCGCCGAGCTTCACATGCGGGCCGATCACGCTGTAGGGGCCGATGACGGCGCTGCCGTCGACCTGCGCGCCGGGGTGGATGATGGCTGTGGGATGAATGTTGGACATGCGGATCTCCTGTCGGGCGCCTCGGGTGGCGCCCGAACGTGTGCCGGAAAAATAGCACAAAGCAGCCGCCCGGTGGAACGGCAAATGCATGCGCCCGTTCAGAACTCCGCCAGGATCGTGCGCATCTGCGGGTGCGTGAGGCGGCGGTTGATCTCCAGCAGCGCGGGGTAGGTGCCGGCCGGCAGAATGGCGGCTTCAATCGTGGTGGTGCGCCGGATGGTGATGAGCGTCCGGCCGTCGGGAAGCGCGGCGCGACGCACGTCCATGCGGATGCGGCCGAGCCCGTCGGGCAGCGCGTGCGCCACGTCCGGCGGCAGCACGGGGAGGTTGCGTACGCCGGCCGGCAGGATCACGCGGCAGATCCATTCGGTCTCGCGCGGTTGTGCGACCAGCAGCGGGCTGGTGCGCTGATCGGCGCGCAGATTGACCAGCGGCAGGCCGGCCTCGGGCAGGAGCAGCGTCAGCGTCTGCCCTTCGCGCACGGCATAGCGCTCTGCGGCCACCGTGAAGCTGCGGTAGCCGGGATACGCGTCCGTGGCCGTGACCAGGTCGCCGACGGCGCGGGCGGACTGCGAGACATCCGCCACCAGCCCCTGGAAGTGGCGGCGCCGGTCCTCCGGCTGCATCTCCCGGTACTCCTTGCGGAAGCCGCTTACGGCGCTGCCGAAAAACCAGTTGGTGGTGGTGATCAAGGCCCGGCCGTCCGCTTCCAGCGCCAGGGTCCACTCGGTGAGGCTGCGGTCGCGGTGCTGCGCGGCCACGGCCACGCGCCCCGTGCCGTTGTCAAACGAGAAGAGCGGATGGCGGTCGTGCGGCGTGGTGCCGGATTCGGCGTACTGGTCGCTGTCGTTGAGGTAGATGGCCTTGTGCCCCGCGGTGACCTTCACCAGAACCTGGTCGTACAGGCTGGCCTGGGGTGTGGCAACCAGCGGATCCATCAGCTCCGGCAGGAGGCGCGGCGCGCCGGAGACCAGCACCGGTTCGGCGTCGATGCGCGCGGCGCGCAGCAGGGCGGCCAGCAGGATGGCGCGGTCTGCCGCATGGCCGTAGCCCTCCGCCAGCGTGCGTTCCGCCGGGGTGAGGCTGGCGAGCGGCAGGTCGAGGAACGAGGGGCCGTCTGCGCGGATGGACTTGGCGACATCATCGCGGATGGCCTTGAGGCGCGCCTCGGGGGTGCGGAGGCCGCGCACCACGTCTTGCGCATGCTGCTGCACGGTCCGGTCGCCGCGCATGGCGATGTGGAAGGCCCGCTGCAGCTCGCGGCCATAGGACGACCACTCGCCGGCCGAGGCCAGCACGGCGGGGCGGTACACCGGCCACGGCGGCAGGTCGTCCTCCGGCTTGACTGCCGGCAGCGGCCCCGCCTCCCAGCGATGTGTGACGGCCGCGCCGTTGGTTGTGCACGACATGCGCAGCGCATCGGCGTGGCAGGTGTCGAGCCGCAGCGGCACGTGGCCGGGCGCGACAATCTCCAGCACGGCGGAGTCGACCGGGTCGAAGCCGCCGAACGGGTGCTCGAGCGAGAAGAACGGCGCGTCCTGCTGGGTGCGGACCACGGTGGTGCGGATGACGCTGCCGGCCTCGACGCCCGGGAGGCTCACGACCCGGATCCTGCCGGCCGGATAGCGCGGGGCGCCGGCGACCCACTCCGCGTCCATCAGGTTGATCTCCTGCGGCGCCACGCTCCGCACCACGCCGCTGCGGTTGGACACCGTGGCTTCCGCGAGCTCCGCCGTCTGCCAGGCGGGGTTGAACGGCATCTTCACCTCGGAGGTGCGCTTCTTGCCGGCATACGTCAGCACCTGCCGCACCGTGGTGCGGGTGGCCGTCCACGAGCGCGCGGTGGCCAGTTCCACGCGCAGGGTGTCGGAAAGAATGCGCACGTCGGCCTGGGCCAGGCCGGCGGCTGTGGCGAAGGCCGGGCGATGGCGTGCGGCATACTCCATGTCGCGGAGCGACTGCTTCAGGTCCGTGTACTCCGCGGGCGTGAACTCCGGCTGCGTCAGCAGGTAGCGGAACCGGCCGGTCAGCACCTGGTTGGAAAATCCGGCGGACATGAGAAACTCGACGCCGGAGCGCCGGATGCTCGCCTCGGGCGGCAGGTGCCGCGGCGCGCCGACGGCGCGGCCGCAGTCGATCTCGATGGACTCATCCACGCCGCAGGCCAGCTCGGTGACGTACGGGTACCTGCGTGTCTCGAGCGAGGCGTTGTCGACCAGCATGTTCACATAGCCGACGGAGGTTCCGAGCCAGGGCAGGCTGAGCAGCGTCACGCCCTCTCCGGCAACGGGGTAGTCCTTGACGCGGCAGGAGAGGGTGGCGGCCAGCGGCTCCGCGGTGTTCTGGAGCTGCTCGGGCGCGAGGCGGAAGGCGGTGATTTCGGCGCCGGCGAGGCGCGACTTGAGCAGCCCCTCGAAGAACCGGCGGCGTTCGTCGGGCTTCTGGCGCAGGAACCGGCCGCGGTAGGCGGTGTCGTTGATCCCGTCGAAGGCGAGGGTGATGTCGAGCGCGAGCGTGCCGGCCTCGTCCAGCGTGCCGCGCGTGCGGATGCGTACGAGCTGCTGCTCGACGGGCGGCACCTCGGAGACGCGCAGCACATCGCCGGTCGGGCTGGCGACCAGGTAGCTGCGGTTGCAGAGGTAGGCCGGGAAGAGATCGCGCGTGTTCTCGTTGGTCGGGTCCATGAGCAGGTAGCCGCCCTCGGGCCGGGCCACGCCGACAATGGCATGGTTGAAGTAGGGGACCGGACTTTCGGGGTCCATCCGGGCGCCGACGTTGATCAGCACCGGGTACGACTCGAATCCCGCCAGCCGGAGCATGGCCACCAGCAGGGCGGCCTTGTCGCGGCAGACGCCATAGCGGTTGCTGAAGGTCATGCAGACGTCGTGCGGCTCGTAGCCGGGAGCCACGTTCTCGGTGGTGATGCCCATGTAGCGTATGTCCTGCGAGACGAACGTGAAGAGCGCGCGGATCTGCCCGCCGCGGTCCGCGATTCCTGCCACGAGGTTGGACACGGCGGCGCGCATCTCGGGGGTGACCGTGTCGAGGCGCGGCTGGCAGAGCCGGGCGTACCAGCGCGAGAGCGCGGGCCAGTCCGGGGCGGTGCTGAGCAGAATGCGCTGGACCACGGTGTGCAGGGCCGGCATGTCCGGCTCGGGGAACATCTGCGGCACGTCGCGGATGGTCCAGCGGTGGAGCTGGCGGCCGTCCGGCAGCGGGCTGGCGGCATAGGCGACGGTGTTGGAGACCGGCGCGCGCAGGTAGCGGTGCTGGAGCGGCCGGTTCGTGGGGGACGCGACCTCGTAGGTGAAGGACAGGATCGGCGAAGGGCCTTCCACGGTGTAGAGGTCGGCCCAGGTGTCCGGCACGCGCGCCTTGTAGACCGTGTGCAGCGCGGCCAGGTGGAGCACGTCGTTGACCTCGAGGCCGGGGATGGAGAGGTAAAAGACCTTGTTGTTGGGGTCGTAGATGTTGGCGCCCATCTGTCCGGGGTCGATCATGACACGGCCGTTGCGCGCCGGGTCGATGGCCGTGCGGGTGCCGTCCGGCCGGATGATCTCGGCGCGCAGCACGGCGGCGGTGCCGTACGCGGTCGGAAGGTAGAGCGACCGCACGGCATTTTCGCGGCGCCCCTTCTCGGTCAGGATCTTGGTGTATTCGTCGTCGAGCATGACGGAGGTGCCGTCCGCGCGGTAGGCTTCGCGGACCAGGTCCTCCACAAGCACGGTGTCGGCGTCCGGGAAGCGGTTGGTGGTGGCATTCAGGGCGCGCGCCATCACCTGCACGGGGTCGGGCAGGGGGCCGAAGGCAATCTCCGGCGGGAGGTCGGCGGCCATGGCCGGCCGCGCGGCGGCAGCGGCGGCGAGGAGGAGTGCGGCGAGGGGCGTGCGGTGGTTCATAAAAACGTTCCGTGCGTGTTGGGCGAAAACCGGAAAACAGTGTAGTTTGCGGCCTGACGAATGTCGATGGTGCAGGTGCGGCAAAAAATCCGCGCACCGTCGCACGAAACCGCCGCCCATCAAAAATCCGCGACAATCCGGGGCCATCCGTAGCTGCATTTGGTATTGGAACCACGGAACACACGGACCACACGGACGATTTTTTAGCTACGGATATCGCGGATTTTGTTTCCGGCTGGGATTACTTCCGCCATGCAGGCTTGCCACCCGATCCGCAGCCAACCGCAAAATGTAAAACGCAGAGTGTTGAGGCAACGCATTGCCCCCTGTCGCCCACCTGTTACCTGTTGCCGGCTTGCCGGCGTGGAGGCGAACCGGTAGCATGCGTCACATGACTCATGGTTTGCAGCGGGCGCAGGAGGCGGTGATCACGGTGCTGGATTTTGAGACCACCGGCGCGGTGCGCGGGTGGCCGGTGGAGCCGTGGCAGGTGGGGATGGTGCGGATCCGCGGCGGCCGCGTCGCGGCGGATGAGCATTGCGAATCCCTGCTGCGCGTGGCTGCGGACCGGCCGTTCAATCCGCGGGCACCGGGGCGCCACGCGCGCCTGCGGCACGAGCTGGCGCAGGCGACGGACCTGCCGGCGCAGTGGCCCGGACTGGAGCCGTGGGTGACGGGGGTGCCGCTGGCCGCGCACAACATCGGCACGGAGCGCGGCGTGCTGGAGCACGCCGCGCCGCTGCACCGGTTCGGACCGTGGATCGACACGCTGCGCCTGACCCGCAAGGCATACCCGCAACTGGCCTCTTGTGCGCTGGAGGATGTCGTGGCGGCGCTGCACCTGCAGCCGCGCCTGGAGGCGCTGGTTTCCGGTCGCGCCCCCCACGACGCCCTCTACGACGCCTTTGCCTGCGCCCTGCTGCTGGAGCATTTTCTGTCGCTGCCCGGGTGGGAGGACGTGAGCATCAAGGCCCTCGCTAACCCATAAGGCGGGCGCCAGCCCGCAACCCAACGGATGAACAAGTCAAGGACACCGAGAGCACAGAGAGGAACAGAGAGCACAGAAAAATGTCTGGCCGCAGCCAGCGCGCCGGCCGCAGCCGAATGAAATTTTCTCTGTGCGCTCTTTCTTTCTCTATGACCTCTGTGTCCTTCCACTTGGATGCTCCAACACACACGCCATAACGTGTAAGGCTCTAACCCCGAACCCCGCATCCACAATACGCACCCCGTGACACACCCATGAAACTCCTCGTCGCCACGCGCAATCGCCATAAACTTCAGGAAATCCGCGCCATCCTGGACATCCCCGGGCTGGAGCTGGTCGGGGCGGAGGACGTGCCCGGCCTTCCGGAGGTGGAGGAGGACGCGCCGACATTTGAAGGAAACGCCATCAAGAAGGCGCGCACGCTGGCCAGTGCCGGTGCCTGCTGGACGCTGGCGGATGATTCCGGGCTCGAGGTCGATGTGCTGGGCGGCGCCCCCGGCGTGCGCTCGGCGCGCTATGCGGGGTTGGCGGCGGACACGACGGCCAACAACGCCAGGCTGCTGCGCGAGATGACGGGCGTGGTCGACCGCCGCGCGCGGTTCCGCTGCGTGCTGGCGCTCTGCGCGCCGGACGGCCGCGCCTGGACGGTCGAGGGGCGTTGCGAGGGGCGGCTGCTGGAAGCCCCGCGCGGACTGCTCGGGTTTGGCTACGATCCGCTCTTTGTGCCGGACGGGCAGAAGAAAACCTTTGCCGAGCTCGCGCCGGGAATCAAGAACCGGCTGTCACATCGCGGACGCGCGCTGCAACGCGCCGTGGCGGAGTGGGGCGGGTGGCTCAACTAGCAGCCTGGTCGGCAGGCAGTTTGTGTCTTTACAAGGCTAAACCCGACCAGGCTGCTAGCAGCTTGTCGGATTTAGCGCCGTACCTTCACAAGTTCTGTGCCGACCAAGCTGCTAGTTTGGGGGACGCAACCGCCAAGCGTCGGATAACAGTGTAATCCGCAACCCAAAAAAGCAGCCGGAATAATTTT